>Ga0308163_10001145_pt1 | contig 32194 bp, 21 predicted proteins | sample PhyTR1_FD_201037 | JGI IMG/M metagenome (GOLD analysis project Ga0308163, IMG submission 201037) | Phyllosphere microbial communities from UC Gill Tract Community Farm, Albany, California, United States - DLSLT.R1 | ecosystem: Host-associated > Plants > Phyllosphere > Unclassified | place: USA... | reverse complement strand
TCACTGGCATTCGGTGTCGCAAAACAGATGAGGGGCGCCGCGCGCGACATGCGCGCGGCGGACGGGCCGGGTCAGAACAGCTTGGCGAACTTGTCGACGTTGCCGGCGTTGTACGTGAACGGCGGGCCGAGGGCGGCTTCGCCATTGGCGTCCAGCGTCACGCTGCCAAGGCGGCCGACCGAGACGCTTGTACCCGCACCGGACGTGGCCTTGCCCGTCACAAACTGGTGCGCCGCATAGGTGGCGGCATACCCGAGGTCGATCGGATTCCAGATCGCGAACTCGCGCACCGCACCGCTCTTGACGTGGCCGGCCATCTCGGACGGCAGGCCCAGGCCCGTGACGAACACCTTGCCGACCAGGCCTTCATCGGCGACGGCCTTGCTGGCCGCGACGATACCGACCGTGGTCGGGGCGATGATCGCCTTCAGGTTCGGGTGGCTGCGCAGCAGGCCGATGGCTTCGCGGTAGCTCTTGTCCGACTGGTCGTCGCCATACACGGTTGCCACGAGTTTCAGGCCGGCGTACTCGGGCTTCTGGAGCGTCTTCTTCATTACGCCGATCCAGAGGTTCTGGTTGGTCGCCTGGGCCGACGCCGACAGGATCGCGAGCTCGCCCTTGCCTTGCAGTTCGGCCGAGGCCATCTCGATCTGCTTCTCGCCGATCAGCTGCGCGTTGGACGGGTTCAGCTGCATCTGGCGGCCGCCCGCGGCCACCGCGCTGTCGAACGAGATCACCTTGATCCCGCGCTGCATCGCCTTTTTGGTGATCGGCATCAGGGCATTCGGGTCGTTGGCCGAGATCACGATCGCGTCGACCTTCTGGCTGATCAGGGAATTGATGATCTCGATCTGGCCTTCGGCGCTGGGCGTCGTCGGGCCGGTATAGATGATCTCGACGCCGCCGATTTCGGTGGCGGCATCCTTCGCGCCCTGGTGGGCGGCGTCGAAGAAGCCATTGCCAAGACTTTTCACGACCATCGCGATGCGGGTTTTTTCAGGCAGCTGGTCGGTCTTCTTGTCGGCGCAGCCGGCCAGGCCGGCAACAATGCCGACCGCTGCCGCGGCGAGCAGGAGCTGTTTGATCTTCAATGCGAAATCTCCATCAGGGCGGCGGACTGCATGTCATATGGGGGCGTGAAGCGCGAGGCGCGCAGCGCCAGCGATTCGCCGTCGGGTTCGACCGTGACCACCTTCACGCCACACTGCTCGAGCAGCTGCACGGCCTTGTCGGAAGCGTCGGTATCGGTGATGACGGTGGACACGCGATCCAGTCCGCACAGGATCAGGCCGGCCTTGCGCGCGAACTTCGAGCTGTCGGCCAGCACGATCAGTTCCTCGGTCTGGCTGATCAGGCGCTTCTCGGCCTGGATCAGCATCGGATCGGCTTCCATCAGGCCCAGCAGCGACAGGCCGTAGACGCTCATGAACATCTTGCCGGCATAGTGGTGCTGGGTGATGTCATTGTCGAACGGCGACAGGATGACGTTCTGTTCGCGGTACACACGGCCGCCCGGGACGATGATCTCGTTCTCGCTCGACACCAGCAGGCGCTCTGCCATCAGGAACGAGTTGGTGAGGATCTTGAGCTGCTTATCGGTGAGGAACTCGGCCATCATGAAGGTGGTGGTGCCACCGTTGATGATGATCGTCTCGCCGTCGGTGCACATGCCGGCCGCATGGCGGGCGATGGCGCGTTTGCGCGATGCGAAGCACTGGATATTGTTCTGGAACGTCTCGCTCGTGAGCGGGAACTGGCGTGTCCTGGGCAGCAGGTTCTCGGCCCCGCCGCGACTGCGCGTGAGCAGATTGCGGCCAGCCAGCCAGCTGATATCGCGCCGGACCGTTGCCGGGGACGCATTGAGCCATTCAACAAGCTGCTGGACCGTTACCGTCTGATGCTCGGCAAGCAGTTTCAGCAAACGCTTGCGGCGTTTGTGATTCACCATATTTGTCTCCTCCTTGAGCCGTCTGTTTTTTTGTGCGGCGTGGAACCCGTCGTTCAGGCCTCTTTTTCAGCCCAAATCGCGGTTTGTTGGAAAAGAGTAATTTCAAGATGCAATAAGGTCAATCACCCAATGATCAATTGATTGATTATTTGCGCACGTTGCGGTGCACAAACGCGCAATCCAATCATGTCCGTGATTGATTGGAACTTGCTCAGCAAGTTGATTGCTTCGTCGTTGACACCCCGGTGGCCGCTGCTTTCTACTGTCTGCCGACGCCGTATTGCGCAAGGCAAGCCGGCCGCAGTACTGGAACGCAGGACATGGAAGAGACGCATCGATCATCGGTCGATGAAAAAACAATCAACTAGGAGAAATTGATGGGCGCTTTGAGCGAAATGAACCAGCGTGAACCGATCACCTCGCGCTGGGATGCCGGCGTCGCTGCCACGCTGAGCGAGCCGGAACTGCTGCTGTACCGGTCCAACCTGCTGGGTTCCGACCTGCGGATCACCAATTTTGGCGGCGGCAACACGTCGGCCAAGATCGACATGGTCGACCCGCTGTCGGGCGAGCAGGTCGAGGTGCTGTGGGTGAAAGGCTCGGGTGGTGACCTGGGCAGCATCAAGCTCGATGGCTTCTCGACGCTCTACATGAGCAAGCTGCACGCGCTCAAGAACCGTTACCGCGGTCTCGAGAACGAAGACGAAATGGTCGCTTACCTGCCGCACTGCACGTTCAACCTGAACCCGCGCGCAGCCAGCATCGACACCCCGCTGCACGCCTACATCGCGCACCGCCACGTCGACCACATGCACCCGGACGCGTGCATCGCCATCGCCGCCTGCAAGAACAGCAAAGAGCTCACCGCCAACATCTTCGAGGGCGAACTGGGCTGGCTGCCATGGCAGCGTCCGGGTTACGACCTGGGCCTGAAGCTCGAGGCCGTGTCGCAGGCGAACCCGCATTTGAAGGGCCTGATCCTGGAAGGCCACGGCCTGTTCACCTGGGGCGACACCTCCGAATCGTGCTACGAGACGACCCTGGCGGTCATCAAGCGCGCCGAGGATTGGCTGGCGGCGAACATCCAGCAGCCGGTGTTCGGCGGTCAGGCCAAGCAGGTCTTGCCGCCCGCCGAGCGCGCCGCACTGGCGGCCCGCCTGATGCCGCTCTTGCGCGGCAAGATCAGCAAGGACGAATTCAAGCTGGGCCATTTCGACGATAGCGACGCGGTGCTCGAATTTGTCACCAGCGCCGATCTGGCGCCGCTGGCGGCCCTGGGCACCTCGTGTCCTGACCACTTCCTGCGCACCAAGATCCGCCCGCTGGTGCTGGACTTCGATCCGGCCGCGCCAGACTTCGACCGCCTGGCAGCGAGCCTGGACCAGGCACTGGTGGACTACCGCGCCGACTACACCGCCTACTACGAGCGCTGCAAGCGCAGCACCAGCCCGAAGGTCCGTGACGCCAACCCGATCATCTACCTGATCCCGGGCGTGGGCATGCTGGCCTTCGCCAAGGACAAGGCCACCGCGCGCATCGCCGGCGAATTCTATGTCAACGCGATCAACGTGATGCGCGGCGCGAATGGCGTCGACACCTACGTCGGCCTGCCGGAACAGGAAGCGTTCGACATCGAATACTGGCTACTCGAGGAAGCCAAGCTGCAGCGCATGCCCAAGCCGAAAAGCCTGGCCGGGCGCATCGCCCTGGTCACGGGCGGCGCCGGTGGCATCGGCCAGGCGGTCGCCCGCCAGCTGCTGCAGGAAGGCGCTTGCGTGATGCTGACCGATATCGATCCGGAGGCGCTCGAACAGGCGGGGCGCGACCTGATCAAGGTCGGCGGCAAGGACAGCGTCGGCATCGTACGCGCCAACATCACGAGCGAAGACGACGTGGCCGGCATCCTCGAAGCAGCGTCGCTGCGTTTCGGCGGCGTCGACCTTCTGGTGTCGAACGCCGGCATCGCCTCGGCCGCGCCACTGGACGAAACGACGCTCGAGATCTGGAAGCGCAACCAGGACATCCTCGTCACCGGTTACTTCCTGGCCAGCCGCGCCGCCTTCCGCATCATGAAGCAGCAGGGCCTGGGCGGCAGCATGGTCTTCGTCGGCAGCAAGAATGGCCTGGTGGCGTCGGCCGGCGCCTCGGCCTACTGCACCGCCAAGGCGGCCGAGCTGCATCTGGCGCGCTGCGTGGCGCTGGAAGGCGCCGAATACGGCATCCGCGTCAACGTGGTCAATCCGGACGCCGTGATCCGCGGCTCGCGCATCTGGGACGGCAAGTGGAAGGAAGAACGCGCCGCCTCCAACAAGATCGACGCCGACGATGTCGAGGAGTTCTACCGCAAGCGCAGCATGCTGAAACTGGCCGTGCTGCCGGAGGATATCGCGGAAGCCGTCTACTTCTTCGCCAGCGACAAATCGGGCAAGAGCACCGGCAACATCCTGAATGTGGACGCCGGAAACGCCGCCGCCTTCACCCGATAAGTTAAGATAGATAAAATCACAACATGCCGGGATGCGGCCCTTGATGGGCACATCACCGGCAATCGGCGGGTTCGCCCGCCGGCCTCAAGGAGACGAGAATGACGAGCGTAATCGACGCTGGCCTGGTCGCGGACCAGAATGCCAGGCACCACGCACAACTGCAGGCCGACTATGACGCTCTGGGCGGCATGCTTTCGCGCCGCGGCCTGGACATCGAACAACTGACGGCGCTGGCGCAGACGTTTGCCGTGGCGGTGCCCAGTTGGGGCGCCGGTACCGGCGGCACGCGCTTTGCCCGCTTCCCGGGCCGGGGCGAGCCGCGCAACGTGTTCGAAAAGCTCGAAGACTGTGCCGTGATCCACCAGCTGACCCGCGCCACGCCGAGCGTGTCGCCGCACTTCCCATGGGACAAGCCAACCGACACCGCTGAACTGCGCGAGACGGCGCGCGCGCTGGGCCTCGTGTTCGACGCGGTCAATTCCAACACCTTCCAGGACCAGCAGGGCCAGGACCAGACCTATAAGTTCGGCAGCCTGACGTCCAACAGCGCCGCGGTACGCGCCCAGGCCATCGCCCACAATATCGACTGCATCGAGATCGGCCAGGGCATCGGCTCGAAGGCGCTGACGGTCTGGGTCGGCGACGGCGCCAATTTCCCGGGCCAGCACAATCTGCGCGGCGCGCTCGAGCGCTATCTGGACAGCATGCGCGAGATCTACGCCGCGCTGCCGTCGGACTGGAACGTCTTCATCGAGCACAAGCTGTTCGAACCGGCGTTCTACGCGACCACCATCGCCGACTGGGGCACGAGCTTTGCCTGCGCCACCGAGCTGGGGCCAAAGGCCAAGTGTCTGGTCGACCTGGGCCATCACGCGCCGAATACGAACATCGAGATGATCGTGGCGCGCCTGGCGCAATTTGGCAAGCTGGGGGGCTTTCACTTCAACGACAGCAAGTACGGCGACGACGACCTCGATTCCGGCTCGATCAACCCGTTCCAGCTGTTCTTGGTGTTCAACGAGCTGGCCGACGCCGCCAAACGCGAGGGCGACGCCTTCAATCCGGCCTATATGCTGGACCAGTCGCACAACGTGACCGATCCGATCGAAAGCCTGATGAGCAGCGCCGTCGAAGTGCAGCGCGCCTTCGTGCAGTCGGCCATGGTCGACCGCGTCGCACTGGCTGGCCTGCAAGAGCAGAACGACGTGCTGGAAGCGGCACAGACGCTCAAGCGCGCGTTCCGCACCGACGTCAGTCCGATCCTGGCGATGGCACGCGTGCGCCTGGGCGCCGCCGCCGACCCGGTGGCGTGCTACCGCGCCAGCGGCTACCGCGACCGCGTCGCGGGCCTGCGGCCCGTCAAGCCGGGCGCCAGCAGTAGCGGCATCGTGTGATCCACCCATCGGCGCCTGCGGGCGCCGATGGCCATCACGACCTACCAGCAGGAGCAGCAAGACCCATGAGCAGCCACGCCACGCGCGCCTTCCGCATGAAACTCAAGGCCGGCAACGAAGCCGAATACCGCCGCCGGCACGATGAAATCTGGCCCGAGTTGGCCGCACTGCTGGGCGGCGCCGGCATCCACGACTATGCGATCTTCCTCGACGAGGCGACGCTCGACCTGTTCGCCGTGATGAAGCTGCATCCGGGGCACGATCTGGGCCCGCTGCCGCAGCATCCGGTGATGCGCAGATGGTGGGACTACATGGCCGATCTGATGGAAGTGGAGCCGGGCAACCGGCCGAGGGAATGGCCGCTGACCCAGGTGTTTCACTTGGCCTGACGTTCTGAAACTGATCGGTCGGGATGTCACGCCATCGAGGGCGTCGGGCATCTAGCTCAGACCGGCTGCTTCCGACCCCAAGCTGGCTTTCACGAATGCTCGTAAAATTTCCTTAAGGAACTTGCTTTACTTGCAAGAAAGATTCAGCTACATTATCGGACTTTTAACACAGCGACAGTCATCATGACGTTCCGTCTGCGCATTTCGGACACCCGTCATGTCCTTTGATATCGCTTCAATCCTGGTCGCCATGACGCTCACGATGGTGACCATGGCGTTAGCGCTGTTTGCCGTCATGGACGGGGCTGACAGGGCGGCCAGGTTTGCGCAAGTCAGCGCAGGCTTACAAGCTTGCGGATGGTCGCTATTGCTTGCATCAGGCTCAGTTGCGCCGTACAGCATTGGCGACGTCATATTGTCGACCCTGTCGATGGCATGCATATCCGGCAGCTTCGCCTGTAGCGCTGCCGCGTTCGAACTGTGGGCCGGTCGCAAGGCCATCGACAAAACCCCTGCGGTTCTGGCAATATTCCTGACACTCGGCTACGCAGTCGGGTTTGCCGACTATGCCTTCCGGGTAGGTTGGGCCAACGGATTGCTCGCCCTGCAGATGGCATTCATCGTTGTCACCCTGCTGAAAAAGCCGCATGCCACCAGTGCGCGCTGGCGCTGGCTTCCGATCGTCGGACTCAGTATCCAGGGCCTGGTCACCGCTTGCCGCGCAGTGCTCGGGGCGTTTTATCCTGCTGATTTTCCTGCTTTCCTGACACCGCATCCAATTAACGTTGCGTTCGCGTTCGCGGGCAACTGCACGGTCGTGTTGCTCATGATTGGCATGCTGCTGGCATATCGCGAGCAGGCAGCACAGGCACTTGAGCGGCTGGCGACGACGGATGGGTTGACTGGTGTTCTCAACAGGCGAGCGTGGCTTGCGTTGGCAAACGCAAAGCTTGCGGGTATCCATGTCCACGATCGGCCACTCAGTGTCTTGATCATGGATATTGATCACTTCAAGCAAATCAACGACACACGCGGACATGATGCCGGCGACCGCGCACTTCAGTTGTTTGCCAGGCTGATGCAGGAGGCCAGCGTTTCCGGTGACCTGATCTGCCGGTATGGCGGAGAAGAGTTCTGTGTGCTGATGGCAGGAGAGCAAAACGCCGTGCCGAACTTCGATCAACGACTGCGCGCCCGTCTGGCTGATACTGTGTTCGAGGCGCTCGGACACCAGATGACGTACAGCGCCGGCCTGGTGACGCGCAATTCGGCCGACAAGCAGATTTCCGAGCTGCTGTTACGTGCTGACCAGGCGCTCTACCATGCCAAAACGACCGGAAGAAATCGCACGATCGACGCTGAGGATTTGCGTTGTCGGACTGACGTGGCGGCTTAGACAGCAGTCGCGCAGCGCCTCGTTGTGATCCGCGGGATGCGAACACGAGACATCTTGATGGTTGGACCGGGATATTCGTGCGCTTGGCAAAGAGCCGCATGCATTGGACGGCTTCTTCTGCTGACGCGATCAGGATATGGTCGACAAAAAACGGTAGCGTCATCGTAAACTGGCACTGGTCACTTGCCCTCTACTTTTAGCGTACAAGTGGCGGTTGCTGATTTGATGCCGTCAAAGGCTTAGCGTCGAACTTCACGATGCTTCCGCGCGAATCAATCGGATTCCCTGTCGCCTGGATGCGTCCTGCGGCCCGCATTAGACCTGAAAGCTGCACATATCTCATTTCTGCGCAACTACTTTTTAACTTAGCAAAAAAAAGTGCGTCTAACGCGTTCTGCTGCAAAGTTAAACAGTCGAATAACTCCCTGCACACTAATGTAAAATAGTGTTTTCAACGCCGAGCACAATATGTGGAATCTTATCTACATGCGCAGGGGAGAGGATTTTTTCAGCGCTCCCATCATAGAAGCCAGAGAAGTTGGCGATGTATTAAAAATAGCTTACGCGAATCCAAATTTCTATTTCAGGGGCACCCTGGATATTAGTCTGAAGAGCGGAATCGAATGCTCATCAGGGACATTCGAAGTTACTCTTGATGGCTGCGCAGTGCGCGACATATCGGTTATAGGCGAGGTCAAACGTAAGCCGGGATTAACCTATTTTAATGGAACGTTTGAAAGCGCGGCGGAGCCTGGCCGACTATGGGAGCTTGTGGTGCAGTACATGCCGGATGAGGCCATCACGTCAAGCCTCGCCGCTCATAGTTGAAGTGCGGAAGCCGATTCAATTAATCGATACTAAGGTCCAGCGATGAACGACAGGCAAGTAAAAGAAGTGAATGCCCAGGAAACTCTCCGGGTAGAATGGGCATCCGGCGTCGAGTTTATTGATCTGAATGAGATGCGAAATTTTGCACGTGGAGTGGAAGCAACCATTGTTACCACCGAAATCCGGAATGACGGTCAGCTCGCGATTTATTCACCGACTATTGCGTGGCTTTCAGATGGCGGATTCGCTCTTCGTTACGACGATCCGGGTGAGTACGATTCTGGGGAGGCTGCGGGAGGCGATTTAGGTACTGCCAGCTATCGGCATCACGACGGCGTATGGCACTGTTCATGGGAATTTGCTGACGGTACGCGCCCAACTGTCGCGCCACTGTGTGAATTGCTCGGTAGTGGGAGTGTAAGGGAGCTTCAGGTAATAAGGCGTTTAAAACGCGACTACGAGTTTCGCAAGATAATTCTGAAAGCTGATGACAATGAATGCGCTGTAACGGGCGAAAGACTTTTGTGTCTCCTCGAGGCCGCCCATGTCTGGGAAGTGAAGCACGGCGGGGGAGACACGAGAGAGAATGGGTTAACCCTCAGAAAAGATATTCATTCCCTCTTTGACGCACGCTTGATTAAAATCGACACTGATGGGGTTATCCACGCAGATAAATCGTTGAGTCAGTCATATCAGGCGTTGTTCTCCCTGCCCAGCTCACGAGTGAAACCACCTGCACTTGGACGAATCAAAAAAAATCTGGCGATGCGCGATAAACGATAAAGATTTTTCATGCTGCGCCGCACCCGCACGTTATAACGGACTCACACGGCAGCGTCCTTTTAATCCGGCCCCGTAGGGCTTTAATGACGGCGTCGGCCGGGATCAACGTGCGGGCCCACTCATCGTTGTCATCGTGGGCATGTCGTGCCACACGTTCGCTATACTGTTGCTGAGGTCGCCGATCCGTCCCTAGAGCGCTCCACCGTACGATCCAGAGCAAAGAACGCATCGGCTTGATGCGACGCACTCTAATTATTTCCTAGAGTCGGCGATAGTCCACTTTCCCTCTCGGAACTAAAACAGGCGAAACTCAATTCTTTGCATAGCCTAAACTGAGAGCGCAAGTTCGTCAGCGCTATTCACCCCGCACGATCCAGCAATCCACGCGCACGTAACCATTCCTCGGCCCGGCGCGGCCACAGCGACGCTGTGCCCAGTCCATCGCGCATGCCCATGCCGTGCGAACCCTGCTCGAACAGCAGCATCTCGGCCGGCACCTTCGCGCGCGTGAGCGCCTGATAGAACAGGATGCTGTTCTCGACCGGCACCGCCTGGTCGGCCTGGGTGTGGATCAGCAGGGTGGGCGGCGTGCGCGCCGTCACCTGGCGTTCGAGCGACATCAGTTCGATGTCGGCCTGGCTGGGCGTGGCGCCCAGCAGCGCCTTGCGCGAGCCCGCGTGCACGGCGGGGCCGTCCATCGTGATCACCGGGTACATCAGCATCAGAAAATCGGGCCGCGCGCTGACGCGGTCAAGCGCCGCGCCGGTGCGGCCCAATGCATGGTCGAACAGCGTGCCGGCGCTCGCGGCCAGATGGCCGCCAGCGGAACTGCCCATCACCCCGATCCGGTCCGGCCGCACCCCGAAGCGGGCCGCCTCCGAGCGCACCAGGCGCACGGCGCGCAGCACGTCCTGCAGCGGCCCAGGGTGGCCGAAGTCGCGCATGCGGTACTTGAGCACGAAGGCGGTGATGCCGAGCGTGGTGAGCCAGCGCGCGGTCTGCTCGCCCTCGCGGTCCATCGACAGGCGCTCGTAGCCGCCGCCTGGGCACACGATCACGGCCGTGCCGTTCGGGCGGTCGACTGCCGGCATGTAGACCGTGAGGTCCGGATCGACCACCTGGCTGACACGGCCGTTCTCTGTCTGTTCGGGCCCGAGGCCGGCGCGCATGCCCGGCACGCCCTCGGGCCACAGGGGCAGCACGGTGGACGTGCCCGCGCGGCCACGCAGCGGGATGGCGGCTGCCAGCATGCCGGCGCCGATTGCGTGCAAGGTGGTTCTTCTGGGTGCATGCATCGCGTGGTCCTTTCGATCAGCGCGCCGGCGCGCCGCGCTTGAGCCAGGCGGCCGGCACTGGCACGACCACGATGTTCATCGAGCGGCCGTCTTCGGCCAGCATGGCGGACTGGATCTGGATGCGGGTGCCGTCGGCATTGAACGTCGGGTGCGGATGGTCGGCGGCCGTCGTCTTGTGGCCGGTGGTCAGCATCATCATCTCGCGGGTGCGGCGGTCGATCAGGTAGACGCTGCGGCTGAAATCGTCGCCGACGGCAAAGCGCCCGTCGCTCGATCCATGCACGTGCCACAGGCCGCTGCCCGATTCGGTCTGGCCGACGATCTGCATCTGGCGCGTGCGCAGGTTGACGATCGCCAGGCCCGTCGGCTTTTCGCGGGTACCGGTGACGCCCCAGCCATCGTCCTGGCCGGGGTTGGCGCCGCCGACGCTGGTGGCAGGGCCGGCGACCGCGGTGGCCGCACCGGGAATGGCGCGGTGGCCCATGATCGCCATCGCCACTTCATCCTTCGAGATCACCGCTTCGTGCGTGACCCATTCATACGACGCTTCCGGGTACAGCGGACGCAGGCCGGTGCCGTCGGCGCGCACGGTCCAGGTGCGCTGCGGCGATTTGCCGCCGGTCTCCCAGCAGAACACGATCTCGCCCGGGTTCCACAGGTTGGCCTGGATGTGGCCGACCTGGAACGGTACCGAGACCACGTGTTTGACTTCGCCGGTGCGCACGTTCAGGCGCGCGATGCCCTGCGGGCCGGCGCCCATCTGACGCGGGCCGAACGCTGCTTCGATTTTCGTGCCCGGCGCGAGGTGTTTGGCGGCCTGGCCGGGGCCGACCTTGAAGTAGACCCACTCTTCGTCGGCGTCGAGCGCAAGGTCGCCGCCTGCTTCCAGTTCGGCAGGCAGGTTCGAGACCACGCGCTGGTACGTGGCCGCCGGCTGCATGCGCTTGCTGGCGCTGTCGGCCAGCACCCGCGCCAGGTCGGTTTCGACGATCTGCAGCCCGGTATCGGCCTTGCGCATGTAGTACAGCTTCATCGATTTGCGCGCCAGGTTCAGCATGCCGGTGTAGCCGCCCTCGGTCACCTGGACCAGGTCGCCCGTCTGTTCGTTGACCGCCAGCGCCTCGCTGCCTGCCAGGGCAGAGCGGAACACGAGCCACTTGCCGTCCGACGTCCATTGCGGGTGGGTCGGGTAGATCTTCGAGTCGCCGTGCGGTTTGCTGGTCAGGAAGGTGAGCATCGTGCCGGTGACCGGGTCCTTGACGAGCTTGCGCTCGGACGGGAAGCGTTTGCCGATCTGGGCCGACGCATCGGTGCACAGCAGCAGCGCGACGGCCAGGCCGATCGCGGACGTGAAAAGAGGGCGCATGGGAGTGTCTCCGTGTTGTGGATGTTGTCCGCTCATTGTTGCAGTACGTATTGCTCAATTCCAATCAGTTTGTTGATTCTTTCTGCGGTTTGACTGCTGCTGCCAGCAGCGCCGCATAAAATCCACCTACCACAAGACCATGGAGACCCTGACGATGACATCCCTGCGCGCCCCGTATCGCCTGCTGGTCCTGGTACTTGCCTGGCTCGTGCTGGCCGGCGCCGCGGCGCGCGTGCAGGCGCAGGCACCGGCAACAGCCGTCAATACGGACCCTGCGCGCGCCCAGGTGGTGCTGCCCGAGCCGGCCAATCCGGCGCTGCCATCGATCATCCTGATTGGCGACTCCACCGTGCGCAATGGCCACGACGACGGCCAGGGCAAGGGCGCGCAAGGGCAGTGGGGGTGGGGCAATCCACTGGCGGCCCATGTCGATGCGTCGAAGGTCAATCTGGTCAACCGCGCCGTGGGTGGGCTGTCGAGCCGCACCTATATCAGCAGCGGGCACTGGGCGCGCACGCTGGCCCTGGTCAAGCCGGGCGACATCGTGATCATGCAGTTCGGGCACAATGACGCGTCGCCCGTCAACGATGACAAGCGCGCGCGCGGCACGATCCGCGGCGCGGGTGACGAGGTCGAGGAGATCGACAACCTCCTGACGGGCAAGCGCGAAACGGTGCACAGCTACGGCTGGTACCTGCGCAAATTCATCGCCGACACGCGCGCGAAGGGCGCAACACCGGTCGTCGCTTCGCTCATCCCGCGCAAGGCCTGGATCGACGAAGGGCCGGAGCAGGGCACCGTTCGCCGCAACCGTGATGACTATGCCGGCTGGGCGCGCGAAGTGGCGCGCAGCGAGCAGGTGGGCTTTATCGACCTCAACGAACTGGTGGCGCGTCGCTACGACGCGATGGGCCGCGAGGGCGTGATGGCGATGTTCCCCGCCACCGTGCCCGAGGAGCGCATTCACACCAACTGGGCCGGCGCTGTGCTCAATGCGCAGGTGGTGGCGACCGAACTGAAAGCCCTGGGCGATGCGCGCATGGCGGTGTTCCTCAAGCCCGTGGATGACGTGCGGCCCGTGGTCGATGCGCGCACCGTGCGCGACGAGGCAGCGCGCGACCCGGCGTTGCCGACCCTGTTTTTGGTAGGCGACTCCACCGTCAAGAGCGGCGGCCAGAATGGCGCGATCGGCTGGGGTGAGCGCATCACGCCGTGGTTCGATACACGCCGGATCAATGTGGTCAATGCCGCCATCGGCGGGCGCAGCAGCCGTACATTCTTTACCGAAGGGCGCTGGGACCGGGTCGTCGCCCAGCTCAAGCGCGGCGACATCGTGCTGATCCAGTTCGGCCACAATGACGGCGGGCGCATTGGCGACCCGGCCTCGAAGAACCGCGCGTCGGCGCCCGGCATCGGTCCTGATACGGTCAAGGACACGCGGCCCGATGGCAGCAAGGAACAGGTGCACAGCTTCGGCTGGTACCTGGCGCGCTACGTGGCCGACGCCAAAGCAAAAGGCGCGACCGTCATCATCGCCTCGCCGATCCCGCACCGCGACAAGTGGCAGGACGAGCGCGACTTCGCCAATTTTGCCGACTGGGGCCGGGAGGTTGCGCGCAGCAGCGGCGCCCATTTCATGGACCTGACGATGCTGGTGTCGGACGCCTACCGCGCCATTGGCGCAGCAAAGGTCGATACCTTCTTTTCCGATGCACGCACCCACACGAACGCCGCCGGCGCCGAATTCAATGCGCGCCAGGTTGTTGCCGGCCTGGCCGCACTGCCGGGCGACCCGCTGCGTCCGTACTTCGCGGCGCAGCGGGTTGCCCATCAGTGCGACAGTTGGGGCGAACCCGGCGCGCTGCTGCACCGGGACGATTTCGACGGGCCACTGACGGGCTACATCAGTGAATATGCGAGAAAGCCAGGCAACAAGGTCGCCAACGTCGACGGACGCCTGCTGCTCGATGTCGATTCGGGCGCTACCGTCTGGCTCGACAAACCGCTGTCGGGCAATCTGTTGATCGCCTACACGCGCAGGGTGGTGGTGGAGGGCGGGCCGAACGACCGGCTGTCGGACCTGAACCACTTCTGGATGGCGCAGGATCCCCATCGCGCCAGCCTGTTTACCCGCACCGGCGCATTCGAGGAGTACGACGACCTGGACCTGTACTACGCCGGCATCGGCGGCAACGACAACACGACCACCCGCATGCGCCGCTACGGCGCCGGCAAGCGCGAACTGGTCGGCGAGCGCCTGGCGCCGACCGACCTGCTGGAGGCGAACCGCGACTACCGGATCGAGATCCTCGTGCGCGACGGCTGTACGCGCATGCGCGTGGACGGCCGTGACCTGTTCACCTATCACGACCCGCGGCCCCTCACGCGCGGGTATTTCGGTTTTCGTACCACATGGTCGCGCCAGACGATCGACGGACTGACCATCCATCACATCAAATAACAAGGAGACTTCACCCATGCATTCCCTCAAGCCGCGCCAGACCCTGATGGCCATTCTCGTCGCGGGCCTGTTCCCGTTGTCCCTGAACGCGAGCGCGCAGCACGCGCCGCCACCGCAGGAAAAGGGACCGGCACCAGCCGACGCCATGCTGCATGCGCTGGAGGTGAAGTATCCGACGCCGTACCGCGCGATGGACGCGGCCGAGATCAAGACCGTGCTGGACCGCGTGTTCACGTACCTCGAGCGCACCACGCCCGCTGAGCTGATCGACAAGACCACGGGCGCTGCCATTACCGATGCCGCGACGGCCAATCCGAACGCGGTGCTCAAGCCGGGCGACTTCCGCCTGAACAGCTATGAGTGGGGCGTGACCTATATCGGCATGCTGGCCGCGGCCCACGCCACGGGCGACGCGCGCTACCAGGACTACGTCACCAAACGCCACACGCTGTTGTCGCAGCTGACCAAGGCCTACCTGCCGGTCGTACGCGCCGATACGGCGAACTCGCATGCGCCGATCAAGGGCTTTTTGAACCCGCACGCGCTGGACGATGTCGGCGCGCTGTGCCACAGCTTCATGAAGTCGAAGGTCGCCGGCTCGAAGATCGACTACAGCCAGATGATCGGCATCTGCGGCGACTTCGTTACGAATAAGGAGTATCGCCTGAAGGATGGCACGCTCGCGCGCGGCGGCCCGGATGGCAAAGGCGGCCGCAAGATGCGACCGCTGCCGGACACCCTGTGGCTCGACGACATGTTCATGGGCGTGCCGACCATGGCGTACCTGGGCAAGACGACGGGCGACACCAAATACTACGACGACGCGGTGCGCCAGGTGCAGCAGTTCTCAAAACGCATGTTCAATCCGAAGCTCGGCATCTACATGCACGGCTACGTCGAAGGCATGCGCGATCACCCGGAACTGCGCTGGGCGCGCGCCAATGGCTGGGCCGTGATGTCGATGGTCGAGGTGCTGGAAGTGCTGCCAAAGACCCACAAGGGCTACAACCTCGTGCTCGAGCAGCTGCGCGCGCATATCCGGGGCCTCGCCAATTACCAGAGTCGCGACGGCTTCTGGCACCAGCTGATCGACCGCAACGACACCTACCAGGAAACCTCGGCCACCGCGATCTATTCGTACGCGATCGCGCGCGCGGTCAATCGTGGCTACGTCGATGCGGCGATGTACGGGCCGATGGCCAACCTGGCGTGGAATGCCGTGGCCAGCAAGGTGAAGCAGAATGGCGAGATCGAGGGGATTTGCGTTGGCACCGGCATGGCGTTCGACCCGGCCTTCTATGCCTATCGCCCGACCAGCGTGAAGGCGGCGCACGGCTATGGTCCGACGCTGCTGGCAGGCGCCGAAATCATCGAGATGAACAAGAAGTTCAAGTTCGGCCTGAACGACAGCGGCCTGATGTTCCAGGGCGGCCGCGACTGACCCCGCGAGGGCTGCGCGCCCTCGCAGGTTCGATGCTCAGGGCGCCAGTGCCCTGAGCCGATCGACCAGGCTGGCCGGCGCCGCGAACGCGGTCCCGTGCCGCATCTTCGGCGGAAAGCGCATGCGCGCGCTGACGTCTTCCCACTGACGCATGTCGCGCGAACGCAGCGCGCCGTAATGCCCGGCGGTGTAGGCGTCGAAATACAGGATCACCTCGTCGCCCACCTGCAAGCCGCTTGGCCCCTCGGCCCACAGCCCCGGCGGCGTAATCGGCGCGCCCAGCGGGCCGAATGGCCCTTGCAGGCTGTCGGCTGCGGCGACCTGCAGGTACTTCTTTGGCGGATACCGCGTCTCGTCCTTCACCACCAGCCAGTCGCGCCCCAGTGCCTGCACGAACGTGGCGTCGATCACCGAGAAGCCCGGCTCGTAGAACAGCGTCGTTGGCGTGAAGCTGGTGAAGTCCTTCGTGGTGGTGGCGTAGATGCGGTGGTTGTACTTCTTGTCGCCGGTAGCGTCGCCTTCGGCCTCGGTCTGCGGGAAGCGGCCGGGAATCGTCGACGCCCACAGGATCAGAAAGTGGCCGCGCGCCGCGTCGTGAATGATTTCGGGCGCCCAGGCGTTGAGCGCCTGCGGCTCGTGTCCCATCACCGGCAGGCCGCGCTGGGGCGACCACTGCACGAGGTCCGGTGAGGACGCGTAGCCGATGCCGGTATCGTTCCAGCCGCTGGTCCATACCATGTGGAACATGCCGTCCGGCCCGCGCGCGATGCACGGGTCGCGCATCAGCCGGGTCTTGCCGACGGTCGGCGCCAGGAAGCTGGCGCCACCGCGCAGCGCATCCCACTGATAGCCATCACGGCTGGCGGCGAAGTGCAGGCCATCGGCGCCGTTGCCCAGAAAGTACGAGAACAGATAGGCCTGCTCTTCGCCGGGACGGGCGCTGCCCTGCATCGCGCTGCAACCGCCGAGCAGGCCGCCGGCCAGCAGGCCCAGTGCGCGACGGCGCCTCATTGCGTGCTCCATTGCGCGCTCCCGTTGGCTGCCTTGGGGCCGACCAGGGGATTGCCTTCGTCGCCGAGCGGGCGTTGCTCCGTCCGGCGCGGGCTTGGTGGCACCGTGAAACGGGCCACCGGATCGGGATGGGCCGGGTCAAAGCGGAACTCCGGCACCAGGTGAACCGCGAGCGGGATGCCAGCCTGGCGCATGCCCAGAGCAATCGCCTTGGCCATCAGGTAACTGCCGTAGCTGTTGTGGTGGGTGTTGTCCAGCTTGCCTGGTGCGGGTGACGCAAAGGCTGCTGTCGATCCTTCGACGCCGAGCGCGCCGTAGATCGTCTTGCTGTACGTGTTCAGGTCGATGAACGGCACGCCCAGTTCACGTGCGCTCTGGCGCGCCGCCTCGGCGTAATCGGTCAACGAAGGCTTGACCTGGCCGGCCTCGTCGAAGGCGCGCCGTTCCACGGGCGAGACCAGCACGGGCAGGCCGCCACGCGCCCGCACCGCATCGACGTGGGTCTTGATCTCGGCCTTGTAGGTGGTGAACGGGCCGCTGCGGCCATCCTTGATCTGCTTCTGGTCGTTGTGACCGAACTGCATCAGCAGCGTGTCGCCCGGCTGCATCATGCTCAGGATCTTGTCGATGCGGCGGCGCGCCAGCGAATCGCGGTAGGTTTCGCCCGATTGCGCATGGTTCGAGACGGCGACGCCTGGCCCGAAGAAGCGCGGCAGCATCTGGCCCCAGCTGTTGAACGGCTCCCCCGGCTGGTCGCTGACGGTGGAGTCGCCCAGCAGGAACAGCGTCGGCACCCTGGCCGGCACGATCTCCAGACGCTGTACAGCGGTTGGGCTGCCATTGAATTCCAGCGTGAGACGGCCGTCCCAATTCCAGGCTTCGGTCTCGGTCTCGCGCGGGGCCTTGAGGTCGACGACACCTGCGGCGACACCCGGTACGGCGGCGATGCGCGGCGTGCGCACGTTCACGACAAAGGTACGCACGACGCTCTGGCCGGGGGCAGTCAACACGTTCTCGAGCATCAGGCGGCGCAGTTCGGATTTGATGGTGGTCGCCGTTGCGCGCCCGTCGTCGCCCAGCACGACGGTGACGGCGTAGTTGCCTTCGGGGAGGTCGACTGAAAAATAGCGGGCGCCGTGTTCTGCGCCGGGCTCGAAGCCGTATCCACGCGCCGCGTCGTAGAGCGTGCCGGGGGCAACCCGGGTATGGCCCGCGGGTGCGGCCGCGGCGCCGAACACGAACCTGTTCGGCGTGGCGGCATGCGCCTGCGTGGCCAGCAGCGCGGCCAAGGTAAGAGTAAGAGCACGTAAATGGTCGGTCATTGCGGTGAACTCGGATCAGGTAGGTGGCAGCGCGTCACCGATCAGCGCCAGGTTCTGGATCGCCGCCAGGCCCCATTGCGCGGTATCGTTGGTCGTGACCCACGGTACCTCGGTGACGGGGTTGAGCGTGGCAGGGCCGTCGACCTTGTGCGCCACGAACGGCGGATAGGGCCGTGCGGCACTGGCAAATTCGCTCCAGGCGCGGCGCGCCAGTGCCGGGTCGTTGCGCTTCCAGGCAGCATACGCCGTCAGGCGCGAGTGGCCGATCACTAGGACATCCGAGCCGCCATGCGGCTTGCCCAGGCGGCGCGCCTGTTCTTCTTTCGGCGCGCTGTACAGGGCGCAGTAGTCGACCCAGGCGCGCTCAAAAGCCTTGTCACCTGTGAGGGCAATCAGCTCGTCGAACACTTCGACCGCCCCGAACACGGCATTGAGGTGCGAGGCCTTGACGTTGTCGCCGGCCATATTGTGCAGGCGGCCGGTCTCCGGTTCGTAGCCCATGCGCTCGGCGCTGAAGAAACCGTGCGGCATGGCCGCGATGTCGCGCATGCCGGTCACGATTTTGTCGCGGTAGCGGGTGTCGCCGCTGCGCTCCCATTCGGTGAGCCAGTTCGCGGCCAGCGACGCCCAGTCGGTGCCGAAGCTGGCGCGCACCGGGTACGGTCCCTTGGGTGGCTGGTTGGCGAGTTTGCGCACCGGGTCGACCGCATCGAGCCGGCGGTCGGCGTCGAGCACCTCGCGCATCACGTCGCCCGTGCGCTCGTCGGCCGTCAGGTAATAGTACATGCGGCGATAGACCGCAGTGCTGATGCGCACCTGCTTGGCGCTGCAGCCCCAGTGCTGGACATTGTGGCGGGTGCCCAGGCCCGCGAAGCGGCCCAAATGATAGGTGTCGACGTCGCTCGTGTGGCGCACCATCGCTTCACCCATCCGGAAGATGTCGGCGCGGCCGGTGCGTAAAAACGCGTACCACAGCCACAGGTCGGGCGAGAGTTCCGAGTTGGCCCAGGCATAGCCGCCGACGTCGTAGCGCCACTCGTGGCGGTCGGTGTCGTAGGTGTGGCGCACGTCGCCGTGGTCCCAGAAGCCATACCAGCGGCGCTGCTCGACCTCGTCGCGGTAGAACGCGAAATGGGCGTCCAGCCGGTCTTCGATGTGCGCCCTGGCGGGTGTGGAGCGGTCAGGCAGCGCGATCAGGTTGCCGAACACGCGCGTGGCCAGGATGTGGGCGGGCGAGGCGACCAGCTGCGGCGGGGTCTGGACGGCGGCGGCCATGCGTACCATCGTCTCGCGCGCCGGCGTGGCATCCAGCGCCCACAGGGTAAATTCGCTGCTGCGCGCCACGCCCACCGGCGTGCCGAAGCCTTTTTCGTAATCCTCGTAGGTCACGTCCAGCGCCTGCAGCTCGTCGGCGTGCGACTGCATGCCCATGCCGTCGTGGTAGAAGCGCAGGTCCATCGCCGGCGCGTCGGGTGACCAGATCCAGATGGTCACCTGCGCTGCCTCCGTGTGGGCGTTGCGCACGTCGAGCTGGGTCGGGTGGCGCTGCCAAAAGTCACGCATGCCGAAGGCCAGGCCGCCGCTGGCGCCGCCGATGTAGCCCAGCCCCGGCGCGCGCCGGCCCCAGGCCGCATCGATCCAGCCGTGGCCGGCCTTGGTCCGTTTGCGGATGCGGAAGCTGTCCGGCGAGAGCTGCGACAGGCTGTAGTCGCCCCAGGCCGGGATCAGGTGCAGCGATTTGCTTACGCGCTCAGCGATCGGCGGCGTGGCCAGGCCCGCAAGCTGCGCCTTGCGCACCGCCTCACCCGGATCGCGCCGCAGACCCGTAAGGTTGCGCACACCCTCGGCCCACAGGCCGCCCGCTTCGCCGCCGAAGCGCACGTGGCGGTCGTGTGGCGCATCCGTGAGCGGCACGTCGAAACGCAGCCCCAGGCCGCGCACGAAGTCCTTCTGTTCGTCGCCATCGAACACGAAGGTGTGCATGATCCGCACCGATTCGGCGCCGGCGTAAAAGTACAGGCGCACCGTGAATGGCAGCCAGGCCCGCTTGCCATCAACGGCGCGGTGCATGCCTTCGAGTTTGGCCACGCTGCGCAGCACCCCGTTCTGCTCGAGCGTGACGCGATCGAGCCGGCTTTCGTAGGCGGCCTGGCGCGAGCTGCCTTCGGGGCTGTCGTCGCACAGGGCCACCAGCTTGCCGGCGCGTGCGATCTCGCGCCCGCCGCGGCTGATGCTTTGCACAAGCTCGGCGCCCTGGCGCGGGATCGTGCATTCGATGACGCCGGTATTGACGACGATCACGTCCGGTCGTTCGGTGATCGTCAGCCGCGTGCCTGCGGATGCAGCCACGCTGGCCGCACGCAGGTGCAGGCGTCCGGGCACCTGGGCCTGCGGCGGCAGCGCATGCGCCGTCCACTTGAGCGAGCCGTCCGGCCAGTAGGCGGTCGGCCAGCTCTGGCTGGCAATGTCACCATGCTCGCCGGACAGGACGAACGCCTGGTCCTTGCGCCAGGCGCCGCGCGGCCATGGCACGCCGAACGTGGTGCCGGTCATGAGCGCGGGCATGCCTTCCAGCCAGGCCAGGTCCACTACACCGGGCGCGGCGACGGCGGCTGGTGCGGTCGGTGCTGCCGTCTGGCCGGCGCGCACGCCCAGCGGCAGCGCCGCCGCCAGCGCGCCGGACTTGAAGAACGCGCGTCGTGACAGCGGCGCCATCGTCAGCGGCCCGCCGTCACGTTCACGCGCACCGGCGCGCGTAACCGTGCCGCTTCGTCTGCCACGTGTTTCTTATACTCCGCCTGGGTGGCAAACGGGCTGCCGCGGGTCCACGCGGCGCCGACGTGGTAGCTGATCGGCTGGCCGGACGTGACCGGCGCCGTTACCAGTGCATTGCGCTCGTCGGCGGCGAAGCCCGACGCCGGCGGCACGATCAGGGCCACGCCGAAGTCGCCGAGACTGCGCTGCGTCACCCACTGCACCAGGCTGCCGTCGGCCTTGTTCTCGCTGAATTCAACCTTCACTTCCTGGCCCTTGTCGCTCGGGCGCTTGTTCAGACCCACGGCGGCAGTCAGCGTCGACGGGCCGGTGAAGGTGAAGGTGCTGTCGATGCGGTCGAAGTAGCGGCCGGCGTCGACCGTGAAGCGTTTGACCTCCGTGACCTTGACGCCCGCGGCGTCCCAGGCGTCGTAGCGCAGTTCGAATACGGTGCGGATCGGGCCATTCGCCAGGATGGTCCAGTCGGTGTAGTTGGCGCCGACGTGCAGCGTCTTGCCGTCCCAGATGCCGGTGCCGCCAGCGCCGCGGGTGGTGCCGACGTTGTACATGTCGATGCCTTCGCCCAGGTCGACGTGGTAATGGTCGTGGCCGATGTTGTACCAGCGGTCGACAATCGGATACGGCACGCGCTTGAACCAGATGTCCATGCCGCTCGTTGCTAGCACTTCCTTGTCGCTGCCGGCCGGCGCCGGCGCCTTGAGCGCCGGGCCATAGGCACGGTGGGCCAGCTTGTCGTTTTCCCAGCCGAAGTCGTCGAGGCGCTCCTTGACGAAGCGTGCGTAGGTCTTGGGCGGGAACGGCGGCACGACGGCCGCGGCTTTCTCGATGGTGAAGGTGGCGCTCTTCTCGCCCGCCTTGAAGTCGTGCTGGAACAGCAGTTCGCCGTAGGCCACGCCGACCATCTGCGGGTCCTTGGCCGTGGCGTTGAGATTGGTGACCTGGTAGGGCAGGCTGCGCCCGGCCGCGTCCTTGATGACCAGCTGCTGCGAGCGCGCCTGCGGCAGCGCCTCGTTGACGCGGGACCAGGGAATCGCGATGGTCTCGGCCGGCCGTGCGATGTCGAGCGCGTGGCTGGCGGTGACGGACAGGCGTTCGGCGGCGGCTGCGTCGAACATGCAGACGGAAGCGAAGGCACCAAGGGAAAGGGAAAGGGAAAGGCGCAGGATCATGGCGGGGAGCGTTATCGAGGCTGTTGGGAAGCGGGCGGCGGCGTCATGCCTTCACCGAGGAAGAAGCTGGGATGCGGCGGCTGGTTGTAGGCCGCGTTCTGCGCTGCGACCTGCACCCGGTACTGCGAGTCGTGCATCAGCGTCGTGATGCGGTGGCGGGTCGGCGCGGTGGTGGAAAACACGAGCAGCGCGTCGTCGTTGGCGCTGCGCCAGACGACTTCTTCGCGCCAGTCGCCGAACAGGTCGGCCGACAGCACGGGATTGGCCTTGGTGCCGTTGATCGACGCCGCGCCATAAAGCGCAGCGTCGAGCAGCGGATCGAGGCGCTGCGCCTGCGGATTCCACTTGTCGATCCTGGTGCCGTCGAGCGACTCGCGCAGCAGGTCGCCGTCCCACCACAGGCCGAAATTGAGTGAGCGCGGCCGCACGGCCGAAATCTGCACGCCGGCGGCGTTGTAGAGGCCTCCGACGGGATTGGTGATGCCGCCCGTGCTGGCCCAGCACTCGTTGCCCGGGTGGGCCGGATCGATGTCCATGCAGATGCCGCGGCCCACATCGATGGCGCCCGGGATGTGCCACAGGACTTCGCCGGTGGCGGCATCGTGCATCTCGGCGCCATGGCCGCGGTAGCACGCGGGTGACTCGTGGACCATGAACACCTGCAGGCCGGGGCGGTCCGGCATGTGTCTGCCGACGTGCAGCGCGTCGCCGTGGCACAGGCCCGTGCTGTACATCAGCGTGCCGTCGCTCCTGATGGTCGCCGCGCCATACACGATGTCGTCGCGGCCATCGCCATCGGCGTCCGCCACCGCCAGCCAGTGGGCGCCCTGGCCGGCGGCGCTCTGGTTGGCCGGAACGTCGCTGTCGAACACCCAGCGCTGCGTCAGCTGCCCGCCGCGCCAGTCCCAGGCCGCCACCACGGCGCGCGTGTAGTAGCCGCGCGCGAAGATCGCGCTCGGGCGCGCACCATCGAGGTAGGCGACGCCGCCGAGGAAGCGGTCGACCCGGTTGCCGCTCGTATCGCCCCAGGCCGCGACGTCGCCGCGTGGCGGCGTGTACGGGCTGCTGGCCAGCGCTGCCCCGGTACGGCCGTCGAACACGGTCAGGAACTCCGGGCCTTCCAGGATGAAGCCATCCTTGTTGCGGTAGTCGGCATTGGCGTTGCCGATCACCTTGCCCGCGCCGTCCACGGTGCCATCGGCCGTCTTGGCCATCAGCTCGGCGCGCCCGTCGCCATCGAAGTCGAAAGCCAGGTAGGTCGTGTAGTGCGCGCCGGCGCGGATATTGCGCCCCAGGTCGATGCGCCACATGAACGTGCCGTCGAGCCGGTAGGCGTCGATCAGGGTCGACCCGGTATAGCCGCGGTGGGCATTGTCGTGCGCATTGGTCGGCTGCCACTTGACCAGCAGTTCGTAGGCGCCATCGCCATCGAGATCAGCGGTCGAGCCATCGTTGACCATATACGTAAACGGCGTGCCGTCGGGCTCCACGCCACCCGCGGGCTTGCGCAGGGGGATAGTCTTGAACGTTTGGGGCCAGGTGGCGATGGCGCGCGCGCCGTCGTTGCGCTCGGCCCCTCGCAGCACCGCACGCACGCTGTAGGCCGCGCTGGCGGCGCTGCCGGTGTCGACGAGATTGGTCGCGGCGAGCGGCGTCGCGTTCACGCGCACGCCGTCGCGGTACAGGTTGAAGGCGGTGGCCGGGTCGTCGGTGCCGAGCGCGCGCCAGCTGACGAAATTGCCGTCCTGGGTATGGATCGCGACGACGCCGCGGTCGAGCGCCTCGCGTTGCCGCCCGGGGGTGGTGCAGGCGGTGCAGGCCAGTGCCAGCAGGCCGAGGGCTGCGCCGCGTTGCAGCAGATCGAGGTGGGGTAGGGGTGTCATCTGGCCGAGTATTCATTTTCCATTCGGAACGTGTCAACCGGTTGGCGCCCGGGCGGTCCATTTAATCAGGCGCTTGAGCGTTTGCCCTGCGTCGTCAATACGGTCCGTACGCTCATGGCGCTGATTATCCGCGCCGTGCAATGGACGGGTGGAGGCGGGCCGGCATACACTGCCGGTTCGATCCGCTCACACTGCCGCTTCGCGCACCGTCCATGATCATTTCGTCCGCCACAGATTTTCGCCAGGCAGCGCGCCGGCGCCTGCCGCCGTTCCTGTTCCACTATCTCGACGGCGGCGCTGGCGCCGAGCAGACCCTGCGCAGCAACGTCGACGACCTGCAGGCGATCGGTCTGCGCCAGCGCGTGCTGCGCGGCTCCGAAACGCAGGACCTGGGCGTGCAATGGTTTGGCGAAGACTATGCGCTGCCGATCGCGCTGGCGCCGGTCGGCCTCACCGGCATGTACGCGCGGCGCGGCGAAGTGCAGGCCGTGCGCGCCGCCTGCCGGCACAACATCCCGTTCATCCAGTCGACCGTGTCGGTGTGTCCGCTGGCCGAGGTGGCGGCGCAAGCCTCGCACCCGATCTGGTTCCAGCTGTACGTGCTGAAGGACCGGGGCTTCATGCGCGACGTGATGCGCCGCGCATGGGAGCTGGGTTCAAGGACCCTCGTGTTTACAGTGGACATGCCGGTGCCGGGTGCGCGCTACCGCGATGCCCACAGCGGCATGAGCGGCCCGAACGCCCCGCTGCGGCGCGTGCTGCAAGCGGCGCTGCATCCGCGCTGGGCCTGGGACGTGGGCCTGTTCGGGCGCCCGCATGACTTGGGTAATATTTCGGCCTACCGCGGCAGCGTCACCGGCCTGGCCGACTACATCGGCTGGCTGGGCGCCAATTTCGACCCGGGCATCGCCTGGCCCGACCTGCAGTGGATCCGCGACGAGTGGCAGGGCAAGCTGATTATCAAGGGCATCCTCGACCCGGACGATGCGCGCGACGCGCTGGCCTTCGGCGCCGACGGCATCGTGGTCTCGAACCATGGCGGTCGTCAGCTCGACGGCGCGCCATCGAGCGCGGCGGCGCTGCCCGCCATCGCGGCTGCGGTCAAGGGACAGATGACGATCTTCGCCGATGGCGGCGTGCGCACCGGCACCGATGTGTTTCGCATGCTGGCGCTGGGCGCCGATGGCGTGCTGCTTGGCCGCGCCTTCGTGTATGCGCTGGCGACCCAGGGCCAGGCCGGGGTCGAGCGCCTGCTGCAAATCATGGAAAAGGACTTGCGCACCACGATGGTCCTGACCGGCGTGCAGTCGGTGCGCGAGATCGGGCCGCACCTGCTGGCTCCCCGCGCCGGACTCTGACTCAGAGCCTGAGTAATCAGTATTCGCGGCGGTCGGGGGCGATCTCCTGCAGGATCGTCGTCGCGATTTCTTCGATGGATTTCGTCGTTGACGAGAGCCAGCGGATGCCTTCGCGGCGCATCAGCAGTTCGGCTTCGTTGACTTCGTAGCGGCAGTTTTCGATGGACGCGTATTTACTGCCGGCGCGGCGTTCGTTGCGGATTTGCGAGAGGCGTTCGGGCGTGATCGTCAGGCCGAACAGCTTGGCCTTGTACGGCGGCAGGTTGCTCGGCAGGCGGCCGCGTTCGAAGTCGTCCGGGATCAACGGGTAGTTGGCCGCTTTCAGCCCGTATTGCATCGCCAGGTACAGGCTCGTTGGCGTCTTGCCCGAGCGCGACACCCCGACCAGGATCACATCGGCATCGGCCAGGTTCTTGTGCGACTGGCCATCGTCGTGCGCGAGCGAGAAGTTGATGGCTTCGATGCGGTTCTTGTATTCTTCACTGTCGACCGCGTTGTGGATGCGGCCGATCGTGTGCGTCGACTTGACGTCCAGTTCCTGTTCGAGCGGGGCGACGAAGGTCTGGAACAGGTCCATGTGCATGCCCTTGGCCGAGCGGATCACGCTCGACAGGTCGTGCTTGACCAGGGTCGAGAACACGATCGGGCGCTGGCCGTGCAGCGCGAAGCTGTCATTGATGCGGCGCGCGGCATCGTGCGCCTTTTCGATGGAGTCGATGAAGGGCAGGCGGATCTGCCGGAAGCGCATCTCGAACTGGCTCAGGACCGCGTGACCGAACGTCTCCGCGGTGATGCCGGTGCCGTCGGAGACGAAGAACACGGTGCGGGAAGGGGCCGGCGCCAGTGCGGGCAGGGACTGGGGATCGTCGATCATGGTCTGTTTGTTAAGCTTTGCTGACAGAGTTGCATGTAAAGTGCGCTGCACATCCCCGACTTGCGGGGTAGAATGCTCGGCAACGGATTTTGCATTGTGCTGCACGCGGGCCAGAATAACAAGAATACGCGAATCGCGCCCCCGCCCTGCACCGATGCACCCACAGGTTTCCATCATCAAGTAAGGTGTTTTTTATCATGACCAATCCAGCTACTGCAGCGATCCAACCGGGGCAGGCCGACAGCGTCTACGTCGCGTCGTTCGAAGACTTGCGCATGACCGACGTCGAGTCGGTCGGCGGCAAGAACGCGTCCCTCGGCGAAATGATCAGCCAACTGGCCGGCGCCGGCGTGCGCGTGCCAACCGGCTTTGCCACCACGGCCGATGCCTTCCGCGACTTCCTCGATCACAGCATCGACGGCGGCGCGTCGCTGGGCGAGCGCATTGCGCGCCGCCTGGATAACCTCGATATCGACGACGTGCGCTCGCTGGCCGTCGCCGGCGCCGAGATCCGCGAATGGATCGTCGCCACGCCATTCCAGCCGCGCCTCGAACAAGAGATCCGCAACTTCTACGAGCGCCTGTTTGCCGACTCGGAAACCGAAGTCTCGTTCGCCGTGCGTTCGTCGGCCACCGCCGAAGACTTGCCGGATGCATCGTTCGCGGGCCAGCAGGAGTCGTTCCTGAACGTCGTCGGCATCGACAACGTGCTCGAGGCGATGAAGCACGTCTTCGCGTCGCTGTACAACGACCGCGCGATCTCGTACCGCGTGCACAAGGGCTTCACCCACGCCGAAGTCGCGCTGTCGGCGGGCGTGCAGCGCATGGTGCGCTCGGACACCGGCGCGGCCGGCGTCATGTTCACCATCGATACCGAATCGGGCTTCAAGGACGTCGTCTTCATCACGTCGAGCTACGGCCTGGGCGAGACTGTCGTGCAGGGCGCCGTGAACCCGGACGAATTCTATGTCCACAAGCCGATGCTCGAAATGGGCAAGTCGGCCGTAATTCGCCGCAATATCGGCTCCAAGCTGATCAAGATGGAGTTCACCGCCGAAGCCAAGGCCGGCCGCTCGGTCAAGACCGTCGACGTGCCGATCGAAATGCGCAACCGCTATTCGCTGGTCGAAGAAGAGATCATCGAGCTGGCCAAGTACGCCGTCATCATCGAAAACCACTACGGCCGTCCGATGGACATCGAGTGGGGCAAGGATGGCCGCGACGGCAAGCTGTACATCCTGCAGGCGCGTCCCGAGACCGTCAAGTCGCAGCAGAAGTCGACCGACGCGCAGCAGCGCTTCCACCTGAAGGGCACCGGCACCGTGCTGACCCACGGCCGCGCGATCGGCCAGAAGATCGGCGCCGGCCGCGTGCGCGTGATCACCGACCCGTCCGAAATGGACCGCGTCCAGCCGGGCGACGTGCTGGTGGCCGACATGACCGATCCGAACTGGGAACCGGTCATGAAGCGCGCCGCAGCGATCGTCACCAACCGTGGCGGCCGTACCTGCCACGCGGCGATCATCGCGCGTGAACTGGGCGTGCCGGCCGTCGTCGGCTGTGGCGACGCGACCGACGTCCTCAAGGACGGCACGCTGGTCACCGTCTCCTGCGCCGAAGGCGACGAAGGCATGATCTACGACGGCCTGCTGGAAACCGAAGTGACCGAAGTCGCGCGTGGCGAACTGCCACCGATCAAGACCAAGATCATGCTCAACGTCGGCAACCCGCAGCTGGCCTTCGACTTCCAGTCGGTGCCGAACAGCGGCGTGGGCCTGGCGCGCGTCGAGTTCATCATCAACAACAACATCGGCGTGCACCCGAAGGCGATCCTCGAGTACCCGAACATCGACGCCGACCTGAAAAAGGCCGTCGAATCGGTCGCCCGTGGCCACGCATCGCCACGCGCCTTCTACGTCGACAAGCTGGTCGAAGGGGTCTCGACGATCGCTGCCGCGTTCTGGCCAAAGCCGGTCATCGTGCGCCTGTCCGACTTCAAGTCGAACGAGTACAAGAAGCTGATCGGCGGTTCCCGTTACGAGCCGGACGAAGAAAACCCGATGCTGGGCTTCCGCGGCGCGGCGCGCTACCTGGCCGACGATTTCGCCGAATCGTTCGCGATGGAATGCACGGCCATGAAGCGCGTGCGTAACGAGATGGGCTTGACCAACGTCGAGCTGATGATCCCGTTTGTGCGTACGCTCGGCCAGGCCGAGGCAGTCGTGAACCTGCTGGCCAAGAATGGCCTGGTGCGCGGCGAAAATGGCCTGCGCCTGATCATGATGTGCGAAGTGCCATCCAACGCCATTCTGGCCGAGCAGTTCCTCGAGTTCTTCGACGGCTTCTCGATCGGTTCGAACGATCTGACCCAGCTCACGCTGGGCCTGGACCGCGATTCGGGCATGGAGCTGCTGGCCAAGGACTTCGACGAGCGCGATCCGGCCGTCAAGGCGCTGCTGTCGATGGCGATCAAGGCCTGCCGCGCCAAGGGCAAGTACATCGGCATCTGCGGCCAGGGTCCATCGGACAATCCTGATTTCGCGCAGTGGCTGGTGGAAGAGGGCATCGAGTCGATGTCGCTCAATCCTGACTCGGTGATCGACACCTGGCAGAAGCTGGCGAAGATGTAAGCAAGCGCGGGCACCTGGTGCTCGCGAGGCCCCCGCTATCCATTTCGGGTAGCGGGGGTTTTTTTTCACCATAATAAAAAGGAGACACACCATGGCTGACTGGAGCTACTGGCTGATCGGGGCCGGCATATTGATCGTCGCGGAACTGTTCATCGGCACGTTCTACCTGTTGATGATTGCAATGGGCCTTTTCGCCGGCGCCCTGGCCGCCTGGCTGGGCGCAAGTGGCGCGATCCAGACACTCGTCGCGGCGGCAATCGGGATCGCTGCCACGCTGGTCTTGCGCCGCACACGCCTTGGCCGCGGCGGCCGGCGCGCCGCAGCCAATGACCCGAGCATCAACATGGACATAGGCCAGCGGCTCAGCGTGCCGCAGTGGCACGGCGGGCGCGCGCGCGTGATGTACCGCGGCGCCTTGTGGGACGTCGAGCTGCGCGCCGGCCAGGACGCGCAGCCGGGTGAGCACGAGATCGTCGAAGTGCAGGGCAATCGCCTGATCGTGGCGCGCCAGTAGGCCTGCACCGTTTCAGCCAATCCGGATGTAATCCAACTTCAAAGGGAACCCCATGGAATCGACCCTCAGCATCGTCGCACTGATCATTTTCGTCGTCGCGCTGGTCTTCGTCTTCAAGACCATTAACGTCGTGCCGCAGCAGAACGCCTGGGTGGTCGAGCGCCTCGGCAAATACCACGCCACGCTGGCGCCGGGCCTGAACATCGTGGTGCCGTTCGTCGACCGCGTCGCCTACAAGCACAGCCTCAAGGAAATCCCGCTCGACGTGCCGCCGCAGGTCTGCATCACGCGCGACAACACGCAGTTGCAGGTCGACGGCATCCTGTACTTTCAGGTGACCGATGCGATGCGCGCGTCGTACGGTTCATCGAACTATCTGCAGGCGATCACGCAACTGGCCCAGACCACGCTGCGCTCGGTGATCGGCAAGATGGAACTGGATAAAACGTTCGAGGAGCGTGACCATATCAACACCCACATCGTCAACGCGATCGATGAATCGGCCGCCAACTGGGGTGTGAAGGTGCTGCGTTATGAAATCAAGGACCTGACCCCGCCGGCCGAGATCCTGCATGCGATGCAGGCGCAGATCACGGCCGAACGCGAAAAGCGGGCGCTGATCGCGGCGTCGGAAGGCCGGCGCCAGGAGCAGATCAATATTGCCAGCGGTGAGCGCGAGGCGTCGATTGCGCGCTCGGAAGGGGAGAAGCAGGCCGCGATCAACCGCGCGATGGGCGAGGCGACGGCGATTGTCGCGCTGGCCGAAGCCAGTGCGTCGGCGTTGCGCCAGGTGGGCGATGCAATTCAGTCACCGGGCGGGATGGACGCCGTCAGCCTGCGCGTGGCCGAGCATTATGTGGATGCCTTTGCCAACCTGGCCAAGACCAACAACACGCTGATCGTGCCCGCGAATATGGGCGACATCAGCACTGCCATCGCCAGCGCCCTGCAGATCGTCAAGGCGCAGCGATGACTAAACTTTAGCTTAGAAGCCGACGGTTGCCGACACCGCCACGGTGCGCGGCGCCGCCAGCACCAGGTAGCCTGAACCCGGATAGCCACCGGCCGAGGCCCAGTAATTCTTGTCGGCGACGTTGTCCACGCGGGCGCGCAGCGTCAGGTCACGGTCCATGAAGCTCGTGCGGTAGGTTGCGCCCAGGTCGACGCGGGTCCATGACGGCAGCTTCTGCGTGTTGGCGCCATCGGCGTACTGGGTTGCCGTGTAGACGGTGCGGGCGTTCAGTGCCAGGCCCTGCACGCCCGGCACGTCCCAGTCGGCGCCGATATTCAGCTGCGTTTTAGGTACGCCGATCGCATCCTTGCCCTGGTTCCTGCCGCCTTCGGTCACGCGCTGCTCGGCGTCGATCAATGTCAGGCCACCCAGCACGCGCAGGCCGCGCACCGGATTGCCGAACATCGACAGCTCCAGGCCGCGGTTGCGCTGTTCGCCGAACACGCCGAACACGCGGTTCTGCACGTAGCCGCTTGGCTGGCTGGTCGAGAACACCGCAGCGCTCAAGCCATAGCGGCCGCTGTCGTACTTGACGCCCGCTTCGCGCTGGCGCGATACATACGGCGCAAAGATCGCGCCCTGGTTATCGATGTTGACGCCGGAGGCCACGGCGCCGCGCTGCAGGCCTTCGCTGTAGTTGGCGTACACCGACAGGTCCTTGCGCGGGCGGTAGACGACGGCGGCGAACGGGGTGTTCTCGCTGGCCTCGTAGGCCGCACCTTCGATGCCAGCGCCGGTGTTGTAGTCATAGCCGTAGTCCTTGAGGCGCTGGTGGCGCAGGCCCAGGTTGACCAGCACCTTGTCGTCCAGCAGCGACAGCGTGTCGGCAATTGCGAGGCTCGACAAAATTGCCTTGGACGTCACGCCCGGGTTGGCCATGTCACCGGCAGTGAAGAACGATGCCGACGGCGGGGCCACGTCGCGCGGCGTGTAGACGTTCGACGCAAAGCCGGCGAAGTCGCTGAAGCCGTAGGCGTTGCGCGACTCGCTGTGGAAGCCCGAGGCCGAGGCGCTGAGCATGTGCTTGATGAAGCCGGTACGCAGCGCGCCGCGCACGCCCACTTCGCCGGTGCGGACCTGGTCCTTGCGGATATTGTCGAAGCGGGTCATGGTGCCGTCGCCATTGGCGTTGTTGACCGTGATCGACGACAGGATGTTGTATTCCTGGCCGCTGCGCGCGCCCAGTGCGGCCCAGGCGACGGCGCCGCCGGCCAGGTCGACTTCGGCGCGCACGGTGCCGAAGGTGTGGCGTTCTTCAGAAATGGTCCAAGGCTGCGCGAAGTTGCGGTCGGCGCTTGGCGCGGCGATCATCGGGGTGGTGGCGCCCAGCGTCACGCTCGGGCGTGCATTGGTCAGTTCGTGGTCCTGCGCGCCGATGTCGGCCGACAGGCGGAAACCACGGCCGCGGTAATCGACACCCAGCGAATACACGCTCAGTTCACGGCCTTCGCGATCGACCGCCGTGTCGCCCTTGCGGTGCGCGACGTTCACGCGCACGCCGGCACGGCCTTCGGGTCCGAAGCGGCGGCCCAGGTCGATGGCGCCGTAACCCTGGCCACCCGTCTCGGCGCCGAGCGTGACTTCGCTCAGGTCCTGGTTGGGGGCGCGCTTGGGCAGCAGGTTGATCGAACCGCCGATGCTGCCGCCGGCAGGGGCCGCGCCGTTGATGAAGCTGTGGGCGCCGCGCAGGACTTCGACGCGTTCGACCAGTTCGGTCGCGACGAACTGGCGTGGCAGCAGGCCATACAGGCCGTTGTACGCGGTGTCGTCCGAGCCGACCGCGAAGCCGCGGATCATGTACAGCTCCTGGTAGTTACCGAAGCCGCGCGCCACGCGCACCGACGGGTCGTTCTGGACGA
>Ga0308163_10001144_pt1 | contig 32300 bp, 31 predicted proteins | sample PhyTR1_FD_201037 | JGI IMG/M metagenome (GOLD analysis project Ga0308163, IMG submission 201037) | Phyllosphere microbial communities from UC Gill Tract Community Farm, Albany, California, United States - DLSLT.R1 | ecosystem: Host-associated > Plants > Phyllosphere > Unclassified | place: USA... | reverse complement strand
AATTCCTGCCAGTATTTCGATGAACGCCTTTCGCTGTTGCGGGTGCAAAATTAGAACCTTTTTCCGCTTCCGCAAGCTTTTTCAAAGAGTTTTTTCAATCTTTTTCCGGTTTATTTCTTAACTTTCTGATAACAGCGCATTTGCGTCGCAAACTTTTTTACGACATTGTAGGCTTTTTCTTCTTTCAGCTGTTATTTCCTCAGTTTAAGCCCGCTTTACCATTCCGTTTTTGCAGAGTTTTTAGTTTTCAGCGCCCTTTTCTGCCGTTTTCCATTCAATTGTTCTTTTGAAAACAGATGCCATAGCCCCGATAGCAGCGGAAATCCTTTTGCTTTTTTCTTTAAAAAGCAAAAGATTGGAACGGATAGCGGGATTAAGCTCCTAATAGATTCCATATTTCAATTTTAGGCTCCAAATTCCAAAAGCTGCGTTAAAAAGAGCTTCGGCTTCACTCAGACTGACAACTAGACTTTCTCCTTATATATATGCAATTAGCATTACCTTCTATATAGCAGAACAGAACTATACTTATATATAATGAGTAAACTTGTACTTATATATTGTATGTATTTTTGTAATCATGTATATTTGCATTCACAAAATTATAAACAATGATCAAGATTACTTTACCCGATGGGTCAATTAGAGAGTTCGCTCAAGGCGTAACTCCAATGGAGGTCGCTAAAAACATTAGCGAAGGTTTTGCTAGAAACGTGATTTCTGCATCTTTTAATGGTACAACTATTGAAACCGAAACTCCATTAACGACCGACGGTAATCTTATTTTATATACTTGGAATGACACTGAAGGTAAAAAAGCTTTCTGGCACTCTACTTCGCACGTAATGGCGCAGGCTCTTGAGGAATTGTACCCTGGAATTAAATTAACCCTTGGACCTGCAATTGCTAATGGTTTCTATTATGATGTAGATTTTGAAGATCAGAAAATTTCTGAAGCTGATTTCAAAAAGATTGAAGATCGCATTCTTGAAATTGCAAGAGGAAAGTTCGATTTTAAAATGCGTCCAGTAACTAAAGCGGAAGCATTGGAAATGTATAAAGACAATGTTTACAAGACTGAATTAATTTCAAATCTTGAAGACGGAACTATTACCTTCTGCGACCACTCTACTTTTACTGATTTATGCCGTGGTGGACATATTCCAAACACTGGAATTATCAAAGCTGTAAAAATCATGAGTGTTGCTGGTGCTTACTGGAGAGGTGATGAAAAAAACAAACAGTTAACTCGCGTTTATGGAACTTCTTTCCCTAAACAAAAAGATTTAACTGAATATCTTGAACTTCTTGAGGAAGCAAAACGTCGCGATCACCGTAAACTTGGAAAAGAGCTTGAATTATTTGCTTTTTCTCAGAAAGTTGGCCAGGGTTTACCTTTATGGTTACCTAAAGGCGCTGCTTTAAGAGAACGTTTGGAGCAATTTTTAAAGAAAGCACAAAAGAAAGCTGGATACGAGCAAGTTGTTAGTCCGCATATTGGTCAAAAGGAACTTTATGTTACTTCTGGTCATTACGCCAAATATGGAGCTGATAGTTTCCAACCGATTCACACACCAGCTGAAGGAGAAGAATTTTTATTGAAACCAATGAACTGCCCTCACCACTGTGAGATTTACAATGTAAGACCTTGGTCATATAAAGATTTACCTAAGCGCTACGCTGAATTTGGCACTGTATATAGATATGAGCAATCTGGGGAATTACATGGTTTAACTCGTGTTAGAGGGTTTACTCAAGATGATGCGCATATTTTCTGTACTCCAGAGCAATTAGATGAAGAGTTCAAAAAAGTAATTGACCTTGTATTGTATGTATTTGGTTCATTAGGATTTGAAAACTTTACTGCTCAGATTTCATTAAGAGATCAAGAAGATAGAGAAAAATACATTGGTACTGATGAAAACTGGGAAAAGGCAGAAAATGCTATTATCAACGCAGCAAAAGATAAAGGTCTTAATACTGTTGTAGAATATGGTGAAGCTGCATTTTATGGTCCGAAACTAGATTTCATGGTAAAAGATGCTTTAGGAAGACAATGGCAATTAGGAACAATTCAGGTAGATTATAACTTACCTGAGCGTTTTGAATTGACTTACAAAGGCGCTGACAATGAATTACATCGACCTGTTATGATTCACAGAGCTCCTTTTGGATCTATGGAACGTTTTATAGCAATTTTACTAGAGCACACAGCAGGAAATTTCCCACTTTGGTTAATGCCTGAACAAGCTATTATCTTGTCTTTGAGCGAGAAATACGAAAATTATGCTAAAAAAGTTTTAGATTTGCTAGAAAATCACGAAATTCGCGCCCTAATTGACAACCGAAATGAAACTATCGGTAAGAAAATTAGAGATGCAGAGATGCAGAAAATTCCATTTATGCTTATCGTTGGTGAGGAAGAAGAGAAAAACGGAACAATTTCTATTCGTCGTCACGGACAAGAAGGAAAAGGTAATATTACAGTTTCTATCGAAGAATTTGCTTCGATTGTAGACGAAGAAATAAAAAAGACATTAAAAGTATTTACAGTTTAACTTAAATTAGAAAGTCATAGCAATAAAAAGTAACAGAGGTTTTCAACCTCGAGTAGAGAAAAAAGATGCGCACAGAATAAACAATCTTATTCGTGTTCCTGAAGTACGTCTTGTAGGTGAAAACATTGAACCAGGGGTTTTTAAAATTGCCGATGCGTTACGTTTAGCTGACCAATTTGAATTGGATTTAGTTGAAATTTCGCCAAACGCTGAACCACCGGTTTGTAAAATCATGGATTACAAGAAATTTGTTTACGAACAAAAGAAAAGAGACAAGGCATTAAAAGCTAAATCTTCTCAGGTTGTTGTAAAGGAAATACGATTTGGCCCTCAAACTGACGAGCATGATTATGAATTTAAAAGAAAGAACGCTGAGAAGTTCTTAAAAGAAGGAGCTAAATTAAAAGCTTTCGTTTTCTTCAAAGGTCGTTCTATCATTTATAAAGATCAAGGTCAAATTCTATTATTACGTCTTGCTCAAGATTTAGAGGAACATGGTAAAGTTGAAGCTATGCCTGTTTTGGAAGGAAAGAGAATGATTATGTTCATTGCTCCGAAGAAAAAGAAATAAGTCGTAAAGCCGAAAGTCATAAGGTGGAAAGTCAAAACAGGCTTTCAAACTTTAGACTTTTAAACTTTCAGACTAAGATATAAGTAAGTAAGAATAAATTAAAACACTAGGAAAAATGCCTAAAATGAAAACAAAATCTAGCGCTAAGAAACGTTTTAAAGTTACTGGCTCTGGAAAGATTAAAAGAAAGCATGCTTTTAAAAGTCACATCTTGACTAAAAAATCTAAAAAACGTAAATTAGCTTTGACTCACTCAGCGCTAGTTCACCAAACAGATATGAAAAGCATCAAACAACAATTAAGAATTATCTAATAATTCTTTAGGTTAAAAAAATTATTTAAATAACCTTGGAGTATGGCTTTAAGTTCCTTTGATTCAATTCAGGACGCCTGCTACAAAAACACATTAAAATTATGCCAAGATCGGTAAATTCAGTTGCTAAAAGAGCAAGAAGAAAAAAAATAATGAAGCAAGCCAAAGGTTTCTTTGGAAGACGTAAAAACGTTTGGACAGTTGCTAAGAATGCAGTAGAGAAAGCGATGAGCTACGCTTACCGCGATAGAAAACAAAACAAAAGAAATTTCCGTTCATTATGGATTCAACGTATCAACGCTGGAGCTAGATTAGAAGGAATGTCTTATTCTCAATTCATGGGGAAAGTTAAAGCTAACGGAATCGAATTGAACCGTAAAGTTCTTGCAGATTTAGCTATGAATCACCCAGAAGCTTTCAAAGCTATTCTTAATAAAGTAAAATAAAACGTTTTATAAACTCAATTTAAGATTACTTACTTATTATATAAAAACCATTCGTTTACTCGAATGGTTTTTTGTTTTTAAAACGGGTTTTAACTAAGTAATCAAATAATAAATTATATTTACTTAAATTAGCTAAAATGCAGAACGCACTAATTGATCATATTCAAAAATTTATCCAGCTTGAACTTTCTGAGATCGATTTATTAGAATCTTGCCTTAGTCTTTCTCAAATCAAAAAAAAAGAACATATACTTCAAGAAGGTCAAATCTGCAATACCATATATTTTGTGGTTAAAGGCTGTATTCGTCAGTATATCATTAACTCTAAAGGAGCTGAACAAACCTTGCAATTCGGTATCGAAAATTGGTGGATTACGGATTATTTAAGTTACCATAATCACGTTCCTTCAAACTTTTATTTACAGGCTATAGAGAATTCAGAAGTTATTGCTATCGACAAAACAATTCTAGAATCCCTGTTAATTGAAATACCAAATCTAGAAAGGTATTTCAGAATAGTTATGCAAAAAAGTTTTGGCGCTATGCAAATGCGCATCAAGTTCTTGTTTACAATGTCGGCAGAAGAAAGATACCATCACTTTAATGATCATTTCCCAGAATTTGTTCAACGCGTTCCTCAGTATATGCTAGCCTCCTACTTAGATTTCTCTGCAGAATTTATGAGTAAGATACGAGCTGGAAAAGTCTGATTTGAATTTCTTGAAGTAGTTCAAGTTTTTGAAAGCATAGATTGCTGACCTTTGTAATGAACTTTTAAAACATATCAAAATGAAACCAAGAATTGTTATCCCGAATGTTGCTCCAGAAGCTTACCAAGCATTAATGAACTTAGAGAAATATATTTCTACAACTTCATTAACTCCCGTTCATAAAGAATTAATTAAAATCCGTGCTTCACAAATTAATGGTTGTGCATTTTGTATTAATATGCATACTGCCGATGCAAGAAAACACGGCATTTCTGAACAAAGAATTTATTTAATTAGTGCTTGGCGTGAAGCTGATTTTTACACCGAAGAAGAAAAAGCAATTTTAGCTTTAACAGAACAAGTGACCTTAATTGGCAATCACGTTTCTGATGAAGTTTACGAAAATGCAGCTAAATTATTTGATGAAAAATACCTTGCAGAAATACTTTTGGCCATCATCACAATTAACTCTTGGAATAGATTAGCAATTACTACCGGAATGCGTGCATCATAATTTATAAAGATAATATTTACAAGCAATTAGAACTTAAAAGCCCTTATCGACAAAGGGCTTTTCGTATTTATTTAGAAATCAGAATTAAAAAAAGCCCTAATTGAAAATATTTTAAAATACCGTATTTATACTCTTTCATGATTTCTGGAATTTTTTATTTTTGGCGCATGATACCAAAAAGATTACAAATAATTACCTCTCTAATAACTACTTTATTACTGCTTTTTTCTTGTCAAAAGCAAAAGACAGATAACTCAAAAAAAACAAAAAGAGAGATCGAAATTCATAAGTTCATAAGCAAAGCAGACCAATTTTACAATAATCACAACAACACTGATAGCGCATTTTTTTATTACAATAAAGCCAGAGCAGCTTGCGATCTTAAAGAAGATCTGAAAAATTATGTTTCCTGCATGTATTACATGGCTGAAATTCAACAGGACCATGAGGATTTTGAGGGAAGCATTAAAACATCAATGGAAACAATTCCGTTTTTAAACCGAATAAAAAATCCAGATTATGTATGGAATATCTATAGTGTTTTAGGAAGAAATTATTATTACACTTATGACTATCCAACTGCTATATACTATTATTCTAAAGCTTTTACTTTAAACACCAATAGAATTAACAAACTTGAAGCTAAAAATAATATCGCAGTTATTTACCTAAAGCAACAAAAGTTTGAGAAAGCATTGCCCATTTTTCTTTCGATAAGTAATGAGAAAATTGTACAGCAAAGTCCTGAAAACTATTCTAAAATATTAGATTATATAGGTTATTGCTATTATAAACTTAAAGATCCAAAAGCATTGTCTTTTTTTGAAACGAGTTTAAAAATAAAGTCAAAAGTGAACTATACCGATGGTTTGGGCAGAACTTACTACAATCTTGCCGAATACTATCAAAACGACAAAGCTGATTTAGCAATGAAATATGCACAATTAAGCTACAAAAATTACAAATTATCGGGCAACACCGATGACCGCTTAGTTGCTTTAAAATTTATCATAGAAAATAGTTCTGATATTGATTCAAAAAAATATGCACTTATTTATACAAAAGTGATCGATAGTATTTATGAGGTAAGACAAAAAGCTAAAAATCAATTTGCAAAAATCAAATATGACTCTAAAAAAGAAAAAGAGGAAAACCTGAAATTAAGAGCACAGAAAATTAAAAATGAGCTACAAATAGCAAAGCAGGAAAGCAGAAATATTGTTTCATATGTCATAATTATATTTGCCTCATGTCTAATTGTTTTTCTATATTTTTTTCTTACTGTACGAGCTAATCGTCAAAAAATTGAAGCAACTTATCAAAGCGAAATCAGAATTTCAAAAAAATTACATGATGAGCTTGCTAACGATATTTACCATACAATGGCATTTGCAGAAAACAGAAATCTTTCTTCTGAAGAAAATAGAAATCATTTATTAGAAAGTCTTGACAATATTTATTCTCGAACAAGAAATATTTCGAAGGATAATACTCCTGTTATTAGTAATCAAAATTATATAGTCTCTCTGAAAGAGATGATCTCCGGATTTGACACGCCAAATATTAATCTATTAATAAATGGTTTGAATACTATTTCTTGGGATAAAATTGATAAAAATAAAAAAATATCAATTTACCGAACTATACAGGAGTTACTTGTAAACATGAAAAAACATAGCGATGCAACTTTAGCTGCATTAACCTTTAAAGAATTGGAGAATACTATAATAATCAATTATACCGATAACGGAAAAGGAATTGATACAAACAAAATGGTTTTAAGAAATGGTTTGCATAATATTGAGAACCGAATTCATGCTGCTAAAGGCCATATTGAAATTCATTCAGATTTGGGAAAGGGTTTCAAAGTTTTAATTAAACTTCCAGTATAATGATTAAAGACCTATTTTTCTTTATTCAAAAAAAGCATCTTGTTTTTTATTTGCTAATCTTCGCTCTAATTTTAGCACTATTTTTTTCTATACAATCTTCTGAAACAAATGAACACCGAGTAAATTATAATAAAACTGACCATTCAGCTGAAATAAAACAAATGATGCAAAAAGCAAATGCTTTTTGGGATTTAGAAAAAAATGATAGTGCTCTTTTTTATTTCAACAAAACACAATTATTATGCGTTCCAAAAGCTAATTATGCAGATGATTATGTAGGTGCATTAAACAGTATGGTAGAAATTTTTCAGCAATATGGCAATTATTCTGAAGCAGAAACTACACTTATAAAAGCATTCCCTTATTTAGAAAAAACTACCAATGTAAAGCATGCCGTTAATGCTTATACTTTCATGGCTTATAACTATTTGTATATGTACGACTTTGAGAAGGCGCTATACTATCATAGAAAAGCATTAAAAAAGGCAATCTCAACTTTTAGAAAAGCACGGATATTATCTGAAATTGCATTTGCATATATGCACCAGGGAAAATATCAAGAGGCAATAGATTTATTAGAACCAATTTCTAGATACAGAATTGAAGATAAAATCACGCATTCAAATACAAATATTCAGCGTGCAGCTATATTGTATAATTTAGGCCTTTGCTATTTACGACTTGGAGGTCATAAAGAAGCTTCACTTAAATGCTTTAAAGAAAGTTTAGAATTAACTCTTACACTTAACGACGATTATGAACTAATTGGCAATTACTATGCTTTTTATTTATACTACTCCAAATATAATAATCCAGAGCTAAAAAAAATTAATGCAGAGAAAGCTTACTATTATTCAAAAAAAACAAAATCGGCAACAAATGAAATTAAAATGTTAGCCTATCTACTCGAAGCGGATAATGCTAGGAATTCAAAAAGACACTGGAAAGTTTATAGTAGAAAAATTGACAGTCTCCTTATTAGCAGGAAAAAAGCAAAAAATCAATTTGCCGATATTATATATACTTCAAAGAAAGATAAAGAAGAAAATTTAGAACTCAAAAATCAAAAAGCAGAAAACGAATTAGAGCTTCAAAGGCAAAAAAATAGAAGTTTTATTTCATACATAGTAATTTCTATCAGTACTTTCACTTTGTTTTTTATTGCGTATTATATTACTCATAAAGGGCGAAAGGAAAAAAATGATGCTGTTTTTGAAAGCGAAATACGCATATCAAACAAATTGCATGATGAACTAACCACAGATATCTATGATACATTAGTTTTTGCAAAAAATTACAAATTAGAAAATCTCGAAAACAAAGAAAAATTTCTTTATAACTTGAACAATATTTATTCCAAAACAAGAAAAATTTCAAGAGAAAATAGTGCAATTATCATTAATGAAGATTACGAAAATGTCCTAAAAGAAATGATTTCAGGATATACAACTTCTAATTTGAATATTATTATAAATGGTTTAAACTCATTATCCTGGTCTAAAATTGATCGTGTAAAAAAAATAACTGTTTTCCGTGTCGTTCAGGAAATTTTTGATCAGGCAAAAATTATCAGTAATGCTTCGCTGGCAAGTATCACATTTAAGAAGAATGAGAACACTATAGTAATGACCTACGCTGACAACTGTACTAAAATTCAAGATGATATTAATTTAAACAAGAGATTTGCTAATATTGAAAATCGTCTTAAACCAGTACGAGGAGCCTTTAATGTTGCTTTAAATCCAAATCAAGGATTTAAGGTTTTTGTAAAACTTCCAATATAAATAATGCTTTAACTATAAAGTCCTCAAATGAAAATCTCTGCTGCTGTTCAAATTTTAGTTTCCGTTCTTTTTCTGCTGGTCATTCCGACTTCTTGCGAAAAAGAAATTCCGGCAGTTATAAAAAGAACTGACAATACCGCAGAAATAAAAAGACTTACAATAATAGCTGACAATGATTTTGACCAAAATGAATATTTGAAGGCATATAAAAACTACCTAATCATAATTCACCTTTCAGACCCTGAAAAAAACAGAATAGATTATGTTGACGCATTAATTTCTATAGCACTAATTCAGCAATATGAAGGCAATTATTTGGAAAGTGAAGCTACAGCTACCAAAGTATTACCGCAACTTAAATACCTAAAAAAACCAAGGTTTGCTTGGGAAACGTACAAAATCATTTCAGAAAATTATTCTGCAACAAAGGATTATGACAATGCGCTTATATATGCTAAAAAAGCATACAATCTACATGCAAGCCCCCGAAGGAAAGCAAATGCATTAGCTAATATTGCATTAGTTTACATGTATCAGGGTGATTATAAAAAAGCGATTAAAATCTATACACGACTAACCACTGCTGGTTATTACGGCAATAAGAAAAAAACAAATTCTTTAAAAGATTATGAACTATTGGACTATGCAGTAATGAGGAACAATATAGGTATTTCTTACGCCAATTTAAATGATTCTAGAGCGCTACCCTACTACCAAGAAGCTCTCAAAATTAAACTTAAATTAAATGATAGACAGAACTTACCAGATAGTTATTCAAATCTTTCTGATTATTACCTAAGTTCAAATCCAGCTTTGGCAAAAAAATATGCCGAAATAGCTTATAAACATTCGTGCGTTGTAAATACCTACAAGCAAAAAAAGTATGCTCTGGAAGCTTTAATAAGATCTAGTACAGGAAATGATGTAAAAAAATATTCTAAGATTTATATTCATTTTAGAGACAGTATTAATAAAATTCGTCTAACACAAAAAAATCAATTTGCCAATATAAAATATAATTTCACAAAGGATAAAGAAGAAAACTTAGAGCTTAAAATTCAAAGAGCAGAGTATAAATTGGAAATGCAAAGACAAAAGAACAGGAGTTTTATCTCTTATATTGCAATATCAATAACCACTTTCATATTCATTTTTCTAGTTTTTTACCTGACTTTGAAAGGCAAAAGAGAGAAAAATGATGCTGTTTTTAAAAACGAAATTCGAATTTCTGATAAATTAGAAAACGACCTTGAAAAAGATATTCATGAAACTTTATTTTTTGCCAAAAACAACAATCTTGAAAACGTCAGTAATAAAGAACAACTTCTAAATTACCTGAGCCGCATTTATTCAAAAATGCGCAGTATTTCTAGAGAAAATAGCACTATACAAACCAATGAAAATTATTCAAATGGTCTAAAGGAAATGATTTCGGAATACTCCTCTTCAAATTTGAATATCATAATAAACGGTCTAAACACTTTTTCGTGGTCGAAAATTGATCGTGTAAAAAAAATTATTGTTTACCGCGTTATTCAGGAAATTTTGGATTCTATGAAAACAATGAATAATGCTTCACTAGTAAGTCTAACCTTCAAAAAAGAAGAGAAAAATATCATTATAATATATGCTGATAACGGCACAAATATTACCCTAAAAAGTACTATTTTAGAAAAAAGACTACAAAATGTGGAAAACCGTATTAAAACAATAAAAGGAACTCTTAATTTTGACCCATATTCAGAAAATGGTTTTAAAGTAAATTTCAAATTTCCAATATAAGAAAATATATGTTTAAAAAAGTTTTAGTTGCCGAAGATCTAGACAGTATCAGCATTGCAGTAGTTCAAGTACTTGAAGAATTAGAAGTTCCAGTAATTCATCATGTGAAATATTGCGACGAAGGATTGCTTAAAGTAAAAAAGGCATTGGCTGAAAAAGAACCTTACGATTTAATGATTACAGACTTATCTTTTAAATCTGATCATAGAAAAGTAACTTTAAATAGTGGCGATGAACTTGTTGAAGCTGTAAATAAAGTGCAACCGGAACTAAAAAAAATAGTTTTTTCTATAGAAGATAAAAGTTATAGAATTAAAACTCTTTTTAATGAACTTGGCATTAATGCCTATGTTACAAAAGGAAGAAATAGTATTTCGGAGTTAAGAAATGCTATTGAAAGTACATTTAATAACGAAGAAAAAATTCTTTCTTCTGATTTGTCTTTTAATTTTAATGATAAAGCTTTAATTGAAATTGAGTCTTACGATATCTCAATTTTAAAACTTTTATCTCAAGGATATATTTTAGAAAGCATTTCTAGAGAGTTCAAAGATTTATCTATAACTCCTAACGGAACAAGTAGTATAGAAAAAAGAATCAATAAGTTGAAGATTTATTTTAAAGCTAATAATAATGTGCATTTAATTGCAATTGCAAAAGATTTTGGGCTAGTATAATTTTTTATGAGGCTTTACGGTTTCCCGTAAGGATAACACTTTTTATACTCCTAAATTTGTGATGACCTATTAACCTACCAATGAAACCAAAAAGTAAAGCGAGTATTATATTTTCTAGACTTAATACTACACAAAATAGAATCCTTATGAAAACAATGTTACTTTGCCTCTTTTTATCAATAAGCTTTGCCGTTATTTCTGAGAGAACTGGATGGCTAGAAATTGATTGGAAAATAATATTTATTCCAGCATTATTAGTTTTACAAATTATAATTATCGGGACAGCTCTAAAAAATCGATATAAAAAACATTAATTAATTTTAAGAAAGGCTTAATTATTGCTGGAAGAGAAGACTTATATCTTAGTTCCATTAAATTTTTCATGAAAAAAACGCTCAGCCTCACCTTATTATTATTTGTATTTATATCTTTTGCACAAACCAAAGTGGTATCATGGAATATCGAAAACTTTGGAAAATCAAAATCTGATTCTCACTTAAATTATATCGCCAAAATAATTTCTAATTATGATATAATCGCAATTCAAGAAGTTGTTGCGGGAAACGGAGGTGCTCAAACTGTTGCGAAACTTGCTGCAGTGCTTAATCAAAAAGGAAATACATGGGATTACCAAATAAGCGATCCTACTTCTGGCAGCAGTTACAAAACAGAGCGCTATGCTTTTATTTGGAAAACCAATAAAGCCAAATTGAAGACTAAGCCGTGGTTAGAAAGAAAATATAGCGTAGAAATTGATCGTGAACCCTATTTTGCCACGTTTGAAATTAATAAAAAGACGATCACACTCGTTAATTTTCATGCAATAACGCAAAAAAAACAACCCGAAACCGAAATCAAATACTTCAAGTTTTTACCCAACGAATATCCTGATCTAAATCTTGTGTTCTTAGGCGATTTTAACTGTCCCGAAAAACACACCGTTTTTAATCCGTTGAAAAAAAACGGGTATGCTTCTGTATTAAAAAATCAAAAAACCACTCTTAAACAGCAATGCAAAAACAATATTTGTCTTGCATCTGAATTTGACAATATCTTTTATAAGACATCCAATCTACAGGTCAGTAATTCTGGAATTATTAAATTCTACGAAGATTTTGATTCTTTACAAAATGCAAGAAAAATTTCTGATCATATTCCGATCTGGTTTGAGTTTTCTATAAATTAATTCTAGGTTTTAAGTTTCTTTTTTCTCGCAGCTGGAAATAGAACATTATTCAAAATCAATCTATATCCAGGCGAATTAGGATGCAAATCTAAAACTGTAGGCGGATCTCCAACCTGATGTTGAAAATCTTCTGGGTCATGTCCTCCAAAAAAAGTAAACATTCCCTTTCCTTTTTCTCCATGAATGTATCTTGACTCGCCATTTAATTCGCATGTTCCCATAATCAAGATATTCGATTTAATTAAGGACGTATCAAATGAAGTAGTCTGTCCCATAAAACCTTTTACTAACTGGGTATGGTTTTGGCATAACATACTTGGAATCGGGTCCCATTTTGCAGAAAATTCCATTAACGTAAAATAATCTTTTTCCATCACAATGCGTCTTTTCGTTGTCATGTCGATATCTGAAAATTCGTAAACTTCTGGTCTTCTTTCTAAAGTAAAGTTTTTGAAGGCAAAAGAATTATTATAATTCAATTTTGACTGATAATTAGATTCGCTAGGATCACCGTCAAACATAGCTTCGCAAATATCAACTCCATCTGCTGCAAGGGCAATATCAAAACTATCTGTTGCAGAACACATAGCAAACATAAAACCGCCACCAATTACAAAATCTCTAATTTTTTTTGCCACTGCACCTTTTTCCTGCGACACCTTTGCATATCCTAATTTTGTCACCAAAGCCTCAGCATCTCTTTTTTGATCAATATACCAAGGTGTATTTTTGTAGGCTGCATAAAACTTTCCGTATTGTCCAGTAAAATCTTCGTGATGCAAATGAAGCCAATCGTACATTAATAACTGATCACTTAAAACTTCTTCATCATAAATGGGAGTAAAAGGAATTTCGGCATAAGTCAAAACCAAAGTTACTGCATCATCCCACGGTTGTTTTCCCTTTGGAGTATAAACGGCTATTTTAGGTGCTTTTTCTAAAATCACCGATTCCATATTTTGAGAAGGGCTCGAAATTTCGTTTAAAATAGAGGCCTGTTCACTATCTGAAATCACTTCAAAACTAACTCCTCTTATTTTACATTCTTTTCTAATTTCATCAGCATCAGGAAGTAAGAAAGAACCTCCTCGATAATTTAAAAGCCAGCTTGCTTTATAATCCCTACTCAAACACCAGTAAGTAATTCCGTAAGCTTTTAAATGATTTTGCTGCGTGGTTTCGTCCATCGGAAGTAAGATAAACGAAGCTTTTGCATTAAATGAAATTAATAGTATAAAAAGGTAGAATAAACTTTTATTCATCAGAAAATTATTTTAGTAAAGATATAAAAGCCATAAGCAAAAAAAGAACACTTAGAATCTTTTCTGACTTATAAAGAATGTTAAATAAAAAGTTGGAAGAAAACTTGATTTTTAAACAATAAAAAACAGGTAAAAATACCTGTAATTAGGAAGAATATTCTCTATACATTTGCTATCCCAGGTTCATAAAACTAATCGCTGTAAAAAAATAACCAACTATGAAGTTTAATGAAAGTAATAACCAGCAAAAGGGTCTGAATATAATTCAGAAAATAGGACTATGCGTTCTTGTAATAACAATCATATTATATTATGTGCTGTCAATTCAGTTTTTGACAGCATAATTTTTCTAGATTGTTAAAACTGCCAATTCATTCTGAATAGCATAAACAACTAAGCCAGCTATATTTCGCGATTCTGTTTTAAGTAATAAATTATTTCTGTGTCCTTCTATAGTTCTTGGACTTAAAAAAAGATGTTCTGCAATTTCTGCTGTAGTTTTCTGCTGGCAAATCAATTGCAGAATTTCTATTTCGCGCGGCGAAAGGAAATTAGTTTCTAAACCGCCTCTTGTATTTTTAGGTGAAACTATTGTTTCTTGAATTGTTTTTAAAACATTTTCATTGTAATAGAATCCTTTTTTTGCTACTTCGTTGATGGTATGAATTAAATCTTTTGGAGTTGTATTTTTTATTAAGTATGCTACTGCGCCAACTTGAATCATATTTGCAATAAACGATTTGGTATCGTAGCTAGTCAATGCAATAATTTTAATATCGGGAAACAATTTTCTAATAATTTTTGTGGCTTCGACTCCGTTTAAGACGGGCATCTTTAAGTCCATTATTATGATATCAGGTTTAGTTTCTCTTTCATTAAGTTGCGCAATAAGCTCATCACCATTTGAGGCTTCAAAGAGAATATCTATATTTTCTTCTCTCTGTAATAAAAAAGAAATTCCTTTTCGAAACAAAATTTCATCATCGACTAGAGCAATTTTAATAGCAGCATTCATCTTATTTTGGTTTTGGTCGTTTAATTTGGTTTGTCGAAATTACAAAATATGAATTAGAAAAAATCTAAATACCTTTATTTTATTGACCAAAAACCTTAATAAAACACAGAATTTGCCTTAAAAAGTAAAATTTACAACAATTCCTTTATTAATTTCAGAGTTAATTTCGATTGTTCCCTGCAAAAATGATATTCGGCTATCAATATTTTTCATACCTAAACCTTTTTGGTTTTCGGCATTTGAACAATTAAAACCAACACCATTATCTATATAATCACAAGTATTTATTCCGTCTTTATTTGCAAAAGAAATCCATATCTCTGATGCTTTTCCGTGACGAATCGAATTATTCATTAATTCTTGCAAAATCCTAAAAACATGCAAATGCCTGTCTATGTCTTTCTCATCAAAATCAATTTCATTTTTATAATACGTTTTGACCGATTTACTCGATTCAAATTCTTCGCATAATTCTTCAATACCTGCACTTAAACCAAATTTTTCAAAAACCGGCGGAAGTAAATTATGCGCAATTTTTCTAGAATTGTCTAATGCCTTTGTGGTCAAAGCAATTATGTTTTCTGTAATTTCTGCAGTTTCTGCTTCTGTAAGGTTTGGCGCTGTAAGCAAATGACTGTTTAAAGAAACAATGTTTAATTTGGAACTAATATCATCATGAAGATCTTGAGCAATTCTTTTGCGCTCTTCCTCTTGCGTTACAATAATAGCGTGCAGCTGTTCTTTTTGATACCGAAGTATTAAGTCTATTTTTTCTAACTCTTTTTGAATAATTTTTTTTCTAGAAAAATAAAAGAATATAATTAATGCAACAGCAACAATTATAAAAAATAGCGAGATATATAATATTATAGCAACTAATTCTTTTTCGGGGATTGAATTGGAGTTCATAATCTATTTTTAATAATACAAATTAGGTTTGTAAACCTTTTTTTGAAAAACTTACCTTCCATTCATAAAAAATAAAAAGATAATAGATAATATTTAAAAACGCATTTAATTGCCAACTCAGATATTTTACTTCATTATTTAAAACCGAAGTTAGGTTTCCAATAATAAATAACACTGTACTTGACAACAAGTATAGAATTATTCCAATATTAACATAATAGTATGTCTTATTTTCTGTTAGCATATTATAAAAATGCAATAACGCAAAGACAACAATCAATAGCGATGTTAAGGTAATTTCAAAGAGATTAAATTTTAAAAATTCTTGAGGAGAATTAATAAACTGGGTTATAAGTACTAACAAACTCAAAATAAGACTGACTTTTACAAATCGTTTTTGAATTTTTACTTTTAAAATCGAATTATAAAATAATCCTAAAAGTATCATTTGACCAATAAAAAAACTATTCACTAAAAACAAGTTATTCATTTTAAGATAGTACAATATTTCCATTGAAATTTGTATAAAAAAAATGAATGCCAAGTAAAAAATAAAAAAAACATTAGCTTTTTCCTTTCGGAAAAAGCTAAATGAATATAATATTAGATCAATTAATAAAATCAAATAACCTGAATATATTAAAAAATCATCCATCCTTTAAAAACTTATTTAATTAATAAGGAGGACTTGGTCTTGAACCATCGTATACAATGTCATCAGCAGCACCTTCGCCACCTTCTACTCCATCTCCTTTACCATAAACATTAATCCATTTTTTAGTTTCCTCATCGTATTTGGCTCCTACAAAAAGTAATGTTTTTTCATTTTGATCATTTATTCCCAAATAAGCCCAAACAGCTTCTGTTTGAAGTTCTAGCACTTTTTTCAAACTTTCTCTAGGTATTAAGAAAGCTTTTACTTTGTTCTTTGAGTCTTCGACAGATTTATCGTCGTCATATCTCTTTTCCCACTTGTCTGCAGTTGCTACAGGAATCTGAATAGGTCCTGGAAAGGTTTCTTCATTCATAATTTAAATTTGTTATTGGTTAATAATTTATAAAAACTAATAGTTTGTAATTGGTTTCGCTAAACTACTGATTTTTATTAGACGATTAACATAAAAACATAAAAAAAGCCTTAATAATAAGGCTTTTTAACTTTTAAAATGGAACATCGCTGTCGTCATCATCATCATTTAAATTACTTCCGAAAGCTTCGTTAGCAGATGGTAAATTTTTTGTTAGGAAAGGATTATCATCGTGATTCATTTTAGATGGCAAATCATCATAACCTCCAGTAAACTCTTCTAGGTTATCAAACTTACCTAAATGTCCTAAGAATTTAAGACGAATATTTTCCAGACCACCGTTACGGTGTTTGGCTATAATAAACTCTGCCTGACCTTGTGTAGAAGATGCTTCGTCGTCATCCCATTCTTCAATTTTATAGTATTCAGGACGATAGATAAACGATACGATATCGGCATCCTGCTCGATCGCTCCAGATTCACGAAGATCCGAAAGAAGCGGACGTTTACTAGATCCACGAGTCTCAACGGCACGCGATAACTGAGAAAGTGCAATTACAGGAACGTTCAACTCTTTTGCCAAAGCCTTTAAGTTTCGAGAAATTGTAGAAATTTCCTGCTCACGGTTTCCTCCTCCTTTTCCGCTTCCCCCTGCGGTCATCAACTGCAAGTAGTCAATAATAATTAACTTGATTCCGTGCTGTGAAGCCAAACGACGACATTTTGCACGTAAATCGAATATCGAAAGCGAAGGTGTATCATCAATAAATAATGGCGCTTTTTCTAAGTTTTTCACTTTAGTACTTAGCTGTTCCCATTCGTGCTTTTCTAATTTACCAGTTCTTAGTTTTTCTGAAGACAATCCTGTTTCAGAAGAAATAAGCCTCGTAATCAACTGAACTGACGCCATCTCCAGAGAGAAAATTGCAACTGCATGTCCGAACTGAATACTTACGTTTCTCGCCATCGAAAGGACGAAAGCCGTTTTACCCATCCCGGGACGAGCCGCAATAATAATTAAATCGGAAGGCTGCCATCCAGAAGTAACTTCATCCAACTTCTCAAATCCAGTTGCAACACCACTCAAACCTTCTTTACCAGCGATTTCTTCAATACGTTTTTTCGCTTGAAGAACCAAACTCTGAGCTGTTTCAGAACTACGTTTGATATTTCCTTGCGTTACCTCATATAATTTAGATTCGGCTTTATCCAGCAAATCGAATACGTCTGTAGTTTCATCATACGATTCTTCGATAATTTCAGATGAAATACGAATTAAACTTCTTTGAATAAATTTTTGAAGAATAATACGCGAGTGAAATTCAATGTGGGCAGAAGAAGCAATTTTTTGAGTAAGCTGAATCAGATAAAAATCACCTCCAGCCAAATCTAACTTTCCATTTTTCTTCAACTGAGTCGAAACCGTTAAAATATCAATTGGCTGTGTTTCGGTAAAAAGCTGTAGAATCGCTTCAAAAATATGTTTGTGCGCGTCTTTGTAAAAAGCATCAGGCTGTAAAATATCAATTACATCATCTACCCCTTTTTTATCAATCATCATCGCGCCAAGAACAGCCTCTTCTAAGTCTATAACTTGAGGAGGAAGCTTACCTTTTTCTAGATTGATAATTGTGGTTTTGTCGACCTTAACGGGGTTTACATTTTTGAAATTTTCCATATAGCGAAAGTAGCAAAATTTAAAAAAAATATGCTATCGAGTTATAACTAATAATTGTTTATAAATAATATCGATTTGTTCATAACCAAAAAAAAATCCGAAACCGCAGGGCTTCGGATTTTTAATCATTAAATATGAATTTACTCTTTAAACTCGCCCATATTACTGTATTTGTCCATTCTCTGGGCAATTAAATCGGCTGTTGATAAGTCTTTCAATTCGTTATATCCTTTTGTAATATATTCCGCTACTGTTTTAAAAGTAGTTTCTCTGTCATAATGCGCTCCGCCTAGTGGTTCTGGAATTACATCATCAACAAGTTTTTGTTTTTTCATATCAGAAGAAGTCAGTTTCAAAGCTTCTGCTGCACGCTCTTTGTACTCCCAGCTTTTCCATAAAATAGAAGAGCAAGATTCTGGAGAAATTACAGAATACCAAGTGTTTTCTAACATATAAACACGATCTCCAACACCAATTCCTAAAGCTCCACCTGAAGCCCCTTCACCAACAATAATAGTGATGATTGGCACTTGAAGACGAACCATTTCGAAAATATTTCTAGCGATAGCCTCTCCTTGTCCTCTTTCTTCAGCTTCAAGTCCTGGGTATGCACCCGGAGTATCTACTAAAGTAAGAACTGGAATTCCGAATTTTTCTGCCATTTTCATCAAACGCAAAGCTTTACGGTACCCTTCTGGATTAGCCATACCAAAATTACGATATTGACGCGTTTTTGTATTAAAACCTTTTTGCTGACCGATAATCATAAACGATTGTCCGTTTATTTTACCAAGACCACCAACCATTGCTTTATCATCTTTAAAACCTCTGTCACCATGAAGTTCTAAGAAAGTATCTCCACAGATTGCTCTGATGTAATCTAAAGTATAAGGTCTATTTGGATGTCTTGACAATTGCACTCTCTGCCAAGCCGTAAGGTTTTTATATATTTCTTTTTTAGTCTCTACTAATTTTTTGTTGATTTCCTTGCACGTCGGCGTTACGTCAACGTCAGATTCTTTTCCAATAATAACGCACTTTTCTAACTGTTCTTCAAGTTCTTTAATTGGAAGCTCAAAATCTAAATATTCCATGGATTTTTGAATTTTGTTTGTAAATCGAACCGCAAATATAAAAATATTATATCATTGGCGAAGTTAATTGTTATTTAAAGTATAAAAATGCAATTTAAAAATAAGTAAACTATTACAAGTTTTCTTTCTTGTTCTGATAATGTTTAAAAACACCGTTTAGAATAACTGTTATGATGATTATAACAGCTCCGATGTAAAATTCGACACTCATTTTTTCTTTTCCTCCCAAGATAAAATAAGCCAAAACTATCCCATAAACTGGCTCCAAATTAGTCGTTAACATTACGGTATAAGGCGTTAATCGCTGCATTACTTTTACCGAAGCGGTAAAGGCGTAAGCCGTACAGATTGAGGCCAAAATCAGTAATAAGACCCAATTATTTAAAGACATTTGGAAAAAATCTGCTGTAAATTTTCCTTGAAATAAAAAATAAATTGTGATAAAGAAAACGCCCGCTCCAAATTCATAAAATGTAATTACCGAAGGTTCGTGATCTGAAATTAATTTACCATTCATTAAGGTAAATAAAACTCCTAAAATGATGGCAGCCAAAGCGTAATAAACTCCCGTAAGATATTTTATTTCAACCTGAAGTATCAATCCTAAACCAGCAATAATTATGAGTCCAAAAAAGACCTCATACCAAAGCACTTTTCTTCCATAAAATAAGGGTTCTAATAAAGAGGCGAAAAAAGCTCCTAACGAAAATATGGAAAGTGTGATTGAAACATTGGAAACATGAATTGCTTTAAAAAAGAAAATCCAGTGCAATGCTATCAATAATCCAACAAAAATCAATTTAAAAAATTCTTTCACAGGAACCTTAAAAGACTGTTTTTTAAATGCAATAAATCCGCCAAGAAAAATCATGGCAATCAACATTCTGTACCAAACCAGATTATCGGCATCAATTGTAATTAAAGCGCCCAAAATGGCTGTAAAACCCCAGATAAAAACAATTAAGTGTAGATTTAAATAACTTTTTAAATTATCGTTTCGCATTACGTAATAAGTAAACTGCTAAAATTCCGAAAACAATATTCGGGAACCAAACAGCTAATAAAGGTGAGAATGTAGATTTTTCGGCAAGTGTACCAAATATTTTATCAAAGAACACAAATGAAAACGCGATTGCAATTCCAATAGCAAGGTTCATTCCCATTCCGCCACGGCGTTTCATAGAAGAAACTGAAACCGCAATAATCGTCAAAATAAATGCTGAAACAGGAATACTGTATTTTTTATAAAGAACAACCAAATAGGTATTAATGTTTCCGGAACCTCTTTTTCTTTCTTTTTCAATAAAATCGATCAGTTTACCCAGAGTTAGCGTTTCGGCTATATAAACTACTGGAGTTAAATCGGCCAATTCAAATTTGAAGGCAACATTTTTTTCCGGCGATTTTTCAATTACGTCATTTAGTTCTCCTACTGTTCTTTTAGTATAATCATATAAAACGTAAATCTTTTTTTTAGGATCCCATTTTATACGGCTTGCAGTAATTTTATAAGTCAGTTTTTCTTTTTCAAAATGTTCCAAAGAAAAATTGAAAGCGGTTTTTGATTCTTCGTTAAAACTGTTTACAAAAATAAAATCATGATCGTTAATTTGTCTAAAAACATTGGTATTTTCACCACGCATGAGTTCCTTTCCATTTCCTTTCAGATAGGTATATCTAAAATTGTTATAGCCTTCACTCGCAGCGGGAACGATAAAAAATCCCATTAGCAAAACAAAAATCGAAACGATAGTTGCACCTATAATATAAGGACGTAAGAAACGTGTAAATGAAATTCCAGAACTTAAAATCGCAATAATCTCTGTATTGTTGGCCAACTTTGAAGTAAACCAAATTACCGATAAAAACAAGAATATCGGAAACAGCGAATTAATAAAATAAATTGTAAAATTATAATAATAGAAGGCAATATCTCCAAACGGAATCTTGTTTTCAAGCATTTTATTTACCTTTTCAGAAACATCAATTACGATTCCGATGGGTGCAAATAAAAGAAGCATCACAGAAAATGTCCCGAGGTACCTTTTTAAGATGTATTTATCTATTATTGAAAGCATATAGTTTTATTGTTTCAAGTTTTTTTAGTTTCAGGTTTCAAGTTGTTGGATTTCGTCCTATAGAGAACCTGAAACCTGAAACTTGAAACTTTAAATTCTTAAAGACGCTGACTCATATTTTTAACCATCATTTCTTTCCATGGTCTAAAATCTCCGGCTAAGATATGTTTTCTTGCCTCACGAACCAACCACATATAGAAACCAAGATTATGAATGGTAGCAATTTGCTTTCCTAAATATTCGTTGGCCGCAAACAGGTGACGCAAATAGGCTTTTGTATATTCTGTATCCACAAAAGTATGCCCCATTTCATCAATTGGAGAAAAATCTGCTTCCCATTTTTTATTTTTGATATTGATTGTTCCGTTTGCTGTAAATAACATTCCGTTTCTTGCATTACGAGTTGGCATAACGCAATCGAACATATCAATTCCTAACGCAATATTTTCTAAAATATTAATCGGAGTTCCAACACCCATTAAATAACGAGGTTTATCTTCAGGAAGAATTTCGCAGACAACTTCCGTCATAGCATACATTTCTTCCGCTGGCTCCCCAACAGAAAGTCCGCCGATTGCATTTCCTTGCTGTCCTGCATTAGCAATATATTCTGCCGACTGACGTCGAAGATCTTTATAAGTACTTCCTTGAACAATTGGGAAAAATGTTTGCTCGTAACCGTATTTATAAGGTACTTTTTCTAAATGATTGATACATCTGTCCAACCAACGATGCGTCATATGCATTGAACGCTGAGCATATCTGTAATCACAAGGATAAGGCGTACATTCATCAAATGCCATAATAATATCAGCACCAATTGTACGCTGAATTTCCATTACATTTTCTGGTGTAAAAAAGTGGTAAGAACCGTCAATGTGCGATTTAAATTTTACCCCTTCTTCTTTAATTTTTCTGTTTGAAGAAAGAGAATATACTTGATATCCTCCAGAATCAGTCAAAATATTACGGTCCCAGTTCATGAATTTATGCAATCCACCCGCTTTCTCTAAAATTTCTGTCTGCGGACGCAAATACAAATGATAGGTATTTCCAAGAATAATATCCGGATTAATATCGTCTTTCAATTCACGCTGATGCACTCCTTTTACAGAAGCAACAGTACCAACTGGCATAAAAATAGGAGTTTCTATAACTCCATGATCTGTAGTAATACTACCCGCTCTTGCTTTTGACTGCGGATCTTTTTGTAATAAATCAAACTTCATAAATTCGTTTTTCAGTCGGCAAAGATAGTTTAATTTAAAGAATTAGATAATTTAGGAATTAGAAAATTAGATAATGATTAACAAACTTAAATCTAAAACCCAGGTTTGGAATTTGGAATTTATTTTTTGGAATTTATTTTTTTCGGCGTTCCCTATCCCAACAGCTATCGAGAGCTATCTGATAAATTCCAGATTAACAAAAAATACCACTAAAAAGCCTTATTTTTTTTTAAAATCGGGAGATATTGTTTCTATCCCTAACGCAGAATAAATTTGACTTCATGTCTGGACACAATGCAAATGTAAAAATTACAATTTCTGTTCTTTAATATATAACATCAACAAATATTGATTTTCTAACTTTAATACTATAAAACTACATTAAAAATTTAAAGTCTTAGAAATCATGATAAATTCAGAAGAAAAATTAGACCAGATCAAGGATGATCAAATTGAAAGAAATCTTGAAAACATGGATTATCCAGCAAACGAAGATATTTATAATCAGAACAACAAACTCGAAGACCTAAATCCTGAAGAAATTTCGGGAGAGCGCATCATCAATCAGGACAATCACGAATGGAAACAAAATAGCGACAAAATCGGAAATGATTTGGATATTCCAGGGGCTGAACTAGACGACGAACAGGAAGATATTGGTTCAGAAGACGAAGAAAACAATTACTACAGTGAAGGCGACACAGAGTAAATTGTAAAAAATAAAATCTTGCAATATGCAAGATTTTTTTATACCGCTAACTAAAATTGTAAAAAACACACTTATAAAAAGTTAGAAAGCAAAACTGCCGTGATATTTTTTTACATAATGTAAAAAAAACAGTAAAATTTAACAATTGCTGTAAAACTAAAGCAAAAAATCATTTGCCTGCCCACAAAATAACGTTTACTTTTGCTTCAGTTTAACTTTTACATATAAAATGAAGCCTAACACACAACAATTAAGCGATTTAACGATCCAAGTAAGAAGAGATATTCTTAGAATGGTACATGCTGTAAACTCTGGACACCCAGGTGGTTCATTAGGTTGTACTGAATTTTTGGTAACATTATATCAAAACATAATGGACCGCAAAGAAGGTTTTGATATGGACGGAATTGGAGAAGATTTATTTTTCCTTTCAAACGGACACATTTCACCAGTCTTTTATAGCGTTCTAGCACGCAGTGGTTATTTTCCAGTTTCAGAATTAGCAACTTTCAGATTATTAGATTCTCGCTTACAAGGACACCCAACAACTCACGAAGGTTTACCTGGAGTTCGTATTGCATCTGGTTCATTAGGACAAGGTTTATCTGTAGCTTTGGGAGCTGCTCAAGCTAAAAAATTAAACAAAGACAATCATATCGTATATAGTTTACACGGAGACGGAGAATTGCAAGAAGGTCAAAACTGGGAAGCGATTATGTACGCTTCTGCTAAGAAAGTAGACAACATTATTGCAACAATCGACCTTAATGGTAAACAAATTGACGGAACAACTGATGAAGTTCTGCCAATGGGAAGTATTCGCGCTAAATTTGAAGCTTTTGACTGGGATGTTTTAGAAATCAAAGAAGGAAACAGCATTGATGCTATCATCGCTGGTTTAACTGATGCTAAATCAAGAACAGGAAAAGGAAAACCAGTTTGCATCTTATTACATACAGAAATGGGTAATGGTGTAGCTTTCATGATGCACACTCATGCTTGGCATGGTAAAGCACCAAACAATGATCAATTGACTAGTGCTTTAGGTCAAAACATTTCAACTTTAGCGGATTATTAAAAAAAGCTTTAAGCAGTAAGCAATAAGCTTTATGCCTATTGCCTATAGCCTATCGCGTATAGCAAAAACAAAATGAAAAAATACGAAAATACAGGAAGTAAAGATACTCGTTCTGGTTTTGGAGCGGGAATGACTGAACTAGGTCAAAAAAATGAAAATGTTGTTGCATTATGTGCTGACTTAATTGGATCATTAAAATTTGATGATTTCAAGAAAAATCACCCAGAGCGTTTTTTCCAAATCGGAATCGCTGAAGCGAACATGATCGGAATCGCTGCAGGTTTAACAATTGGTGGAAAAATTCCTTTTACTGGAACTTTCGCAAACTTTTCTACAGGAAGAGTTTACGATCAAATACGTCAATCTGTTGCTTACTCAGATAAAAATGTAAAAATCTGCGCTTCTCACGCTGGTTTAACTTTAGGAGAAGATGGAGCAACTCACCAAATCTTAGAAGATATTGGTTTAATGAAAATGTTGCCTGGAATGACTGTAATCAATACTTGCGATTACAACCAAACTAAAGCTGCAACTTTAGCATTAGCAGATCACCATGGCCCAGCTTATTTACGTTTCGGACGTCCAGTTGTACCTAACTTTACTCCTGCTGATGAGCCTTTCGTAATTGGAAAAGCAATTTTATTAAACGAAGGAACAGATGTTACAATTATTGCTACTGGACATTTAGTTTGGGAAGCTCTTATTGCTGCTGAAGCATTAGAAGCAAAGGGAATTTCTGCTGAAGTAATCAACATCCATACAATTAAGCCTCTTGATGAAGAAGCTATTTTAAAATCTGTTGCTAAAACAAGATGTGTAGTTACTGCTGAAGAGCACAACTACCTTGGAGGTCTTGGAGAAAGTGTTTCTGGAGTATTAGCTTTAAACAACCCAACTCCACAAGAATTTGTAGCTGTTAAAGATAGTTTTGGAGAATCTGGAACTCCAGAGCAATTAATGGAAAAATACAAATTAAACAATCAAGCAATTGTTGAAGCTGTAGAAAGAGTTATCAAAAGAAAATAATTATTAGATTTTCTTGAACATAAAAAACCTCGGAATTTGCATTCCGAGGTTTTTTAGTTTTATTAATACAAGACATCTCAATATTAATTTTTGGTGTTGGGATTACACCATCAATAGTACAAAATTGACAGTCCCGCAATAATGTAAATTTTCAATTGATTTTAAAGGAACCCTAATCTTCCAGTTCCTACTTTATTTCATAACTATTGTATTGTTGCTCTTTATACATCTTAGTAAAATAAAAGCATCAATAATCAATACTCATAAAACCAAATAAAAAACCCCGAAATTAATATTTCGAGGCTTCTTATTATTTAACTTCTATAATTTAGTTCTTTTGATAAGGATACGTTTTATCTAAATGAATTCTTAATCTTCCTGGTGCCGTATAATCCTCAGGAACAAATTTTCTAGGATTTGTAATCGACTCCGGCTTTGCAGGATCAGTAAGTTCTCCTGTTGGCCTTCTAGGAATAGCCCACAATTCGCTTTCATCTACATTTGGAGTAGCAGGATTATCCAAAATAGGATCGTAAGGATAATATTTGCTTAATCCTGAAAAAGGAGCATCTGTAGGTTTTGTAAGTTCAAATCTGGTAGTATATCCATCTCCATCATCATCATGATCTAGAAAATCTGGAATACCATCACCATCTGAATCATCTGGATTAGCAGGTGGATTAGGATATGTAGTTGTGTCTCTATAATCGCGAACAAAACCATCACCATTAAGATCTTCCTGATAATCAAACACACCATCTGGATTTTCTAATAAAACACCATTAGAGTAACCATTATTTTCATGATCCATTCTTCTGATATCATAAAGCTTAAAGCTAAAGATTAAAGGCGCATAAGTTGGAATGGTACTTGAAGACGGTGGCGCAGCATAGTAACCTAATCCTGAAGGTATAAATAAAACACCCGCACCAAAATCTTGGTAATTTGGGGTTCCATCACCATTATAAGTCGTTGTTCCAGTTTTAAACAGAGGAAAGATCTCACTCCATCCTTTTATAACATTACTTACATACATATCAATAACAGTCTTTGGATATATAACCTGATCAAATAAAGTAGTTGTTAAATGTTCTGGCTCTGTATCTGTCTTTTCAACACGTTTTAAATATTCTCCTCTATAAGCAGTTAAAACACCATCCGTATTCATTGGAGCAACACCACTACCTTCTCTTAAAACCAAATAATACATTTTATAAGTTATTCCATGTATGTATGGAATTTCTCTTAAAACCAACTTTGGATAAGTAGCACTGTTTAAGTAAGACATTATTGAGGGTTGTGAAGCAGCATCGGTTATGGGCGAAATTGTCACATCCATATTTGCTGTCACCGTAATATAATTTGTCTTTAAATACTCTTCAATATCTGCATTATCAGTATTAAATTGCTCTTGATAATCCCTCAAAGGAACCACTTCTGTTTTATCATCGTCATTTTTATTACAAGAAACGATGGCAAGACCAGCAAGTAACAAAACAAAATAATATTTAAATTTATTCATTATTATCATTTTTTTAGGTGCGCAAGATACAATATTGATTTATTTTTGTAAAGAATTTAACTTGGATTTTAGAAAAATTATGAGAATAGATAAATACTTGTGGTGCGTTCGATATTACAAGACTAGAAACATGGTAACCGAAGCTTGCAAAAAGAATCAGATCACTGTAAATGGGCAAGTTGCAAAACCTTCAAAGGAAGTTTTTCCCACAGACCGAATTACATTTAGAAAAGATCAAATTACACAAATTATAACGGTTTTAGACATTCCGCAAAATCGAGTTGGAGCAAAGCTAGTAGATATTTACCAAAAAAACGAAACTCCTCCAGAAGCTTTTGCACATTTAGAGCTATTAAAATTATCTAAAGAACATTCTAGAAGAACTGGCGCAGGACGTCCAACCAAGAAAGACCGAAGAGACATTGACGATTACGGAGACGATATTTATGATGAAGAAGAAGAAATAGAATAAATTTTCAAACTTCAATCTCCAAATTGCCAAAAAGCGATCAAATTTTAAACAATCAAAATAAACTTTCCTTAAGGATTGGAATTTGGATTTTCTATATTGGATTTTAAATTAATTATCTTAGCAAAAAAATACACTATGAGCAGCAATATAATCTTGACCAATCAAGAAATCGAACATAAAATAAAACGTATCGCTTACCAAATTTACGAGACTTTTGTAGACGAAGAAGAAGTTGTTATTGCCGGAATTGCTTCTAACGGATTTCTTTTTGCCGAAAAAATCGCTTCGGCGCTTAGCAACATTTCAACCTTAAAAGTTTCGATCTGCGAAGTCAAAATAAACAAACAAAATCCGCAACAAGCGATACAAACTTCATTAAGCCCTGAAGAATACAAAAACAAAGGCTTAGTTCTAGTTGATGATGTGTTGAACTCTGGAACTACATTAATCTATGCTGTTCGTCATTTCTTAGACGTTCCGCTTAAAAAATTCAAAACAGCAGTACTTGTTGACCGAAATCATAAAAAATATCCAGTAAAGGCAGATTTCAAGGGAATTTCACTTTCAACTTCCTTACTAGAGCATGTTCAAGTTGTTTTCAATTCAGAAAACGGCGACTATGCTTCTTTAAGTTAATATCTCTAAAATATCCTGAACCGTTTCTTCGACAGATTTATCATCAACCGAAACCTTATGTTTTGCCTGATTATAGTAAAAACTTCTGTCGAATAAATGTTTCGCGATGAACTCTTTCATCTCTTCCTCATTCATATTGGCAATCAAAGGACGTTTGCTTTTATTGTGTACCAATCTATTATATAAGGTGTCAATTGATGCTTTTAAATATACAGACACCACATCATCTCCTTTTAATAATTCATGATTATTGGCATAACACGGAGTACCCCCTCCTAGACCAATAATATTGTTTTCTGAAGATTGCAGCAATTCGACGAACATTTCATGCTCTAATTTTCGAAAATACACTTCTCCATACTTCTCAAAAATCTCATTTATGGATAAATTTACCCTTTCTTCGATACATTTATCTAAATCTAAGAACGGAATATTTGTAATTTTTGACAAATTTTGGGCAATTGTAGACTTTCCGCAGCCCATATAACCTAACAACACAATTTTTTTCATATTAATAAAACCTTATAAACTAAGCATTTGGGAATTTTTCCAAAAAAAAGACAAATTTATGATAAAATAGCTTGGAAACTTCAAAAAAAACTCCTTATATTTGCACCCGCATTCAAGAAATTAAATGACTCGATAGCTCAGTCGGTAGAGCACATCACTTTTAATGATGGGGTCCTGGGTTCGAGCCCCAGTCGGGTCACAAATTTTGTGATTAACAAATTAAATTTCTTGAAAGCAATGACTCGATAGCTCAGTCGGTAGAGCACATCACTTTTAATGATGGGGTCCTGGGTTCGAGCCCCAGTCGGGTCACAAAAGGTCGGGTAATTTATTTTACTCGACCTTTTTTCTTTTTAGGCCATGTGGAGAAACGGTAGACTCGCCATCTTGAGGGGGTGGTGCTCGTAAGGGCGTGAGGGTTCAAATCCCTCCATGGTCACTAGAAAAAATGAAAGCCTGCAAAGTATATATTTTGCAGGCTTTTTTATGGTTCGAAAATTTTTAAGATTTTCTTCTAGTTTTAAAAATGCCTTTATTTAAAGGAGATTTTGGTTCGAACCTCGTCATGGATCTTACTTTTTTCCATTTACTAATTTACACACATACTAGTAATAGGATTGTAATTAATGCATTTTGCAGATAAATCATTACTACTGCCAGCATACGTAGAAATCATAACGCTAGGTCTTTCTATTTTAAGATATTTAATCTCATCAAACTTTTGAATTGCTATATTAATTTTAATGAAAGCCAACTCATTATTGTTTTCAATTGAACCAACACCGTTTTTTATAATGGACAAAATATTACTAGATATTTTTTTTGAAGAACTAATATCTAAAGCTTTCAATTTATTAGAAGAACATTGAAGCCAAGACAAGTCAATGTTTTTACTTAAATCTAAAGCTGTAAGTAAGTTAGCATAGCAAAGAAGGTGTGTTAAAGACACATTCTTACTTAAATCTAAATTTGTTAATTGATTCTTATTGCATTCAAGTTTATCTAAATATGGATTCCTGCTTAAATCTAAGCTGACTAATTGATTTGAATTGCACCAAAAACTAGTTAATGACACATTTTTAGATGTATCTAAGTTACTAATTTTATTGTTGGAACAATCTAACATAGTTAAAACAATATTTTTACTAATGTCCAAAAGAGACAATTGATTATCAGAACAATCAAGGCCAACCAACTCAGTATTTTTGCTAATATCTAATTTAAGTAACTTGTTCTCCTCACAATCCAATTCCTTAAGTTTTGTCAATGCCTTTATATCTATATCTTCTATCTGATTTTGATCACAATGTAAAATTGTCAGATTTGCAAAATTTTCAATTCCTGCTAAACTAGAAATTTCAGAACTCCGCATTTCTAATTTATAGACTCTCAAGGCTTCTGAAACTTGTATATTATTATCATTGTTAAGATCAATCTTTATTGGCTTTCCCTCTGATCCATAAGCGATGTGCAGAGTATCATTAGCTTCTAATAATTTTCCTTTAAATTTAGCATCAGGAATTGTAATTATTTGAGCATTAACTTTAATAGAAGCGATTAAGATAAATACTAAATAGTAAAATTTCGTCATTGTTTTTAACTATAAAAATTAATTAAATCATTTTCCATTCTCCTCAGAGAGATGTTTGAACAAATATATATAGAATGCTTGATTGAGTAAGCAGTTTTTTATGAACTTATACGTATCAGTACATTAGTTGGGATCCATACTTGAGATTTTAGCGGAACTAATTGAATGCTTTTTTTTCATCAATCATCTACGAAATGAACGGAGAGTCACTTCTGAGTATTACTTGAAAAAGTTAGATTCCATGTAAAATCTTCAAATCCTCCATTAAATGGTTCGAATTCTGCACCGTCAAGGTCACTTAAAGCGGAAATCTTTATTGTTAAAGATTTTCGCTTTTTTTTATTTCAAAGCCTCTCCTTAATTTCATCATTAAAACTATTTCAAAAATCGATTATATTTACATTACTGCAAAACCAAAAATTACAATAATCGAAATAAATATATGAAGCCAACACTTGTATTATACATCGTACTATTTTTCATTTTATACTCTTGCCACACAAATAATGACAAAAAATTAGAAAAAGATATTATCGGTGAATGGATTTACATTAAGACACAAAGCATCAAAAAACCGCAAAAGCTCAAGGACTCCAAAATCCCGCCTCCACCACCTCCGCCTTTTGCCAAGCAAATAATAGGATATATATTCCTTGAAAACAATGTATGTGAAAACAAATCTGGATATTTCAAAACAACTGAAGCAAAAGAATGGGACGACAGAAAAACTTATTTTCTAGGAACTAATACCAAATATAAAATCGAAAATGATAGCTTGAAAATTTTTGATTTAGGGAGCAAAACTTGGGAAAATCAAAAAATAGAATCTATTATCGGAGATACATTAACAACAAAAGTAGACGATAGCATCTTTGCAAAATACGCAAGAACAAAATACAAGATCAATCCAAATGAGAATTACGATCAAATCATCGTTTCATCTTCAGGCTGTTTCGGATCTTGCCCTATTTTAAATATCAGCATTGAAAACAATGGCAACATCTTATACTATGGCCAAGATTACAATACTCAAAATGGCTTTTTCAAATCTAAAATTACTAAAGCTCAATATGAAGAAATTCAAACTCGATTTAAGAAAGCTGACATAATGAATCTTAAAAACCAATACGTCGCAAACTGGACAGATGATCAAACGGTCACTATAACATTCATTAAAAACAATAAAATTGTAAAATCGGTTAGTGATTATGGAAGACAATCTCCCGAAGCTCTAATTTGGGCGTATATTCCAGCTCGATATTTATACCAACAAATAAAACTGACTCCATTAAAAACAGAAAACCTTTTATTTCCAATATGGAGAATCAGTTTCAAAAAAGGGAATCAGATTTGTAATTTAACAAAATCCGAAAGCTATTATTTATTTGTTGAAATTTTCAAAGGCAAGGAAACAACTGATTCATTTGAACACAAATATTATATTGAATTCTGGGATGATCAAGACAAAAAAGAAATAGTTAACACCGATGGCAGATATTTCAAATTCAAAAACAAAACTATTGACATTGGCTATAACTTCATGATATCAAACAATTTCATCACAAAATTTAGGCTAAAAGATAAATACGATTAACATCTATCTCATTTTTTATTTAAAAAGTATCTTTTTATTTCACTACAAAACAAACACTTACCTCTCTAATGAAAATTTATTTCAAAATTCATTAAAAAAAAGGCTTGTTAAGCTAAATAAAGTACTTATATTTGCACCCTCATTGAAGAAATGAAGACTCGATAGCTCAGTCGGTAGAGCACATCACTTTTAATGATGGGGTCCTGGGTTCGAGCCCCAGTCGGGTCACAAAGGTCAAGTAATTTATTTTACTTGGCCTTTTTTATTTTAGAATTATTCCTATTAGAATTTATGTCTACATAATCAATGATAAACTAAACCACTCTGCACTGAAAGTGCAGAGGTTTGTTTTACGAGGGACTGAAAGTCCCTCTTCTTATTTCATTCAAGAATGAAATTTGAATTATCATCTCCATCCTTTCTTCTGTGATGCTCT
>Ga0308163_10001141_pt1 | contig 32402 bp, 31 predicted proteins | sample PhyTR1_FD_201037 | JGI IMG/M metagenome (GOLD analysis project Ga0308163, IMG submission 201037) | Phyllosphere microbial communities from UC Gill Tract Community Farm, Albany, California, United States - DLSLT.R1 | ecosystem: Host-associated > Plants > Phyllosphere > Unclassified | place: USA... | reverse complement strand
CAGCGTTGTCACCGCCCGTCGGGGCCTGAGTCGTGAGGGGGTCTCGCATGGGGCGCGGCCGTCAAAAAGCTAAGCACACCAAGATCGCGCGAGAGCTGAAGTCGTTCAGTCCCAATGTGGACTACACGCAGCTGGAGCGCGAGCTGACCACCCACGGGGCGGTCGACGAGCAGTACGCGGCCGAGGCCGCGAAGTGGGACGAGTACGCCGACGAGCCGGACGCCTACGTCCCGGGCGACGAGCAGAAGCGCGCCTGATCCCGTCCCCGGCGCCAGCCGGGTGAGCACCGGACCCGTCTCCTCGCGAGGCGGGTCCGTTCACGTGCGCCCGGGGCCGGCCTGGTCCGGATCGACGTCGTCCGTCCGGCGCCGTCCGTTCCCGATCGGCGTGGTCCAGGCCGTCGCGGGCGGGCGAGCACCCTCGCTCGCGCCGTCGCGCGCCGAGACCGGCGCACGTCTGGAGATCAGTCGCGGTAGCGGCCGGTGAGGCGCACGGCGCCGCCGTCGACGCCCTTGGCGCCCTGCTCGAACCCGGCGCCCGCGGGCGCCTCGCCCATCGCCACGCGTCCGGCCTCCCACGTGGGGATGCCGGCGCGCGTCAGGGCGGCGGCGATGCCCTCCGCGGCGGAGGCGTCGACGACCACGAACATGCCGACCCCGAGGTTCCACGTGCCCTCGGCGCTCTCGAGCGTCGACCCGGCGATGCCCGACAGGGCGCGGAACACGGCGGGCGGCGACCAGGTGGAGCGCTCGACCTCGCTGAAGGACCCGCGGGGCAGCACGCGCGCGAGGTTGGCCGCGATGCCCCCGCCCGTCACGTGGCTGATGGAGTGGACGGCCGGGCCGAGGTCCGGCTGCGCGAGCACGTCGAGCAGCGGCGTCGTGTAGAGGCGGGTCGGCTCGAGGAGCACCTCGCCGACCACGCCGCCGAGCTCGGCGGACGCGTCGCCGAACCCGATGCCCGCGGTGGCCAGGATGTGGCGCACGAGCGAGAAGCCGTTGCTGTGCAGGCCGCTGGAGGCCATGGCCAGCACGACGTCGCCGTCGCGCACGCGCTCCGCGCCGAGCACGTCGTCTGCCTCGACCGCGCCGACCGCGGCACCCGCGACGTCGTAGTCGTCCGGTCCGAGGAGGCCCGGGTGCTCGGCCGTCTCGCCGCCGACGAGGGCGGTGCCGGTGTCGGAGCAGGCGCGGGCGATGCCGGCGACGATGTCGGCGATGCGCGCGGGCACGACCTTGCCGCAGGCGATGTAGTCCGTCATGAAGAGGGGGCGCGCGCCGACCACGACGATGTCGTCGACGACCATGCCGACGAGGTCCTGGCCGATGGTGTCGTGCTTGTCGATGGCCTGCGCGATGGCGACCTTGGTGCCGACGCCGTCCGTGGAGGTCGCGAGGAGCGGGTGGCGGAAGCGCGTGAGGGCGCTCGCGTCGAACAGGCCCGCGAAGCCGCCGAAGCCGCCGACCACCTCGGGGCCGTGCGTGCGGGAGACGGCCTCCTTCATCAGCTGGACCGCGAGATCGCCGGCCTCCGTGTCGACGCCGGCCTCTGCATACGAGCTCTTGGTGGTCACGACAGACAGAGTACCGGCCGGGCGCGTCGCTCCCGTGTGGGAGACTGGCGGCTCCCCCACCTCTTCTACTCTTCAGGAGTCAGCCGAAGCATGTGCGGCATCGTCGGCGTCGTATCGTCCGAACCCGTCAACCAACTCGTCTACGACAGCCTCCTGCTCCTGCAGCACCGCGGTCAGGACTCCACCGGCATCGCCACCGCCGAGGGCAACACCTTCCACGTGAAGAAGCTCAGCGGCCAGGTCCGCGAGGCCTTCCGCACCCGTGACATGCGGTCGCTGCTCGGCACCATGGGCCTCGGCCACGTGCGCTACGCGACCCGCGGCAGCGCCGCCGACGAGGACGAGGCGCAGCCGTTCTACGTGAACGCGCCCTACGGCATCGTCCTGGTGCACAACGGCAACCTCACCAACACGCGGGAGCTCGCGCAGGAGCTCTTCCACGTGGATCGCCGCCACACCAACACGAGCTCCGACACCGAGCTGCTCGTCAACGTCCTCGCGCACGAGCTGCAGTCGCAGGTCTCGGGCCTCGCGCTCGACCCCGACCAGGTGTTCACCGCGGTCGAGCGGGTGCACGAGCGCGTCCAGGGCTCGTACGCGTCCATCGCGATGATCGCCGGCCACGGGATGCTCGCGTTCCGCGACCCGTTCGGGATCCGCCCGCTCACCCTCGGCCGCCGCGAGCTCGAGGGCGGACGGATGGAGTGGGTCGTCGCGAGCGAGTCGCTCGTCATGGAGTCGCTCGGCTACGAGATCGTGCGCGACGTCGCGCCCGGCGAGGCCGTCTTCATCACCATGGACGGCGAGATGCACGCGCGCCAGTGCCACCCGACGCCGCGCCTCATCCCCTGCGCGTTCGAGTTCGTCTACCTCGCGCGGCCCGACTCCGTCATGTCCGGCATCGGCGTCTACGACGCGCGCCTGCGCATGGGCAACCGGCTCGCCGCGACCATCGCGGAGCACAGCCCGGCGGGCGACATCGACGTGGTCATGCCGATCCCCGACTCGTCGCGTCCGTCGGCCATGCAGGTCGCGCAGACGCTCGGCATCGAGTACCGCGAGGGCTTCTACAAGAACCGCTACGTGGGCCGGACCTTCATCATGCCGGGGCAGGCGCAGCGCAAGAAGTCGGTGCGGCAGAAGCTCAACGCCATGAGCTCGGAGTTCAAGGGCAAGAACATCCTCATCGTCGACGACTCCATCGTGCGCGGCACGACGAGCCGCGAGATCGTCACCATGGCGCGCCAGGCGGGCGCCAACAAGGTCACGTTCACGTCGGCGGCGCCGCCGGTGCGGTACCCGCACGTGTACGGCATCAACATGCCGTCGCGGCAGGAGCTCATCGCGCACGGGCGGAAGATCCCCGAGATCGCGCAGGAGCTCGGCGCCGACCACCTCATCTACCAGGAGGTCGCCGACATGCGCGACGCCATCCTCGAGGGGTCGACGGGCGTCGAGGACCTCGAGATGAGCTGCTTCACGGGCGAGTACATCACCGGCAACGTGACGCCGGAGTACCTGTCGTGGCTGGAGCGCACGCAGCTCAGCTGATCGGCCGGGTCGAGCGGCCGGGACGACCGGGCGGATCCGGGACGGCCGGGCGGATCCGCGACGCGGGTCAGGCGCCCGGCTCGCCCGGCTCCCGCTCGGCCGTGAGGACGCGGGAGCGGCGCAACGCCGCGCGATCGAGCAGCAGCGCGAGCAGCGCCGCCAGCCCGCCGAAGAGCACGACCCCGAACAACGCGAGGAACGCGAGCACCTGCGCCTCCGAGAACTCGGCGTTCGCGGGGAACGTGAGCGTGAGGACCATGGCCACGACGATGCCGAGCACGGCGCCGACGCCCATGAAGCGGAAGTAGCGGGGCGATCGCCGGACGAGGACCTCGGTGCGGCGCTCGTCGTCGGGCTGGGGTCGGGCGTCGGTCATGGGTCCATCATCCCCCGCGCCCCGGACACCCGGCGAACCGGATGGCCCGTCCGCGCGGACCGGGCGCCCCGCGGACGGCGGCGGAACCGCTCAGCGGTCGGCCGGCAGCTGCCACGGAACGGGCAGGAGCCCGCGGAGGTCCGCCCGCAGCCCCGAGGCGCGCACGGCTCCCGCCTCCACGCCCGCGTCCCAGGCGAGGCCGCCGGTGGCGAGCGCGATCCAGGTGGCGGGGTCCGTCTCGATGACGTTGGGCGGCGTCCCGCGCGTGTGGCCCGGCCCCTCGATGCACTGCACGGCGCCGAACGGCGGCACGCGCACCTCGACCGTGCCGCCGGGCGCGAGGTCCGCCAGCGACTGGAGCAGGAAGCGCACGGCGGTGGCGCGCGTCTCGCGGTCGGCGTCCGCCCCCGCGGCGAGCGCGGCCCGCACGGCGGGCTGTCCGACGGTGGGGTGGATGCGCGCCTTGGCCATGGCCTCAGGATGCCAGAGCCGCCGCGCGCCGACGGCCGGGGCGCGTGGCGCGGGGCCGCGGCGGTCCGCTCCCGGCGCGCGCCCATCCGCTTTGCGCACCCCTCCAAGTGGGGCTCCCGGACGTGTCCGCATTTAGGGGGACATCCATTACCGTGTATGGAAGTGCCCGGCGGTGAACACGACCCGCGGGGCACGGCACGGCGTCCCCCCGCCGCCGCCTCCCCGGGCGTCGGCTGGCCGGACGATGCGCCTCCCGACGGACCCGAACGACGCCGGGAGGGGCAGGGAGCCGACCCGGACCGTACCCGCGGCGGGTCGGCCTCCCGCCCGCCGCGCCCCGTGCACCCGGGGCGCGGCGGCGCGTCTCCGCAGGGCCCCGCGCGGGCCCCGTCCGCCGGGCACGGCGTCGGTAGGGTGGGGGCGTGAAGATCCTGGTACTCGGTTCCGGTGCGCGCGAGCACGCCATCGTCACGGCCCTGCTCCGGGAGGACGCGGGGCACGAGATCGTCGCCGCCCCCGGCAACGCGGGCATCGCCCGGGACGTGCCCGTCGTGAAGATGGACATCGACGACCCGGTCGTCGTCGCCGAGCACGCGCTCGCCGAGGGCTTCGAGCTGGTCGTCGTGGGGCCCGAGGCGCCGCTCGTCGCGGGCGTCGCCGACGCGCTCCGCACGCGCGGCGTGCCGGTCTTCGGGCCGGGCCGCGCCGCCGCCGCGCTCGAGGGGTCCAAGACCTTCGCCAAGCGCATCATGGAGGAGGCGGGCGTCCCCACCGGCCGCGCCTCCCAGGCCGGCACCGTCGACGAGGTCGAGGCCGCGCTCGACGAGTACGGCGCCCCCTACGTCATCAAGGCCGACGGGCTCGCGGCGGGCAAGGGCGTCCTCGTCACCGCCGACCGCTCGCTCGCGCTCGAGCACGCGCGCCACTACCTCGGGCAGGGCACGGTGCTCGTCGAGGAGTTCCTCGCCGGCCAGGAGGTGTCGCTCTTCCTCCTCTCCGACGGGCACGACGTGCTGCCCCTCTCCCCCGCGCAGGACTACAAGCGCCTGGGCGACGGCGACGCCGGGCCGAACACGGGCGGCATGGGCGCCTACTCGCCGCTGCCGTGGCTGCCGGAGGGCTTCGTCGACGAGGTCATCGACACCATCGCGCTCCCCACCGTGCGGAAGCTCGCCGCGGAGCAGACGCCCTTCATCGGCCTCCTCTACTGCGGGCTCATCCTCACCTCGGACGGCATCCGGGTCATCGAGTTCAACGCGCGGTTCGGGGATCCGGAGACGCAGGTCGTGCTGCCCCGCCTCGTCACCCCGCTCTCGCTGCTGCTGCTGGCGGCCGCGTCCGGGGAGCTCGGCGGCGTGGCCCGACCGGAGTTCTCGGACGACGTCGCCGTCACCGTCGTCCTCGCGAGCGAGGGCTACCCCGAGTCGCCGCGCACCGGCCGCGTCATCACGGGCCTCGACGAGGCGGGACGGGTCGAGGGCGTGAGCATCGCGCACGCCGCCACCGCCGAGTCCGACGCCGGGCTCGTCGCCACCGGCGGCCGCGTGCTCAGCGTGGTCGCGACGGGCGCCGGCTTCGAGGAGGCGCGGTCGCGGGTCTACGAGGCGGTGGGGCGGATATCGCTCGACGGCGCGCAGCACCGCAGCGACATCGCCGCGCAGGTCATCCGATGAGCGGCGCGACCCCCACGGGCGCCGTGCCGGCCGGGCACGCCTCCGAGTGGGAGCTGCCGGGCTGGGAGCACGCCTACTCGGGCAAGGTGCGCGAGCTCTTCAGCCCCGCCATGGACGACACCGAGGAGCGCGCGCTCGAGGGCGAGCCGCACGTGCTCGTGGTGGCGACCGACCGCGTGAGCGCGTACGACTTCGCGCTCGAGCCGGGCATCCCCGGCAAGGGCGAGCTGCTCACGCAGCTGAGCCTGTGGTGGTTCGACCGGCTCGACGTGCCCAACCACCTCGTGGACGCCGCGACCCTCGCGCGCATCGGCGTGCCCGAGCCCGTCCGCGGCCGGGCGATGCTCTGCCGCGTGCTCGAGATGCTGCCCATCGAGTGCGTCGTGCGCGGCTACCTCGCCGGATCCGGCTGGGAGGAGTACCGCGAGCACGGCACCGTGTGCGGCATCCCGCTGCCCGCCGGACTGCAGCAGGGCGACCGGCTGCCCGAGCCCATCTACACCCCGGCCTGGAAGGCGCCGCAGGGCGAGCACGACGAGAACATCACGTTCGCGCGCACCGAGGAGCTCGTGGGGCACGAGGAGGCGGCGCGCCTGCGCGACCTCTCGCTCGACGTCTACCGGCGCGCGTCCGCCATCGCGGAGGAGCGCGGCGTGATCCTCGCGGACACCAAGTTCGAGTTCGGCATCGACCCGCGCACGGGCATCACGACGCTGGCGGACGAGGTGCTCACGAGCGACTCGTCCAGGTACTGGGACGCCGAGGCGTACGCGACGGGCAACCGCACCGACAGCTTCGACAAGCAGATCGTGCGCGACTGGCTCGCCGCGAACTGGGACCGGACGGGCACCCCGCCCGTGCTGCCGCCGGAGATCGTGGAGCGGACGGCGGCGCGGTACCGCGAGCTGATCGCGCGGCTCACCGGGATCTAGGGCGCGCACGCCGCGCGCCCGTGCGGCGGCGGGTCCACGGATCCGCCCGACCAGCGGGCGCGCGGCTGCGGCTGCGGCTGCGGCTGCGGCTAGAGGTTCTCGTAGTTCCGGACGACGCGGTCGATGGCGACCTCGGCGACGTCGCGGGCCTCCTCGTCCGCGAGCGCGTCGATGGCGCCCTCGATGTCCTCGCCGCCCATGCGGAGGACGGCGAGGCGCTCGAACTCCTCGACCGCCTCGGGGGTGGGCTGCTCGTCGGACGCGGGCGCGCTCCGGTCGATCGGCTCGGACGGCTCGGTGGTGTGCTCGGTCATGGTGGTCCCCTCCAGTCGTGCGTGGGCGGGCGGATCGCGCCCGTTCCCTGCCGTCAGGTTCCCACATCCCCTCGGGCGTCCGCCGCCCGGAGCGCGGCCGGGGTGGACTCCCGCGACCCGGCACCGCGTCACCGCGGGCGGGACGCTTGTAGGTTCGAAGGGAGACGCCGGTCGACGACCGGTCGACCATCCGACGAAGTGGATCCACCCCCTGTGACCTCCGGCTCCCCCCGCGACCGCGCCCTCCCCGCCCTCCCCGCCACCCGGGTCCGGCTCACGTCGACGGCGGTGCCGCTCGCGGAGGACGCGCCGGGGGCGGCGACGAGGCGGGTCGTGGACGCGCTCGCCGCGGCGGACGCGCTGCCGCACGAGTGGCCGACGGCGCGCGCGCTCGACCTCGCCGTCGAGCTGGGCGTCGACGGCGCGCTGCCCGGCGGCGGACGCACGCGCGACCTGTGGGAGGCGCTCGCCACGCTCGCGGCCGCGGACCTCGGGATCGCCCGGGCCGTGGAGCCGCACCTCGACGCGCTCGCGATCCTCGACCAGGAGCGGGCCGCGGGCGACGGGGCGAACCGCGACCGAGCTGCCGCGGACGCGGATCCGATCCCCGGCACGTGGGGGGTCTTCGCGGCGGAGGGCGGCGGGGACCCGCTGCAGGCCGTGCCGGCGGACGACGCCGGCTCCCCCGCCGACTCACCTGCCGCATCCGGCGACGCCGTGCTGACCGGGACGAAGCCGTGGTGCTCGCTCGCGGGGTCGCTCTCCCACGCGCTCATCACCGCGGCCTCCGCCGACGGCACGCGCGCGCTCTACGCGGTGCGCCTCGACCACCCCGGCGTGGAGGTCGTGCCCGGCGCCTGGGCGGTGCGGGGGCTCGTCGAGGTGCCGAGCGGTCCGCTGCGGATGACCGGCGTGCCCGCGCGCCGGGTCGGCGCCCCCGGCTGGTACCTCGAGCGCGCCGGCTTCCACTGGGGCGCGATCGGCGTGGCCGCCTGCTGGCACGGCGGCGCGGTCGGGCTGGCGCGCACGCTGCAGGCCGCGGCCGCGCGACCCGGCGCCGACCGGCTGACCCTGATGCACCTGGGCGCCGTGGACGCGGCCCTCGCCGCGTCGCGCAGCGCCCTCGACGAGGCCGCGCGGCTGGTCGACCGGGGGCTCGCGGAGGGCGAGGAGGGGCGGCTGCTCGCCAAGCGGGTGCGCGGCATCGCCGCCCGGGCCGCCGAGGAGACGCTGATGCACGTCGCGCACGCGCTCGGCCCCGCGCCGCTCGCACAGGATCCGGTGCACGCCAAGCGCGTCGCCGACCTCGAGCTCTACGTGCGGCAGCACCACGCCGAGCGGGACGACGCGTCGCTCGGCGGCGCGCTCGTCGAGGCGGCGGCGCGGGAGGTCGCGGCGCCCGAGCCCGTGCCCGTGCCCGCGCCCGAGCCCGCCGAGCCGGGGACCACGCCCGCCGACGACCCGCCCGCGGCCGGCGTCGCGTTCGACGCGCGCGAGCCGGGCGTCGACGCCGACGTGTGGCCCGCGGATCCGCGCTTCGACGCGCTCCCCGAGCTGCGGCTCGACGACATGCCCGCCCTGCTCGTGGTGTCCGCGCACGCGGACGACGAGTCGGTCGGCGCCGGCGGGCTGATCGCGGCGGCCGCCGCGCGCGGGCTGCCGGTGACCCTCGCGATCGTCACCGACGGCGCCGCCTCGCACCCGGGATCGCCGACGGTCACGCCCGCCGAGCTCGCCGCGATCCGCCGGGACGAGGCGCGCGCGGCGCTCGACGCGGTCGCCCCCGGCGCGCGCCTGGTGCTGCTCGGGCACCCCGACGGCGGCGTCCGCGAGGCGCGCGACGCCGTGCGCGCGGACCTCGAGGCGCTCGTCGCCGAGGCCGCGCCCGGCACCTGGGTCGCCGCCCCCTGGCGCGGCGACGGCCACCGCGACCACCGCGTGACGGGCGAGGTCGTCGCCGAGCTGGTGGCGGCGCAGGCGGACGAGCGCGGCATCCGGCTCGTCGAGTACCCCGTCTGGATGTGGCACTGGGCGACGCCCGACGACCCGCGCGTGCCGTGGGCCGGCCTGCGCGCGCTCCCGCTGGATCCGGCCGCGCAGCACGCCAAGCGCCGCGCGATCGCCGCGCACGCCAGCCAGGTGCGGCCGCTCTCCGACGCCCCCGAGGACCGCGCGGTGCTGCTGCCGGCGTTCCTGCGGCACGCGGGGCGCGACCGCGAGGTGCTCATCGTGCCGGACCCGTCCCGCGCGTCCGCGACGCCGACCGCCGCGTCGCCCAGCGCCGCCGAGCGCTTCGACGCCGCGTACGCGCGCGACGAGGATCCATGGCGCGTCACCACCCGCTGGTACGAGCGCCGCAAGCGCCTCGCGACCCTCGCGGCGCTGCCCGACGAGCGCTACGGGCGCGCCCTCGAGATCGGCTGCTCCATCGGCGTCACGAGCGCGGGCCTGGCCGAGCGCGTCGACGAGCTGCTCGCGGTGGACGTCGCGCCGACCGCCGTCGAGCGCGCGCGGGCCCGGCTCGCCGACGCACCGCACGTGCGCGTCGAGGTGCGCGACGTCGGCGCCGACTGGCCCGCGGGCGCCTTCGACCTCGTCGTGATGAGCGAGGTCGGCTACTACCTCGACGACGCCGCGCTCGACCGGGTCCTCGCGGCGCTGCCCGGCGCGCTCGGCGCCACGGGCACGCTGGTCGCCTGCCACTGGCGCCACCCGGAGGGCGACTTCCGCCGCTCGGGCGACGAGGTGCACGCGCGGCTGGCCGGCGTGCCCGGGCTGACGCGCATCCTCCGACACGAGGAGGACGACTTCCTGCTGGAGGTGCTGTCGGCGGATCCGCGTTCGGTCGCCGCCCGGACGGGGCTGCGGTGACGGGGCGCGAGGGCGCGTCCGCGACGGCCGCCGGCGCCGCCGAGGAGCGGGCGCCGCGGATCCGCGCGGTCGCCGTGGTCATCCCCGCGCGCGACGAGGAGGCGCTGGTCGGGCGCTGCCTGGCCTCGGTCGAGGTGGCCGCCGCGGGCGCCCGGGCCGCGGGCGTCGACGTGCGCGTGATCCTCGTCGCCGACGACTGCCGCGACCGCACCGCGGAGATCGCCCGGGCGGCGGGCGTCGAGGTCATCGAGAGCTCGGCCGGCCGGGTCGGCGCCGCGCGGGCGCGGGGCGTCGACGCCGCGCGCGCGAGCTGGGACGGCGCGGACGCCGAGCTCTGGATCGCGTGCACCGACGCCGACTCGGAGGTGCCGGCCGCGTGGATCACCAGCCAGCTGGCGCTCGCGGACGCCGGATCCGACGTGGTCGTGGGCACCGTCCGGCCGGAGCTGGAGGCGCTCAGCCCGGCGCAGGTCGCGGCCTGGCGGGCGACGCGCGTGCCCGGCGAGGCGAACGGGCACGTGCACGGCGCGAACCTCGGCGTGCGCGCGGACGCGTACGCGGCGGCCGGCGGCTTCCCCGCGGTCGTCGAGCACGAGGACGTGGACCTGGTCGCCCGGCTCCGGTCCCTCGGCGCGCGGATCACGGCGTCGGCCGCGGGCGAGGTGCTCACCTCGAGCCGGCGCGACGGCCGGACCCCCGGCGGCTACGCGGGGTACCTGCACGTGTCGCTGCTGGAGCGGGCGGCGGCGCGGGCGGCGGAGCGGTCTGCGGAGCGCGCGGGCTGCGACAGCCCCTGCGTCCCCGCGGGCTGACCCGACGACCGCCCCTCAGCCCCCGGTAGCGCCGTCGCCGGCCATCGCGCGCGTGCCCGCCGCCGTGCCCTCCGCGACCGCCCGCACGACCGCCGCCGCCGTGCGGAGCTGGTCCGGGGTGAACCCGTCGAGCGCCCGGTCGACCTCGATCTGCGCGCCCTGGAGGAGGGCCGTCACGCGCGCCCGGGACGCGGTGGTCGGTCGCAGCGTCACCACCCGCCGGTCGGCGCTCTCCCGGCTCCGCTCGAGGTGACCGCCGCCCTCGAGCCGGTTGACGAGCGCGGTCGTGGCCCCCGAGGTCAGATGGAGCCGTTCCGACAGGCGGGCCGGGGACAGCGCGCGGCCGGCGGTCTCCGCCCAGATGACCTCGGCGAGCGCCGTCGTGTCCGTCGTCGGCAGCCCGAGCGCCGCGGCCAGCTGCCGCACCGACTCGTCGAACGCGGTCGTGTGGTCCCGCAGCCGCACGAGCACCTCGGAGCGGTCCCCGGGGACGGCGATGGTGTCCGACATGACGTGATCCTCCGAAGCATCTCGAACGCTTCACGGTGAAGCATCTCCGCCATAGAGTCTACTCGGACGCGGGATCCCGGGTCCGCTCGACGGCAAGAGGAGATCACCGCATGGCCGACACCACCCACCACCGCCCGAGGGTCCTCGTGACGGGAGCCAGCATCGCCGGACCCGCGCTCGCCTGGGGCCTGCACCGCGAGGGCTTCGACGTGACCCTGCTCGAGCGCTCGGCCGAGCCGCGCCAGGCGGGGCAGAACATCGACGTGCGCGGCCTCGGCCGCGACGTCCTCCGGCGCATGGGCATCGAGGACGTCGTCATGGCGAACCTCACGGGCGAGGACGGGACGCGCTTCGTCGACGAGGAGGGGCGCGTCCTCGCGACGTTCCCGCGCGCCGAGGGCGAGGACGGGCCGACGGCGGAGGTGGAGATCCTGCGCGGCAGGTTCGCGGGGATCCTCGTCGACCTCGTGCGGGACGACGTCGAGCTCCGCTACGGCGACTTCGTGACGGGGGTGCGCCAGGACGCCACCGGGGTCGACGTGGAGCTCGCGAGCGGATCCCACGAGCGCTACGACCTCCTGCTCGTCGCCGAGGGCCGCAGCTCCCGCACGCGCCGGCTGGCCTTCGCCGAGGAGACCACGCTCCGCGACCACGGCGTGAGCATCGCCTACGGGACGATCGACCGCATCGCGGGCGACACCGGCTACTGGGACTTCCTCACGGGACGCGGCGCGCGGAACGCCACCATCCGGCCCGACGACGAGGGCACGATCCGCGCGAGCCTGTCGTTCGAGTCGGAGCCGTCCGGGTTCGAGCAGCTGCCGTTCGACGCGCAGATGACCGTGCTCCGCGCGCGCTTCCGCGGCACGGGCTGGCAGGTCGAGCGGATCCTCGACGGGTTCCAGGCGCGACCGGACGAGTTCTACACGCAGCGCATGGAGCAGGTGATCGTCTCGACGTGGTCGGAGGGACGCATCGCGCTCCTCGGCGACGCGGCCTGGGGATCCGGCCCCACGGGCATGGGCACGACCCTCTCGCTCGTCGCCGCCCACGTGCTCGCGGGCGAGCTGGGACGCGCGCTCGCCGATCCCGCCGACACCTTCGCGGCCGCCTTCGGGCGCTACGAGGCGCAGCTGCGGCGGTACGCCGACAGCGCGCAGGGGCTCCCGCCGGGAGGCGCGCGGCTCACCCATCCGTCGTCGGCGCTCGGGCAGAGGGCGCTGCGCGGGGCCGTGCGGGTGGCCGCGAGCCGGCCGGTGCGCGGGCTGGCCGACCGATTCCTCCTCACGAGCGCGCGCCACGCGCCGACGCTCGCCGCCTATCCGCGGCTGCGCGGCTGAGGAGCGGAGCCGGGCGCCGATCCTCGGCCGGCCCGTCGGATCGCCCGGGCCGGTCGGGCGGGCCGCCCGTGCCGGCGCGATGGCGCATCGCCGGCCGCCCCCCCCTCCGCCACGGCCGGCCGGGGTCCGTCCGGCGCCACGACGGGAGCCGCCGCGGGCGTCGGCGGACGTCCTGCTGACCGCCGAGGGCCTCCCCGTCCTGGCGCCTCAGCGCGAGCCGGCGGATCCCGCCCGCTGGAGCGCCGCCCACCGCCGGTGCGCGAGGACGTGGAGCACCAGGGAGACCACGGCCACCACCGCGAGCGCGGCGGCGAGGAGCCACAGCCCCTGATCCCCGCCGACGCCCGCCACCACCGCGCTGACCACCGCCAGGGCCGCGAGCCCCACGCCCACCGCGAGGAGCCCGTTGGTCGGGCCCTCCTGCGGGACGCCCACGGGACGCGCCGGGGCCCGCTCCCACGTCACGATGAAGAACGTCGCGATGGGCCCGAGGAGCAGCGAGACGAGGAACCAGGTCCACCTCGACCGGCCCTTCTGCTCCGCGAGGCCCGCGTTGACGAGCGCGAGGACGAGCCAGCCCGATGATCCGATCCACTGCTGCTGCATGCCGTCGACGCTAGGGCACGAGCACCCGGCCCGGCTATTTCCCCACCCGCTCCACTACCCTCGATCCATGCACAGAACCGCGCGGGAGCCCGCTCCCGACAGCCACAGTCCCGGCGCCCGGACGACCCCGGGCACGCCCCGCACCCTCCGCGCCGCCCTCCTCGCCACGAGCCGCTCGAGCGGCGCCCGCCCGACCGGCACCCGCTCGTGAACGGCGACCTCCTCCTCAACATCGTCCTGGTCGTGGTGTTCGTGCTCGTCGGCGGCGTCTTCGCCGCCACGGAGATGGCGCTCGTCACCCTCCGCGAGGGCCAGCTCAACGCCCTCGCCGCCCGCGGCCGCCGCGGTGAGAAGGTCGCCGCGCTCGCCCGGAACCCCAACACCTTCCTCGCGGCGGTGCAGATCGGCGTGACCGTCGCCGGGTTCGCGTCCGCCGCCTACGGCGCCTCGTCCATCGCGCCGTCCGTCGTCCCGCTGCTGGAGTCGTGGGGCCTGGAGTCCGGGCTCGCGTCCACGGTCGCCACGCTCCTCCTCACCCTGGTGATCGCGTACCTCTCCCTCGTCCTCGGCGAGCTCGCGCCCAAGCGCCTCGCGATCCAGCGCAACGCGGGCTTCGCGTACGGCGTCGCGCCCGTGCTCAACGGGTTCGCGATCCTCATGCGCCCCGTGATCTGGCTGCTCTCCGTCTCGACCGACCTCGTCGTGCGCCTCCTCGGCGGCGACCCGCACAAGACCGGCGAGGAGATGAGCGAGGAGGAGCTCCGCGACATCGTCTCCAGCCACGAGGGCCTCCCGGACGACGAGCGCCGGATCCTCGACGACGTGCTCTCGCTCCGCCACCGCCAGCTCAGCGAGGTGATGAAGCCGCGGCCCGAGATCGCCGCGCTCGACGGCGCCGGCACCGTCCGCGACGCCGGGCTCGACGTGCAGGACCGGCCGTACTCGCGCTATCCGGTGATGGACAAGAGCATCGACGACGTCATCGGCTTCGTGCACGTGCGCGACCTGTACCAGGCCATCGCGGCGGATCCGGAGCGGCCCGTGTCCGAGATCCTCCGCCCGATCCCGTACCTGCCGGCGACCGCGCGCGTGCTGCCGACGCTCACGATGATGCGCGCCGAGGGCCACCAGATCGCCGTGATCGTGGACGAGTACGGCGGCACCGACGGGATCGTCACGCTCGAGGACCTCGTGGAGGAGGTCGTGGGCGAGATCTTCGACGAGTACGACACCGACTCCGCCGCGCGCGACCTCGCGGAGGACGGCGGCACGATCGACGGCCGCCTCAACTTCCAGGACTTCGAGGAGGCCACGGGCGTGAAGCTGCCCGACTCGGCGTCCGACACGGTCGCGGGCTTCGTCATCGAGAACCTCGGGCGGCTCGCGCAGGTCGGCGACTCGGTCGAGGTCGACGGCGTGACCCTCCAGGTGACCGCGCTCGACCGGCGACGGATCTCGGAGATCCTCGTCGTGCCGCGCGAGGAGCCGACGGACGCCGACGCCGAGGCCGCGCGGCCGGCCGAGCGCACGACGGCGTAGCGGCGCGGGCGGGCGGCGGGCGTCGGGCGTCGTGCGCGCGCGTCAGGGCAGCGTGATCACGCGGTCCGCGACCGTGCGCCCGCCGACCTCGGCCCGGCCGTCCGCGAGCAGCCGCGTCACCAGCTCGCTGCCGCGGCCCTGCGTGATCCGCAGGTCGCGGCCCAGGTGCGCGGTGATGCGGAGGGCGGCGGATCCGGTCGCCTCGTCCTCGGGGACCCCGAGCGCGGGAGCGGCCATGCGCGAGCGGATCGCTCCCATGGCCTCATCGATCCACGCCCACGCGTAGAGGTGGTCGACGCCGGACGCCTGCGTGAGCGCCGGCAGGTCGAGCGCGGTGAGGTCCGCGACGGACGGCAGCTCGCGCCACGCGAACTCCGGGCCCCACGCCGGATCCGCGGTGACGCGCACCGCACCGGCCGCGTGCGTCACGGCGACGACGCCGGCGGGCACGCGCAGGTGATCGACCGGCACGCCGCGCGAGGCCAGCCACCAGGCGGTGCCGACGGTCGGGTGCCCGGCGAAGGGCAGCTCGCGGGCGGGTGTGAGGATGCGGACGGCCGCGCCGCGCGGATCCGCATCCGGGCCGTCGACCGCGTCCACGAACACGGTCTCGCTGAAGCCGAGCGTCGCGGCGATCGCGAGCTCGCGTCCCTCCGTGCGCGCCGACGCGAGGACGATCCCGAGCCCGTTGCCGTGCCGCCCGTCGGCGTCCGCGAACACGCGCACCACGTGCACCTCGTCCGGCCGCACGCCGTCGAGGGCGACGACCGGACGCCCGGTCACAGGGTCGCGTAGCGCGCGCGGGCGCCGCAGTAGAGGCCGTACGCGATGAGGCCGAGGCCCGTGATCGCGAGGACGGCGACGCCGGCCGGCAGCTGCGCGAGCGACTGGAGCGCGCCGTCGAGCCCCGTGGCGCGGCTCGGGTCGGCCGTCACGGCGCCGACGACGAACAGCACGCCGACCGCGACGAGCGCCACGCCCTTGGCGATGTACCCGGCCACGCCGAGCGCGGTGATCCCGCGGGCGAGCGAGCCCGCGGGCACCGAGATGTCCTCCCGGAAGCGCTTCGTGCCGCCCTTGTAGGCGAAGTAGATCCCCACCGCGATCACGCCGAGCCCCACGAGCACGAGCATCACGACGCCGCCGGGCGCCGCGAGGACGCGTGCGCTGAGGGACTGGGTCTGCTCGGACGAGTCGCTGGATCCGCCGGTCGCGAAGCGCAGGGCGGTGGACGCGATGACGAGGTAGGCCACGGCCTTGCCGAGCTCCTTCGCGCGCGCGGCCCAGGTGCCTGTCGCGTCGTCGCCGCGCGCGAGCACGGTCTCCACGAGCTGCCAGAGGCCGAGGCCGACGAGGCCCGCCACGATGATCCAGAGGAGCACGCGGCCTCCCGGCGTCTGGGCGATGGAGCCGAGCGCGCCGGACTGGTCGGCCCCGCCGCCGCCCGTGCCCGTCGCGAGGCGGAACGCGACGACGCCGATGAGGAGGTGGAGCAGGCCGTTGACCGCGTGCCCGAGGCGGGCCGCGACCGCGAAGCCGGGCTTGCGCTGGAGACGGGACGCGGCGCCGGTGGCGCTCATCGGTCGGGGTGCGTCGTGGTCGCGGGAGCCGAGGAGCGGCCGGTGAGCAGCGAGGTGAGGCCGCGCACGCCGCGCTTCCCCGGGGGCGCCTCCGCCGACCGCGGGCTGGCGTCGGCCGGCTCCTCCTCGTCGGGCTCCATCACGATCTTCCATGCGGTCCACGCCACGGCCGTGAGCGGCACCGAGAGGATGGCGCCAACGATGCCGCCGAGGATCGTGCCGGCGGTCAGCGCCAGCAGCACGACGAGCCCGTGCAGCTTGAGCGCGTTGCCGAGCACCACCGGCTGCAGCAGGTTGCCCTCGAGCTGGTTCACGAGGACCACGATGCCGACCACGACGAGCGCTGTCGTCAGGTCGTTCGTGACCAGCGCGACGAGCGCCGCGAGGATGCCCGCGACGGTGGCGCCGACGATCGGCACGAAGGCGCCGATGAACACCACGAGCGCGAGCGGCAGCGCCAGCGGCACGCCGAGGATGAGGAGGCCGGCACCGATGAACACGGTGTCGACGAGCGCGACCGTCGCCGTGCCGCGGATGTAGCCGCCCAGCACCTTGGCGCCCTCGTGGCCCACGCGCACGGCGCGCTTGCGACCGCGGCCGCGGAACGGGCGGATGAGGAAGGCCCAGATCCGCGGCCCGTCCTTGACGAAGTAGAAGAAGACCACGAGGCCCAGCACCGCGCCGGTGACGACCTCGGCCGCGGCGGAGACGCCCGCGATGGCGCCGGATCCGAACTGGCTGCTCGTGAGGAAGTCGACCGCCGACTGGCGGAACGAGTCGATCTGCGCGGTGTCGATGGGCAGGCCGCCCTCCTCGACGACCGCCTGCAGCCGGTCGACGCCCTCGCTGGTGGCCTTCACGAGGGTCGGCCACTGGCTCTGCACGCCGAAGACGACGAGCGTGATCGCGCCGCCGAAGAGCACGAGGCCCGTGAGGAGCGCGATGGCCGCGGCGAGCGCGTCCGGCACGCCGCGGCGCTCCATCCAGAGCACGAGGGGGCGCACGGCGCAGGCGAGGATCAGCGCGATGATCACCGGGATCACGACGAGCTTGAGCGAGATGGCGGCGTACACGATCGCGATGGCGACCACGAGGACCGCCAGGATCTGCACGCAGCGGATGGAGAGGCGGCCGAGCTTGTCCTGCCAGACGGACTGCGGGGTGGTCATGCGCTCCACCCTACGGGCGGGCGGGCCGCGCGACCGGGCCGCGGGCCGGGCCCGGACACCCGCGCGACCGGCCGCTAGATAGAGGCATAACTTGCACACGGACTTCCCGCGATGCGGATGCTGGGAGCTTTCGACCCCTGTGTAAACCCGTTCTCAGCTTGGCGCACTCGCTCAGGCACGACCTTCACCGGAGGACCACATGGAAGCCGTCTCAGCCGCTGCCGCAAGCACCGCTGCGAAAAACGTCGTCGAGTTCAAGCTCGAAAGCCCATATCGGTACGCCGCGTCACTCGCCGCCATCACCACCGTGGCCGCCTTGATACAGGGTGAGAGGCCGCTGTCGTTCATCGCCCGCTCGTTGGACTCACTGAAGTTCCCTGACCCATCCCAGTGGTTCCGGGGTGCAGACGAGTGGTCACAGGCGGTCATCCCTGGCATTGCATCGGCATTTGCCGTAGTGGCCGTCCTGGCAGTGACAGCTGCGATCCTCGTCCGGGGCTCGATAGGTGATTCGCGAGCAGCCGCGACCCTCTGGCTCATGCTCTTCGCGTTGGCAAGCGCGCCTACCTCTGATCTGAGGGGGTTGGTGCCGGCTATGGTCGCCGCTTTGGTCGTTGGCCTGGTTGGGCGCGCACTCCTTGCCGGCAACGGCGTGTCCGAGCTGGGGACGGGCGTTGTTGTCTTGATCTTCGAGCTCCTGATCGCGGCCGTGTACCTGCCGCTCTCCTTTCTGCTCTGGGCGTTGTCCGCGGCACAAGCGGTGAAGAAGTGACCTATTCCATCGACCTCCTCAGGAAGCCAGATCCAACCCGCCTTACCGCCTGACGGCCTCAATCGGCCGCTAGCCTCGACCCATGGGACCCCGCCTCTCCGTCGTCCGCGAGGGCGCGCTCGACGTCGCCGACCACGAGCGGATCGCGGCGCTCCTGGCGCTCGCCTTCCCCGACTTCGCCGCGGGCTACGCGGGTGCGTGCAGCTGGGCGGGCGCGCAGCCGGAGCTCCGGATCCTCGTGCACGACGGCGACGAGCTCGTGGCGCACGCCGGCATCCGGCGCGTGTTCGTCGAGGTGGGCGACGGCCGGGGCGACCCGGCCGGCGACCTGCTCATGGGGTCCACGGGCATGGTCGCCGTGCATCCGGCGCGGCAGGGCGCGGGCCTCGGCACGCTGCTCGCCGACGGGATCCGCGGTGCCCTCGCGCGCCTCGCCGTCCCGTTCGGCCTGCTCGAGACCGGCGCCGAGACCACCGGCTACTACGCCCGCCACGGCTGGCTGCCGCTCGACGGCCGCACCGGCCACTACAACGGCTTCACGCTCCTCGGCGCCGCCGGCGTCGTGCACCAGGACCACGGCTGGATGGCGCTGCCCGTCACGTCCCCCGTCGACGCCCTCCCCGCGGGCGACCTCCACGTGAACGGCCAGCTGGTCTGATCCCGATGGACGCCGTGATCCACCGCCTCCGCGCCGAGGACTGGCGCGAGTACCGCGCCCTCCGCCTCGAGATGCTCGAGGACACCCCGCTCGCGTACCTCGAGACGCTCGAGCACGCGCTCGCCCAGCCGGAGTCGGACTGGCGCGCCCGCACCGCGCGCGCCGAGCAGCCGGGCAGCACCGCCTACGTCGCCGTGGAGCGCGCGACCGGCCGCTGGCTCGGCGCGATGAACGCGTTCGTCGCCGCGGATCCCACGCGCGTGATGCTCGTGAGCGTCTACATCACGCCCGACGCCCGGGGTCGCGCGGCGGGCGTCACCGACCTCCTCCTCGACGCCGTGATCGCCTGGGCCCGCGACCGGCCGACGGCCCGCGCCGTGCGGCTCGAGGTCCACGAGGACAACCCGCGCGCCCGCGCCTACTACGCCCGCCGCGGCTTCGCGCTCACGGGGCTCAGCGTGCCGTACGCGCTGGATCGCACGCAGAAGGACCTGGAGATGGAGCTGCCGCTCGTCTGAGTGCGCCGAGTTGGCGAGAGATCGACGCATGCCCCTCGGACTGGGTGCGCGATGGATTTCGAAATGGCTCCGGCCGGAAGAACTCGTCCCTAACCTCAGGGCATGGCCGACACAAAGCAGACCAAGACCATTGGCGAGCACTACGTCGCAGCGGAGCTCGCCCGACGCGGCTGGGCACCTGCGATGACTCGAGACGGTATCGCCCGAACAGACATCCTGGCGGTGAAAGCAGATGATGCACGTCGCCAGATGATCGAGGTACAGGTGAAGGCTGCCAGAGGACCTCGATTCGAGCGCATCAGCTGGCCCCTGGGACTCAAGTCCCAAGAACCAGCCAAGCAGGAAGGCGAGTTCTTCGTCCTCGTCGCGATTCCCGATGACGAGGCGCTGATGCCTCGTTACTTCGTGGTTCCCCGCGATCATGTCGCAGCGGCCGCCTACATGGCGCATCAAGATTGGCTTCTCGACCCGTTGGCCAAAGCGGGCAAACGCAATGCCACCGTTGCGCGGTCGCGTGTATCCGTGCCGACGTTCGAGCGGTACGAGGGCCGCTGGGATCTCCTCGAACACGGGCAGTCCTCCGCACCCGTACTCCTCGACGGAAGATTCCACGCGCTCGCTTCTGATCCGCGAGTTGGTCTCCCTCCGGCGCACCCGTGGCATCACTCGTTGCCGTCCTGGAGCTGAGGCCGGCCCCGCACACGACGACGCCCGCCCCCTCGCCGAGGGGACGGGCGTCGTGTCGTGCGATCAGCGGATCACCGCCGCGGCTCAGTGGGCCGCGACGGAGACCTCCTCGGCGTCGCGCGTCGGGCCGGGGGTGGCCTCGGCGACGGGCGCGGAGCCGGCGAGCGGCGGCAGCCCAGCGGCGACGGCCGCGCCGAGCCAGCCGTCCACGTTCGTCCAGTACTGGATGACGCGGGCGCGCAGCTCGGCCGTGGTGACCTTGCTCACGTGGCCGACGATGTTGCCGACGAGGCGCTCGCGCTGAGCGTCGTCCATCGACTCGTTGACGAGCATCCGGGCCTGGACGAAGTCGTCGTCCTCGGCGTGCAGCGTGGCGGCCGCGCGGACGAGCTCTCCGTCCTGCTCCCAGCCGGCGCTCTCCGCGGCGCGAGCCGGGTCGGCGTGCGCGCCGCCGTGCGAGTTCGGCGCGTAGACGGGCGTGCCGGCGTCCTGGAACGTGTAGCGCCCCTGGCCGTCCTTCGAGTAGCTGTGCACGGGCGACTTCGGCGCGTTCACCGGCAGCTGCGCGTGGTTCGTGCCCACGCGGTAGCGGTGCGCGTCGGCGTAGCTGAAGATGCGCGCGAGGAGCATCTTGTCGGGGCTGGTCTGGATCCCGGGGACGAAGTTCGAGGGCGCGAACGCGGCCTGCTCGATCTGCGCGAAGTAGTTCTCCGGGTTGCGGTTCAGGGTCATGGTGCCGACCTCGATGCGCGGGTAGTCCTTCTGCGACCAGACCTTGGTGAGGTCGAACGGGTTGAACCGGTACGACTTCGCCTCCTCGTAGGGCATGATCTGCACCTCGAGCTTCCACTCCGGGTAGTCGCCGCGGTCGATGGCCTCGGTGAGGTCGCGGATGTGGAAGTCGGCGTCCTCGCCCGCGATCTGGTCGGCCTGCTCCTGCTTGAGGATCTCGATGCCCTGCTGCGTCTTGAAGTGGTACTTCACCCAGAAGCGCTCGCCGGCCGCGTTGATCCACTGGTAGGTGTGCGAGCCGAAGCCGTCCATGTGGCGCCACGAGCTCGGCAGGCCCCGGTCGCCCATGAGCCAGGTGACCTGATGGGCGGTCTCGGGCGAGAGCGTCCAGAAGTCCCACTGCATGTCGTGGTCGCGGAGGTGCGAGCCCGGCAGGCGCTTCTGCGAGCGGATGAAGTCGGGGAACTTGATCCCGTCGCGGATGAAGAAGACGGGCGTGTTGTTGCCGACGAGGTCGTAGTTGCCCTCGTCCGTGTAGAACTTCAGCGCGAAGCCGCGGGGGTCGCGCCACGTGTCGGGGCTGCCCTGCTCGCCGGCGACGGTGCTGAAGCGCGCGAGCATCTCGACCTCGGCGCCGGGCTGGAAGAGGGAGGCGCGGGTGTACGCGCTCACGTCGTTCGTGACGCGGAAGGTGCCGAACGCCCCGCCGCCCTTGGCGTGGACGACGCGCTCCGGGATGCGCTCGCGGTTGAACTGCGCGAGCTTCTCGACGAGGTAGTGGTCGTGCAGCGGGATGGCGCCGTCGGGGCCGACGGAGAGCGAGTGCTCGTCGCTGGCGACCGGGGCGCCGGAGTCGGTGGTCGTGTACTTCTGGTCGGTCATGGTGTTTCTCCTGTCAGCGGTGGAACGGGGAGGTGCTGGCTCGGGTGGTCGGCCGAGGGGCTGGCCGGTGGCGACGGCTAGGCCGCGACGGTGGCACCGGGATCCGCGGATGCGGTCCGGCAGGCGGGGCACAGGCCCCAGTACGTCACCTCGGCGCTGGCCACGAGGAACCCCGCCGAGTCGGACGGCGCGAGGCAGGGGGACTCCCCCACCGCGCAGTCCACGTCGACGATGGTCCTGCAACCTGTGCAGACGAGGTGATGGTGATTGTCACCCGTCCGGCGCTCGTAGCGCGCGGACGATCCCGCGGGCTCGATGCGACGCACGAGACCGGCGGCCGCGAGCGCGCCGAGCACGCCGTAGACCGCCTGGATGCTCGTGCTCGGGAGGTCGCCCTTCACCGCGCGGAGCACCTCGTCGGCGTCCGAGTGGGGTCGGGCGTCGACCGCCTCGAGGACGGCCACGCGCGGCCGGGTCACGCGGAGACCCGCTTCCCGGAGAGCGACGCGCAGGGCGTCGGCATCCCGGGGCGGCGCGTGGTGGTGCGCGTGGTCGGTGGGCATGGCCGCAGTCAAGCACACTTCCCTTGAGCGATTCAAAACAAGTCGTGAACGCGGCGCGTCGCGGTCGGGAGCGTGCCTAGGCTCGACGGGCGGCCCATCCGGCCGCGGGAGATCGGAGCACCGCATGAAGCACATCCACACCGGCACGGGCCTCGACGTCGGCCGCATCGGCCTCGGCTGCATGGGCATGAGCGCCTTCTACGACGGCCACGGGCAGGACGAGGCGGAGTCGATCCGCACCCTGCACCGCGCGGTCGACCAGGGCGTCACGCTGTTCGACACCGCCGAGGCGTACGGGCCGTTCACCAACGAGCGCCTGGTCGGATCCGCGCTCGCGGACCGCCGCGACGACATCGTCATCGCCACCAAGTTCGGCCTCCTGAAGCACGCGCCGGGCAAGGACGCCGAGGACTACGAGCGCGGCATGGACAGCTCGCCCGCGGGCATCCGCATCGCCGTCGAGGCCTCGCTGCAGCGCCTCGGGACCGACCGCATCGACGTGCTCTACCAGCACCGCGTCGACCCGGCCGTGCCCATCGAGGAGACGGTCGGCGCGATGAAGGAGCTCGTCGACGAGGGCAAGGTCCTGCACCTGGGGCTCTCCGAGGCGGGGCCCGACACGATCCGCCGGGCGCACGCCGTGCATCCCATCTCGGTGCTGCAGAGCGAGTACTCCATCTGGACCCGCGACCCCGAGGGCGCGGTGCTCGAGGTGCTGCGCGAGCTCGGCATCGGGCTGGTCGCGTACTCGCCGCTCGGCCGCGGCTTCCTCACCGGCGCGATCTCGAGCGCGGCCGACCTGTCCGAGGCCGACTACCGCTCGTCCTCCCCGCGCTTCGCGGAGGAGGCGTTCGCGCAGAACATGCGCATCGTCGACGCCGTGAAGGACGTCGCGGGCGAGCTCGACGCGACGCCGGCCCAGGTCGCGCTCGCGTGGATCCTCGCGCAGGGCGACGACATCGCCGTGATCCCCGGCACCAAGCGCGTCAGCCGGCTCGACGAGAACGTGGCCGCCGACGCCCTGACGCTCTCCGCCGACCAGCTCGCGCGCCTGTCCTCGCTGCCCACCCCGGTCGGCGACCGCTACGCGGACATGGGTCCCGTCGGGCGCTGATCCGCTCACGTGCCCGCGGGCCCGGTCGCCTCGGCGGCCGGGCCCGCGTCGTGTCGCGACGGACCGCCCGGACTCAGCCCTGCTACGCGAGCCCCCGGCGGCGGTTCGCGAGCACGGGCAGGGTGCCGCGCGCGGCCTCGACGGCCGAGGGATCCACATCCACGACGAGCATCTCCTCCTCGCCGCCGAGGCGGTGCAGCACCTCGCCGAGCGGGGAGATCACGGCGCTCCGGCCGATGCCCGTGGGCGCGCCGCTCGCGGGGTCGTGGCCGCGGGATCCGGCCTCGAGCGTCGCGGGGTCGCCCTGGCCGACCGCGACCACGAACGTGGTGGAGTCGAGCGCGCGGGCGCGGAGCAGGAGATCCCACTGGTCGGCCTTGCCGGGACCCGCGCCCCAGCTCGCGCACACGATGCTGACGGCGGCGCCGCGATCGGCGCCCGCGAGGAACAGGGCCGGGAAGCGCACGTCGTAGCAGGTGGCGAGGGACGCGCGGGTGCCGCCGACCTCGATCACCGCGACCTCGTCGCCCGGGTCCACGGCGTCGGACTCGCGGAACCCGAACGCGTCGAACAGGTGGATCTTGTCGTACGAGCCGGCGCCGGCGGCCTCCGCGCCGGACGGCCGCGCGACCAGGAGCGTGTTCCGCACCCGGCCGCCGGCGCCGGGCGTGAACATGCCCGCGACGATCACGACGCCGAGCCGGTCGGCGACGGCCCGCACACCGGACGCCCACGGCCCGTCGAGCGGCTCCGCGATCTCGGGCAGCGGGTTCCCGAACGCGCGCTGCGCCGCCTCCGGGAACACCACGAGCTCGGCGCCCTGCCGTGCGGCGTCCTCCGCGAAGCGCTCGATCCGTGCGAGGTTGTCCGCGGGATCCGGAGAGCTGATGATCTGGGCGAGCGCGATTCTCATGGTCCTCCTGTGATGTATACATAGCGTATGCGAGAACGGGCGGGCGATCCAGGGTCAGCGGCGAGCGCCCTCTCCGGCCGCGATCGGGCCTACGAGTTCCTCCACGCGCACGTCCTCACCGACCCCGACCAGCAGGGCGCGTTCCTCAACGAGCAGGAGCTCGCCGAGCGCATCGGCGTCTCCCGCACGCCCGTCCGTGAGGCGCTGCTGCTGCTCGCCGCCGACGACCTGGTGGAGATGATCCCCAAGCGCGGCGCGCGGATCCCCGTCATCACCGGCCGGCAGATCGCCGAGCTGATGGAGCTGCGCGGCGTCCTCGAGCGGCACGCGGCCACGAGCGCGGTGGAGCACGACCGCACGCCGCTCGACGCGATGCGCGCGGTGCTCGAGCAGCAGCGCGCCATGGTCGCGACGCCGCCGCGCGAGAGCGGCCGGGAGTTCATCGAGCACGACCGCCGCTTCCACCAGCTGCTCGTCGACGCCGCGGGCAGCGAGCTGATGAGCCGCACCTACGCGAAGCTCCGCGCCCGGCAGATCCTCGTGGGCGTCGAGGCGCTCTACCGCGCGACCGACCGGCAGGACCGGGTCTGCGAGGAGCACGGCGGCATCGTCGACGCGCTGGCGGCCGGCGATGCCGAGGCGGCGCGCGACGCGATCGACCGGCACCTGGCCGTCACGCTCGACGTGCTGCTGCGCGCCTGACGCGCCGACCGCGCCCGCGTCGCCGCCGACCCCGCCGTCCGCCTCAGTGCCAGGCGGCGAAGTCGGCCTTCCGGATCATGCAGTGCACGCCCTTCACCTGGTCCACGACCTGCGACACCTCGAAGTCGCCCGCCGCCGAGAGGTAGGCGAGCGCCACCGAGCGCGCGAGGCCGAAGCGGGCCGCGAGGAAGTCGACCGCGTTGCGCGCGGCGTTCCGCATCGCGACGTCGAGGTCCACGTCCATGCCCGTCGGGATCCAGTGGGTCGCCGTCTCGAGCACCGGCTCCGCGAGCCCGCCCGTCGCGCGCCGCGCCTCCTCCCCGGTCAGGGTCGTCAGCCGGAGGGTCGCCCGCAGCGGCGCCTCGAACGCCGTGAGCGCGACCTCGCCGTTGCCCTGCGCGAAGTGCGGGTCGCCCGTGGAGAAGAGAGCCTCGTCGGCGAGCACCGGCAGGTGGAGGCTCGACCCGGCGACCGCGTGCTTCACGTCGATGTTGCCGCCGAAGCGCCCCGGCGGCACGGAGTGGTGGGCGTCGGATCCGGGCGTCGCCACGGCCATGAGGCCGAGGAACGGAGCGAGCGGGAAGGCGAGCGTGCGGTCGCCGCCCGCGCGGATCACGCCGACCGGGCGTCCGGCGCGCTCCTCCACCCAGGCGAAGTGGCTGACGGATCCGCCCGTGATGATCGTGTCGACGTCGCGCGTGGCCAGCGAGTGCGGGTCGGCCGGCATCTCCCCGGCGAGCGCGCCGAAGCCGTGCCGGTTGCTGATGAAGCCGTAGGGCACGCGCGGCACGAGCTCCAGCACGTCGATGCGCAGCACGTCGCCCGGCCTGGCCCCGCGGACGCCGACGGGACCGGTGACCACGTGCGGGCCGTCGTCCGCGGTGTTCGGGATCCCGCTCGCCGCGATGTCCACGGCGTCGTCGAGCACGCGGTCGCGGCCGACGCCGAACTGGGCGAGGTAGGCGACCGGATCCCGGCCCTGGTCGTCGAGGATCCCCTCGTGGCTGACGGTGTCGATCGTCACGGTCTCCCCCGACGCGACGGTCAGCACGGGGCGGCTCTCCGCGGTCGGCAGCCACCCCCAGCGGATCTCGTCGACCCGCGACGGCAGGTGGTGCCGCCCGGGCACGGGCCCGGTGCCGGACTGCAGGACGGCGTCGCTCATCGCGTGCCCCCGCCCGGGATCCCGACGACGAGGTCGATCTCCACGGTCGCGCCGACCGCGAGCCCCGTCACGCCCACGCAGGTGCGGCTCGGGAGGGGCCCGTGGAACCAGGAGCGGTACTCGTCGTTGAAGCGGTCGAAGTCCGCGAAGTCGGTGAGGTAGACGCGCACCATGAGGGCGTCGTCGAGCGTGGCGCCGAAGTGCGCGACCACGGCCGTGAGGTTCGCGAGCACCTGGCGGGTCTCGGCCACGAGCCCGCCGGCGACGAGCGCGCCGGTCGCGGGATCCGTCGGCATCTGCCCGGTCACGTACAGGGTGTCGCCCCAGCGCGTGGCGTGCGCGAAGGGGCCGACCTGCGGCGGCACGCCCGTGGCGGCGTCGAAGGAGTGGACGGTGCGGACGGGGGCGTCGTCGGGGAGCGGACGGGTCACGGAGATCCTCTCGGGAGCGCGCGGCAGCGGACGCGATGCCGCCGGGGAGCGACCGGACGAGCGCCCGGCCGGGGTGACAGCGAACGTATGCGGCACCCGACGACGGCACGAGCTCCGGTCGCGATCGGCAACAGACTCTTCACGCGACCGAAACACCGCCCACGACGACGACGGCGCCGGCGCCGGCGCCGGCGTCGACAGCCCGGGGACCGTCGACGCCGCCGGATGAGCCGGATCCTGCGGGTCGGGCGTCAGCCGCGCGGCGCGGCCACGCCCTCGGCGCCCGTGCGCACGTACTCCTCGTCCTCGGACACGTCCGAGTCGCGGCCCATCGCGAGGCCCACGAGCGTGAGCACGACCGCGGCCGTGAGGTACAGCGCGATGCCGACCCAGCTGCCCGTCTCCTCGTAGATGATCGTGAACATCAGCGGCGCGATGGCCCCGCCGATGACGCCCGCGATCGTGTACGCGAGTGAGGCGCCCGTGTAGCGGAGCCGCGGCGAGAACTGCTCGATGATGTACGCCGCCTGCGGCCCGTACATGAAGGAGTGGAAGAAGAGGCCGAGCACGATGCCCACGCCGAGCACGAACGTCGACGACCCGTCGGTGATCGCGAAGAAGACGTAGGCCCAGACAGCCGCGCCCACCGCGGCGGCCGCGTACAGCGCCCGGCGGTTGATCCGGTCGCTCACGGCGCCCGCGAACGGGATCGTGAACAGCTGCACCGCGGATCCGACGAGCACGGCCACGAGCACCTGCGAGCGGTCGAACCCGAGCGTGTTCACGCCGTAGGTGAGCGTGAAGACGGTGAAGAGCGCGTAGAGCACGTCGGGTCCGACGCGGGAGAGGATCGCGGCGACCAGCGGACGCGCCTGCGTGCGGAAGACCTCGGAGATGGGCGCGCTCGGCCGGTCGCCGCGCTCCTGCAGCGCCTTGAACACGGGGGTGTCCTCGAGCTTCAGGCGGATCCAGAGGCCGAACGCCACGAGCAGCGCCGACAGGAGGAAGGCCACGCGCCAGCCCCAGTCGAGGAACTCCTCCTCGGTGAGCAGCACCGTGAGCAGCGCGAGCGCGCCGTTCGCGAGCAGATTGCCGGCGGGCGGGCCCACCTGCGCGGCCGACGACCAGAAGCCCCTCTTCCGCAGATCCCCGAACTCGCTCGACAGCAGCACCGCGCCGCCCCACTCGCCGCCGACGCCCACGCCCTGCGCGAAGCGGAGGAGAACCAGGATGATCGGCGCCGCGAGCCCGATGGTCGCGTAGCCCGGGAGCACGCCGATGAGGAACGTGGCGATGCCGATGAGCAGGAGCGTGAGCACGAGGACGGGCTTCCGGCCGACCTTTTCGCCGAGCCGCCCGAACACGAACCCGCCGACGGGACGCGAGACGTAGCCGACCGCGTAGGTGGAGAACGCGAGGATCGTCGCCGTGTGGGGGTCCGACGCGGGGAAGAACACGACGGGGAACACGACGGCGCTGGCCGCCGAGTAGACGGCGAAGTCGTACCACTCGAGCGAGGTGCCGGTGAGGCTCGCGGTGAAGGCCTTCGCGAGCTCGCGTCGGGACGGCCTCGGGGTGTCGCGGGGCGCGTCGGATGCGGGCGCGCCCGATCCGGACGCGGTGGTCGCCAGAGCGGCGGTGGGGTCGTCGGCCATGGGTCTCCTCGGGTGCGGGACCGGGTGGGATCCGCCTGAGGATCCGGCTCGCGGACCCGCCGGGCGCCCGGTCGGCGTGTTGTATACAGTAGGCATACCGAACGCCGATGACCATGGCCGGACGTCCGGATCCGCATTTCTTCACACGCTCGAAACACCACCGGAGGACCGATGACCACCCTGCGCTTCCAGCTGCCCGACGGATCCACCACGAGCGTCGAGGTCGTGTCGCTCCTCAACGCCGGCTACGCGGGCCGCGACCAGGCCGAGGTGCAGGCGCACATCGACGAGCTGGCCGAGCTCGGCGTGCCCGGGCCCGAGACCACGCCCGCGCTCTACCCCGTCGCCCCGTACCTCGCGTCGCAGGCGGACGCGGTGCCCGCGCAGCACGGCCGCACCTCGGGCGAGGCCGAGTGGGCGCTCGTCATCACCGACGACGACGTGCTCCTCACGGTCGCGTGCGACCACACCGACCGCGCGCTGGAGGTGCACGGCGTCGCGTGGAGCAAGAACGCCGGGCCCGACGTGCTGGGACGCGAGGCCTGGCGCCTCGCCGACGTGAGCGACCGCCTCGACGCGATCCGCCTGCGCGGCTGGGTCGGCGAGGAGGGCGCGGAGGAGCTCATCCAGGACGCCACGCTCGCGGCGCTCCTCACGCCCGACCACTGGCTCGACGTGCTCGCCGAGCGGGGCCTCCGCGTCCCCGGGACGGTGCTGATCTCGGGCACGGTCGCGATGGTCCCGGGCGTCGACCAGTTCGCGTCGCGCTGGCGCGTGCAGCTGGAGGATCCCGCGACCGGCGAGACCATCGACGCCGCGTACCGCGTGGAGCGGCTGCCCGAGGCGATCGGCTGATCCCGGCCGCGCCCGCCCCGTCGGACCAGCCCGGCGGGGCGCGCCCGTCCGGTACGCTGAGCGCATCCACCCGCCTCCAGGAATCCGGAGTCCCATCGTGCCCACGATCGTCGTCGAAGTGATGCCCAAGGCCGAGCTGCTCGACCCCCAGGGGAAGGCCGTGGCCGGCGCCCTCGCCCGCCTCGGCAAGGACCGCTTCACCGGCGTCCGCATCGGCAAGCGCTTCGAGCTCACCGTCGAGGGCGAGGTGGACGACGCGCTGCTCGCCGACGTCCAGTCGCTCGCCGCCGACATGCTCTCCAACTCCGTCATCGAGGACGTCATCAGCGTCCACGTCGCCGGGCTCGACGGGTTCGGCATCTCGGCCGAGGCCGACATGTCCACCGGCAACGTCACCGACGACCACACGGTCGCCGACGGCGGCACGGCCGACACCGACGTCGCCGCGCACCCGCTCCCCCACGGCTCGGCCGCGGCGGAGCAGCGCTGATGCGCGTCGGGGTCATCACCTTCCCGGGATCCCTCGACGACCGCGACGCGCAGCGCGCCGTCCGCCTCGCGGGCGCCACCCCGGTCGCGCTGTGGCACGGCGACCACGACCTCCAGGGCGTCGACGCGGTCGTGCTCCCCGGCGGCTTCAGCTACGGCGACTACATGCGCGCGGGCGCCATCGCGGCCTTCGCGCCGATCATGCGCGAGGTCGTCGACGCCGCGGGCCGCGGCGTGCCGGTGCTCGGCATCTGCAACGGCTTCCAGATGCTCACCGAGGCGCACCTGCTGCCCGGCGGGCTGATCCGCAACGAGGCCGGGAACTTCGTCTGCCGCGACCAGCGCCTCCGCGTCGAGGCCACCGGCACCGCATGGACGAACGCGTTCGCCGAGGGCGAGGAGATCACCATCCCGCTCAAGAACGGCGAGGGCGGCTTCATCGCCGACGCCGACACGCTCGACCGCCTGGAGGGCGACGGCCTGGTGGCCTTCCGCTACCTCGGCGGCAACCCGAACGGATCCCTGCGCGACATCGCGGGGATCACCAACGCCCGCGGCAACGTCGTCGGCCTCATGCCCCACCCCGAGCACGCCGTCGAGGAGGGCTTCGGACCGGACACCCCGGCCGCGATGCGCTCCGGTGTCGACGGCCTCCGTCTCTTCACGTCCGTCCTCGAAGGAGTCCTCGCGCAGTGAGCGTCCACCCCGATCCCGCATCCGTCCCCACCGACCCCGCGGGAGAGGGACCGAGCGCCCGCCGCCACGTCGCCGACACCGTCGAGATGGCCGAGAACACCCCCGAGAAGGAGCAGCCGTACGCGGCGCTCGGGCTCACCGAGGGCGAGTACCTGAAGATCCGCGAGATCCTCGGCCGCCGCCCCACGAGCGGCGAGCTCGCCATGTACTCGGTCATGTGGAGCGAGCACTGCTCCTACAAGTCCTCGAAGAAGTACCTGCGCCAGTTCGGGCAGAAGGTGTCCGAGTCCATGAAGAAGGACCTCATGGTCGGCATGGGCGAGAACGCCGGCGTCGTCGACGTGGGCGAGGGCTGGGCCGTCACCTTCAAGATCGAGAGCCACAACCACCCCTCCTACATCGAGCCGTTCCAGGGCGCGGCCACGGGCGTCGGCGGCATCGTCCGCGACATCATCTCGATGGGCGCCCGCCCCGTCGCCGTGATGGACGCGCTGCGCTTCGGCGACATCGACGACCCGGACACCGCGCGCGTCGTGCACGGCGTGGTCTCCGGCATCAGCTTCTACGGCAACTGCCTCGGCCTCCCGAACATCGGCGGCGAGACCTACTTCGACCGCGTGTACCAGGGCAACCCGCTGGTGAACGCGCTCGCGGTCGGCGTGCTCCGCCACGAGGACCTCCACCTCGCCAACGCGCGCGGCGTCGGCAACAAGGTCGTCCTGTTCGGCGCGCGCACGGGCGGCGACGGCATCGGCGGCGCCTCCATCCTCGCGAGCGACACCTTCGCCGACGGCGGCCCGACCAAGCGCCCCGCGGTGCAGGTCGGCGACCCGTTCGCGGAGAAGGTGCTCATCGAGTGCTGCCTCGAGCTGTTCCGGGAGGACCTCGTCGAGGGGATCCAGGACCTCGGCGCCGCGGGCATCTCCTGCGCCACGAGCGAGCTCGCCTCCAACGGCGACGGCGGCATGCACATCCGGCTCGAGGAGGTGCTGCTGCGCGACCCGTCGCTCACGGCCGAGGAGATCCTCATGTCGGAGAGCCAGGAGCGCATGATGGCGGTCGTCACGCCGGAGAAGCTCGAGGGCTTCCTGGCGGTCGTCCGCAAGTGGGACGTCGAGACGAGCGTGCTCGGCGAGGTCACCGACACCGGCCGCCTCGTCATCGACCACCACGGCGAGCGCATCGTCGACGTCGAGCCGCGCACGGTCGCGGTCGACGGCCCGGTGTACGACCGGCCCGTCTCCTACCCCACGTGGATCGACGCCCTCCAGGCCGACTCCGCCTCGCGCCTCGCGCGCCCCACCGCGCCCGACGACATCCGCGACCAGTTCCTGCAGCTGCTCGGCAGCCCGAACCTCGCCGACGCGTCGTGGATCACCGACCAGTACGACCGCTACGTCATGGGCAACACGGCCCTGTCGTTCCCCGACGACGCGGGCATGGTCCGCGTCGACGAGGAGAGCGGCCTCGGCTTCTCGGTCGCGACCGACGCGAACGGCCGCTTCTGCCAGCTCGACCCCTACGCGGGCGCGCAGCTCGCCCTCGCGGAGGCGTACCGCAACGTCGCCGCGTCCGGCGCCACGCCCGTCGCCGTGAGCGACTGCCTCAACTTCGGCAGCCCCGAGGACCCCGAGGTCATGTGGCAGTTCAGCCGCACGGTCGAGGGCCTCGCGGACGGCTGCCTGGAGCTCGAGATCCCCGTCACGGGCGGCAACGTCTCCCTCTACAACCAGACGGGCACGCAGGCCATCCACCCCACGCCCGTCGTGGGCGTGCTCGGCGTGATCGACGACGTCGCGCGCCGCATCCCGTCCGGCTGGCAGGACGAGGGCGACAACATCTACCTCCTCGGCGTCACGCGCGAGGAGCTCGACGGATCCGCCTGGGCCGGCACCGTGCACGACCACCTCGGCGGCGTCCCGCCCGTGGTCGACCTCGGCGCCGAGCGGGAGCTCGCCTCCCTCATCGCCGCGGGCGCCACGCAGTCGCTCGTCGCGAGCGCGCACGACCTCTCGGACGGCGGCCTCGGCCAGGCGCTCGCGGAGTCCGTGATGCGCTTCGGCGTCGGCGCGCGCGTCTGGCTCGACGGCATCGTGCAGCGCGACGGCGTCGATGCGGCCACCGCGCTCTTCTCGGAGTCCACCGGCCGGATGCTCGTCACGGTCCCCCGCGAGGACGACGTCAAGTTCCAGGGCCTCTGCGAGGGGCGCGGCTACCCCGTGCTCCGCATCGGGGTGACGGACGCGCAGGCGC
>Ga0308163_10001139_pt1 | contig 32461 bp, 25 predicted proteins | sample PhyTR1_FD_201037 | JGI IMG/M metagenome (GOLD analysis project Ga0308163, IMG submission 201037) | Phyllosphere microbial communities from UC Gill Tract Community Farm, Albany, California, United States - DLSLT.R1 | ecosystem: Host-associated > Plants > Phyllosphere > Unclassified | place: USA... | reverse complement strand
CGGCGAAGTCTTTCAGGGTGACGTCGGACAGATTGCCGGCTACCAGGGAAAAGGCTGGCGCCTTGGAACCGGCTTGTGGCAACTGGCCGTTGACTTGAACCGGATTGCCTTTGAGGGTGACTTGAGCCATGACTTGAGTCCTTCTGTTTTTTGATTGGAAAGCATGCAAGAGGCGGAAGTTAACCACGAAATCGGCTGACGACCTATGCCCCGTTGGAAATTGTTGGGCGCTCGGCTGCGAGATTGTATACAACCTCCCTGTGCGAGCGAGCCTGCTCGCGAAATCAGGTATCGATATCAGAAACGTGTGTCAACTGGGCTACCGCTTTCGCGAGTAGGCTCGCTTCCACGGAAGTTTGCAGTGCCGCCACAACCACCTTCGATTAAGCCCGGCTCCGACGATTAGAGGTGTGATATGTGCACCGCGTCCCCCGCACCAACGAATTAATTCCTTCGACTGGCTAACTCCCGATTAGCTGCTAGTTTCAGAAGGACGTGTCCTACAGGCTTGATAAGCAAAGGGATAACGCAGTAGCGGCGCGACGGTGCTCAGTTGTCCGGAAAAACACCATGGAATCGGGAATGATCTGCAGTCGAGCCGGGAATAGAGGATTTCTGCCGGGGCCGGGTGGCGCGGCGTTCGCCATGCTCAAGCCACGGAGCGGGCGTCTCCTCATCTTGCTGTGCCTGGGCGTCAGTCCATCGCTGTTCGCCGCGGAAGGTGGCGTCGGCCGGCCGATCACGGGCCAGCAAGTATTCGCCAATGCCGGCATCGTGCCGCCGGAGCCGGGCTGGGTAATGTCGTTGACCAGCATCTGGTACGACGGCTCGCTCAAGGGCAGCGACGGCGCACCGATTTCCGGCGCGATCAGTGGCGGGATCGACGTGAAAGTCTCCTACACCATGGCCAACTTCACCCATGTCTGGAACACCGGCAAGGGCCGCTGGAATTTCGCCTCGGCAATGGGCCTGCCGGTGCAATACACCGACATCAAGGCGAGCATCACCGGCCCGCGCGGGCGCACTTTGGGTGACAGCGATTCCGGCACGCAGTTTGCCGATGCGCTGATCACCCCGCTCGCCGCCGGTTATCACTTCGACGAACTCAATCATCTCTCGCTGTCGCTACCGATCTACGTGCCGACCGGCGCCTATAACAAGGATCGCCTGGCCAACCCCGGACAGAATAACTACACATTCATGCCAACCGTGGCCTTTACCCACCTCGACGGCAAGGGCGGCGAGTTCACCTTGTCCAGCGGGCTGGAGTTCTACACCGAGAACGACGCTACCGATTATCGCAACGGCAACATCTTCACTCTCGACGCCCTCTGGACTCACGGCTTGGGCAATGGCTGGAACGCCGGACTTGCCGCCGGCTACGTGCAGCAGTTGACCGACGACAAAGGCCAGACCGCCGATGTCTTCAATGGCTATCGCGGCCGTTCGGTCGGCGCCGGCCCGGTGGTTGGCTGGGCCGGAAAATTCGCCGATGCCCAGGCCAATATCAGCGCGCGCTGGGTGCCAGAGTTCGACACCAAAAACCGCCCCGAAGGCAATGGCTTCAGCGTCAATCTGACCCTGGCGTTTTTCTAGACCCGGACACAAAGGACTGCCCATGACAGCGCTTACCGACCTCAACGCCCTGCAAGCCAGCATCGCCGAAGCGGTGCTCGGCCAGGATCAAGTCATCCGGCAGATTCTGCTCGGGCTGTTGGCCAATGGTCATTTGCTCCTGGAGAGTCTGCCCGGGCTGGCCAAGACACGCACGGTCAAGGCACTGGCCAAACACCTTGATGCCAAGATGAGCCGCATCCAGTTCACCCCCGACCTGTTGCCCTCGGACATCACTGGCGCCGAGGTGCTGCACCAGGTCGAGGGCAAAAACGAGATCCGATTCCAGCCCGGCCCGCTGTTCGGCAATCTGATCCTCGCCGACGAAATCAACCGCGCCCCGGCCAAGGTCCAGGCGGCGCTGCTCGAAGCCATGGAGGAGCGCCAGATCACCGTCGCCGGCAACAGCCATGCGCTACCGGAGCTGTTCATCGTGGTGGCGACGCAGAACCCGATCGAGCAGGAAGGCACCTACCCACTGCCGGAAGCGCAGATGGACCGTTTTCTGATGAAGGTGCTGCTCGATTACCCCAGCGCCGAAAACGAAAGCCAGGTGCTGCGCCTGCTGCGCAACGAAGAGTTTGCCCAAGGTGCGAGCACCACGCCGGTGAAGAATTTCACTTTGCCGCAGGAGGTGATTTTTGCCGCGCGCAAGGAAGTCAGCGCCGTGCACGTTTCACCGGCAATCGACACTTACCTGATCGACCTGATCAACGCCACCCGCCACCCCGCCGACTACGACGAAGACCTCGCACGCTGGATCGCCATTGGTGCCAGTCCCCGTGGCGGCATTGGCCTGGACCGCTGCGCCCGCGCCGATGCGTGGCTGCAGGGGCAGGATTTCGTTTCGCCGGACAACGTCCGCGCCGTGGTCCATCCGGTGTTGCGCCATCGTTTGCAGCTGAGTTACGACGCCGTTGCCGATGGCGTCAGCGCCGATCAGGTGCTTGACCGGATTCTCGACAAAGTGGCGATTCCCGCATGAACGACGAAGGCTTGGTCTACGTCTCTCTCGCGCAATTGATGGCGCTGGAGTTCAAGGCCCGTGACCTGAGTTTTCTTGCCCGACAGCCGCAGGGCAGCATCCTCGCCGGCAACCACGCCTCGCGGCTGCGCGGTCGCGGGCTGAATTTCGACGAGTTGCGCCGCTATCAACCGGGCGATGACCTGCGCCACCTCGACTGGCGCGCCTCGTTGCGTACCGGCAAACCGGTGGTGCGCACTTTCACCGAAGAACGCGACCGCCCGGCCCTGATCGTGGTCGACCAGCGCATGTCTATGTTCTTTGGCTCGCAGCGCAGCTTCAAATCGGCAGTCGCCGCCGAACTCGCCGCGCTGGCGGCGTGGATGGTTTTTCACGCCGGGGATCGGGTCGGCGGTCTGGTCTTCAACGACCAGCGTATCGACAGCATCGCGCCGTTGCGCAGTCGCAAGCGTGTCGAGGCACTGCTCAGCCGCGTGGTGCAGCAAAACCGCGCGCTGAACGCCGGTAATCCCGACGCCGAAGATGAAGACCAATTGGACAAGGCCTTGCAGCGTTGCCTCGGTGTGGCCGGGCACGACCACTTGATCTGCATCGTCAGCGACTTTGCCGGCGCCGGTGAACGCACCTTGCAATTGATGCGGCAGCTGTCGGCGCACAACGATGTGATTGCCTTGCAGGTCTATGATCCGCTGGCGCTGAAACTGCCGAACAACGGTCGCCTGCTGGTCACCCAGGGCGAGTTGCAGGTCGAACTGGCGATCGAGAAACGTAACGTGCATCAGCCGCTGGGGGATTTTCTCGGCGGGCGGCTCAAGGACGTCGCCACCCTGCTGCGCCGCAGCCAGGTGCCGCTGATGATGATCAGCACCGCCGAGGACGCCCATGGGCAACTGCGCGCCGAACTCGGCAAAAGCGCCGGGGGCGCGCGATGAACCCGAATATCCCCAGCATCGATCAGCTCAAGGAGCTGGCCCTGCCCGCGCCCGTCAGCTATGCGCCGCAAACGTGGGGCTGGTGGCTGTTGCTGGCGGTGCTGATACTCGCCGCGCTGTTGCTCGGCCTGCGCAGATATTGGCAATGGCGCCGCGACCGCTATCGCCGTGAAGCCCTTGCCCGACTGGCACAGTTGCGCGGCCGCAGTGACGACCTCAATGCCCTGCGCGAATTGCCAGAGCTGCTCAAACGCACGGCCCTGTCCATGCCCACTCGATCGTGGCGCTGGAGTGCATCCCCTGTGGGAGCGAGCCTGCTCGCGAAGACGTCAGCGCATGCAATACCTCGATCCACTGAGACGGCGCTTTCGCCAGCAGGCTCGCTCCCACAAGGGCCGGCGGCGCTCGGCAGAGATGACTGGCAGGAATTTCTACAACGGCATTGCAAAAACAGACTGCCCGCCGACTTCAGCACTCAACTGGCCCAACTCGCCTACGCGCCGGACCCCGTATTGCGCGCCCTCCCCGCAGCGCAACGGCAAATGCTCTTCGACAGCTGCCAATACTGGGTGGAGCATCACCATGTGGCAGCTTGATTACCCCTGGTTGTTACTCCTGCTGCCGCTGCCCTGGCTGGCTTACCGCTTTCTGCCCGCCTACAACGAAGCCCGCAGTGCCGTGCGCGTACCGTTTTTCGGCGCGATGAGCCGCGCGGTCGGCGAAGCGCCAGGCACCGCGGGCAGTCGGCGCAATCGCTGGCAACTGCTGCTGAATGTGCTGGTGTGGGCGCTGATCCTGCTGGCCGTGTCACGTCCGGTGTATGTCGAAAAGCCAATCGAACGCCAGCAACCGGTGCGCGACCTGATGCTCGCCATCGACCTGTCGCAGTCGATGGAAACCGAGGATTTCACTAACGCCCAAGGCGAAAAAATCAATCGCCTGGCAGCGGTCAAAGGCGTGGTGCAAGGCTTCATCGACAAACGCAAGGACGACCGCATCGGCCTGATCGTATTTGGCAGCGGTGCCTATCCACAGGCTCCACTGACCCTCGATCACGCCAGCCTGTCGTTGTTGCTGGCGGATACCGGGATCGGCATGGCCGGCCCCAACACAGCGATCGGCGATGCGATCGGGCTCAGCCTGAAATTGCTCGACAAGGCCCATGAGCAGGAAAAAGTCCTGATTCTGCTGACCGATGGCAACGACACCAGCAGCGCGATCACCCCGGATCACGCCGCCGAAATGGCGGCCAACAAAGGCGTGGTCATTCATACCATCGGCATCGGCGACCCCGACGCTTCCGGCGAAGCGAAGGTCAATCTGCAAGGCCTCGAACAGATCGCCAATACCACCGGCGGCCGCTTCTTCCGCGCCGAAGATCGCGCGGCACTGGATCAGGTCTACACCACCCTCGACCAGCTCACTCCGCATCAGGTGAAGACCCTCAGCCATCAGCCGCAACGGGAATTGTTCTACTGGCCGCTGGGCGCAGCATTGCTGCTGTTGGCGCTGTATCAGCTCGGCGCCCTTTTACGCCCGAACCTGACGGTTGCGCGGCAGCGGCAGGAGGCCTGAAATGGAGATCAACCTGAGCGATTTCCACTTTCTGCGCCCGCTGTGGCTGTTGCTTGCGCTGTTCGGCGCAATGCTGCCACTGATCTGGCGTCGCAGCCGCGACCTGCAAAAACGCCTGCGCGGCAATATCGCCGAACACTTGCTGCCGCATTTGTTGATCACCCCGCAGGATCATCAGCGCTGGCGCCCGGTGCACCTGCTCTGTGCGCTGCTGATCCTCGGCGCACTCGCCGCGGCCGGGCCGACGTGGGAACAGGATCGCCCGGACTTTCTCGAGAACCGCGCACCACTGATTGTTGCCGTCGACCTTTCGCCGTCGATGGACGCCAACGATGTGCAGCCGACGCGGCTGGAGGCGGTCAAGCACAAGCTGCATGAGCTGCTGCAACGTCGCGCCGGCGCGCGGACCGCACTGATCGCCTATGCCGGCAGCGCGCATCTGGTGTTGCCACCGACCGACGATCCGGCGCTGCTCGACAGTTTCATCCAGGCCCTGGGCACGGGCTTGATCGACAAACCCGGCAAGAACGTCGCCGCCGTGATCGATCAAGCGAAACGCTTGCTCAGCGCCGAGAACACCCCGGGCAGTCTGCTGCTGATGACTGATGGGGCCGATACCACGCAACTCGATGATCTGCAAAAACACCTCGACGGCAGTGCCTTGCAGGTTCTGGTTCTGGCGGTGGGCAGCGAAGACGCGGGCGTCATCACTACCGCCAGCGGACAACCGAAAATCGACAGCAGCGGACGACCAGTGCTCGGCAGTTTCGATCAAGCGGCCCTCAAGCAATTGGCCTCGGCCGTCGACGCGCCGCTCGGCAGCCTGACCCTCAATAACGATGACCTGGAGTGGGTCGAGTTGCACGCCCGCCAACACTTCCAGAGCGCCAGCGCCGAACAGCGCGAATTGCACTGGAAGGACGCCGGTTACTGGCTCTGCTGGCCATTGCTGTTACTGGCGCTGTTCAGCGTACGCAAAGGCTGGAGCGTCAACTGGATGCCGGCGCTGTTTTTGGCCGTAGGGTTGGGCTGGCCTGCGGCGCCGGCGCAGGCCAACGCCCTCACCGATGCGTTTTTCACCCGCGACCAACAGGGCCGCTGGGCGTTTGAGCATGATCGTCTGCCCGAAGCCGCGGCGCTGTTCGTCGACCCGTACTGGAAAGGCGTCGCGGCCTATCACGCTGCCGATTACGACTTGGCTATGGCGACCTTTGCCCGCCTGGACACGCCGCAGGCGTATTTCTACCTGGGCAATATTTACGTGCGCCGCTTCAAGTTCGATCAGGCGATTGCCGCCTACAGCCAGGCGTTGAAACTGCAGCCGCAATTTGCCGAAGCGAGCGCCAATCTGGCCTTGGCTCAGGCACTGCTCAAGGACACCGAAAGCGCAGAGAAAAACGCTCCGCAAACCAAACCCGATGAAGTCAAATTCGACAAGGCACCCGGTAAAGGTCAGAGCAAAAAGGTCGAGACCCAGCAAGCGGCGTCCGACGCGCTGTGGCTGGAGAACCTGACCACCTCGCCGGCGAAGTTTCTAAGGCAGAAGTTCAGCTTGCAGGATCAGCAGGGAGATCGGCCATGAACCTCCGGCACCTGAGCGCCGCCATCGCTGGCAAGCCAGCTCCCACAGGGAATTTCTGTGTAGTTGCGAACTTTGTGAAGATTGCTGTGATTTGTGGGAGCTGGCTTGCCAGCGATGGCGGCAGAACAATCACCGCAAAACTCAGCGCACTGCTGCTGACCAGCCTGCTGTCTCTGAATGTTTTTGCCGCCCCAGCGCAACTGAAAGTCCAGGCTCACCTCAACCCCAGCGAAGGCGCGATGGTCGGCGGTCTGGTCGAACTGCAACTCGACGTGCTCACCGATACCTGGTTCACCAGCGCCGCCGCCCTGCCCGATCTGCAACTCGACGGTGCGCTGGTGATGCCGCCGAACGGCCAGGCGCAGCATCTGAACCAGACCATCGATGGCCAATCGTTCAATGGCTTGCGCTATAGCTATCTGATCACGCCCAACGTCGAGCGCAGTTTCGATATCCCGGCGCTGACCGTACGCGCCAGACTGGGCCAGGCCACTGAAGAAATCAGCGCACAAAGCCAGCCGCTGAGTTTCAGCGCCGCCCAGCCGCCCGGCTTCGCGCCCGGGGAGACGCCTCTGGTCGCCAGTGGGTTGCGCTTGAAACAGATCGTTACCAATTCGGCCACGCCACTGAAAGTCGGCGACAGCATCACCCGTGAGCTCACCCTGCAAGCCGATGGCGCGCTGGCGATGGCCCTGCCGATTCCGACTTTCAGTGATGTCGCCGGCTTGAGCCGCTACGCGAAGACGCCACAAGTCAAAGCGCTGGATGACGGTCGCGGCAATATCCTCGGCGGCCAACGTATCGACAGCGCCAGCTATCGCATCGACAGCGCCGGCACTTTTACGCTGCCAGCCATCCGCGTGAAATGGTGGGATTCCGCTGCGAAGCAGATCCGCAGCGCTGAGGTGCCGGCCGTGAGCTTCGAGGCCGCAGCCAACAACGCCTATAAACCGGTGTTTTCGCTCGCCGAAGACCTCAGGCAACTGCAACAGAATCACTTGCACTTCTCCAGCCGCTGGCTGCTCTGGCTGGCGCTGGCGGTCGGCCTCGCCGTCGGTGTGTACTTGCTGCGGCCCGTCGCCGTTCACGCCCATCAACGCTGGCTCGCACATAAACGGGCCAAGCAATTGGCCTGGCAGCATTCGCCCGCTTTCGCCTGGCAACAGATCGCCCCGCAACTGCAAGCCAGGCCGGCGCAACTGACCGCGCTGTACCTGTGGCTGCGGCGTAGTCGTCTGGGCTTGAAACTCACGGGCGCCGGGCCACGTTTGCAGGGATTGTTACGTGGGCTTTACGGCCGTCAGTCTGCCGTCGAGCAAACACTTGTTCAGCTTCGCCAATCGTTGTCTACGCTTCAAAGTCAGGTCGCCCGCCAACAGGCGAAACCCGCACCGGCCCTGCGCCCGCTCAACCCTGTGCATGAGAAGGATTTCACATGATCAACCCGTTGCTGCTTCGCCAACGTTTCGGTTTCGCCCTGCTGTTGACACTGGTTCTGCCCCTGCTGGCACAGGCGAATGAACCGCTGCCGTCATGGAACGACGGCCCGGCCAAAAAGAGCATTATCGAGTTCGTCCAGGCCGTGACCGACCAGAGCAGCAAGGACTTCGTCAAACCGGCCGATCGCATCGCCGTGTTCGACAATGACGGCACCTTGTGGAGCGAACAACCGGCGTACTTCGAATTGCTGTTTGCCTTCGACGAGGTCAAGCGCACCGCCGCACAACACCCGGAATGGAAAACCACCCAGCCGTTCAAGGCGGTGCTGGAAAATGATCACAAGGCCCTCGCCGCGTCCGGGATGGAAGGCTTGCTCAAGATCGTCGGCGCCACTCACGGCGGCATGACTACCGAAGCCTTCGATGACTACGCGAAAACCTGGCTCAGCCAGGCACGCCACCCGAAAACCGGCAAGCCCTACACGGAAATGATCTTCCAGCCGATGCTGGAAATGCTCGACTACCTGCGCAGCCAGAACTTCAAGACCTACATCGTTTCCGGTGGCGACACCGGCTTCATGCGCGCCTTCGCCGAGAAGGTCTACGGCATCCCGCCGGAACAGGTGATCGGTACCACGTTCGTCACCTCGTACCAGTTCAAGGACGGTAAAGCGTCGATCGTGCGCACGCCGAAAGTTGCGCACAACGACGACGGGCCGGGCAAACCGGTCAGCATCGATGCGGTCATCGGTCGGCGGCCGATCCTCGCCTTTGGCAACTCCGACGGCGACCTGCAGATGCTGCAGTGGACCGCCGCCGGGCCGGGCAAGCGCCTGATGGGGCTGGTGCACCACACCGATGCCAAGCGCGAGTGGGCTTATGACCGGCAATCGAATATCGGCCGACTCGACAAGGCCCTCGACGAAGCGAATTCCCGTGGCTGGACGGTGGTGGACATGGCGTCGGAATGGCGCCGGATCTATCCGTTCGATCCGCCGGCAACCGAGCAGGTGCAATAAGAAAGCGTAATGCAGGAGAGCAGTAAACGTTTGTCGCAAAAAACGACCCCCGTGCAAAAGGAGCAGTCAGATGACTCGCATACGCAAGTGGCTACCGAAACTCGCCCTGGTGGCAACCTCGGTGATGGCGCTGTCGGCAACCGCCACAGCGGCTGAAAAACCCAACATTCTAGTGATCTTCGGCGACGACATCGGCCAGACCAACATCAGTGCCTATTCCATGGGCGTGGTCGGATACAAGACGCCGAATATCGACCGTATCGCCAAAGAAGGCATGATCTTCACCGATTACTATGCCGAAAACAGTTGCACGGCCGGGCGCTCGTCGTTCATTACCGGGCAGACACCTTTGCGGACAGGCTTGTCCAAGGTTGGCATGCCGGGGGTCCCGGTGGGCTTGCAGGCACGCGATGTGACCATTGCCCAAGCGCTGAAAGCCCAGGGCTATGCCACGGGCCAATTCGGCAAGAACCACTTGGGCGACAAAGACGAATACCTGCCGACCAACCATGGTTTCGACGAGTTTTTCGGCAACCTGTATCACCTCAACGCCGAAGAGGAACCGGAGCGTCCGTACTGGCCCAAGGATGATGCCGAGTTCGTCAAGGCCGCCTCGCCTCGTGGCGTGATCCACAGTTTTGCCGACGGCAAGATTGAAGACACCGGCGCGCTGACCAAGAAGCGCATGGAGACCATCGACGACGAAACCACTGCCGCAGCGCAAGCGTTCATCGAGAAACAGGCCAAGGCGGACAAACCGTTCTTCGTCTGGATGAACACCACACGCATGCATGCCTTCACTCACGTGCGCGAATCCATGCAAGGCCAAAGCGGCATGGTCGGCAACGAATATGCCGATGGCATGCTCGAGCATGACGGCGACGTCGGCAAGCTGCTCAAGACACTGGATGACTTGAAGCTGACCGAGAACACCATCGTCGTCTACACCACCGACAACGGCCCGAACCAATGGTCGTGGCCCGACGCTGCAACGACGCCGTTCCGCAACGAGAAAAACTCGAACTGGGAAGGCGCCTATCGGGTACCGGCGATGATCCGCTGGCCGGGCAAAGTCAAGGCGGGCGAAGTCTCCACGCAAATGTTCTCCGGTCTGGACTGGTTCCCGACTCTGCTGGCAGCCGTGGGCGATACCGACATCAAGGACCGCTTGCTCAAGGGCGCCGACATCGGCGGCAAGAACTTCAAAGTGCACCTGGACGGCTATAACCAGCTGGACTACCTGACGGGTAAAACCGACAAGAGCGCACGCAAGGAGTTCTACTACTTCAACGATGACGGTGCGTTGGTCAGCATGCGTTTCAACGATTGGAAACTGGTCTTCTGTGAGCAACGCGCGCCCGGCGGACTGCAGGTGTGGAGCGAACCGTTCACCTGCCTGCGTGTGCCGAAAATGTTCAACCTGCGCATGGACCCGTACGAACGCGCCGATGTCGTGTCTGACCAGTACTATGACTGGCTGACGAAAAACGACTATCTGATTTTCGACGGTACCCGCCGCGCGGCGAAGTTCCTGCAGACCTTCGTCGACTATCCACCTAGCCAGCGTCCGGCGAGCTTCAGCATCGACCAGATCCGCGAGGACGTGGATCGCCGTATCGAAGAAAAAATGAAGAAAGCCCAGTAATAGCGCTGTACCGCCGCTCGCCTTCATCGGCGGGCGGCCCTGTTTTCAATAAGCGACCGGGTCGGTTTCGTTCGCGAGCAGGCTCGCTCCCACAAGGGATTTGTGGTGTATATAAGTCCAATGTGGGAGCGAGCCTGCTCGCGAAGAGGTCGGCACAGTCAACCTGTTTTTGAACTGAAACAAGGCTCACCGCATGTCTTCACGTATCGCCAGCAAGCCGTCGGCCATACCCGTTCCGCAAGCCGCGTGCACCACCTCAATGATCCCTGCCCTGCTGCTATGCATCTCCGGCGCGGCAGCGTTGGTCTATCAGGTGTTGTGGATCAAACAGCTGTCACTGGTGGTCGGTGTCGAGGTTTACGCGATCACCACCGGCATCAGCGCATTTTTCGCCGGGCTCGCGCTTGGTGGCTGGTTGTTCGGGCGCTGGGCCGATCGCTTGCAACAGCCGGTTCTACTCTATGCCGGGCTGGAAGTGCTGGTGGCGATTCTCGGTGTTGGCGCGACAGTGGCCATGAGTCTGGCGGCCAGTGCGTTTGCCTGGTTGCAAGGTCATGTCGGCGTGCTTGCGTGGTTGCTGCCGTTTGCGCTGGTAGGCATTCCGGCGGTGTTGATGGGCGGGACGCTGCCGGTGCTGGTGCGCTCACTGGCGGCTGAGCCGGGCAAGGCCGGCGGTCAGTTGTATGCGGCGAATACGCTGGGCGCGATCGTTGGCACTTTGCTCGCCGCGTTCGTATTGATCGCCAGCCTCGGCGTGCGCGGCAGTGCGCTGTTCGCCGCGATGCTCAACCTGCTCGCCGCGGCCGGTGCGCTGTGGTTGCAGCGCCAGCAGCCAGTGGCGCTGGCCACACCGGTCAGACACGGCAACGCCAAAGCAGCCGACCGCACAGCGCTGTGGCTCTACGCGATCGCCGGGGGTGTGGCGTTGGGTTACGAGGTGGTCTGGTCGCAATCGATCGTGCAGTTCATGAGCACGCGCACCTATGCGTTCGCCGTGGTGCTGGCGACCTACCTGACCGGGCTGTTCATCGGCAGCGCCCTGCTCGCCCGTCGCGTCGAGCGCATTCGCGTCCCATGGGGCGTATTCGGCTTGTTGATTGCCGGTGCAGGTTTGATTGCGCTGCTGGAGATCGCCGTGCTGGGTCGTTGGCTGGTGCTCGCGCAGAGCCATGCGGAAACCTGGCTGCTGAGTCTGGGCGTCAGCGAGCTGGTCGGCATGAGCGCGCGCTTTGCCGTGGCGGCGCTGAGCATCGTGTTTGTGCCGACCCTGCTGCTCGGCGCGGCGTTTCCTCTGGCGTTGCGCCTGAGTGTCGGCAGCGAGCGTGTGGGCCGCGATGTCGGCGCCGTTGTCGCGTTCAACACCTTGGGCGGGATCATCGGTGTGATGCTTTGCGGCTTCGTATTGATTCCTTTGCTGGGACTTGTGCGCACCCTCGGTCTACTGGCGCTCGTCGCAGCGACAATCGGTTATCTGGCGGTGCGCAAGGGCCATGGCGTGGCAAAAGGTCGGCGCCAGGCCGTGGTCGCACTAGGTCTGGTTTGCGTTGCAGTGGCGGTACTGACGCCCGTCGACAAACTGGCCAGCCTGTTGCCCGGCGCACGCAATGGCACGCTGGCCTTCTACGAGGAAGGACGCGGCGGCACGGTCGCGGTGGTCACTCAGGGACGTGGCGAAAACAGCTTCCACCGTTTGTACATCCAGGGTGTGTCGAACACCGGCGATGCCATGCCATCACTGCGTTACATGCGCATTCAGGCGCTGCTGCCGCTGCTGATCCACAACGGTGAACCGCGCTCGACCCTGGTGATCGGCTTCGGCACCGGCATCACCGCAGGCGCCATGCTGCGCTATCCGGGGCTGGAACATCGCGTGGTTGCCGAGTTGCTGCCATCGGTGGTGAAAGCAGCGCCGTTATTCAAGGGCAACTTCAATGCCGCCAGCGATCCCGGCGTCGACGTACGCCTGCGCGACGGTCGCCAGGAACTGCTGCGCAGTGCACAGACCTACGACGTGATCACCCTGGAACCGCCACCGCCCTCCGCTGCCGGCGTGGTCAATCTGTATTCGCGGGACTTCTACCAGCTGGCCGCCAGTCGCTTGCAGGACCAGGGCATCGTTGCCCAGTGGCTGCCGCTGCCGACGCAGAATATCGACGACTCGCGCTCACTGGTGCGCAGCTTCCTCGATGTCTTCCCGCATGCCTCGCTGTGGACCAGCGAGTTCCACGAAATGCTGCTGGTTGGCTCAATGAAACCGATGCAACTGGACGCCGCGAAAATCACCGCACGTTTCCAGCAGGACAGCGTACGCAACACCCTGCAGGACGTCGGCATCGGCTCGGCGGCCGCGCTGCTGGCCACCTGGGTCACCGATCGCGCCGGCCTTGAGCGCTTCGCCGCCGACGCGCCGGCAGTGACCGATGATCAGCCGCGCATCGAATACGCGCCCTGGGTACGCAGCAAGGAAATCACCCGCGTGCTACCGGCGCTGCTGGACTTGTATCAGCCACCGACACTGGTCAATGCCGATGCTGGGCTCAGTGAACGGATGGAAACGCATCGGCAGCGGTTGATGCAGTTTTATCGGGCAAGCCTGCACGCCTACGACGGCGATCGGGACGCCTGGGGTCGGGATATCCGGGAAGTGATGCAAGGGGATCGGGCGAACCCATATTTTCGCTGGTTTGTCGGGCAGTAAGGCGGAGACTGACAGAATGCCTTCGCGAGCAGGCTCGCTCCCACAAAAGCAAAAGCAAAGCAGCGCAGCTGCCTGCGGCAAAGCCGCCCCACTCAACAATGAGCGTTAGCTCGAGTGCTCTTGATCTTGATCCACCGGCGACGTCGGAAGGCTGAGTGGAGGGATTGATCCGGGGGGGGAGCGTAGCGACCGTCTGGCGCAGCCAGACACAGCGCAAGGAGGTGCAGCTAAGCAAACCGGAGCCGCTGCGCCCGGATCGACCCCGCAGCGAAGGAACCCGAGCCTGCGAAGGCCGAACGTAGGAGCAAGCCTTTTGGGTTACCTTTTTGGCGTTTGAAAAAGGTGATTCGCCGTAAGGGCGGAATCGTAATCAGCAACACCCGCAGCAACGGATATGTACCCAAAAAAACAGGAGGCAGGCCCCGCCAAAATAGCGGGAGCCAGCCTGCTCGCAAAGAGGTCCCAAGCCTCACGACATCACTTGGCCTCGGACTTGAGCTTCAGATACGTCTGATGCATGTCACTCGCCCAACCATCGATCACTGCTTTGACGTCAGTGGCCTTCATCACCTGCGAGGAATTTTCCAGCGGCTGACCGGTACCCTTGCGCACCACTTGAGCCACCACCTTGTTACTGCTGCCATCAAGGAAAACCGCCTCGGTGGCCAATGTGGTTTCCTGATCACGAATACCGGTGGCCGTGCTCACCGCAGCAGCAACCAGCGCAATCGGAATCACCTCATACACATGCAGGCCCTCGGTCTTGCTGCTCACCGCAGTGATCGCCGGCCGGATCACGATGACGCCAGGCCCCGGACCGGTGGCCAGCGGCAGCGACTTGCTCAGCTCACGCTTGAGCGCCTGATCGTAATAACTGGTGATGCCATTGAGGGTCTGCTGGGGGATTTTTTCCGTCGCTTGCGGCTTCGGATACAGCTGGCTCGGCTCGACGTAGACGCTGCTGAATTTGTTGATATCGAGTTTCGGGTCCATCCAGCGCATCACCTCGGCACCCGACGGTGATTTGGTCTCCTTCAGTTGACTGTAATCCTTGAGAAAACCGGAGTACTGGTCTGGCTCGACGGTTTTGCTGGAACAACCCACCACACCCAGGGTGGCGATGCACAGCGTGCCCATCATTACGGCTAGCTTCATGCTGTAACTCCTGTCAGAAGGCCAAATCGTTTGCATAGGGGAAGTTACAGGTATAGCTAAAACCGCAGCAATTGCGATTGTAAATTACAAAATTCACACAGCACTGCGCAGCGAATCACAACGCTCATTTGACAGACGCGCTGCATGCGGCAAAGCTGCATCCAGATGTATGCACGCCAGAAGGCCAACGCACCGGACTACGGAAGTCGCAATGCCCAAGCACAAAAACAAAGCGGTGCAACCTGAACCTGACGCATCACCCTCCTCTTTTTCGCGTTACCTGTTTCCAATCACCATCGGTGTGCTGCTGGCGGCAGTGGCGGGCATTGGCTGGTTCCTGTTCAGCCCGGCGCCGGCCCCCGTCAAACCCGCAGCGATCAGCATGCCTGTAGCACCGCCAGCCAAGCCGCAACCGCCAGTGGCAAGCAAACCGGCAAGCATGGTCGATGAGCAGCAATGCCAGGGCTGCCACAGCGAACAGGTCAAGGACTGGCAAGGCTCGCATCACCAATTGGCCATGCAGCCGGCGACCGCCGAAACCACCCTCGGCGACTTCAACAACGTGACCTTCAAGGCCGAGAACGAGACCACAAAGTTCACCCGCAAGGGCGATGAATTCTGGGTCAATGCGCCCGGCATCGACGGCAAGAATGCCGACTTCAAAGTGGCCTACACCTTCGGCATCGCGCCGCTACAGCAATATCTGATCGAGGTCGGTCAGGGGCGTCTGCAAGCCCTCGGCGTGGCGTGGGATACCGAGAAAAATCGCTGGTTTCATCTGTACGCCGGCCAGGGCGTGAACTTCAAGAATCCGCTGCACTGGAGCAAACCGAGCCAGAACGCCAATTTCATGTGCGTCGAATGCCACACCACCGGTTTCAAGCGCAATTTCGATGCGCAGAGCAACAGCTTCAACAGTCAGTGGAACAGCCTCGGAGTCGGCTGTCAGGCCTGTCATGGCCCGGCGTCGAATCACCTGGAGTGGGCGCAGAAAAAAGACGATTTGATCCATAAGGGCTTCGACGTCGATCTCAAGGACAAGAACGCCACGGTAGAAATCGAAACCTGCGCGCGCTGCCATTCCCGCCGCGCGCCGCTGGGCGATGGCTTTACCGTCGGCAAGCGGCTGATGGACGATTACCTGCCCAGCGCCCTGACCCGCGAACTCTATGCGCTGGACGGCAAAATCAAGGACGAAGTGTTCGAACATGGCTCGTTCCTCCAAAGCAAGATGTTCGACAAGGGCGTGCGTTGCAGCAATTGCCATAACCCGCACAGCAACGAACTGAAGGCACCGGGCAACGCCGTGTGTCTGCAATGCCACAACACGGCGGGCAAGACCTCGGTCGCCGGCGTCGACGGCAAGGGCCTGCAAGCGAAGAACTATGACTCCATCGAACACACCCGCCACGCCATGGGCCAGCCCGGCTCGCAGTGCGTCGATTGCCACATGCCTGGCAAGTTCTACATGGGCAACGACTTTCGGCATGACCACAGCTTCAGTATTCCCAACCCGGAGCGTGCGCAAAAACTCGGCACGCCAGACGCCTGCCTGACCTGTCACCAGGGCAAGGCCGGCGACAAGGTCACTGCGCAGTTCAAATTGTGGAACGCCTCCGCCTCCCCGGCTCAGCAGGCGCCACGCTATGACGAAAGCCTGTGGCTGATCCGCAATGGCCAGCCCGGCGCCGCCGACGCGCTGTACCAGCAATTGCAGCGCAGCAACCTGCCGGCGATCCAGCGCGCAACGTTGCTGGCGGAATTGCCGCTGTACCCGAGCGAACAGGCGCTGAAACTGGCCACTCAGGATCTGAAACATCCAGAGCCACAGGTGCGCGACAGCGCGGTGCGGGCAATCAGCGCATTCCTGCCACCGCCGGAGCGTGCGCCGTTATTGGCACCGTTGCTCAATGATCCAGTGAAAGCCGTGCGCATCGTCGCCGCGCGGGATCTGCTCGGTGCCTCGCGCAACAATGGTCTGGGGGCGGTGCAAGCCAGCTGGAACGCGGCGATCGCCGAATATGAAGCCGTGCAGAAAAGCTTGCTCGAACGTGCAGAAGCCAATCTCAATCTGGCGATGCTGTACCAGGCCAGCGGACGCAGTGCCGAGGTCGAACCGTTGCTGCGCAGCGCCCTGCAACGTGACCCGGACTTCTACCCGGCGCTGGTCACGCTGGCACAGTGGCTGGAAGCGAATGGTCGCGCCACCGAAGCGCAGAAGCTGTTGGATGACAGCCTCAAGCAGCATCCGGATGCGGCACTGTTGCAGCACACGCGCGGGTTGTCGCTGATCCGTGCCGGCCAGTCCGCCGACGCCATGTCCTACCTGCGCAAAGCCGCGCAACTGGAACCGGAGAATGCGCAATACGGCTATGTACTGGCGGTGGCGCTGCATGAGAGCGGCAAGGTTGATGAGGCGTGCGCGATTCTGGAAAGTTTGCTCAAGGTACAACCGGCCAACCGCAATGCGCGGCTGTCGCTGATCCAGTACTACCTCGATAGCGGCCAGGAACCGAAGGCGCAGGTCCTGTTGCAGGGCTGGAAGAAAATGAATATGGGGGATCCGGCGCTCAAGTGATAGATGGGATGCCCCCCGATCACCTGTGGGAGCGAGCCTGCTCGCGAATGCAATCTGTCAGTGACATCGCAGTCGGCTGACGTAGCGTTTTCGCGAGCAGGCTCGCTCCCACAGGGCTACCACCGCGCTTGCTTCACCAGGACGATGTTTCGCCACTGCGCAAAGCCATTTCCCGCCGGCTATTGGCGCGCATCGCCTTGATCAGCGACACCGTACCCACCAACAAAATCGCCGCACCAAACAAAAAGTCGATGTTGTAAAGCTGGAAATCTTCCACCGGCCCGATCAGCAATGTGCGCACCACCGCAATCCCCACCAGCGTCGCGAGAAAGTCGATCCCCGGTTCATCGCGGTAGAACACCAGCATCAGCGGCAGGCACAGCACCAGCAGAAGCAACAGCACCACCGCCTTGAACGAGCCTTTGCGCTCGACGCTGAACGCGCACTCATGCGCGCCGTAAGGCTTGTAGTCCTCATCGCGAATCATCGAGTTTTTCTCGTTGATGTAGTCGGCGCGGTTGTACTTCTGGATCGGCGTGAAGGTGTTGGACATCTCCATCAGCGTGGTGATGTTCTTGAAGCGCAAGTCGATGCGCTCGCTGCCCTTGAGGTAATACAGCACCGGTTTGTAGCCGTAGCGATAGGTATCGAACGGGAACGCGGCAGTCCGAGCGTGCACGCCGATTGCGCGAGGCTCAAGTTCGGCGAAGGCGCTTTTATTGGTCGACGAGAGGTTGCGGCTCAGCGGCTGCACCTTGACCTGCTCGAGGAAGATCGGCGTCACGCCGAAAGACCACTGCAGCGGTTCCAGACGCAGGCGCAGTTCGTTGCGGCCCAGGTCGTAGCGGTTGAAGGTACGTTCGGAAACCACCAGCGAACCGCCGACCATGAACTCGCCGCGCAGGTTGTTGGTGACGCGCAAGGTCAGTTGATCCTTGCCCAGCAACGCCGCTTCCGTGGTCGGTGGCGTGCCGCACCATGCGGTGCTTTCGCCGACGCCGCCGAGCTGGCCGTCGCGGTTTTCCTTGAATACATAAAAGTAACTGGCCCACAGCGTCAGCAGCAAAAGCGACGCCGTGAGACCGAGGATTTTTTTGCCCGGACTCACTGATCAGACTCCCTTCTTCGGTTCCATCGTCCAGCCGAAAACCCGCTGGCGACGGCGACTCTACCAAAAGGCCATCAGTGACCCAAGGGAAAATGCCGGATCGGCACCGGACCTAAGGGTTTCCCCGGTACTCGCCTCAACCCTTGTAGGAGTGAGCCCGCGTGCAGTCAGCTGCGATCGCGAGGAATCAGGCTTTGCAGTTGCTGCGCGAGAAAATTCGCATCAAACGCAAACGTATCCGGATCCTTCAAACCATTGGTCTTGCGCCACTGCCACGCACCATCCGCCAGGCCAACCAGGGAAATGCTCCCATACCGGGCCGCCGTCAGCCCCATCACTGCCAGGGAAATCTGCCCGCCGCTGCCCATCACATCCGGCACAAACTCCACCGGTTTGCCGGCAATCACAATGCTCAATTTTTCCGTCTTGAACGTCGAGGTCTCCACCGGCACGCTCGGCCCCGACGCGACATACGCCTCGCGACTCACCTCCAGCAGATTCGGCGCCTTGACCGGTTCAAGCCATTGCTCGATCTGGTCGAACAGCGCGCCAATCTGTGTTGCCCATTCAGCTGATTGCGTGGTGAACAGTTGCTTCTTGTGCGCTTCGCTTTCGGCATAGTGGCGCAGCATCTCGCCCAGTTGCTGTACGTCGTTCATTGCGGTGTTCCTCGGAAAGGACCTGCGAAGGGTGATAGTGGCAGATCCCCGGCGCGGCGTACGTTTAGTTCTTGCAGATGCACAGTTGCGGGAAAGATCGGCGGTACAGTCAGTCGGTACTGGCGTCGAGTCTCGAACAGAAGGTAACTTCGGGCAGCCCTGAATGCTCGACACTGACATTTGCTTGAGGAAATCCAATGCGCACCATCGGCCTTATCGGCGGCATGAGCTGGGAGTCCAGCGCCGAATACTATCGCCTGATCAACCAACAGGTTCGCGAGCGCCTCGGCCCGTTGCGCTCGGCGCAGTTGCTGATGTACAGCGTCGATTTCGGCCCGGTCGAACAGGCCCAGCACGCCGGGCGCTGGGACGATGCGGCGGCGATTCTGCTGGATGCCGCGCGCCGGCTTGAAGCTGGCGGCGCAGAATGCGTGGTGCTGTGTACCAACACCATGCACAAGGTCGCCGAGCAGATTCAGGCGGCGATCAGCATTCCATTCCTGCATATTGCCGAACCCGCCGCCCAGGCTGCATTGGAAATCGACGCGCGCACGGTCGGGTTGCTCGGCACCGCTTTCACCATGGAGCAGGACTTCCTCAAGCAGCGTCTGATCGCCCAAGGCCTGACCGTATTGGTGCCGGATGATGCCGAGCGCAAAGAGGTGCATCGGATCATCTACGACGAACTCTGCGTGGGCGTGATCAGCGAACAATCGCGAGAAATCTACCAAGGCATCATCGAATCCCTGACCGCCCGTGGCGCCCTGGCGATCATCCTCGGCTGCACCGAAATCGGCCTGCTGATCAAGCCCGAACACAGCGCCCTGCCTCTGCTCGACACCACCGAGCTGCATGCGCAGTCAGCGGTGGCCTTCGCGATGGGCGACTGACTCAGGGTTTCGACGAACCGCGCAGACGGGCCATGCTCAAGGTGTCGACCCACTGCCCGTCGCGCACCGCGTAGTCACGCAACAGCCCTTCGGCCTCGAAACCGAACTTGCGGTAGAGGCCGATGGCTGCCTCGTTATCGGCGTAAACCGTGAGTTCGACGCGGTGCAGATTCATCCAGTTGTCGGCAACGTCCAGCGCCGCTGCCAACAGCATCGACCCCACGCCTTTGCCCTGCCAGGCTACCGCGACCGCCATGCCGAAACTGGCGGCGTGGGCGCGGCGCATGCGTGAATAAGCTTCCAGGCCCAGATTGCCAATCACCACGCCTTGGTGCAGGGCAACCAGTTTCAGCGCGCGCTCGTTGTCGGCCTGCAGTCGCTGACGCCAAACCTCGGTGGACTGGAACGGCATCTGCAGCACTTGCCGCGCAACGGCGGGGTCGTTGTAAAGCGCAGTGATGCCTTCGAGGTGGAATTCGTTGGAGCGTTCGAGATGGATCGTGGGGGTTGGCTCTGACATGGGATCGGTCCGTGATCAGCGTGTGGCTGGTCACTCTAAACCGCTGATCTGGAATCTGGCGAGATGAAATTGTGAGAGCACGCGTGCTCGCGACGGCGTTGGCTCAGATTGAAGCTTCGACTGGCAAATTGCATTCGCGAGCAGGCTCGCTCCCACATTTTGATCCAGCCCGGACACAACCCCTGTGGGCACTGGAGATTACTGTGGGAGCGAGCCTGCTCGCGAAAGCGACCTCATAGCCAACACCTGCTTCCCGGCAAAAACGTCTACCGTGCTGTCGCCAATTTTTGCCTTTTAAACGCCGCTGTTTAAAAGACACCTCCAGACACGCCTTCCAGGCTACAAATTCTTGCGCCATTGCCTACAGCTACGCCAGAATCCGCCGGCTTGTGCGCCTTGGGGGCGGGTTCTATTGTGGTCCGGTCGCTGAATGTTCAGTGATCGGGTTTAGCAGCCCGGGTTAACTCTAGACGCACAAGGTCTTGCCGTTATGGCGGCTTTGCGTGGGGCACTTCGGTGCGCCGGGTTCTAGAGTCCTGGTCTGCTAACCCGCGTACAGCCGCCACCTCCTTCGTTAGCAGCGAACGGTGGCAGCTTCACCACTCTAGAGGCTTCACCCATGATCAAACCCACACCCAACCCACCCGAAACCGACCCCACCTCCCCCTACGAATCCCTCGATTCGAAAAAACTTCATCAAGCCGCCGACCGCGCCCTCGACCACTACCTCTGCCCACCCGGCTCCACCCCGCCACCCTTCAGCCCCCGCGCCATGTACGCCGTCACCGCCGACACCAAAAACGAAGACCTGCTGGCCAACGCCTGCGAAACCCTCGCCTCGGCCAAAACCATCGCCCAGGAATTTGCCGGCCTGGTGAAACCGTCGCAGCGCCGAACGTTAATGGGCATTGCGCAGTTGATCATGCTCGGCGAACTGGCGGTGAATCGGGTGCTGGATAATCTGGAGTTGCCGCAGTAGCGGGTCTCCCGACAGGCACTGAAGAACGCGCCAGCAGTGCTGACGCCTTCGCGGGCAAGCCCGCTCCCACAGGGGATTTGTGTCGCTCACTCGGCTGCGGTCACGCCGCCGAATTTGTGGGAGCGAGCCTGCTCGCGAAAGCGTCGGAGCAGTCAGCATTGCAACCGAACATTACGACAAATTCGCAAGCAGGCTCCCTCCGCAACCACCGCGCGGACAAGAACCGGCAAGACCGTTCGTCTGAATACCGTCTGCGCCTGTCAGATCTGACAGGTGTGCTTTTTTTCAAACTGGAGTGAGATGGATCCCATTCAATGCACTGCACTGCACTGCACGGCACGGCACGGCACGGCACGGCAAAACTCTCAGGGAGCGCTTCCATGGATATCCAGTCCGAAATTTTCAACGAGTTGTTCGTCTTGTATCCGGTCATCATCCAGGGCTGGGTCACACCGGTGAAGCCGGACGGCATTGCCCAGGGCGGGATTCCCAAGGCGCTTTACGATGGCCAGACGCAAGGCCTGGAATGTCTGGTAGATCCGTGGACGGAAATGCAGCTCGCTTCCTGGACCATGGCCGCTGATGACCGCGTCGATCTGTTCGTCAACGACAACCCGACTCCCGCAACGGGCAAGACCGTTGCCCCGGGCGAAGAACAACAGCGGGTGCGCTTGTATTTGCCCCACGGCTGGCTCAACCAGGGCGTCAACCGCCTGTATTACAAGGTCACGCGCGTAGGAGGTAACGAAGAATCGTCTCGGGACATGCTAGCCCTCTACCATTTGCGTTTGCCGGAATCTATGGATCTGATCATTCCGCCGGATGTAGTACGTGAAGGCGTGGGGGCGGAGCTCGCCGCGCGAGGTGTGACATTTGCGTTTACTTACACCAACCGACGCCACTTCGACTCCATCGCGTTTGCGCTCGGCGATACCACCGTGCGCTTCGACGTGCCCGACGCGCCGGCTCCGATCAACCTGACGCTGTTCACCGATACCTTCCAGCGTGCCGGTGACAACCCGAATGCTGTGGCGGAATTCAGAGTATTTGACCAATTGGGCAATGCCGTCATGTCAGGTGAAAAGCGCGTGGACATTCACCTCGGTCGCCTTTCTCTGCTGGCACCCACCGTCCGTGGCATGAACGGCAATCAGTTCAGTCCGACCACTCCGGAAATCAGAGTCCTCGTACCGCAGGGTTCGTTACTGCCCACCGACACGTTGTGGGTGAACTGGCAAGGCGCGACGGCTGTCCCTGACGGCTCCTACCCAAGCCCGCCTCGGCTGGTCAGTGCCGGCCTGGAGATTGCGGTACCGCGTTCGGTGCTCGCCTACAGCCTGAGCCAAAGGGTTTCAGTCAGTTATTTTATCGAGCGCGACGGCAAAGCCGTGGAGTCGGCTGTGTTGCTGCTGGACATTCTGCCGCTGCCGGCAACCGCCTTGAACTCCCCGAAAATTGTCGAGGCCGATGCCAACAATTTTCTCGACATAACGGCGCTTGGCACCAAAAACGCAACCATTCATGCGCTGCTGCATACCTTGATTGAAGCCGAACAGCCCTGCTGGCTGCGGCTGGAGGGCAAGAAGGCTGACGGCACTGCACATGACTTGACTCTCTGGGCTGGGTTGCCAGCTAGAGTCAACAGCACTTGGATCAACCAGGGTTTCTGGCCACAGACACTGGCAAACAGTTATTTCGTTCAATTGGGGCATGGCACGACGCTGACGCTTAAATACCTGGTGGCGCTGGACAAGAGCAATATCGAAACGAACGCAGTGAAATTTCCGGATCGGGTTTACACGATCAAGTCTGTGGAACTGGTTGTGCCGACACTGGACAGGGTATTGGACTCGAACGGTGAGCAAGTGCTGGAAGGGGGATGGACGGTCAGCACTAGCTTAACGTTGTCGGGGACTGCGAGTAAGGGACTGAATATCGAGGTGTTCGATGATGATGGGTCGAGCACTGTTGCCAAAGGGCGAGCGACGGCCGACCCGCTGACGGGGATCTGGACACGAGAAGTAACTGTTGCTGAAGGGAAGCACCGGATATTTGCGAGATCGTTGTATCACAGTGGTGAGGTGGATTCTGGCGCGCGGAGTTTTACGGTGACAGCGGATGTTGCGCCGACGATTGATTCGGTTAAAGGCTCGCCCAGCAACGTCGAAATACCTGAAGGAGGTTCAACGTCGGATACAAGTGTGACGCTGACAGGGAAAGCAGCCAACGGATTGAAAGTGAACATTCTGGACGGAGCGACCTCCATTGGCGGCCCCACAGCCGATCCTGCCGATGGTGTTTGGACGATGACAGCCACTTTCAGCGTAGGCTCCCATGAAATTACCGCTGAGGCAGCGTATGGCTCAGGCAATAAGTCCGCAGTCAGAAAATTCAATGTTGTGGCTGCGCTGACCATCGACGAAAGTGTTATGAATCTAGACGCAGTGAAATACGTACAAAGCTACGGATGGGGCACCAAAGAAGTTCCCGGAAACGTTCTGACTCGGCAGGCAAAAGGTGGCAATCCACCCTACTCCTATCAATCAGATAATCCGGCCGTGGCTTCAGTGACTGCAGGGAAGGTGAGTGGTTTAAAAAATGGCACAACAACGATCCGAGTGCGTGACGCTTCAGGTGCTTCCGTTTCGTTTAGTGTGAATGTAAAAAACGTTTATCGCATTACCAAAGGAAGTACGACGTATAGCGGCGAAGCTGGAAGTATTGCCGCACAACAATGGATCAGAAGCCAGGGTGGGCTCGACCTCCTCCACATCTATTGGAACGCCGCAACCCTTAACGCTAACTTCACAAATGTTCTCGGTGACTTGTTAGAGGGCATTCAATTGGGAAGCCCTCTGGCCTCGTGGATGTACACATACCATCCCTATATGTCCGCCTACGAGTCCAGGTATGTGTCCTGGTCAAATGGCATATCCATTCACACTGGGGTCTTGGTCAGCCCATTTCGGGCACTGTTCGTTGTCCCGACATGATGGTTGAAACTATCCAATCGGCTTATTGATTTAAATCCACCTGTCGCCTAAACCACACTCCGACAAAGCGCCTAAATTACTGATGGAGGCCATACTCGCGCTCAGGCGATCACCAAGTCTTACGAATGATGATCGTTCCTACGCTCTGCGTGGGACGATCAACAGGTAAGTATTGAAGATTCCTGTGGGAGCGAGCCTGCTCGCGAATGCGGTGGGTCAGTCACTGAAGTGTCGACTGGCGGTTGCTTTCGCGAGCAGGCTCGCTCCCACTGTTGATGCGGTTTATTCAGCTACGGATGTGGTGTCTGGGCTGGCGTCATCGCGAGCAGGCTCACTCCTACAGGGGGCGGGTTAAGGCTGGAACCATTCGTGGCGTTCGTTGAAGGTTTGCTGGATGAGGTCGGTGAGGGCCTGGATTTCGTGGGAGTTTTGCGAGTCGGTGTTGACGGCGAGCCACGCGTGTAGCTGCATCGGTTCGGCGAATAATCCGGGCAGTGCGATGAGGCCACGGTCGAAGCGGCTCATGTATGCCGGCAGCAAGCCAATGCAGGCGCCACAGCGGATCATCTCCAGCATCAATTCATAAGATTGCATCTGCACTACGCCAGCCAAGCGCTGCTCGACCAATTCATTCCACGGGCGAAAACTCTGAACCTGTCGATCATGCTGCCACTGCACCAGCATGAAGTCCGCCAGATCATCCGGCGTTTCCGGTCGCGCTGTCACCCTCGAATAGCGCTTGGCAATGTGCGGCAGATATTCAATCCGCGCGAGATTTTGCGGTGCGCTTGTGGCGAAGGTGGGACCAGGGTTAGGAGCATCGCTGGGCGCCAGCCAGAGGACAATGTCGGCGCTGACCGCACGCAAGGCCAGTTCACTATCCAGCGCGACAATTTCCAGGCGCAGGCTGGCGTTGCGCCGCAGCAATGCGATGAGGTCGCGGCCGAGAATGTCGTGGAGGATGGATTCGGCGATGGCCAGACGAATCAGCGGTTGTTCGATGACCGGGAGTTTGCGTTGGTGGGCCAGGGTGCTGAGTCGGGCCTGCAACTGTTGGCCTTCGCGGGTGAGCGTTAGGGCGCTGCCCTGGAAGCTGAACAGGCTGTGTTGCAGTTGTTGTTCGAGTTGCGCGAGTTGTTTGCGCAACAGGGTCGAGCGCACGTTGAGGCTGCGCGCGGCTTGCATGAAGCAGCCGCAGCGGGCGCTGACGAGGAAGTATTGGGCGACTTCGCTGTCGATGGCCGCGGCCTGGTTGAGCCAAGGTTCGGAGTTGTCTCGCGGCGAAAGGTAAACGCTGGCGGCGTTGCGTCCTGCGGGTTCGGTGAATGACATTGATGACTCCCTGTCGATCTAATGTGGTTGCTCTGAATACACCGGATTCTCGTTGGGGGATCGAGCCTGCTCGCGAAAACGTTGGCACATTCAACATCTTCGCTGACTGACCCACCGCATTCGCGAGCAGGCTCGCTCCCACAGGGGTGAATGGCGTTCTGGCTAACGTCAGTGTTTTTCCTCGAGGATTTTGTTCAGTTCAGCGCCGTCGATGCTCAGGGTGGCGGTGTTGAGCATGCCGTCCAGGTAAGCCTGGGCGATCTGTTCCTGGCGTTGTGCGCGCAGGGCCTGGGTCAGTTGGTCGCGCAGTTCCTCCAGCGTCGCGGTGCGGGCCGGTTGTTGTTCGGTTAGTTTGATCACATGAAAACCGGCGGCGCTTTGCACCGGATCAGACACGGCGCCCACCTTGAGCCGCGCCACAGCGCTGCGCACTTCCGGCACCAGTTGTTGCAACGGTTGCAGGCCGGTATCACCGCCCCGCTCTGCCGTGACGCGATCCTGCGAATATTGCGTAGCGAGCGCCGCAAAATCGCCCGGTGCTGTCTGCGCCTTCTTGCTCAATTCAGCGGCTTGTTTGCGCACGGTTTCCAACGAAGCGGAATCGCTGACAGCAAGGAAAATCTGACTGACCCGGTACATCGGCGGCGTCTGCCAATTGGCCTTGCCGGCGTCATACGCCTGCTGCAATTCAGCTGCGCTCGGATACTCCGCCGGCACCTGACTCACCGAGCGCAAATAATCACGAAACACGATTTGCTCAGTCGCTGCGCGAGTCTGCCGGGCGACGTCCGGCCGCTGCGCCCAACCCTGTGCGTCAGCCTGTTCCAGCACGGCTTTTTCCGCCAGTCGCGTACGAATCCAGCGTTCCAGCGCCTCACGGTTGCCGCGCAGCTGTTCGCGGGTTTGCGCCGGGACGGTGGCCAGCAGCGCCTGCAATTCCTCTGGCGAAACCTGCTGATTGCCCAACCGTGCGACCGCTGGCCCGGCTGCAACCGCCATCACCGGCGAGGGCTGCTGAGCGGCGACCGGATCACTGCCCGGCCGCAGCACCAGCGCCACGGCCACCACCAACAACGCCAGCGCTCCGGCGCCGATCACCATGGCAGGCTTTTTCACAGCGCGACTTCCTCTTGTTCGGCGATAGCTGATTTGGCAGTTTGCACACCAGTGGCCTGGCTGAAGTCGCGCAGGTAAACGATGAATTCCTGCAACAGGCGATCCCACAATTCCAAATTGCCGCGCAGGTGCTCGTTGCTCACGCCAGCAGCCACGACCACGTCCATCTCCATGACCAGAAACTCACCCTGCAACGACAACCGTGCAAAACGTCGAGTAGCATTCCACTGCTCTGCGACTCCCTCAGGCAACTCACCCTGCACGCGCAGCGCACAGCTGAAAGTGAAATCAACGAACCCGCCCTGCTCAAGCGCCGGGTTACCGAACCGCACGGCGTAGCCGATGCCCTGACTGGCGCTGAGCAACTGGACGATGCCGTTCTGTTCGCTCTGGTTGACGCGGTAACCGGCGGCTTGCAGGACGTCGGTCAGCGATTGCGGGGAAACGTGGGTGATCAATTGAGTCATGGCTTTCTTCCTTGTTATCAGTGAGCGATCGCGGCTTGCGGCGCGTCGAATTGGGTTTTGTACAGCTCGTCGCCAAAGCCTTGCGCCAGCTCATCGAACTTGACCCGGGCGCTGCCGGCGAAGGGCTGGCGAATTTTCATCACTTCGGCAACGTCGATGTTTTCGTAGGCCGTGAGGATCTGTTTGGCGACGCCGTACATTTGCTGATTCTTGGCTGAACATTGCTGCACTTGTGTGTCACGTTCCGCCAGCTGCGCTTGCAGCTTCGCGCGTTCGGCTTCTTTGCCGCGAGCGAGGACCAGCAACTCGTCGTAGGCTTTTTTGAACTTGCCGGTCTGCTCGGCACTGGCCGCGACTTGCGCCTGCGCCTGGCTGTGCAGGCTCTGTTGTTGCCCGGCCAGTTGCTCGGCGAGGCCTTTGGCTTTGGCCAGTTCGGCAGTCAGCAGATTGATCTGCGCTTGCGCTGCCTTGGCTTCGTTCTGCGCCGCCAGTTGTGCGGCGCTGGCCTGGGCCTGTTGGCTTTGCAGGGCCTGCAATTGTTGGGTGGTGCTGCGCAATTGCGTGCGCAAGCGTTCTTCCATGCCTTCGCCGTTCGCCCCGGTGGCAATCAACAAACCCAGGCCCAGCGCGAGAAAACGCGTGTTCATAAAGCTCTCCCGGCGCCTTAGAAGCGCGTGTTGATCTCAAGCTGCAAGACGTCGATGTCGAACGGCGCGCCGTACACCGCTTCGGTGCTCATCCAGCGACCCGTGGCGGAAACGTTCTTCGCCAGGCCGTAGTTGCCGCCCATGAAATAGCCCTTGGCGTTGGTGCCGCCGAGGTGGAACGACGAGTCGTTGAAGCCGTCCGGCAAGGCGTCCGGCTGGATGTACTTGTAGCCGGCGAACAGGTTCCAGTCGCCCTTGCGTTTGAGGTCCAGTGCGTTGCCGAGGGTGAACTGCACCATCCATGCATTGGCGCCGCTTTCGATCTCGCCGTTGCTGTCGAGGTTGTTGACGATCTGCCCGGCGGAACGCTTGCGCATGTCGCCTTCGTCGTAGCTGAGGTTGTGGATGTAGTTGCCCTGGCTGCGCAGTTTGAAGTCCTGCGGCAGGTCGGCATCCCAGACCACGTTGAGATCGAGCAGGTTGAACTCGGAGGCGAGACCGACGAATTGCGGCTGCGGCGTAGCGCTCGGGTTGAGCGGGTTCGGCGTGATGTCACGCAGCAGGAACACGCTGTTGCCCTTCTGCATGAACGCCGCGCGGGTGCCGTCGCTGTCGCAGCCTGGCGCGCCGGCCCACGGTTCGCAGGGGCTGGAGCGCTGGCCCTGTATGTCGTCGAAGCGGTAATAGGCCAGCGCACCTTTGAGGCGGTTGTTGCTGTTGATCGCCCATTTCGCGCCGAGCTGCGCGCCGTACAGCCATTTGTTGTCGCTCTCTTCCTTATCGAAACCGTTGCTGCTGGAAGTGTCGTTGGTGTAGTCCACCGGGAACGCGCCGACGGTGCCGAACACGCCCCAATCGCGGTTGAGCTTGTGATCGAAAATCGCCGCCACACCGTCGAAATTCAGGTCGTTGGAATAGAGCATGTCGGTGGACATGAACGGATTGGCGAAGCGCCCGCCGGTCAGGGTCAATTCGTCCATTGGCTTCCAGGTCAGGTAGCCCTGATCGAGCCAGATGTCCTTCTTGGCGAAGCCGCCGCCGAGGTTCTGCGTGGTCGATACCGGGTTGTTGTCCGAACCGGTGCCGATGCGAATGCCGGCGGTCCATTCCTCCGAAATCACTGCTTTCATGCCCAGGCGTGCACGCAGGCGAAAGAGGTTTTCGCGGTCTTCGCGGGTGTTGAGCAACGGCGGCAGACTGGTGCTGCTGTTGGGATTTACGTCGTACGGGCCATTGTTGTTGAGCTTGGCGAAGTCGACGATTTCGTTGCTGTTGTTGCCCGAGTAGTACCGCGATTCGTCACGCAGGCGAATGTCGCCGTCGAAACTGATGCGCGAGGCCCAGTCCGGGAAGGTATTCGGCGCGGCCCAGTTTTCCTGTTTGGCGGTGGCCATGACCTCGGCTTTGACCTGATCGCGGATCTGGTCGCGCACTGCTGCCGGCACGTACTGCACGCGCACATCCCCCGGCGCGGCGACCGGCCCGGCCGCAACTGCGGTAGAAGCCGCCGCCTGCTTCGCCTGCGCCGCTTCGTTCTGCGCCTGGGCGATCAGCGCGTCAGCCTTGTCCTGTTTCAGAATGCCCTGCTCGACCAGCAAGCGGATCAGATTGATCGTGGCGTTCTCCGACGGCGCAGGCGCTGCCACGGTCTGCCCGACCAGGGTCGCAATGACCATGCCGACCGCCAGGGACAATCGATTCACGTTGGAAATCATCTGCACACAACTCCTTTTGCCGAAGCTTGAATAAGTGAATTAACCCGGACGCCGCCCTTGCAGGGACAAGCGCACGGGCAAAGTGATGGAGGCCGGAGGCCGTTCGCTGAGGGCTGGCGCACCGCGTAAAGCGGCCAGCACCTGGGTATCGATTTGCGGGTTGCCACTGGATTTGATCAGCTCGACGCGGGTGATCTCACCGACGCTGCTCAGCCAGACATCGGCCTGCAGCGAGAACGCGAGGTTGCGCAGGTCGGGGTTCTCGCGCAGCAAACGCTGGAAGGTGAACGCGAGAAACTGGCTGTACGTGCCCGTGCCCAAACGCCCGCCGCCAGCACCGGCCATGCCGCCGCCCTTGCCCGCGCCGATGTTGAAAGCGTCGCTGCCGGCCTGCGCGTCGCCGTCCATTTGCATCGGATTGGCCAGATCGTCCGCCGGCGATGGCGGCGCCTCTTCTTCAGGCTTGACCTCCTCCGGCTCCGGCGTTGGCTCGGGCTCGACGACTTTTTCTTCCACCGGCGTTTCCGGCTCTGGCGGTTTCTCCGGCGGCGGTGGTGGCGGTGGCGGCAACGGAATGATCGTCGGCACCTTCGGCGCTTCGCGACGCACGCCGGCCATGTCGTTGGCCCACTGCCAGAGGAACCACGCGGCGAGTGCGCCGACCAGCAATCCGGCGCCCCACTTCACATAGCGCAACGACGACTTTTTCACGGGCGGCGGCTCGATCGGGAGTTGTGCGGTCATGACTCAGCCCTGACTCGGTTTGCCGGTAACGAGACCGACCTGGGACAGTTCGAGCCGGCGCAGCAGATCCAGCACTTCGATGACTTTCTGGTACTGCACCGTCGCATCGCCACGCACGATCACCGGGAAATCCGGGCTCTGCGCTTTCTCGATGCGCAGGCGTTCTTCCAACTCGGCCAAAGTGACCGGATAGGCATCGAGGAACACCTGGCCGCCGTCGTTGACCGAGATCGCCTTGGTCTTGGCCTCCGACAGCGAAACCGACGCGCTGGCCTTGGGCAGGTTGATCTGGATCCCGGAGACCTGCGCCGTGGCGGTGAGGATGAACATCACCAGCACCACCATCAGCACATCGACCAGCGGAGTGATGTTGATGCTGTCGACCGCGGCATCGTCATCATCGTCGTGGGAGGCATTTACGGACGCCATGGCAGTGCTCCTCAGGCCGGTACGGAGTGGTTGGCGTGATGGCCGCGCTGGTGCGACGCCTCACTGAACTGGCTCTCGCCGTGCATTTCCGCCAGCCGGGTGATGAACTCGTCGACGAATACGCGCATGTCGGCGCTGACTTCCTTGTTGCGGGTGATCAGGCGGTTGTAGCCAAACAGCGCGGGGATCGCGACGAACAGGCCCATCGCCGTGGCCAACAGCGCGGCGGCCATACCGGGAGCGATGGCATTGATATTCACGTCGCCGGCCATCGCCGTGCCGAGGAACACCACCATGATCCCCAGCACGGTGCCGAGCAGGCCGATGTACGGGCCGCCGGCGATGGCGTTGGACAGGGTCGAGAGTTTCGAACTCAGTTGTTGGTTCTCGCGGGTGCGCACGCCGTCCATCGAGCAGCGGATGGCTTCGATGGTCGCCGCTGAAACCGAGGAGGTATCGGCGCCCTGCTCACGACGGGTACGGATCTCTTTGACCGCCACCAGGTACAGGCGCCACAGCGACGAATGCTGCAGACGCTGAGCCAGTTGCGCATCGTCGGCGAACATTTCCAGACGCGTGCCGACCTTGGCGAATTGCACGCGAAAGTCTTCGTTGGCAGCGGTGACGCGACTGAGGCTGCGGTTCTTGCGCAACATGATGATCCACGACTGGAACATCATCAGCACCAGCACGGCGATGATCACCCAGGCGTCGACTGGCACCGCGTTGAGCAGGAAGCCGAGGCTACCGAAGCCAAACCCGGATTGTTCTTCATCGACGCCGTAAGCCACCAGTTTCGACTCGGCGCCTTGCGAGGTGGCATCGGCCAGCAACAGCGCGGCCGGACGGGCGACTTTCGACAGGCGCAGCTCATCAATTGCGCCAGCGAATGGCTGGAACGCGCCTTCCTGCAGATCGGCACCGATGGCCATGACCGAGTTGAACGCCGGCATCGCTTGGGCCAGTGCAGCGCTTTCGCGACCGTTGATGTACAGGGTGACTTTCGAACCCTCGGCGGTCAGCGCAACGTGTTGCCATTGCGCCGGAGCCAGAGCTTGCGTGGCGGCGGCGCGCTGGCCGTCGATTTCCACGAACGGCAGGCCTTGGCTGACGCCGATCAGCAGACTTTGCGTGCCTTCGCGCCGAGCCAGGATCAGTTGCTCGCCAGAGGCCTGATCCAGACGCAGCCAGGCACTGAAGGTGAACGCGCTGCCGGCGTTGTGTTGCAGCGACGGACTGGCCGGCAGCAACAACGGCTGGCCGCTGAACTGCAAGGCGCGCCCGACGACGCCATCGATCGCTGTGCCGGTCGCGCTTTGCGCGGTGTTGCCGTACGCCGTGGTGTCTTTCGCCGGGGTGCCGGTGGCGCCGTCGAAGTGATACAGCGCGGTGTAATTCGGATCGAAAGTGAGTTGGCCGTTGCCAGTGGCCGGGGCTTTCTGGTTGCCGTAGTACATCCAGATGTCCTGACGCTGACCGCCCTCTACATTCGGCACATCAACCCAGATCAGCGCCATGCCCATCAGCGCGTCGAAACTTTCGATCTGGTGGTTGAGCACGGTTTTGTCATCCGCCGCGACGAAGCGCAGATCGGAGCCGTCCTCTTTCACGCCGTCGAAGGTGAAGTTGCCGGTGTGCAG
>Ga0308163_10001138_pt1 | contig 32476 bp, 24 predicted proteins | sample PhyTR1_FD_201037 | JGI IMG/M metagenome (GOLD analysis project Ga0308163, IMG submission 201037) | Phyllosphere microbial communities from UC Gill Tract Community Farm, Albany, California, United States - DLSLT.R1 | ecosystem: Host-associated > Plants > Phyllosphere > Unclassified | place: USA... | reverse complement strand
CACCATGGAATGGCTGCTCAAGCACGTCCCCAACAACAACGGCAAGGCCGGCATCTACGGCATCAGCTACCCGGGCTTCTATACCTCCGCCAGCATCATCGATTCGCACCCGGCGATCAAGGCAGCCTCGCCGCAGGCGCCGGTGACCGACCTGTACCTGGGCGACGACTCCTACCACGGCGGCGCCTTCATGCTGGCGGCGAACTTCGGCTTCTACGCCTCGTTCACCGAACAGCAGAACCCGACCCCGCTGCCCAAGACGCGCAGCGAATTCGACTACGGCACGCCCGACGCCTACGATTTCTTCCTGCAGCACCTGACGATGCAGAACATCCTCGGCACGCTGACCGACAACCAGCGCGCGCTGCTGGCGCCGACCATCGACCACGATACTTATGACGCGTTCTGGAAGATCCGTTCGATCGCCCCGCACCTGAAAGGCATCAAGGCGGCGGTGCTGACCGTGGGCGGCTGGTTCGACGCCGAAGACCCGCAGGGCCCGTTCACCACCTACCACGCGATCGGGAAGAACGGCAATCCCGGCATCTTCAACGGCCTGGTGATCGGTCCCTGGGTGCATGGCGGCTGGGCCGGCTACGACGGCAAGCGCCTGGGCCAGGTCTCGTTCGACCGCAAGACCGGCGAGGATTTCCGCACGCAGATCCAGTTCCCGTTCTTCGAGCAGCAGCTCAAGGGCATCAAGCCGGCCAGGCCGATCGCCGAGGTAACCGCCTTCGAGACCGGTTCCAACGTCTGGCGCCAGTACACGGCGTGGCCGCCGGTGCAGGCGAAACCGCGCACGCTGTACTTCGGCGCCGGCGGCAAGCTGGGCTGGCAGCAGCCCGGCGCTGGGGCGGAGTCCGGCGCGCAGTTCGACGCGCAGTTTGACGCGCAGTTTGACGAATACGTGGCCGACCCAAGGAAGCCGGTGCCCTACGTCGCCTACGCCACCACCGACGTGCCGCAGGAATACATGGTATCCGACCAGCGCTTCGCCGCCTCGCGCCCCGACGTGCTGGTCTACCAGAGCGAGGTGCTGGAAGAAGACGTCACCATCGCCGGCCCGGTCACGCCCAAGCTGTTCGTGTCGACCACCGGCACCGACGCCGACTGGGTGGTGAAACTGATCGACGTCTACCCGGCCGACTACCCGGCGGGCGCCGAGCCGCGCGAACGCGGCCATGACGTCGGCACCCCGAGCTCGCCGATGGCCGGCTACCAGATGCTGGTGCGCGGGAATCCGCTGCGCGGCAAGTTCCGCAACAGCTTCGAGAAGCCGGAACCCTTCACCCCGAACAAGGTCGAGCCGATCAGCTACCACCTGGGCGACGTCAACCACACCTTCCGCCGCGGCCACCGCATCATGGTGCAGGTGCAGAGCTCGTGGTTCCCGCTGGTCGACCTGAACCCACAGACCTTCGTCTCGATCCCGAAGGCCAGGCCCGAGGATTTCAAGAAGGCGACCCAGCGCGTCTACCATGCGCCGGCCACGCCGTCCGGACTGCAGGTGCTGGTCCTGCCGGCCCGCTGATGGCCATCCTGTAACTGCTGTGCTACGCTTGCCTCTTACTTCATCGTAGAGAGGCAAGCTTGAACCATCCCGTCGTCGCCCGCCTTGCCGCGGCAGTCTCGCTGTCGCTGCTGTCCCTTGCTGCCGTCGCGCAGTCGGCCACCTCATCGGCCACCTCGTCGGCCACCGCATCCGCAGCCCCGCTCAAGACCGAAGTCGCCACCCGCGTCAACGCCATGTACCCGTGGCTGGACGCCACCTACAAGGACTTGCACGCGCATCCGGAAATCGCCTTCCAGGAAACCCGTACCGCAGCCAAGCTGGCCGCCGAGATGCGCAAGCTCGGCTTCACGGTGACCGAAAAGGTCGGCAAGACCGGCGTGGTGGCGGTGCTGAAGAACGGCGCCGGCCCGACCGTGCTGGTGCGCACCGAACTGGACGGGCTGCCAATGGAAGAAAAGACCGGCCTGCCCTACGCCAGCCGCGCCCGCACCAAGGCCGACGACAATTTCGTGACCCACAGCTGCGGCCACGACGTGCACATGTCGAGCTGGCTCGGCACCGCGCGCACCCTGACGGAACTGAAGTCGCAGTGGCACGGCACCCTGGTCTTCATCGCCCAGCCGGCCGAGGAAGTGGTCGGCGGCGCCAAGGCGATGCTGGCCGACGGCCTGTTCACCCGCTTCCCCAAGCCGGACTACGCATTCGCCCTGCATTCCTGGCCGCTGGCCTACGGGACGGTGGGCTACAACAGCGGCCCGGTGTCGTCGAACTCGGACTCGCTCGAGATCCAGTTCAAGGGCCGCGGCGGCCACGGTTCGGCGCCGGACAAGGCGCTCGATCCGATCGCGATCGCCGCGCGCTTCGTGGTCGACGTGCAGACGGTGGTCAGCCGCGAAAAGGATCCGAAGGAGTTCGGCGTGGTGACCATCGGCGCGATCCAGGGCGGCACGGTCGGCAACATCATTCCCGACAACGTCCTGGTACGCGGCACGATCCGCTCGTACAGCCCCGAGGTGCGCACCAAGCTGCTGGACGGCATCCGCCGCGTCGCCAATGCCTCCGCCGCGATGGCCGGCGCGCCGGCGCCCGACGTGCAGATCGTCCCGGGCGGCGCCGCCATCGTCAACAACGACGAACTGGTGCGCAAGACCGAAGCCGTGTTCCAGGATGCCTTCGGCGCCGACAAGGCGCAGCGCATGCCGGCCATGACCGCCAGCGAAGACTTTTCGGCCTACGCCGACCAGGGCATCCCGTCGATGTTCTTCTTCACCGGCGTGTACGCGCCGGAAGCGGTGGCGGACGCGGCGCGCCCGGGCGGCAAGCCGGTGGCGTTCAACCATTCGCCGTTCTATGCGCCGGTACCGGAGCCGTCGATCAAGACCGCGGCCCAGGCCATGACGCTGGCGGTGCTGAACGTGATGGGCAGCGCGCCGCGCTGACCGGCCGGGCGCTCAGCGCGGCGCCTGGTTCGCCCAGCCCGCGTTCTCGAGCGCGGCTGCGGCAGCCTGCTCCACCGGCAGCGCCGCATCCCAGTGCGCCGCATTCAGGCGCGCGCCGGTGGTGGCCGCGGACGCGTCCGAGGCCAGCCACAGCAGCGGTTCGACCATCACGTCCGGCCGCAGCAGCTGGCGGCGCACCGCCTCGGGCACCCCGTCGGGGATCATGCCGGTATCGGTGGCGCCGCCGGGCAGCAAGCCGTTGACGGTGACCCCGCTGCCGGCCAGGTCCTGCGCCCAGATCACGGTCTCGGACTCGAGCGCGGCCTTGGAGGGGCCATACGGCGAGAAGCCGGCACGGCGCATGGTCTCGTGATTCATCGTGATATTGACGACGCGGCCCCAGCCCTGGCGCAGCATGTGCGGCACGGCCGCCCTGGCCATCAGGAACGGCCCGTTGACGTTGGTATCGACGATCGTGCGCCAGGTGTCGCCGTCGACTTCCCAGAACCGGGTCGGTTCGGTCAGGAAGGTCGGGCTCACGTACTTCATGCCGCGGCCGGCGTTGTTGACCAGGATGTGCAGGCCACCGAACGCGGCGAGCGCTTCGTCGACCAGGCGCCGGCAATCGGCTTCCCGGGTCACGTCCGCCTGCAGCGCCAGCACCCGGCGCGCCCCGAGCGCCGCATTGATGTCGTCGGCGACGCCGCGCACTTCGTCCGCCTGGCGCGCGGCCGAGACCACCACGCTGGCGCCGGCGCGGGCCAGGCCCAGGGTCATCGCGTGTCCGAGTCCGCGTCCGCCGCCGGTGACGATCGCGACCTTGCCTTCCAATGATGGCGTGTTCATTGCTGCTCCCTCCATGTGCTGTCTACTGTCGCGCCTGGCGAACGGGGCACCATGATACCTCCGTGGCGCGCGATGCGCCGCGCACGGAGCGGACGCCGGCATGGCGCCTGCACGCAGCCGCGGGCGCCATGGCGGATACTGCTCAACCGCCATAACGCGCGGTCGACTCCGGCGAATCCGCATCCTGTCGCATGCGGCCTTCATCGACGCCGGTACTTCTCTACAGTCATGCCATGTCCAACCTGTCATGAGAGGAACCGAACCGATGCCGCAACGACCCATGGCCGCGCTACTCGCCACCTTCCTGTGCGCGGGCGCCGCGCACGCCCAAAGCACCCGGGACAGTTTCGACCCGGGCACCCTGAAAGGCCCGGCGAAGGGCACGCCGAACGAGGTAATGGTGCTCGGCAGCGCCCACCTGTCGCAGCTGCCGGCCGGGTTCAGGATCGACGCCGTGCGCCTCCTGAACCAGCGGCTGCTGGCCTGGAAGCCGCGCATCATCGCCGTCGAAGACCGCTCCGGCATGCAGTGCGACTACCTGCGCCGCTATCCGCAGCGCTACCGGGAGACGATCGAGAGCTATTGCTGGGACCCGGCGCCGGCCCGCGCCGCCACCGGCCTCGACGTGCCGGCCGCCACCGCCGAAGCCGACAGGCTGCTGTCGAATTGGCCCGCCAGTCCCACGCCGGCCCAGCGCCGCCGCCTGGCCGCCGTGTTCCTGGCCGGCGGCGAGCCAGTGTCGGCGCTGGTGCAGTGGCTGCGCCTGCCGCAGGCCGAACGCCGCGCCGGCGACGGGCTCGACGCCGCGCTGGTCGCCTTGCTGGAACGGCAGCGCACCCGCCCCAACGAAAGCACGCTGATCGCCGCGCCGCTGGCGGCCGCGCTCGGGCTGGAACGCGTGGTCGGCATGGACGACCACACGGCGGACGCGCCGGATGCGGACCCGAAGGCCGCCGGCGCCGCCATCATGAAGGCCTGGGACAATCCGGCAACTGCGAAACGCAAGGCAATGGACGTACGCATGGACGGGCGGCTCGGCGATCCCGAAGGCGTGCTGGCGCTGTACCGCGCCCTCAACGAACCCTCGCAGGCGCGGCTGATCTACGACAGCGACTTCGGCGCCGCCCTCGAGGAAGGTTCGCCGCAGCAGTTCGGCCGCGGCTACGTCGCGGCCTGGGAAACCCGCAACCTGCGCATGGCGGCCAACATCCGCGAAGCCATCGGCGCCCTGCCCGGCAGCCGCACGCTGGTGATCGTCGGCGCCAGCCACAAGTGGTATCTGCAGGCTTACCTGGACCGGATGCACGACGTGCGGATCGTGGGCACGGAACAGGTACTGCGCTAGCGGGCGCCGCGCACATGCTCGAGCATGGCGCTGACGGCTTCGCGGGGACGCCGGGACCGCAGCCGTGGCGCGGCGACGCTAGCGCTTGAGGTTGACCAGCGCGTCGAGCACGCCGGCGCGCGCCGCGGTCCAGCCGCTCTGATTGAGCTGCGGCGCGCAGTCGGCGCAGGGTTCGAAGGGATTGCAGTCGTGCGCCAGTTCGACGTACAGGCTGCCCGTGACCAGCTTGGCGGCGTAGGCGTCGACGCGGCCGGTCCTGGCACCGCTGCCGGCGCCCGGCTTGCCGCCCGCCGCCTCGGCCGCGCCGCCTTCGGGCATCCACTTGTCGAAGGCATCCAGCGCCACGCCGTCGGGCACGTACCAGCGCTTGCGCGTCGGGTTCCAGCGTGCGCCCAGGGCGCGGGCTTCGTCTTTTTCGGCGTAGGGGACGTTCAGGAAGGTCATCGTTGGATCCGGCAATGCATGAAACAGGGCCGCCGATCCTAACGTATCCTGCCCGAACAAGCAAACGCCCGCGGCATCGCCTCGGCTGTGAAGGCACCATGACGTCTGCCACCCACTTCTCCGATGCGGCAGCCCGACGTCGGGCGTGTCGGTCCCAAAAGCAGCAGGCCCGCCTCGATCAACGGATGCGGCTGGTTTCCGCGCTGGCCTCGGCGCACATCGCGCAGGTGCCACGACGGACCGGCGGGAGCGCAAGCCCGCATCATCACACCACCTTCTGCGCCCGGCACTTATTCCGCCTGCGCCGCATCGGGCGAACGCGCACCGGCATCGGCCGCGTCGGTAGCGGCAATCGACACGATCAAAAAACCGAATGCGAATGCGGTAATACCGACGTCGAGGCGTTGGCCCCGCTGCATCGAGGCGGGAGGATACAAGCTGTCCAGGCAGGTTTCCTTATCGACCGATGCGAAGCGAAGCGTCGCGGATTGATCGCAACCTTTGCGCGCGGAATAAGCGCCAACCTCGACGGCAGTGGCGCTTACATGACGTACCGTCCCGTCGGACCAGGCAGCCACGGCAAGCATCCACCCGAGCGGCCCGGCCAATACCAATCCCGCAAGCATCGATGCCATCAGCGGCATGACGAGCCAATCGCGCACCCACGTGCTCGGATACCTTTTGGCAAGCCGCGCCGCAAAAAGCGGAGCACGCTTCAGACGAAAGAGAATGAAAGGGGTGAGCAGCAATAGCGACCAGAGGACGGTGTGCGTCCAGGACTCTGCGTAGCGAAACACGAACCGTCCATGAAGATTCTGCAGGAGGACCGCGCCTGCAAGAAGCGCAAAGAAGGTAAACAGAACATACCTGGCGCGGCGCGTCGATACGGGCGCGTCGTCAGCGACGTGTTTCATATTGATCGAGCATGTGTCTTGTTCCGCGCGGTGACAACAGCCTGCCGTTGGGTGGCAGAAGACCATCGACCCGGTCCGCCAGCGCCATTGGCCGGCCGCGCATGACCGGCATGGCGCAGTGTACGGGTTTGTTGCAGGCAGGACAAGTCGCAGGAAATCGGCAAGCTGGTGCTCGTGGGCGACTCGATCATTTCAGTGGCGAACCTGGTCGGCCCGCCACATCCACGGCGTCAGCACTGCCGCATCAGCGCTGCATCCCCCAGCGCCGCACCGTCAGCCGCTCCACCTGCTGGAACACGATGTTCTCGAACAGCAGCCCGATCAGGATCACGGCGGCCAGCCCGGCGAACACCTTGTCGGTAAACAGCTCGTTGCGGCTCTGGAAGATGTACCAGCCCAGGCCGCCCTTGCCCGAGGTGGTGCCGAACACCAGTTCGGCCGCGATCAGCGTGCGCCAGGCGAAGGCCCAGCCGATCTTCAGGCCGGACAGGATTGCCGGCAGTGCCGCCGGCACCAGGATCTGGGTCACCATGCGCACGCTGCCGAGGCCATAGTTGCGGCCGGCCATGCGCAGCGTCTCCGGCACCGAGCGGAAGCCGGCATAGGTGTTCAGCGCCAGCGGCCACATCACCGAGTGCATCAGCACGAAGATCAGGCTGCCCTTGCCGAGGCCGAACCACAGCAGCGCCACCGGCAGCAGCGCGATCGCCGGCAGCGGGTTGAACATCGCGGTCAGGGTTTCCAGCAGGTCGCGGCCGACGCGGGTCGAGATCGCCAGCGTCGTCAGCACGAAGGCGCCCAGCACGCCGGCCAGGTAACCCTGCAGCAGCACGGCCAGCGAAACGCCGATGTAGCCCGGCAGTTCGCCGCTCGCGATCCCTGCGGCCAGTGCCCTGGCGGTCTGCAGGAAACCGGGCAGCAGCAGATCGTTGTCGGTCCAGCGCGCCATTGCTTCCCACAGCGCCGCGATCGCCAGCAGCACGATGCCCTTGCGCAGCCAGCCGGCCTGTCCCAGCCGCTGCAGCGGCGACACCGGCGCCACGATCGTCGCCGCCGGACTGCCCGCGGCATGCGCCGGGGCCAGCGGCACTTCATACTCCGGCCGCACCGGCGGCTCCCACTTCACGTTCACGCCTGCCGTCATGATTGCACCGCCCTTCCCGGCGCCGCTTCTTCGACATGCGCACCGCCGCCCGACGCACCGGCGCCCGTACCGAACAGCAGATGGTGGATGCGGCTTGCGGTCGCCTGAAATTCGGCACCGCCGGCGCTGTGCAGGCCGAACTGGTGGCTGTTGATCTCGGCGCGGACACGGCCCGGGTGCGGCGACAGCAGCAGGATGCGGTTGCCAACCACCAGCGCTTCTTCGATCGAGTGCGTCACGAACAGCATGGTGAACGGGTTTTCTTCCCACAGCGCCTGCAATTCTTCCTGCATCCTGCGGCGCGTCAGCGCGTCGAGCGCGGCGAAGGGTTCGTCCATCAGCAGGATCTCGGGCTGCATCGCCAGCGCGCGGGCGATCGCGACGCGCGCCTTCATGCCGCCCGACAGCGTGTGCGGGTAGGCGTCGGCGAAGGGTGCCAGGCCGACCTTGGCCAGCCAGTCCATGGCGCGCGCCGCGGCTTCCTGCTTCGGCGTGCCGCCGGCCAGCAGCGGAAACATCACGTTCTGCTTCACTGTTTTCCACGGCGGCAGCTGATCGAATTCCTGGAACACGACGATGCGGTCCGGACCCGGTTTCAGGATCGGCTTGCCGTCCAGCTGGAGGCTGCCGGCGCGCGGGGCGATGAAGCCGCCGACGGCCTTGAGCAGCGTCGATTTGCCGCAGCCCGAAGGGCCCAGCAGCACGAAGCGGTCGCCGCGCCAGACTTCGAAGCTGACGTCCTGGGTGGCACGCACGATGCCGCGCTCCGACTGGTAATCGATGGTGACGCCGCGTGCGCGCAGCAGCGGCTCGTTTTGCACGACCTTTAATGGCAGCACGTTCATGTTGAGACCTCGATAAACCTACTACGCGTTGCATGTTTGGCCTGCGATGCTCGCTGTACCTCCGTACAGCTGCGCTTCTCGGCCAAACCTGCGGCCGCTCGCGACGGTTTCTCGAGGCCCCTGTACATACTCAGCTGCCCTTGGCCAGCGCCGGGTGCTCGAAGAAGTAATCGCGCCAGCTGGCCGGCTTGTTCTTGATGGCACCGGCCTGGTGCAGGAAGGTCGCCATGCCCTGGGTGTTCTGCGGCGCGACCTTGAACTGGATCTGCGGATTCTTGATGACCTTCAGCAGGAAGGCGCGGTCGATCTTGCCTTTGGTGACGCGCAGGTAGGCGTCGGCCGCCAGTTCCGGGTTCTTGGCGATCAGTTGCGCCGCCTCGTCCAGCGCTTCCACGAAAGCGCGGTAAGTCTTCGGGTTCTCCTTGACGTACTTCTCGGTGGCGTACAGCACCGTCGACGAGCTCGGGCCGCCCTGCACGTCGTACGAATTCAGCACGATGTGGGCCTTCGGGTTGCCCGCCAATTCCTGTTCCTGGTAAGGCGGCGTGGCGAAGTGGCCGTTGATCTCGGTCTGGCCGGCGATGATGGCGGCGGTGGCGTCCGGGTGCGGCACCGATTGCGTGAGGCGGTCGAGGCGCGTGAACTGGCCGACGCCCCACTGCTTGGCGGCGGCCATCTGCAGGATGCGCGACTGCACCGACACGGTCACGGCCGGCAGCGCGATGCGGTCCTTGTCGCTGAAGTCGGCGATGGTCTTGACGTTCGGGTTGGTCGAGACCAGGTAATACGGGAAGTTGCCCAGCGACGCCACGCCCTTGACGTTCTGGCGCCCTTTGGTACGGTCCCAGATGGTGAGCAGCGGGCCGACGCCGGCGCCGGCCACGTCGATCGAGCCGGACAGCAGCGCATCGTTGACGGCGCTGCCGCCGGACAGCTGGACCCACTCGACCTTGATCGGCACGCCCAGCTGCTGGCCGTGCTTCTCGATCAGTTTCTGGTCTTGCGCCACGTTCAGCAGCAGGTAGACGACGCCGAACTGCTGGGCGACGCGCAGCTGGCCTTCGGCGATTGCGGGCGCCGACGGCAGGGCGACGGCGGCGGACAGGGCCAGCACGGCCCCCAGTTTCGGCAGGGTGAAACGCATGGTTGATCTTTCTTTATCTACGGTCAGAACGGCACATCGCCTTCGATGGTCGTGCGGTACAGCTTGCGGCGCTGGTCATCCGGGCAACCGGCCGCCAGGTGCATCAGCGAGCGGTTGTCCCAGAACACCATGTCGTGCGGCTGCCAGTGGTGGCGGTAGATATGTTCCGGACGGGTGCTGTGATCGAACAGCGCGTCCAGCAAGGCGCGGCTTTCGTCTTCCGGCAGGCCGACGATGCGGGTGGTGAAGTGCTCGCTCACGAACAGCGCCTTGCGCCCGGTTTCCGGATGGGTACGAACCACCGGATGCACCACCGGTTTCACCTCGTCGATCTGGGCTTGCGTCAGGTTCGGGCGCCACGGGTTCTTTTTCTGCAGGTCGGCGTAGCGCGCCAGGTAGCTGTGCTCGGCCTTCGCCCCTTCGACCGCGCGGCGCAGATGCGGCGGCAACTGCTCCCATGCGGTGTGCTGGTTGGCGAACAGGGTGTCGCCGCTGCCGTCCGCCGGCAGTTCCTGCGCGTGCAGCATCGAGCCCAGGCTCGGCGTCTCCTTGTAGGAGAGGTCGGAATGCCAGAAATGGCCGGCGTCGCCCAGGCCGATCGGCTGGCCGTTTTCGCGGATGTTCGAGACGATCAGGATCTCGGGCGTGCTCGGCAACTGGAACTGGCGCAGCACGTGGATCTGCAGCGGGCCGAAGCGGCGGCTGAAATCGACCTGCTGGGCGGGCGTGATGTGCTGGTCGCGGAACACCAGCACGTGGTGCATCAGGTGCGCGCGGTGCAGGCGTGCGAAGTCGTCGTCGCCGAGCGGCAGCGACAGGTCGAGGCCCAGGACTTCGGCGCCGAGCGCGGCGTCGAAGGGTTTGATCACAAAGTGTTGGCGTGGTTGCAGAACGGCGGACATGGGAGGCGCGGATGAGTCGAAGTGACATCAGGTTAAGGCCGCACGGTCCGGGCGCCAACGAAGCATTTCGAGGATCGTCATGCGAAATCCGTTGGAACGCAGGCAGGGGTAGGATGGAGACCGGCGTCCGACGGCGCCGCGAGGAGAACACCATGAAGCTGACGAACCTGGTTTTGTGCGCCGGCGTGCTGGCGGGCGCCGGCTGCGCCGCCACGCAGGAGGGCCGGACGCCGGTGGCCGATACCCGCACCGACATTCCGTACGACGCCGACAGCCGGTCCGGCGCCTACGGCAGTTCGGGAACGGGCGCGACGGCCGGCGGCAAGGACGACACCGCCCCGCCGCGCGGCGACGCTTCCGGCGGCCTGCCGCCGCGCACCGAGCCGGACGCGCTGCAGCCGCCGCGCCGCGACGAGCTGCCGCAGCAGCAGCGCTGAACCCGGGACCCGGGCGCTAGCGGCAGACGGTGTCGAGCGGCGCCACCGGTTCCACCGCCGGCAGGCCGTCCAGGGCGATGCCGGCATCCTGCGCGCGCCGCTCCATCAGGACGCCGTTGCCGGCGCGCGGGCTCGGTTCGCGGTAGGCCGGGTCGGCCTGGGCACGGTCGAGCGGCACATAGCGGGCGCCGGCGGCGTCCAGCTTCGCCATCACGTCCGGCAGCGTGGCCGCGCTCCAGGCGCCCAGGTGGGTCAGCAGCACCTGCGGGATCATGCGGCCGTACACCCGCTCCGACACGGCCCGCGTGCGCGCGATGATCTGGTCGGCGCGCCGCAGGTAGCCGGCCTTCATGGCGGAGATGGCGGATTCGTCTCCCTTATCCAGGCAGCGTGCATAGGCCTCGGTATAGGCCCAGTCGTCGAAGCTGATGCTGACGTCGGCGATGCGGTAGCCGCGCGCCTTCAGCCAGGCTGCGGCGGCGGCGTGGCGCGCCGGGTCGCTGCCGGCATCGAGGAAGGGATAGCGCAGCACGTGCCAGTCGCGGCCTTCCATGCGCGCCGCCACCGCTGCTTCGCCGGCGGCGACGTCGTCCTGCCAGGCCTGCAGCGACGGCGCCTGGCTCAGGCCGAGGTGGCTGAAGGCGTGGTTGCCGAGCGGGTAGCCGGCGCGGCGCCAGTCGTCGAGCGCGGCGGCGCTGGCCGGCTGCTCGGCGATGCGCCGGGCATTCACGAAGCCCCAGGCTTCCGGCACGCCGTGCTGCTTCAGCGTCGCGATGTACGAGCGGGTGATGCCGGGCCAGCTCAGCCCCTTGGGCAGGGCGCCGTGCACCGGCAGGTCATCCACGGTGACGGCCAGGTCGAAACGATCGGCGGCGGTGGCGCTGGACACCGCGCCGCCCAGTGCGCATCCAGCCAGCAAGGCGCAGGCAAACAGTCGTGCTTTCAAAAGTGTCTCCGAATTGATGTGCAGTTGACTTTTCATCATCCTGCACGGTACGATGAAATCGATTTCAATCATAACCCGAGCCGCCCGTCCGAGGCGGCCCTCATATATACAATAGACAAGTACCAGGAGACAAGATGACTCGACCCGCCCCGCGCCGCCCGCGCCGCCCCACTTTGCGCACGACCCCGCTGCTCACCGCCCTGCTGCTCGCCGCCGGCGCGGCGTCGGCCGTCTCCGCGGCAGCACCTGCCATCAAGGTCAACCAGGTCGGCTTCCTGCTGGCCGCGCAAAAGCTGGCCGTGGTGGCGGACGGGACGGCGGCGCGCTTCGCGGTGATCGACGCCGCCAGCGGCAAGCAGGTGCTGGAAGGCAGCCTGGGCGCGCCGGCGGCCTGGGACGCTTCGGGCGAGACCGTGCGCCTGGCCGATTTTTCGGCGCTGCGCACGCCCGGCAGCTACCGCCTGCGGGTGGCAGGGATGCCGGACTCGGCCCCGTTCGCGGTGGCAGCGGACGCCTACCGCGCGCTGGACGCCGAGGCGATCCGCGCCTACACGCTGAACCGCGCCGGCATCGCCTTGAGCCCGGCGGTGGCCGGCGCCTACGCGCGCGCGGCCGGCCACCCGGACACGCAGGTCCTGGTCCACCCGTCGGCGGCATCGGCCAAGCGCCCGGCCGGTACCGTGATCTCCAGCCCGAAAGGCTGGTACGACGCCGGCGACTACAACAAGTACATCGTCAATTCCGGCATCAGCACCTATACCCTGCTGGCCGCCTACGAACACTTCCCGGGCTGGTTCGACGGGCTGGCGCTGCGCCTGCCGGAGTCGGGCAACCGCGTGCCGGACATTCTCAACGAAGCGCTGTGGAATCTGGACTGGATGCTGACCATGCAGGACCCGGCGGACGGCGGCGTCTACCACAAGCTGACCAACAAGGCCTTCGACGGCATGGTCATGCCCGACCGGGCCACCGGCCCGCGCTACGTGGTGCAGAAGGCAACCGCCGCCACCCTCGACTTCGCCGCCGTAATGGCCGCTGCCAGCCGCATCCTGGCACCCTTCGACAGCCAGCAGCCGGGGCGTTCGGCGCGCTACCTGGCCGCCGCGGAAGCCGCCTGGGCCTGGGCCAAGGCGCACCCGGACGTCCTGTACGAGCAGCCGGCCGACATTCTCACCGGCGGCTACGGCGACAAGCGCGTCGACGACGAATTCGCCTGGGCCGCGGCCGAGCTGCTGGCCACCACCGGCAAGGCCGTCTACCGCGCGCCGGCGCTGGCCGCCGCCGGCAATCCCGAGCAGACCGAACCCGGCTGGGCCGACGTGCGCCCGCTCGGCTGGATCACGCTGGCCCAGCACCGCGCGCGCCTGGCCGGCACCGACGGCGCCGCGCTCGACGCCGCCGTGCTCGAGCCGCTGCTGGCCAACGCCGACAAGCTGGCCGCGCGCTGGCAAGCCTCGCCCTACCGCGTCAGCATGGCGCGCAAGGATTTCGTCTGGGGCAGCAATGCGGTGATCCTGAATCAGGCGATGATGCTGGTGGCGGCCTATCGCGTGCAGCCGCGCGCCGCGTACCTGAACGCAGCCCAGTCGGCACTCGACTACGTCCTCGGGCGCAACGGCCCGGGCATGTCCTTCGTCACCGGCTTCGGCGCGCGCGCGCCGCAGCATCCGCACCACCGGCCCTCCGAAGCCGACGGCATCGCGGCGCCGGTGCCGGGCTGGCTGGTGGGCGGGCCGAATCCGGGCCAGCAGGACCTCAAGGGCTGCCCGGCCGCCTACCCGTCGGCGCTGCCGGCGCTGTCCTACCTGGACAACGTGTGCAGCTACGCCAGCAACGAGGTGGCCATCAACTGGAATGCGCCGCTGGTGTACATGGCGGCCGCGCTGCAGACGCTGGTGCGCTGAGCACGGCGGTGGGCCTGCCGGCGGCTTGCCGGCCGGGCTTGCCGGATCAGAACCCGGCCAGCATCTCGCCGACCGCCGTCACCAGGGTCGTTCCTTCGATCGGCTTGGACAGCACCCGCAGGTGCTGTCCGCTGGTGCCGATCTCCATCGGATAGGCGGACACCACGGCGATCGGCAGATCGGGGTGCAAAGGCCGTACGCGCGAGATCAGTTCCTGGCCGTTCATGCGCGGCATGCGGGCATCGGTGACCAGCGCGTCGACCGGTTCGCGGTCGAACACCGCCAATGCTTCGACGCCGTCCTGGGCCGTCGATACCCGATAGCCGGCCGATTCCAGATAGCGCCGGAAGATGTAAGTGATGGCTTCTTCGTCATCCACCACGAGCACGTGTTTCATTCCTACCCTTTCGTGATTCCAGCGCGGCCGACCCATGCAGGCCGGGTGCGGACGCACATGCCACAGCCGAATCGATAAATTATAAACAATGTTATCGGACCGCTGCGCACGGCGTGCACGGCACGCGTCCTGTCAATACGCCGCCGCGCCGGCGGACGGTCCGGATGTTGGGCGCAAACATTCTTGTTGCCGAGGCTGCTGCCCTGTTCTACACTCGTCCGTATTGACGCGCGGACCACGCGCGCAGCGGCACACCACCGGAGACAGGGAGACGGCATGACGAACGCGGCGATCCACGGGATCGGCAATGAGAATGGCAACGACCGTGGCAACGACAGCGGCAACGACAGCGGCAACGCGATCCGCAGGATCGTGATCGTGGGCGGCGGCACCGCCGGGTGGATGGCGGCGGCGCCGCTGGCGCAGCGCCTGGCCGGTCCGCAGTGCGAGGTGACGCTGGTCGAGTCGCCCGAGATCGGCACCATCGGGGTCGGCGAAGCCACCCTGCCGACGATCCGCTTCTACAACGCGGCGCTGGGCCTGGACCAGGCCGATTTCGTCGCGCGCACCAAGGCCACCTTCAAGCTCGGCATCGAATTCCAGGACTGGGGCCACCTCGGCAACCGCTTCTTCCACGGCTTCGGCGACTACGGTCCGCCGCTGGCCGGGATGGCGCCGCACGTGCACTGGCTGCGCCTGGCGCGCAGCTTCGAACGCATGCCGGCGCTGGACGAATGGTCGATGGCGGCGGCGATGGCGCGCGAGAACAAGTTCATCCCGCCCAACAAGTCGCAGGTCGGCGTCACCGACGGCTATTCCTACGGCTTCCACTTCGATGCCGGCCTGTACGCGGCCTACCTGCGCGACTACGCGCTGGCGCGCGGCGCCCGCCGCATCGAGGGCATGGTCGACGCGGTCGAGCAGCATCCGGAAACCGGCTTCCTCACCGCGCTCAAGCTGCGCGACGGGCGCCGCATCGAAGGCGACCTGTTCATCGACTGCTCGGGCTTCCGCGGCCTGCTGATCGAGGGCGCGCTGCATGCCGGCTACGACGACTGGAGCGACCAGCTGCCCTGCAACAGCGCCCTTGCCGTCCCCTGCGCCAGTGCGCCGCGGCTGACGCCCTACACCCGCTCGACCGCCAAGGAGGCCGGCTGGATCTGGCGCATCCCGCTGCAGCACCGCATCGGCAACGGCCACGTCTACAGCGATGCCTTCACCACCGACGAGCGGGCGCGCGATACCCTGCTGGCCGGGCTCGACGGCGCCGCGCTGGACGAGCCGCGCCAACTGCGCTTCGTCACCGGACGGCGCCGCAAATCCTGGGTCAAGAACTGCGTGGCGCTGGGCCTGTCGGCCGGCTTCGTCGAGCCGCTCGAATCGACCAGCATCAACCTGATCGAGTTCGCGGTCGGCAAACTGGTGGAGCTGTTCCCGGAGCGCGATTTCCGCCCCGAGCTGGCCGACGAATTCAACCGCCTGATGAGCATCCGCTACGAGTCGGTGCGCGATTTCATCATCCTGCACTACAAGCTCACCGCGCGCGACGATTCCGATTTCTGGCGCCACTGCGCGGCCATGCCGGTGCCGGACTCGCTGCGCCACCAGATCGAACTGTTCCGCGAGACCGGCCGCATCACCATCCTCGACCGCGACGGCTTTGCCGAACCCTCGTTCGTGGCCATGCTGATGGGGCTCGGCGTGGTGCCGAAGCGCTACGACCCGTTCGCCGACGCGGTCGACATCCGCCAAGTGCACGGCCACTTCGCCGGGCTGCGCGACATGATCGGCACCGCGGTGGCGCGCATGCCGGAACATGCCGCCTACCTGCAGGCGCTGGCCCCGAAGAGCGCCGCCAAGGTGGCCTGACGCCGCCGGCGGCGGCTCGGCCGTAGCGTTTTCACAACGGCGAAAAGTTGCAGGGACCCCGTTGAGCGCCCGCAGACGGGGTCATGCAGCGCCGGTGCTAGCATCGGTGACAGTCGGGGATTGCGCCGTACCTGTCCCTGGCGGTAGCATCGTACGGATGAGCTGATCTGTCTTCAGGAGTCCCCGTGGATATCGACCGCTTCAAGACGATGGTGGCGCGCCTCGAACAGGAAAGCGCCCGCGCGCCCGGGCAGTACCGGGTCAAGGTGGCGCTGCTGGCGCTGCTCGGTTTCGCGATCCTGGCCCTGGTGCTGGCCGCGGTCGGCTTCGGGCTGGTGGCGCTGGTCGGCATCGCCGGGGCGCTGGCCTTTACGGGCGGCGCCGCACTCCTGCTGCTGCTCAAGCTCGGCAAGCTGCTGTTCCTGCTGGCGGTGCCGCTCTGGTTCACCCTCAAGTCGGCGGTGCAGGCGCTGTTCGTGCGCCTGCCGGCGCCGCAGGGCCGCGCGATCACGCGGGCCCAGGCGCCGGCCCTGTTCGCCGCCCTGGACGACATGCGTACCCGCATGAAGGGGCCGCGCTTCCACCACGTGCTGGTGGTGAACGAAATGAACGCCGCCGTCGTGCAGCGCCCGGGCTTCGGCCTGGTCGGCTGGCCGCGCAACTACCTGCTGCTCGGCCTGCCGTTGCTGGAATGCCTGGCGCCCGACGAAGCGCTGGCGGTCGTGGCCCACGAGTACGGCCACCTGGCCGGTTCGCACGGGCGCTTCTCGGCCTTCATCTACCGGCTGCGCCATACATGGGGCACGCTGCAGGCGCACATGGACCATTTCCAGGGCTGGCTGGCGCGCCTGGTGGCGCCGCTGGTGCGCTGGTACGCGCCCTACTTCAACGCCTACACCTACGTGCTGGCGCGCGCCGACGAATACAACGCCGACGCCGCCTCGGCCCAGCTGGTCGGCGCGCACAACGCCGCGCATGCCCTCAAGCGCGTCAACCTGGCCGGGCCGCAGTACCGGCAATTCCTGGAAGCGACCTACCGCCGCGTCCACGACGAAGCCGCGCCGCCGCCCGACCTGCTGCACGCCTGGGCGCAGCTGGCGCGCCTCGAGGCCGAGGAAGCGCACCGCACGCGCTGGCTGGGCGACGCGCTCGACCGCGAAGGCCACTTCACCGACACCCACCCGACCCTGCGCGCACGCCTGGCGGCACTGGCCGCCGGCCCGTCCGCGCCGGACGCCGGCATCGATGCGCTGCCGCCCGCGCTGGCCGGGCCCAGCGCCAGCCAGGCCTGGTTCGGCAACGCACTGGACGGCCTGCGCAGCGCACTCCAGGAGGGCTGGGCCAGCGCGGTTGCCGGCGAGTGGACCGAGTGCCACACGGCGACCTGCAAGCGGCGCGCCCGCCTGGACGAGCTGCGCGCCATCGACAACCGCGACACCGACCAGGCCTTCGAGCTGCTGCGCTTGACCCGCATCGAGACGCCGGACACCGACATGCGCCAGGACTTCGCCGATTTCAACGCGGCCCATCCCGGCCATCCGGGCGGCCTGTTCTACGAGGGCTGCGAGCGGCTCGACCAAGGCGAGCGCGCCGGCCTGGCGCTGCTGGAACGCGCGATGGCGCTCGACCCGGAAGCCACGCGGCCGGCCTGCGAGCGCGCGCATGCGTTCCTGATGGCACACGGCGAGGAAGCGCTGGCCGAGGACTATGCGGCGCGCTGGCGCGGCTATGTCGGCTAATACCTAGGGCTGACACCGCGGCTGATACCTGGGGCCGATACCGCGTCCGATCAGGCCCGCGGCAGCAGCCAGCGCCCGGCGAAGCGCTCGGCCGTCTCCGGCTTGCCGAAAAACTAGCCCTGCGCCTCCCCGCAGCCGAGCGAGCGCAAGACGCGGGCCTGGGACTGCGCTTCTACCGCCTCGGCGAATGGCCGAGGACGGATGGAAATCAAATCCCGCTTGACCCCGCCTACCAGTCCATCTTTTGCCGGATGAAGGCCGTCAGCTGCTTCGCGTTGGCCTGGTGCTGCTTCACGCGCGGGTGCTGGCCGTAGCCGGTGAACGGGAAGAACACGGTGTCGATGCGCGCGTCGCCGCCCTTGCGCAGGTTGGCGACGGCCGCCGTCACGTAACCGGGCCACGCCGAGCCGGGGCGGGTGGCTTCCATGCTGCCCAGTGCGCACACGATGTAGGCCTTCGGGTACAGCTGGCGGATGCGCGCCACGAACTTCTGGTAGGCGGCAATGCGTCCCTGCGCATCCGGTTCCGGCTGCAGGCGGTGATCGCGGCCGATCAGCCAGCTGTCGTTCTGCATCAGGTTGATCACCACCACGTCCGGGGTCCAGCGCGCGAAATCCCACCGGCTGTCGTTGTCGCCGACGGCGCTGAGCTGGTCGTAGAAGTCCGGCATGGTGAACGGGAACCAGCTGATCATCACGCCGATGCCGCTCTGCGAGGTCATGTGCATCTCGGCCTCCAGCGCGCGTGCCGTGATCGCGGCATACGACATGAAGCTGTTCTTGTCCTTGCCGGCGTCGTCGCGGCCGTTGTCGGCGCCTTCGTTGCCCATCCCGCTGGTGATGGAGTCGCCGAAGAACTCGATGCGGCGCTTCGGGCGCGGCGGCGGCGGCAGCAGTTCGGCGCCGTCGGCCAGCTCCAGGCCGCGGAACACGGTGGCGCCCTCTTCGCCTTCGGTGCGCTTGGTCACCAGGAAGCTGTGGCGGCCCGGCGCCAGCCCCTGCGCCACCAGGTAGGTCTTGTCGCCCTTGGCCGCTTCCAACACGAAGGGATAGCTCAGGTCGCCGTCCAGGAACACATTGAAGTAGTTCTTCCCCTGCGCGTCGTCGAGCCGGATCGACAGCGTGCTGCCGGTGAAGTTGCCGGCAATCGCGGTATTGGGCCAGGACAGCACCGGCGCCGCCGGGTTGGCCGTGTCGATGCGGCCCGTGTACTGCAGGTTGCGGTGGTCCGGCGCGATGGTCGTGGCGGCGCTTGCCGCGTGCAGCAGGCCGGCGAGCGCCAGGCCGAGGATGGCAGGGAGTCGTTTCATTGGGGGGCTTTCAGAAATGCCGGCAGCTTGTCCAGCGTGAGTACGTTCGGGTGGTGGTAGACCTTGTTCTTGTGCGCGCCGGTGTTGTAATACTCGCCGCTCCAGAAATTGTCCTGCGCGCTGACCCCGGCGCCGGCGCGGGCGTCGTTCCAGACCGTGAACCACAGCCAGGGCGCGCCGTCGGCCAGCATCTTGTCGGGGTCGGGGATGTAACTGGTTTCGGACAGCGCCACCGGCTTGCGCTGTCCCGGGATCGCCTGCAGGCGGCGATAGGTCGCCGCCTGCGATTTGTAGGTCTTGTTGTCGCTGTCGTCGTAGATGTCCCAGCCGACGATGTCGACCACGTCATCGCCCGGGTACCAGGCTTCGTGCTGGCCGTTCCACACCCACACCAGGTTGTGCAGGCCATGCACCTTCACCAGGCGCTCGTACATGTGGCGCCACAGCAGGATGTAGGCCTGCGCCTGCGGGACCCCGTCGCTGCGCGTGCGCCCCCACCAGAACCAGCCGTCGCCCTGGCTGCCGGCCGCTTCGTGCAGCGGGCGCCACAGCACGGTGACGCCGGCATCCTGCAGGCGTTTCAGCTCGCCCGCGATCAGGTCGATGCCGGCATCGAGCTGGCGGTAGGCCGGGCTGGCCCGGTCGAGTTGTCCGTTCGCCACCGGGATGGTGAAGGCGGTGTTCTTGCCGGCATCCGGCTCGCGCGCATAGAAATTGGCGCGGTTGGCATCCGGCGTGCCCAGCAGGGCCGGATCGCGCCAGTGCCAGCAGAAGGTCACCAGGCCGCCGCGGCGCGCAAAGGCAATCGCCTCGTCGACCTGGCGCAGGCCCTGGGCCGGCTTGCCGGCTTGGCTTGTCTGGCCGGTGTTCATGAAATCGTAGCCCATCAGGGCCGGATACCTGCCGGTGTCGGCGTGGACCCGCGCGGCCATGTCGACGCTGTCGTCCCAGGTGAGGTCCTGCTGGCCGGCGATGATCTGCCTGCCCTGGATCGACTGCAGCCAGGCGTACAGGGCGCGGGTGCGCGGGGTGGCGTCCGGGTCGGACAGGTCGGCGGCAAAGGCCGGGGCGATGGCGGCCAGCAGCAGGCCGAGCGTGGCGATTCGGGCGGTGCGCATCGTGTGCTTCATGTCGTCGAATGCTTGATGAGTTATCCGTAGCGCGTCGCACCTGCGCAGGCAGGTGCCCAAGTTATCGGAGACGCACGCAACTTGGGCCCCTGCCTGCGCAGGGGCGACGCTGCCAAGAGTTGACGGTGCTCTCGCTGCTGCGATTCCTACGGCGTATAGGTTCCCATCTTCACCTTCAGCACCGTCGGCGCCGCCGGCAGGTTCAGGCCGTAATCGGTCTGGTCCCCGTTCCAGTTGCGCTCCATCACCCACTTGCCGGCGGCATCGAAGCGCCCCTCTTCGACCCGCGCGTACATCGACGGCTTGCCGCCGTTGGCGCCGCTGCCGCTGAACTTGATGCGGGCCTGCTGGCCGACCAGCACGAATTCGTCAGGGCCGATCTGGGCAAAGGCGACGCCGCCGTTCGGGGTCTCGGTGCCGGACGCGTACTCGTTCTTGTCCTTCAGGTATTCGCGCTCGCCGAACTGGAACTCGCGGAACGACACCGTGGCATTCCAGCCGGCCAGCGCCACCGTCTGGGGCGCGCGGTCGTCGCCCTCGGCAACGCCGCGGGTGCGGCCTTCGAAGGCCCAGCGCGCCCAGGTTCGCGCCATCGGCGCAAAGGCGGCGTAAACGGTGGCGAAGGGTTCCACCATGCGCCGGTCGGTGAACTTCGATCCGAGCGGGTAGTTGCTGTAGCTGGCGTAGTCGATGCCGAACGGCGACACGCCGAGCGCGCCGCGTCCCAGGATCTGGTACACGTAGCGCGCATAGCCGGCGGCATTGCCCATCTCCGGCACCATCAGCGGATTGTCGGGGCGCTGGAAGCGCTCCAGCGTGGTGCCGACCTTGCCCGACTCCGGCATGTAGATGTCGGGGCCGGTAAAGTCGATGTGCGGCGCCGCCGCTTTATAGATGTCGATGACGTCGTAGGTCGGGCCGCCGCTGGCGAAGTCCGACTTCCACGGCGGTGCCGGCAGCGGGCCCGGGTCGCGCAGCGCGTTGTTGACGAACATCGGCAGGTCGTAGACGGCGCGGCCGGCGCGGGCGATCTCCTCGATGTAGCGCGCGATCGCCCAGCTGTGGAAGTACTGGTCGGCGTAGTCGCCGTAGACCTCGGACCAGTTGCCCGCCGCGGCGCCGGGCCGGGACGCCTTCTGGCGCGCCAGCACCTCGGCCGGCACCGGCTGCGCGAACGCCGCCTGCGCGCGCGGCGCATAATCGCGCGCCACGCCGTAGGTGCCGACCTCGTTCTCGACCTGCACCATGATCACGGTGCGCCGGGCGCCATCGATCAGCTTCAGGTGCGCCATCAGCGCCACGAAGGCCTTCTTGTCGGCCGCCAGCGTGCCCTCGCCGAACGGCGACAGGCAATAGCTGGTCTTGCCGTCCTTGTCGATCATGCGCGGGAAGCGTCCGTTGTCGAACTTGACCCAGGCCGGCGTGTAGGCGGGGCCGGTGTTCTTCCAGGTGCCGAACCACAGCAGCACCAGGCGCACCTTGTTCTCGCGCGCCTGCGCGACCAGGGTGTCGACGTAGGAGAAATCGAAGCGCCCTTCCTGCGGCTCGATCTGCTGCCAGGCCACCGGGATCTCGAGCGTGTTGGCGTGGGCATCCTTGATTGCCGCCCAGACCTTGGGCAGCGCGGACGGGTAGTTGCTGGAGTTGTGGGCCTGGCCGGCCAGCACCAGGAACGGTGCGCCGTCCACCATCAGCGCATGGCGGCCGTCCTGGGTGACGATGCGCGGCAGGTCGGCGCCGGATGCGGCCGCTGCCTGGGCAGCGCTGGCGGCGACGGCCAGCGCGGTCATGGTGGACGCGACAAGGGTATACGCGCCGCTGCGGCGGGTCTGGGTTCGCATGGAGTCTCCTGGCTGTTGTTATAGGTATTGGAACGTTGGCAAGCATGCTAAGCCAACACCGCATCACAGGCAAGGGTAATGTTCACGCTAACATATGTTGCGCGACCGCTGCTAAACAAACCCCGCCGGGCCCGCATTTGCCGCTAATCCGACGCGTAAACGTACATACGCTTGTCAATTGCTGCCAGCACGGCAATTTCATGCCAAAAACGGGCTTGCCCAACCGCACGACAGCACCCTTCGGCGATGCAATTTGCTGCACTGCGGCACCAAGCCATCGAGTGTGACGCTTCTCACAGCGGTGCGATTATCGCACCCTGCGGCCCACGGATGAGGTGTTGTTATTTTACAAAACCAGGATGGATCTGACAGCACATATTGCCTGTTTTTGCCACCATTCGCGCAATTCGTGTTGCGTATTCACAAAACTTACAAGCTTGTAAGGTATCCGGGGAAATTTTATGGTAGCGTACAACAACCAGTGTTAAACAAACGCTCACACGCGCTGGCTGTTACAGACTGTTAGATAAAAAACATACCTCATCGGGGGAGACAAAGTGACTAAGTTCCAGAAAACTGCGATCGCCGCGGCGGTTGCGCAGGTGGCCTTCCTTTACGCCAACGCTGCATTCGCCCAGACCACCGGCGACGCGCCGGCCGCCGCCGGCGGCAACAGCAACGTGGTGGTGGTCAGCGGCCAACGCGCCGCACTGCAATCGGCCCAGAAACTCAAACAGGATTCGGACGAGGTGGTCGACTCGATCGTCGCCGAAGACATCGGCAAGCTGCCCGACCGCTCGGTCACCGAAGTACTGCAGCGTATCGCCGGCGTCACCATCGACCGTAACATGGCGGGCGACCCGAACCGCCAGTCGGTCGAAGGTTCCGGCGTGTCGGTGCGCGGCCTGACCTACGTGCGTTCCGAAATCAACGGCCGCGACGCGTTCTCGGCCGGCGGCGGCCGCTCGCTCGGCTTCGCCGACGTGGCGCCGGAGCTGATGGCCGGCGTCGACGTCTACAAGAACCCGTCCGCGGAACAGGTCGAAGGCGCCGTGGCCGGCCTGGTCAACCTGCGCACCGCCATGCCTTTCGACTACAAGGGCTTCAAGGGTACGCTGGGCGTGTCGGAAACCTATTCAACCCTGCGCAAGGGCAAGCCCGAGCCGACCGGCACCCTGCTGCTGTCGAACCGCTGGAACACCCGGTTCGGCGAATTCGGCGCCCTGGTCGACTTCGCCCATGCGAAGAGCCCGAGCCGCTCGGACGGCGTGGGCGTCGACCCGTACTTCCCGCACGTGAATTCCACCGACCCGGCGCTGTACGACCCCGCCAAGACCACCTGGATTCCGCTCGGCGTCGGCTACCGCTCGCAGGACTTCGACCGCGTGCGCCGCGGCGACTATGCCGCCTTCCAGTGGCGTCCGAACAAGGACATCACGGCCGGCCTCACCTATTTCAAGACCCGCTACAAGGAAGACCTGACCGAGCGCGGCATCGCCTCGTCCGAGGACAAGTGGTACCAGCAGGTCGCCAGCGGCGACGCGGTCTTCGACAAGAACGGCGTGTTCCAGAGCGGTACGATCTCGAATCCGACCTACGGCGGTTCGCCGTTCAACAGCGCCCAGCGCCTCAACACGCGTGAATCGAGCACCCGCGACCTGGCACTGAACGTGCAATGGCGCGTCACGCCGTCGCTGACCTGGACCAACGACTTCCAGCACGTGCGTTCGACCACGGCCGGCTTCGACGCCGACGTGTCGACCGGCTTCATCCTGCCGAACCAGGCCGTGGACATGCGCGGCGACGTGCCGCAGATCGGCCTCGGCTCGGCCGCCTACATGGCCGACCCGAACAACTACTACTGGGCCTACACCCAGGAAGCGCTGGACCGCGCCAAGGCGACCCAGAAGGCCTGGAAGTCGGACTTCAAGTTCTCGTTCGACGACCCGGTACTGCGCGACGTCCGCTTCGGCTTCCGCATGGCCGACCGCGAAGGCGAGAACCACAAGGCCCAGAAGTTCTACAACTGGCAGGCCATCACCTTCCCGTGGATGGAAGGCTGGCAGATCCCGCACGTGGCCCGCCTCGGCGATCCGCGCTTCGCCGGCGGCGCTTCGCTGCAGACGATCGACAACTTCTTCGACGGCAAATTCAACCTGCCGCCGATGCTGTTCGCCGACGCCGCCACGGTACGCGGCTTCCCGGACGAATGGACCAAGATCCACGCCTACCACGACGTGCTGTGCAAGGAACAGGGTTCGACCTGCGAACCGTGGAAAGCCGCGACCTTCAACGACCCGGCCGCGACCAACACGCAGACCGAGAAGACCCGCGCCGCCTACACGCAGCTGCGCTTCGGCTGGGATGACCTCAAGTATCCGATCGACGGCAACATCGGCATCCGCTACGTCAAGACCAAGAGCAACGGCAGCGGCTACGTCTCCTTCACGCCGCCGGCCGCCACCGACGTACCGGCCGGCGTCCCGGTCACGGGCCAGGAAAAGCTGATCAACATCGCGGCGTTCGCGCAGGCCCAGTCGGCCAGCGAATCGTATTCGAACTGGCTGCCGAGCCTGAACCTGCGCCTGAAGTACAGCGACAAGCTGCAGTTCCGCTTCGCCGTGGCCAAGGCGATGGCGCGTCCGGACTTCAACCAGCTGCAGGTGCAGACCACGCTGAACGCATCGAACTCGCAGACCACGACCCGCGACGCCGCCGGCAACACCACCGCGGTGGCGTTCAACGGCACCAGCCTGACCGGTACCAGCGACGGCAACCCGCACCTGAAGCCGACCACCTCGACCAACGTCGACCTGACCGCCGAGTGGTACTTCGCCAAGGCCGGTTCGCTGACCTTCTCGGCCTTCAACAAGGACCTGAAGGACATCGTCACCACGCAGAACTACAGCTACACGGCCAACGACGTCACCGGCAAGCCGCAGACCTTCGTGGTCACCGGTCCGGTCAACGGCGCCAAGGGCTTTGCCCGCGGTTTCGAGATCGCCCACCAGCAGTACTACGACTTCGTGCCCGACTGGCTGCGCGGCATCGGCACCCAGGCCAGCTGGACCTACGTGTCGAGCGAGCGCAAGCTGAACAACCCGGTGTTCGAAGCATGGTGCTCGGGTAACGACGCGTCGTCCAACTTCAACCTGAACATCAACGGCTGCGATACCGACGGCCGTGCGTTCGGCAAGACCCCGCTGCAGGGCCTGTCGCGCCACACCATCAACCTGGCCGTCATGTACGAGCAGCATGGCCTGTCGATGCGCCTGGCCTACAACTGGCGCTCGCGCTACCTGCTGGGCGTGAACCAGTGGGGCAGCCGCGGCAACAACGGCCTGAACACCAACCCGGCCGCCGATCCGAGCAAGTACCTGATCCCGACCACCAACAACGACCAGGCATTCGGCCTGCCGCTGTACCAGGCGCCGTACGGCCAGCTGGACGGTTCGATCTTCTACGACTTCACGGACAAGTTCCGCGTCGGCCTGGAAGCCACCAACCTGACCAACTCGTACACCCGCCAGATCATGGAGCAGCACGTAGGCAACTTCACGCGCCAGGTGTTCATGAGCGGCCCGCGCTACACGCTGCTGGCACAGTACTCGTTCTGATCGCATGATCCGCACCGATCGCTAGTCCGATCCAGCCTCTACGCCGCCGCGACCTTCCCGGGTCACGGCGGCGAATTTTTTTCAACCAGGAGACTTCATGAACATCCAAGGCGAAATGATCATCGGCAGGCAGGCCGTGCGCGGCAGCGCCGGCACCCTGCGCGCCCACAACCCGGCCACGCGCGCCGACATCGAACCCGCATTCGGCACCGCCACGTCCGACGACCTGGCCGCCGCCTGCCTGCTGGCCGAACAGGCCTTCGACGCCTACCGCGCCGTGCCGCTCGAGCAGCGTGCACGCTTCCTGGAAACCATCGCCGAGCGCATCGTCGACATCGGCCCGGTCCTGATCGAACGCGCGTCGCAGGAATCCGGCCTGCCGACGGCGCGCCTGGAAGGCGAGCGCGGACGCACCGTCAACCAGTTGCGCCTGTTCGCCAAGGTGGTCCGCGACGGTTACTTCCTCGAAGCGACGCTCGATGCCGCCCTGCCCCAGCGCACCCCGCCGCGTCCCGACCTGCGCATGCGCAAGGTCCCGCTCGGCCCGGCGGCCGTGTTCGGCGCCTCCAACTTCCCGCTGGCATTCTCCGTCGCCGGCGGCGACACCGCTGCCGCGCTGGCGGCCGGCTGCCCGGTCGTGGTCAAGGCCCACAACGCCCACCTCGGCACCTCCGAACTGGTGGCCAAGGCGGTGCGCCAGGCGGCCGAGGAATGCGGCATGCCGGAAGGCGTGTTCTCGATGCTGATCGGCGAAGGCAACCAGGTCGGCGCCGACCTGGTCGGCCACCCGGCGATCAAGGCGGTCGGTTTCACCGGCTCGCGCGCCGGCGGACTGGCGCTGGTGCGCATCGCCGCCGCGCGCAAGGAGCCGATCCCGGTGTATGCGGAAATGAGCAGCATCAATCCGCTGTTCCTGCTGCCGGGCGCGCTGGAACAGAATGGCGCCAAGCTGGCGCCGGGCTTCGTCGACTCGCTGGTGCTGGGCGTCGGCCAGTTCTGCACCAACCCGGGCTTGGTGATCGGCCTGGCCGGAGCGCAGCTGGAAGCCTTTACGGCCGCCGCCGCCGAAGCGCTGCAGGCCAAGGGCGCCGGCACCATGCTGACCGCCGGCATCCACCAGGCTTACGTCAACGCCATCGAACACCGCGGCGGCGTTTCCGGCCTGACGCTGGTCGCGCGCGGCAGCGCCGAGGGCCAGGGCTGCGCCGCCCAGGCCGCGCTGTACCTGTGCGACGCCGCCACCTTCCTGGCCAATCCGGCGCTGGAAGAAGAAATCTTCGGGCCGGCCTCGGTGATGATCGCCTGCCGCGACGAAGCCGAGATCCTGGCCGTGGCCGAGCACCTCGAAGGCCAGCTCACCGCCACCGTGCATGCCACCGGCGCGGATCTGGGCATCGCCGGCCGCCTGCTGCCGATCCTGGAGCGCAAGGTCGGCCGCATCCTGTTCAACGGCTTCCCGACCGGGGTCGAAGTGTCGCACGCGATGGTGCACGGCGGCCCGTTCCCGGCCACCTCGGACAGCCGCACCACCTCGGTGGGCGCCACCGCCATCGAGCGCTTCCTGCGTCCGGTGTGCTACCAGGACGTGCCGGCGGAACTGCTGCCGGAAGCCCTGCGCGACGACAATCCGCTGAAGCTCGCGCGCATCGTCGACGGCACCTTGCGTACCGCCTGATCCCGGCCACCGGCCCCGGGCCACGCGCGGCGCTGTCCGCACGTGGCCTTTTTTTTTCGGCGCCGTTCGCCGGCCGGCAAAAAACTCACGCCGCTGCGTGCCCGGGCTCCCCTTCATCTGCGACAATCCGGCATCACCGGCCTTTCATTCTGACGTGCATACCATGACGAAACCATTCAAACGCATCCTGTTCACCGGCGCCGCCGGCAACCTGGGCCGCCGCCTGCGGCCGCACCTGCAGCGCTTCGCGGACGTGGTGCGACTGGCCGACCTGGCCGACGTCGGCCCCGCCGGCCCCGGCGAAGAAGTGGTCCGCTGCGACCTGGCCGATCGCGACCAGGTCATGGCCATGTGCGAAGGCGTGGACGCGATCCTGCACTTCGGCGGCGTCTCGACCGAAGAGGCCTTCGAGCCGATCATGCAGGCCAACATCCTGGGCATGGCCAACCTGTACGAAGCGGTGCACAAGCTCGGCATCCGCCGCGTGGTATTTGCCAGCACCAACCACACGATGGGGATGTACAAGACCACCGACCGCGTGGACGCCACCATGCCGACCCGGCCGGACGGCTACTACGGCGTGTCGAAGGTGTTCGGGGAATCGCTGTCGCGCTATTACTGGGACCGCTTCGGCATCGAAACCGTCTGCATCCGCATCGGCTACTGCTGGCCGGAAGCGACCAACTACCGCCAGATGGTGACCTGGCTGGGTTTGGACGACCTGGTGCAGCTGCTGTGGCGCTCGCTGGTCACGCCGCGTGTCGGGCACACGATCACCTTCGGCATTTCCGACAACGACGGACGCTGGTGGGACGACGCGCATTCGAAGCACCTGGCGTACAAGCCGGTGCAGAGTTCACGCCAGTTCGCCCACAAGATCCCGGCGGCGGTGAACTGGGAAGACATGAACGACATCACCCTGACCTTCCAGGGCGGGGTGTTCCTGCATAATGGGCCGAAGTACAAGGATTGATCGAGTCGTCAGCCGAAAAGCCGTCGCCCCTGCGCAGGCAGGGGCCCAAGTTTGCACGCGCCGTCGAAACGCATCGAACTCGGGCCCCTGCCTGCGCAGGGGCGACGTTGTTTCTCGCTGCCGATAGGTCAGCAGCCCGATTCCAGCTATTTACCGGCGGCCGCTGCGCGTCGCCACATCCAGCCACACCGCCAGCGTCAGGATCGCACCCTTCACGATCATCTGCCAGTAGGTATCCACGTCGAGCATCGACATGCCGTTGTCCAGGCTGGCCATCACCAGTGCGCCGACCAGCGCGCCGTGCACGGTGCCGGCGCCGCCGCGCATCGAGGTGCCGCCGATGAAGCAGGCGGCGATCACGTCCAGCTCGCCCGAGGTGCCCGCCGACGGCGAGCCGGCGGCCAGGCGGGCAGTGTTGATCAGGCCGGCCAGCGCGCACATCAGGCCCATCAGGCCGAAGATCCACAGCTTCACGGCGCGCACGTTGATGCCCGAGAGGCGGGTCGCTTCCATGTTGCTGCCGACCGCGTAGATGCGGCGGCCGAACACGGTCTGCTTGGCGATGTAGCTGAACACGCCCAGCAGCACCAGCAGGATCAGCACCGGCAGCGGGATGCCTTCGTAGCTGTTCAGGGTCGACACGAAGCCGGCCAGCACGATGCCGACCAGCGCCACCCGGAACACCGAGCGCCACAGCGCGATCACCGGCAGGTTGTGCTGCGCCTGGCTCACGCGCTGGCGCCAGGCCAGTACCGCGGCCAGGGCGAACAGCGCCACGCCGAGGGCGATGCCGACGCTCGGCGGCAGGTAGGCCTGGCCGAGCTGCTCGAATTCGGGCGAGATCGGCGCGATGGTCGAACCGCCGGTGATCCCGAGCACGATGCCGCGGTAGGCCAGCATCCCGCCCAGGCCGACAATGAACGAGGGTATCCCCGCGTACGCCGTCAGGTAGCCGTTGACGAAGCCGAGCAGCAGCCCGCTGGCCAGCACGATCGCCATCGAGATCGGCAGCGGCAGGTGGTGGGTCACGTCGAGTACCGCCGCGGCCCCGCCCAGCAGGCCGAGCAGCGAGCCCACCGACAGGTCGATCTCGCCGGCGATGATGACGAACACCATGCCGCAGGCGAGGATGCCGGTCACCGACATCTGGCGCATCAGGTTGGAGAGATTGCGCGCCGACGTGAATCCACCGTCGGTCTTCCAGCTGAAGAACGCCCAGATCAGGGCGATCGCCACCAGCAGCGCCAGGATTTTGTATTGCGTGAAGATCTGCTTGAAGTTGATCCCGCCCGCCGGTGCCGCCTGCAGCGCGGCCGCGCGCATCGGTGCTTGTGCCTTGTCCATCATGGTTTTCCTTGTCCGATCGCGGCTGCCAGTACCTGCTCCTGGGTCAGCCCTTTATTCACGAAATCGCCGCGCAGCCTGCCCTCGCCCATCACCAGTACCCGGTCCGACACGCCCAGCACTTCGGCCAGTTCGGACGAGACCATGATGATCGAGATGCCTTGCGCCGCCAGTTCCAGCATCAGTTTGTAAATCTCGAATTTGGCGCCGACGTCGACGCCGCGGGTCGGCTCGTCCAGGATCAGCACCCTGGGTCCGGTCAGCAGCATCTTGGCCAGCACCGCCTTCTGCTGGTTGCCGCCCGACAGCGCCGTGATCGGCAGCGCCGGGCTGGCGGTCTTCAGCGCCAGGCGGCGGATCTGCTCGGCCACTTCGTGCGCTTCCTTGTGCTCGTCGATGCGCGACAGCGTGGCGTAGCGGTCCAGCACCGACAGCGTGATGTTCTCGCCCACCGACAGGTCGCGCACGATGCCATGGTGCTTGCGGTCTTCCGGCACCAGCGCGAAGCCGGCGCCGATGGCCTTGAGCGGCGTGCCGGTGTCGACGCGCTTGCCCTCGAGCCAGACTTCGCCCTCGTAAGCGCCTTCATAGGAGCCGTAGATCGCGGTCACCAGCTCGGTGCGGCCGGCGCCGACCAGGCCGGCGATGCCAAGGATCTCGCCGCGGCGCAGCTGGAACGACACGTCGTCGACCTTCTTGCGCTGCGGCTGGTCCGGGTCCCAGCAGGTGATGTGGCGCGCTTCCATGACCACCTCGCCGACCGGGTGCGGCAGGGTCGGATACAGCTGGTTCATCTCGCGCCCGCACATCTGGGCGATGATGCGGTCGACGTTCATCGCGTCCATCGGCGTGGTGGCGATGTGCTTGCCGTCGCGGATGACCACGATGGTGTCGCAGATCGCCGCCACCTCTTCCAGCTTGTGCGAGATATAGACGCAGGCGACGCCCTTGGCCTTGAGGTCGCGGATGATTTCCAGCAGCACGGCGATCTCGGCGGCGGTGAGCGAGGCCGACGGCTCGTCCAGGATCAGCAGGCGCGCCTTCTTGTTGAGCGCCTTGCCGATCTCGATCAGCTGCTGGTGGCCGCCGCCGTAGTTCTTCACCGGCAGCACCACGTTCACGTCGGGCAGCTTCAGTTCGTCGAGGATTTCCTCGGCGCGGTGGTTCATCGCCGGGTAGTTCAGGCGGCCGCCCGGGAGGGTCAGCTCGTTCCCGAGGAAGATGTTCTCGGCCACCGACAGCTCGGGCACCAGCATCAGTTCCTGGTGGATGATGATGATGCCGGCGGCTTCGGTCTCGCGCACCGAGCGGGCGCGCAGCGGCTCGCCGTCGAGCAGGATCTCGCCGTCCCAGGTGCCGTGCGGGTAGACCGCGGACAGCACCTTCATCAGGGTCGACTTGCCGGCGCCGTTCTCGCCGCACAGGCCGATGCATTCGCCGGGGCGGATCGCCAGGTCGATGCCGTCGAGGGCGGGCACGCCGTCGAAGCGCTTGGCGATGCCTTTCATTTCTAGGAGGTAGGCGGACATGGAAGACTCAGTTTGCGTATCAGGTCCGTCGTCCCCGCGAAGGCGGGGACCCAAGTGTGCAGGCGTATCGACAACGCGTCCAACTTGGGCCCCCGCCTTCGCGGGGGCGACGTGCATAGGGTGCGACTCAAACAGCGTTGCTGCGTTGCGTACCGCTTATTTACCGGCCAACTGCGCCTGCGAATAGAACCCATCCTTTACCAGCAGATCCACGTTCTGCTTGTTCAGCATCACCGGCTTGAGCAGCACCGTGTCCACGTTCTTGAACCCGTTGTTCATCTGTGCATTGAAGCCCGGCTTCTGGCCGCGCACCAGCTGCACCGCCAGGTTGGCGGCGTTGGTCGCGATCTCGCGCAGCGGCTTGTAGACGGTCATCGCCTGGGTGCCGGCGATCACGCGGCGCACCGCGGCCAGGTCGGCGTCCTGGCCCGAGACCACGGTCTTGCCGGCCAGCTTCTGGGCGGCCAGCGCCTGGATCGCACCGCCGGCGGTGCCGTCGTTGGAGGCGACCACGGCGTCGATCTTGTTGCCGTTCGCGGTCAGCGCGTTCTCGACGATGGACAGCGCTTCCGACGCGCTCCAGTCCTTGACCCACTGCTTGCCGACGATCTTGATGTCGCCCTTGTCGACCAGCGGCTGCAGCACCTTCAGCTGGCCTTCGCGCAGGATCTTGGCGTTGTTGTCGGTCGGCGCGCCACCCAGCAGGTAGTAATTGCCTTTCGGTTTCAGGGCCACCAGCGACTGCGCCTGCAGCTCGCCGACCGCACGGTTGTCGAACGAGATGTAGGCGTCGACGTCGGCGTTCAGGATCAGGCGGTCGTAGGACACGACCTTGATCTTGGCCTTCTTGGCTTCGCGCACGGCGTTGTTGAGCACCGTCGCGTTGTAGGGCACGATCACCAGCACGTCGACGCCGCGCGAGATCAGGTTCTCGATCTGGGCGATCTGGCGCTGCTCGCTGGCGTCGGCCGACTGCACGAACACCTTGGCGCCCAGCTTGTCGGCGGCGGCGGTGAAGTAGTCACGGTCACGCGCCCAGCGTTCCAGGCGCAGGTCGTCGATCGAGAAGCCGATCTTCGGGTGGGCGGCGTCGGCGTGGGCCAGGCCCGCCGAACCGAGCATCGCGCAGGCCAATGCGACTGCCTTGAGCATCTTTTTCATGTGTGTCTCCTGATATTTATAAGTCTTAGTGGTTATGGCGCGGCATGTCGTGGCCCACCCCGCGATAAG
>Ga0308163_10001137_pt1 | contig 32485 bp, 31 predicted proteins | sample PhyTR1_FD_201037 | JGI IMG/M metagenome (GOLD analysis project Ga0308163, IMG submission 201037) | Phyllosphere microbial communities from UC Gill Tract Community Farm, Albany, California, United States - DLSLT.R1 | ecosystem: Host-associated > Plants > Phyllosphere > Unclassified | place: USA... | reverse complement strand
AGAGAAATTGATTCTCATCGCGCTGCAGCTTAATAATATCCTGAAATTTATTATTGAGGTCTTCAACCTTTTGTGTAAAAGAAATATAGGTAACCGGTTTCAGCAGATAACCGTCAGCCTTCGCGCCGAAGGCTTCCAGAGCATATTCCCTGTGTGCTGTAACGTAAACCAGAAAATGACAGTATTTATTCAATATGTCCGCGGCTTCAATTCCATTGAGCACTGCCATACTGATATCTGAAAAAATGATATCGACATGCCCGGTCTCCTGAAGATAAGCGATTGCATGTCTCGCATCTGAGAAAGTGGACAAAAGATTTAAAGTAGGAACCTGGGCTATCAGGTTACTCAGTTCATCAACAGCATGGGGTTCATCATCGATGACAATACAAGTCATTATCATAAGTACATTATTTAATAAAGGCAATGAATCAACAACTAACATAAAGATACAATCATTAATAATAAAGATCTCATATTTTGATAAATTTTGCTTTGTCATATAATATTTTACCCCTTTCATATAAATTATTCTTATCAGTTGTACGGTACTGCTACCTTGGGATTATAAACGAAATAACAGAATGTCTACCTATGAGCCGTTGTGAGCTGTTTGCATTTTATACATAGTTTACAACGGCTTAATTATCCCTTTAAAACCAAATATATCCCATATGAGAAACAAAGAATACACTAAAAGCAAGCTGATCGATGCTGTAGGAACCATTATCCGTAAATATGGATTCACAAAATTAGGCGTAACCAGAGTAGCCCTTGAAGCCGGAGTATCAAAAGTCCTTATTTACCGGTATTTCGGTAGTTTTAGTGAACTGGTCAAAGCCTATCTGCAGGAAAATGACTTTTTAAAGGATTATCTTTCTGAAGACCCTGATGAGGAGGACCAGAGTTTATCTCTACGCGAAAAGGTTTACAAAATCCTTGCAGAGCAATTCAATAGCTTCTATAAACACTGCGAATTGGAAGCTAGGCTGGTTATTGAGATTTCCAATGATAAAGTGATGTTTAAAAGTATCCCAAGAGAAGAAGCGCTGGCCGGGCAGCAAGGTTGCTCAGGTGTTGTGTCAACATTACTTTTGGCAGGAACAGATTACCTTATATTAGCCGGGCAGGAGGGACTTAAAGCTCAGGATCCGGAGGCAGATTCTACCCGGAAAAGTGACCTGCTGCAATCGATCGGCCAGATCGTGGAGTGGCCCCTGGGCTAATTCAGAGGAGCCTGAAAAGCCGCATTTATTTTGTGCTTTCTGTAATGCGTTTTTAAAAATAAAACATCACTTTTGCAGTCTTGAAAAAGGGTTAACGATGTAAAAATAAAAGCGGTATTTATGGAAGAAAAGGTTGTTGAAGAGGTTGTCGAACTAATTGAGCGGAATGTTGAAGGAGAGTTAAGAGATTATTTAGATGCACTCAATATATCTGATGTCGAACATTTGATAGACGACCTTCCACAGTACGCAGTTACTTTTATTGATACTATATCGGTTAAAAGAGCAGTAAATGTTTTCAGGATCCTTGACTTTCCTACTCAGGAGAAGATCATTAAAAAGCTTCCCGGAGAAAAACTTGCTGAACTGATCAACCTTCTTCCTCCGGATGACAGAACTTCCCTTTTCTCTGAACTGAAAGGCGATGCTGTAAAAAAGCTGATCATTCTTTTGCCTGCAAAAGACAGGGTAGAAGCCTTGTCTCTTTTAGGATATAAAGAAGACAGTGTAGGCCGTCTGATGACACCTGATTATATTGCAGTCAAAAAAGACTGGACTGTTAAAACGGTTTTGGAGCATATCAGAAAGTACGGAAAGGATTCTGAGACCATTGACGTAATCTATGTTATAGATGAGAACGGAATACTGCTGGATGATATCAGGATCAGGGAAATCCTGCTTGCTGATCCCGGAGTACCGATCGTCGCTTTGACAGACAACCGTTCTATAGCTTTAAATGCAAATGACCCGCAGGAAGAAGCGATCAACGTTTTCAGAATGAACAACAGGGTTGCGCTTCCGGTAACGGATGACAACAATGTGCTGCTGGGAATTGTGACTGTAGATGATATCCTCTGGATTGCCAATGAAGAATATACAGAAGATATGCACAAGATCGGGGGTACCCAGGCACTGGATGAACCTTATCTTGATATGCCGATCTTCGGGCTGTTTAAAAGGAGGATTGGCTGGCTGGTGGTGCTCTTTCTTGGAGAGATGCTTACTGCTACAGCAATGGCACATTTTGAGGCAGACATTGCAAAAGCAGTAGTGCTTGCGATGTTTGTTCCATTGATCATCTCAAGCGGTGGTAATAGTGGTTCACAGGCTTCTACGCTGATTATACAGGCGATGGCGCTGGGAGAAATTACTATTGGCGACTGGTGGCGGGTGATGAGAAGAGAACTGATCTCGGGATTGATGTTAGGGGTTGTGCTGGGCTGCATTGGGTTCCTCAGGATTTTTACCTGGACTTTATTCTCAGATCTTTACGGGCCACACTGGGCGCTCCTTGGGGTAACAGTTGGGATCGCACTGGTGGGAGTAGTGTTATGGGGTTCCCTGGCAGGATCGATGCTGCCGCTGCTGTTAAAAAAACTTGGTGCCGATCCGGCAACTTCATCAGCTCCTTTTGTAGCAACGCTGGTGGATGTCACCGGACTGATCATTTATTTTTCAGTAGCAGTCATGTTCCTCACAGGGGTATTACTATAAACCTCAATCTTTATCATATACATTTATATTTATATACATAGATATCTGTATATAGATGCTTGCCGTGCCTAACAGGCTCATTCTGTAACGATCCAAAGTCCTTTTCATTCCTGTCAGTTTCCCTGAGCGAACGAGATAGGTAATAATTAATCCGATGATCATCTCCGTATTATTTAACTAAACCTGCAAAACGCTGATAGAAGGCTGTTGGACTTTTTTCATTTTTAGGTTCAAATTTGCCGGCAATAATCGGCAGGTAAATCACTCTTCTGCGGCTTTCTTCACCTGTTACAGCAGATTGTGCTACGCGGTGCCAGAGTCTGCCGTCATGGATCGTAAGATCGCCTGCATCCGGAACAATAGCTACTTCCTGTCGGTCAGCCCTGTTGTCCAGAAAATACCTTTTTCTGAACAGCATGTTATATAAACTTTGTTTATGGGTACCCGGTAAAACCCTTAAACCACCATTCTCAGGCCTAACATTACTCAGGTGTATACCCACATTCAGCATAGGATTCAGTTTGCTGCCCTGGAAGATGTCCCGTAAACCATCTGTATGCCAGCCCATTTGTGTAAACTTACTGTCTACGCCATTCACATAATGGTTCAGTACCATTCCATCTTTTTCTTCTGTTCCCAGCCTGGCTCCGGGGCCAATAAGGTCCAGCAGAATTTCAAATCTGGGATCATGTGTTAATCCTTCAAATAGAGGGTGATGCTGATTGATAAAAGCAAAACGCTGTACAATGGGCGAACCGTCCAGGTCTTTACCATATTTCACAGGGATTCCGTTTACCTTAATTTTCTGCGCTGCGATCCATTGCTGCTGCACCTGTGACGAGGCCTCAATGATGTCGTTTACCGTTTCCTGTTTGATGAAGTTTTTAAAATGAATGAACCCGTTTTTGTTAAAGAATTCTTTTTGCTCCGGAGTGATTTTACTGCCTAAGCTGAATTTTATAGATAAGTTGTCCATGACTGTAATTTTTAAATACGAATGAATAGAATAGGATGCTCAAAGCCGGCGGGTCTGGCTTGAGGATAGTGATTAATCAATAAAACGAATAGAGATTAATGGCAACAACAGCAACAAACAGCCCTTTGGGAAAAGGACATTCGCATGGGACATGCGCTGAAGATATGTTTGTGATTTGCCATCTAAATAAAGTCTACTTAATTAGTAGACAATGCAAATGTAGCAAAATATTTGTCCAAACAAATTTTATTTAAATTATTTTTTGAACGTGGCCTGTTAGGGGACAACTGGCTTAACGCGTGTATAAACCCGCACCAATTTTTTCAATCATGGCTTTTGGCAGATGAGAAGCGAAAAAAGAAGATACTTTATTCAGAAAGCCAGGAATGATCTCAGCCTTTTTATCGAACATTCCCTTTAAACCAGTTTCGGCTACTTCGCCGGGTGCCATATTGAATTTTGCCGCAAGATCTGCAAAGGCATCCAGACCGGCGCGGCTCGCAAAAGCGGTATCTGTGGGGCCAGGGCATAAGCAGCTCACTGCAACAACTGAATGTTTGAGCTCATATCTGATCGCCCTGCTGTAATTCAGGATAAATGTTTTACTGGCGGCATATAATGAAAAGTTAGGGAGGGCCTGATAAGCAGCAGTACTTGCTATATTCATAATGTATGCCTGTTTTTGTTGTTTCAGCAATGGCAACAGGTGATACGTGAGTTCCACGACTGCCCTGATGTTCAGCTGGAGCATGTTCATCTGGTCAATGATTGACAACTCGGAAAATGCCCCCCACAATCCATATCCAGCGTTATTGATCAGCACAGTTAATACTGAGGTTTGCGATTTACACCATTTGGCTGTATTCTCTGCTGCGCCTTCAGCTGATAAATCAATTGCCAGGACGGCCACCTTCACATTGTAATCTTTTTGAATAAGAACAGACAGATCCAAAAGCGCTGTTTCAGACCGGGCAACCAGTAATAAATTGTAGCCGGCTTTTGCCAGTAAAAGTGCGATTGATTTCCCAATGCCTTTGCTGGCACCTGTGATCAGAGCGTATTCAGTCATGTTCAGTAAATTTTTGCGGTAAAATAACGAATTTTAAAGCCGGAAATAAAATGCCCCCAGAAAGCTGTATACTTTATGGGGGCAGAGTAAACCGCTAACGCGGATATTATAGTTTTTAAACGTTAAAACGGAAGTGCATAATATCGCCGTCTTCCACAACGTATGTTTTACCTTCAACACCAAGCTTTCCGGCATCTTTACATGCATTCTCAGAACCTAAAGCCACAAAGTCTGCATACTTGATCACTTCAGCACGGATAAAGCCTTTCTCGAAGTCTGTATGAATCACGCCAGCTGCCTGCGGGGCAGTAAAGCCTTTGGTAATAGTCCATGCCCTTACTTCCTGCACACCTGCGGTAAAATAAGTATACAAATCAAGTAAACGGTAAGCGGCAACAATTAGTTTATTCACGCCTGATTCCTGCAATCCCAGGTCAGACAAAAATTCCTGACGTTCTTCGTAGCTATCCAGTTCAGCAATTTCTGATTCTATTTTTGCAGAAATAATCAATACCTCAGCATTTTCATCTTTTACAGCTTCTTTTACGCGGTCAACATAAGCATTCCCATTGATGACAGAATTCTCATCCACGTTGCACACATACATTACCGGTTTCTGGGTCAGTAAGCCCAGTCCCTCAATAAAGTCAAAATCATCTTTTTCAAGCGGGGCAGAACGTACAGATTTGCCGCTTTCCAGATGTGGTTTGATCACGCTTAAAACTTCGAAAGTCCGTTTTGCTTCTTTGTCAGTTTTAGCCAGTTTTTCAACCTTCTGAATGCGTTTTTCTACCGTATCAAGATCTTTCAGCTGTAATTCGGTGTCAATGATCTCTTTATCACGGATTGGATCAACAGAGCCATCCACGTGGATTACATTGCCATCATCAAAACAACGCAATACGTGTATGATTGCATTTGTAGCCCTGATGTTTCCTAAAAACTGGTTTCCAAGTCCTTCACCTTTGGATGCACCTTTCACCAAACCGGCGATATCCACAATTTCGATTGTATTGGGAACTACGCGGTTGGGTTTTACCAGTTCTTCCAGTTTGGTTAGTCTTTCATCAGGTACGGTAATAACACCGATATTTGGTTCAATCGTGCAAAAAGGAAAATTTGCAGCCTGAGCTTTTGCGTTTGATAAACAGTTAAATAGGGTAGATTTTCCAACATTTGGTAAACCAACTATACCACATTGTAATGCCATGAATGATTTTTTTCTTGATTTGCCGCAAAGGTATCAATTTTTTTAAATGCCTGATGCAATAAACTTGCGGCACACCCAAATATTCATTATGTTTAACAACTTTAATATAAGTTATAATCTATCCCAACATTATGGACAACTTTGAAGAAATAGATCCGGTTTCCCCTCAGGAAGATGAAGTGGAGGCGTTATGGGTTTCAGAGGATGTGCGCAGTTATTTGTATGAGACTGCAAAATGGACAAAATTTTTGTCTATTGTAGGATTTGTCTTTGCCGGAATGACTGCCATTGGCGCATTTGGAGCTGGTGCAGTACTGGATACTGTCTCTTCAGTGACTCCTAACAGTCCGCTGATGAAAATAGGCGCGGCCGGTCTCACGATCATGTACTTACTGATCGCTTTGTTCATTTTCTACCCGAGCTACCTGCTGTTTAAGTTTTCTGCAGCTACCAACCAGGCAGTATTGTTTGCCGATCAGCCGAGTTTATCGGTTGCAATGGGGAAAATGAAATCCTATTTTAAATTTTATGGTATTGTTACCATCATCTTCATTGCATTTTATGCTTTTGCGATCATCGCGGTAGCTATCGGCGGAATTGCCATGGCAGCGCGTTAAGATATCAAGGGAAAGCCTGCCGGTTAGTACCGGGCAGGGCTTTCTATTTCGTGTTTAAAGGTTTTGATTTCTTTGCTGAGCAGCTGCTCAAAATAGGGATTGAATAATCTTGCCAGCCCTATTCCCACACCACCGATAGGAGGGTGATAAGAAAGCACAATCTTGAGTATTGTTCCCGATCCATCTGGAGTTTCATCAAATTCTACCTTGCCAACGTGCTGCAGAACAGAGCCTGTTGCAGATCTCCATCCAATCATATGACCGGGTTCATCTTTGACAATTTCCGCGGTCCAGTTTACAGGAAGCATGTTTCCAAGTACCGTTGTTTTCCAATGGGAAAGTTTTTCACTGATTGTGCGCACATTAAACAAATGGTTTACGCTGCCCGGCAGATTGTTGATATTTCTCCAGTATTTGTATACATCTGCAGCAGGGCGGTCAATCACAAACTCACCGCGGATATTCACTGCCTGTGGTTTGGTACCGTCTATATCCAGCTGTTCATAAAACAGGCAGCGCCCTGTAAAACCACGGTAGGTCAGGTATGCGCCATATAGGAATTTAGGCTTAAAAGGATTTCTTAATCCTTTGCTGAGCAGGATTGCCCCTGCAAATACAGACACAAACCTTTCTGTCAGACCTACATTTTCATGCTGTTGTTTTTCTATCGAAAAATTACCAGAACGTAATTTAAGATGTTCCTGATGTGTCTCCATAATTATTTCTTTTGTTCAATAGCTTCGCCGATTGCGGCAACATCCTCATCGCTGAGTTCGCCCCAGAGCTGTTCCCATTTCTGATCTTCATCCAGTCTGATCTGCGTGAGCTGTTCATCACCGGATTTGCAGATAAAATACTCTACGCCATCGCTGGTTTCATCCGGTTTAACTGTAATCGTTTTGCTTTGTCCGTCCAGATTGATAACAATGTCAAACTCTGGGTTATGTAATTCTAGATCTGCCATAATTTATCTTTTATACCTAGGTAACAGATTTAGGGCATGAGTGTTTCGCGAATTTGCGTTTAATCGCATAAAAAAACACCTGAAGAAATTTACTTGCAGGTGTTTAATATTTTCTTATCCGGATGCTGTACCCGGAGATCTGAACGATTAAGGCTTAGTTCTGAGCTTCTTCAAGCTTCACAATATTCCTGTAAGGGAAGGAGGTGAAGATATGGCGGCGTGCAAATCTACCCGGAGAATCAGCATTCACCAATTTCACATAAATCGCTTTAGGTACTTCAAAATATTCATATGCACTTCCGTCAAGGAAATATACAGTAAGGATCAGTCCCGCCCATTTATAATCAGCAATACCACAAGAAGCAGTTGTAGCTGTGTATTCATCGATTGAAAGCGCAAGCGTTTCAGGAGCAATACTTACCAGGAAGTGGTAAGCCTCGATAATTTCTTTACTTTTTACTTCAGCGGCATGTTTAGCCTCGTCGCTTTCCTGAAATTTATCCGGATGATATTCCTTCATTAAATTTCTGTAAACAGTTTTTAACTCCTTAAGTTCGGCATCTTTCTGAACACCCAATAATTTTCTGTAATCAACAATCTTCTTCATAATGTATTTAATGGCAATATCTGTTTGTGATTAACAGGCTGAATGGCAGGATCAACCAATGGATCAGGGAAACATTTTTGCAAAGGTACAATTTTAAAAACGAAACAAAGATTAAGCTTATGTTATTGATATTTAATCACTTTTTAATTTGCTTTTAATCCGCCTTTAACCAGCTCATTTTAATTTTGATCATCTCTTATAATTTGTCTTAAATTTCAGAACATATGTGTAATGCAACATTGCTGGCTGCCCTGGGCACGCCCGAAATCCTGGTGATCCTGGTTGTAGTCCTTCTCCTTTTCGGCGGCAAAAAAATACCCGAGCTGATGAAGGGCCTGGGACAGGGAATCAAAGAATTTAAAGACGGTCAAAACGAACATGAATGAGTTTGGAAATAGATAGTTACCTTTATGGCTCAACTAACATTACTCAGCCCATGTTTAAAATCGGATTAGCAGAAGATGATGTCAAGATAGCCGGCCTCGTGAAGACCGGGCTTCAGGAACACAACTACAGCGTAACCACCATCTCCGATGGCAGCCTGGCATTGAATGCCTTCCAGGAAGAAAGCTTTGATCTGATCATTCTGGATGTGATGATGCCCGGAATGAATGGCATTGAAGTATGCCGGCAGCTACGGGAAACCAATAAAGAGGTTCCAATTTTAATGCTTACAGCACTGGGTTCAGTAGACGACAAAGTACTTGGATTAAACTCGGGAGCTGATGATTACCTGGTCAAACCCTTCCATTTTAAGGAACTCCTGGCCCGGATCGAAGCCCTGCTGAGGCGCCACGCCCCGGCCTTTACCCAGCAGAAAAACCTGCTGAGTTATGCAGGCATCGTCCTTGATACCTATAGCAAAACCGTTCAGCGCGAGGGAAAAGATATCCAGCTCACCGCCAAAGAATTTACACTTTTGGAACTCTTCCTCAAAAATCCAAACCGTCTTTTATCACGTCAGTATATTGCTGAAAATGCATGGGATATCAGTTTCGATACGGGTACGAATGTGATTGATGTCTATGTAAACTTTCTCAGAAACAAGATCGAAAAAGGATTTGATACCAAACTGATCCACACCAAGATCGGGATGGGTTATATCATGAAGTAAGGCCCCATGAAGATAAAAGACCGCCTGGCTCTCTATTTTACACTAATCAGCACACTTACGCTGCTTTGTGTGCTTGCTGCGGTTTATTATTCTTTCGGGAAGGTGATGGAAACAGAATTCTTTGAGCGGCTCACTGACCGTACCATGGTTACAGCCAAACTGTACCTGAAAGCCGATGAGATCTCCAGTGACGCGCTGAATAAAGTGCGCGAGCAATATCTCGAAAAGCTTGATGGAGAAGTGATCCGGATTTATAACGAACGGAACAACCCAACTTTTATCGGAGACGAGCAGCAGTTCTGGACCAACGAGACTATTGATCTGGTAAGGCAACAGGGCAAAGTGCGTTTCAAAGACGGCAACAGACAAGTTGTTGGAATCTTTTATAAAGATAACCAGGGTGATTTTGTGATCATTGCTTCGGCTATAGACCATGCTACGGAAATACGGGTTGAACAGCTCCTGAAAGTGATGATCATCGTGTTCATCATTATTTTTCTGGGCCTGCTGGTTTCCGGACGATGGATCGCAAAAAGGATCCTGGCACCCTTAAACGTATTCATAGAACAGGTAAAACTGATTAAATCCAATAATCTCCACTTTCGTGTGGAAGAGGGAAAAAACAAAGATGAGATTACCCTGCTCGCGCAGAATTTCAATAACCTGATGGAACACCTTGAGCAGTCTTTTATCCTTCAGAAAACCTTTGTGGCCAATGCCTCCCATGAACTGAGAACCCCGGTAACGCGGATGATCATCGGCACTGAGATTGCCCTTTCCAAAGACCGCCTGAAAGAAGAGTATGAAAGTGCTCTTCATTCGGTACTGGAAGATGCTGAAAAATTAGAAAATATCATCACGGCACTGCTCAACCTGGCGCAGGCAGACCTCGAATACAGTTCCTCAAAGGCAATAGACATCCGCCTGGATGAAATGATCTGGCAGCTGCGGACCGAATGGAACAATAAAAAAGGTGCGAATAAACTCCATGTTGACATGATTAACCTTCCATTGGAAGATGAATCCTCCCTGATCATCAGGGCTAATCCTACACTGCTGCAGATTGCGCTCGATAATATTATCGGCAATGCCTTTAAATTTTCAGACAACCAGCAGGTAAACTGTGTGATGGAAATGATGCCTGAAGGAATTATGCTGACCATCAGTGATCAGGGTGTGGGGATCTCCGAAGATAAGCTCGAAGAGATCTTTAAACCCTTCTACAGTTCATCCGGAAAAGCCGAACACGCAGGCAACGGAATGGGGCTTTATATGGCCCATAAAATCATTACTTTGTTCGGCGGAAAAATCAGCGCAGCGTCATCTATTGGGGGCGGAACGACCTTTAAAATAGCGTTTTGTTCATTTTAACCAGTTTTTAACTGGCCTTTAATTCACCTTTAATTTTGCCAAATTAGATTTGTTTAAACAACAAGTCAAATGGTAACCCACTCTCTGAAAATTTATCAGTTCATTCTCTGCCTGACCCTGCTAGGTTTCGCGGAACAATCTGTTGCGCAATCGGCCGATACGCTTCAGCTTACCTTACCACAGGCCGAGAAACTATTTGTGCAGCACAACTATCAGCTGATCGCACAGAATTACCAGACCGATCAGGCAAAGGCGGATATTATTACTGCAAGGTTATTTGATAACCCTACACTCAGCGCAGAAACCCAGCTGTATAACCCGGATACCAAAAGGTTCTTTGAAACCTCGAAAACCAATGGTGAATACCAGGCTTCTATCTCACAGCTGGTAAAACTGGCGGGCAAGCGCAATAAGAATATCCAGCTGGCTACAGTCGGCGTAAAACTGGCCGAGTATCAATATTTCGACCTGATGCGTACCTTAAGGTATAACCTGAGGGCAAACTTTTATAAGACCTATTATGCGCAGCAAAGTGCGAGTCTCTACCAGCAACAGATCAGTTCATTGCAGAAGCTGCTTTCCGCTTCCGAAGCACAGCTGAAAGCAGGGAACATAGCAGTAAAAGATATTATCAGGATCAAATCCCTTGTTTATAGTTTGCAGACGGAATACAATAACCTGCAGAACAGCATAGGGGATATGGAAACTGATCTCAAACTGATGACCAATATTAAGGCAGACAGCAACATCAGCCTGGTGATGGATCCCTCTGAAGAACAAAACTACCAGCTGAATAAAACAGTATATACTACCTTACTCGATTCTGCCCGTAACAACCGTGCAGATCTGAAACTTACCCAGACAGGCATCAGCTATGCTGAAAAAAGCCTGATGGTACAGAAAGCGATGGCGGTACCGGATGTGCAGCTTTCACTGGTTTACGACCTTCAGGGAAGTCACCCCAACAACTACACCGGACTGGGCTTAAGTATCCCACTGCCGCTGTTTAACAGAAACCAGGGAGAAATTAAAAAAGCAAAGATCGCTGTAGATGCGGGAAAAAATATGCTGAACCAGCAGGAAGCAACTTTGGAGAATGAAGTGTCTAACAGCTATAAAACAGCATTGCGCACAGAAAGTCTTTACCAGGGATTTGATAAAAACTTCAACACGGATTTTGATAAGCTGATCACTGAGGTAATCAAAAATTTTAAGAACCGGAATATCGGACTGGTCGAATTTATGGATTTCTATGATTCTTACCGGCAGAATGCACTGCAGATGAACGACATGAAGTACCAGCGTATGAATGCGAAAGAAGAGATCAATTATGTTACCGGTTCCACCATTTTCAAATAAATTATCATGCAAATTAACATCAAAAAACTCAGTATGCTTACGCTCAGCGTACTGACGACTGCCATCGTTTTACAGGGCTGCTCTGAACATCCGAAAGAACAACCCAAAGATGATAAATTTACACTGACAGACTCACTGGTGAACCGCTTACTGATAGACACAGTGAGAAATCCAAATAGTGAAACCGATCTGAACTTTTCAGCCAAAATTGCTCCCAATGAAGAAACAACATCCAGAATCTTCCCGATGGTCAGCGGTAGTGTACGCTCCGTGCCGGTAAAACTGGGTGACCATGTTTCCAAAGGTCAGGTAATGGCTACCCTGGGCAGTCCGGAAATGGCCACTTTTGACAAGGACGCGATCAGTTCTTCTGCCGAACTCAGCAATGCAAAAAGAACATTAAAGGCCGCTCAGGATATGTACAACAGCGGCTTGTCATCGGCCAGAGAGCTCGAAGAAGCTAAGAACGATTTCCTTGTGAAACAGGCAGAAGATAAACGCAGCCGCGCCGTACTGAACCTGAATGGGGGAAGTACAAACGGCAGTTATACCTTAAGATCGCCCATCTCTGGTTTTGTGATCGAGAAAAACCTGAACAACAATATGGCTATCCGGCCAGACAATAATCAGAGCCTTTTTACTGTAGCCGATCTTTCTACTGTCTGGGGTGTCATCAATATTTATGAGTCTGATATTTCCAGTATCCAACAGGGCGATCCGGTAAAGATTTCCATTCTTTCCTATCCCGATAAAGTCTTTACAGGTAAAATAGATAAAATCTATAATGTTTTAGATCCTGATAGTAAGGTCATGAATGCACGTGTAAGTATCCCTAATCCGGGTTTGTTATTAAAGCCGGGAATGATGGCAACGGTACAGATTGCTGCCAAAACCAACAGCGACCTGCCCTCTGTAAATATCAATAACATTGTGTTCGACGAGAACAAAAATTATGTGCTCGTACTGGATAAGGTGAAGAAAATACGTATTCAGGAAGTCACTATCGAACGTCAGTCGGGCGACACAGCATATATAAGCACCGGCTTAAAGGCGGGCGACCGTATAGTTGCTTCAAAAACCGTATTCCTTTACCAAAGTCTTAAGGACTAATTTTTCAGGACGTTAGATTAAACTCATTGTAATGAACAAATTCATTAAGTCGATCATAGGTTTTGCCTTAAAAAATAAATACTTCGTATTTTTTGCCACGCTTGTCATGATCGTAGCAGGCTACCTGAGCTTCAAGAATACCACCATAGAAGCCTTTCCTGATGTAACCAATACAAACATCACCATCATCACCCAATGGCCGGGAAGAAGTGCTGAAGAAGTAGAAAAATTTGTAACCAGGCCGCTGGAAATAGCGATGAACCCCACAGAGAAAAAAACCAGTATCAGGTCTTCTTCACTCTTCGGTTTATCCATTGTTAAGATCACTTTCGAAGACGATGTGGATTATGCTTTTGCCCGTGTACAGGTGAACAACCACATGGATGATGCTGATCTTCCGGCGGGAGTATCTCCGGGTATACAGCCTTCATCAGGACCTACCGGCGAGATTTTCCGTTACACCCTGCAGAGTGATAAAAAATCTGTAAGGGAACTGAAAACGCTGCAGGACTGGGTAGTGGAAAGAGAAATACTTTCTGTTCCCGGCGTTGCTGATGTCGTTAGTTTTGGAGGTGAAGTGAAGACCTACCAGATAACTGTTGATCCGCAGAAATCCATTCAGTATGGTGTTACTGCAAAAGAAGTCTACGATGCGGTTTCTAAAAGTAATATCAATGTAGGTGGTGATGTCATTACGCAGGCCGGTCAAGCCTACGTTGTGCGGGGAATAGGTGTACTCAATAACATCGACGAGATCAAAAATGTGATTGTTGACAACGTTAACGGGACACCTGTATATGTCAAAACCATTGGCGATGTCACAGAAAGCGCACTGCCAAGACTCGGACAGGTTGGACGGGATAACGATCCCGATGTGGTAGAAGGCATCGTTGTCATGCGCAAAGGCGAAAACCCAAGTGCAGTATTGAAAAGCCTGAAAGAAAAAATTAAGGATATCAATGAGAATATCCTGCCTGCGGATGTAAAGATCAACACTTTTTATGACCGTGAAAACCTGGTAGACTATGCCATCCATACGGTAATGCACAACATGATGGAAGGAATAATCTTCGTAACTGTTATTGTATTCCTTTTCATGGCCGACTGGCGGACAACAGTGATTGTATCCATCATCATACCACTGGCACTGCTCTTTGCTTTCATCTGTTTAAAGCTGAAAGGAATGTCTGCAAATCTGTTATCGATGGGGGCTATAGATTTCGGGATCATTATAGACGGTGCCGTCGTAATGGTTGAGGGTATTTTTGTCGCCCTCGACCATCGTGCGGAAAAAGACGGCATGGAGAAATTCAACAAGCTGAGCAAGCTGGGAATTATCAAAAGAGCCTGTCTGGAAAACGGGAAAGGGATCTTTTTTGCCAAGCTGATCATTGTAACCGGTTTACTGCCTATTTTTACCTTTGAAAAAGTAGAGGGCAAGATGTTTTCTCCGCTGGCCTGGACTTTAAGTTTTGCCTTGTTAGGTGCATTGATCCTGACATTTACCCTGGTGCCTGCACTGGCAAGTGTATTGCTGAAAAAGGACGTAAAAGAGAAACATAATTTCTTCCTGAGAGCGATAACCAATGGCACAATCAGCATTTACAATACTGCATTTAAGGCGCGCAAGATTGTTTTTCCGGTGGCGATGATCATCCTGGTAATAGGTTTGTTCAGCTTTAAATTTCTGGGAACAGAATTTTTACCGACACTGGATGAGGGATCAATTTATGTAAGGGCAAGTGCGCCCCTGAGCATCTCACTGGATGAAACCAAAAAGCTGTCGAACGAGATCCGCAAGATCTTCCTCCATTTTGATGAGGTGAAACAGGTGGTTTCACAAACAGGAAGACCAAATGACGGTACTGATGCTACAGGCTTTTACAATATGGAGTTCCTTGTAGATATTTATCCTAAGGATGAATGGAAGCGCCATGAGACCAAAGAACAGCTGGTAGAGCGCATGCAGGAAAGGCTGAAAGGGTATCCCGGTATCGCACTGAACTTCTCGCAGCCGATTTCTGACAATGTAGAGGAAGCTGTATCCGGCGTAAAAGGATCGATTGTAGTGAAGATGTTCGGGAACGACTATAACTATATTGAGAACGAAGAAGAGAAGATCCAGGCGATCCTGAAAACAGTGCCGGGTATTGAAGATCTTGGAATACTGAGGAACCTCGGTCAGCCTGAACTGCAGATTAATCTTGACCAGACCAAAATGGCTTTATACGGTGTAACCACTGAGGATGCCAATGCGGTAATTGAGATGGCTATTGGCGGAAAGGCAGCTACACAAATCTTTGAGGGCGAGCGCAAGTTTGATCTGAGGATCAGGTATCCGGATTCGTTCAGGCAAAATGAACAATCTATCGGCAACCTGCGCATCCAGAGTTTATCTGGTGCCAAGATACCGCTGAGCGAGATCTCTACCATTAAAAAAGTAACCGGGCCAAGTATCATCTATCGTGATAAACACGAACGTTACGGCGCTATTAAGTTCTCCATCAGGGGCAGGGATATGGGAAGCACTATTGCCGAAGCACAGGCTAAAGTAAATGCCCAGATCAAGTTACCTAAAGAGTATAACCTGCAGTGGGCAGGCGATTTTGAGAACCAGCAAAGGGCTACAGCAAGGTTATCGCAGGCTGTGCCGATCAGTTTGTTGCTGATTTTCTTTATCCTGTTTGTGCTTTTTGGCAATATCAAAGATTCGTTGCTTGTATTAAACAATGTACCTTTTGCAATGGTGGGCGGAATTTTAGCCCTCCTTGCATCAGGAGTTAACTTTAACATTTCTGCAGGTATTGGGTTTATCGCGCTTTTCGGAATCTGTGTTCAGAACGGAGTGATATTGCTGACCAGGTTCAAAACAAATATTGCAGACCTGAAATATCATCCTTCATGGACTTTTGCAGATGCATTGAAAGATGGTATTGCCACCAGGCTTCGCCCGGTAATCATGACAGCCATGATGGCTGCTATTGGTCTGATGCCAGCGGCTTTATCTACCGGTATTGGTTCTGAAGCTTCAAAACCACTGGCGATAGTTGTGATCGGAGGTTTGATTACCAATACGCTGTTCAGTCTTTTTGTTTATCCTATTGTGTTTTACTGGGCGTACAGGAAGAAAGCTGATCATATTGTGAATACGAGGGATTTGTCCAGATCAGAATAGGGTATTTAATGAATGATTTTATTCCAGCGTTATGATAATTGCATAAGATCTATTGCTGTTCCAGGGTAATCTTATGCAGCTTTTCAGTTGGTTAGGGTTGTGTTTGCAGGAGCAGAAAGGATTGGCAGATCCTTGAATGTTCCCTGACAAACACTAAGAGGGGGTGCTGCGCAAGCAGGCCCCTTTTTATTTGGATATACACCAGATTTGTCTATGTTGTCCGAGATGGTTATAACACAAAGCGGATGAACATAACATGACCAGCGCGAAACCGGCTAAATCAATACCATACTATTTCTCCTGAATCTCATCTTTTTTAACCTCAGTCGGTTTCGCATCGTTTTCCTGTACCGAATCACTTCCAGTCTCAATTTCTACCTCTCTGGTAGTTACTGCGTAATGGTTTGGCTTAATCTCCGATCCGTAATTAATGGCGTATGCTTTGGTAAATTCAGCACCAAAGAACAAAATAATAGATGAATAATAAGTCCAGAGCAGAAGCACTACAAGAGAACCTGCTGCACCATAAGTAGAACCTACATTGCTTTGATTGATATAAATCGAAATTCCAAACTTACCGATCATAAACAATATTGCAGTAACAACAGCTCCTGAAATAACATCCCTCCATTTGATTTGCGCATCTGGTAATACTTTAAAAATAACCGCAAAGATCAATGAAATGACTCCAAGTGTAATAATCTGGTTGAGGATATAAAAAAAGATAACGGAAACCTCACTGAAGTTTTTTTCCAGTTTAGTGCTAAAACCATCAATCAGGGAGGTCACGCCCAATGAAACCAATAATACAAAGCCTAAACTTATAATTACTGAAAAGGATAAAAAACGGTTTTGCAACATTTTAAGCCAGCCTCTTTTAGGTTTGGGTTTTAAACCCCATATGCTGTTGATAGAATCCTGTATCTCGGCGAAAACTGTCGTTGCACCTATCAGAAGGGTTATCCCTCCAACTACTACAGAGAAAAAGCTTTTGTTGCTCACAGCAGCATTTTTAATGATACCCTGAATCTGCAGTGCACTTTCCTTCCCCAGAAAGTCCACCAACTGATAATATATCTGTCCTTCTATCGCTTCTCTTCTCAATACAATACTGCAGATGGAGATGATAAGAATAACTAAAGGCCCCATTGAAAATACGGTGTAGTAAGCCAGTGAGCCGCTCAGCTTGGTAACTTTATGATCCGAAAATCCCGAAAAGGAATCTTTCAAGACTTTCCACAGACCACTAAATGTTATTTTTTTATTCTTTACGGCTTCCATATTATCTAGTTTCAGAGTATATCATTAAATCAGTTCCTGCCAGAATAACTTATCTAATAATAATTTGTTTTGATTAAAAGTTGATCGGGACATTTGAATCCTGTTCTGCTGCAACTTTGCACTGGAAATTTGTAATTTGTTAAACATATATGTTTGGACAATTGTTATGAAAACATGAATAGACTTTTTACTACAAACTATAATCACCGCGGTTTGGACATCGCACTGCTGATCCTTCGTTTAGGAATCGCCGGATTAATGTTCAGTCATGGCATCCCGAAATTAAATACCCTGCTTGACGGAGCCGAAATTCAGTTTGCTGATCCCTTTGGGTTTGGAGCGACAGTTTCGCTTGCGCTGGCAGTATTTGCTGAGGTGTTTTGCTCGTTTCTGCTCGTTTTAGGGCTTGGAACAAGGCTGGCGGTCATTCCTTTAATGGTCACCATGCTGGTAGCGCTGCTGACAGTACATGCCAATGATCCAATAGGTAAACAGGAACCTGCACTTCATTATCTGCTGGTTTATTTAGTGCTTTTGATTTCAGGAGCAGGCGGTATAAGCTTTGATAAACTGATCAGCCGCAAGACTGCGAGATTGAGAAGAGGATTTTAACGCAATAATTCTATATTTGACCGTTATAGTGTCATAGGATACTATCCTTAATTTATCAAAAGACATGAAAAAATTACTAGTGATATGCTTAGCGGCAGTAACCCTGTTCGGTTGCGGAGTAAATAAACAGGCGCAGCAGATCAAAGCCCTTGAAAAATGTACCTACAGGGTAGTTTCTGCCAGCAATATCTCAGTTGCAGGAACCGATGTGAAACGTTTGATGAATAATCAGGATATTAACCTGGGTAGTCTTCCTGCGCTGGCTTTCGGCTTATTGAGAAAAGATGTACCCCTTAGGGCAACAATCAATATGGAGATTAATAACCCTGCGGGAAATCTCGCAGCGATCAATCAGTTTGAATATAAGATCCTGATCAATAATCAGGAACTTGCTGATGGATTTGTGGACCGCCAGGTAAGCATCGCCGCTGGCCAGACGGTTACAGTACCGGTAGCAGTTAATGTAAATGTATATCAGTTTATTTCCAATGCAAGGGTAATGTCAGAGATTTCTGATTTTCTGCGTGGAGGAGACCGTAAAGGGCTGGTAACACTAAAAATTAAACCTAGTATCATGGTAGGAGGGGCGCTGATCAAATATCCGGGCTATATCACTATCGACAAAGAATTCAGCAGCAAAATACTTCTTTAAGGCTTCACATATTAATGTTACGTTGATTAACAGCAGGATGTTAATTGCTTAAGTATTTTTAATTATTTTCGGCAATTAATATTACTGTATGAATGATCGCCTGTCACTGCTATGCTTCCTGATTGTTGCCCCGTTTTTGCTTAAAGCCCAGTCTTCAGTACAATTGAATGCTGCTGAAATCAGACAGGGGCTGGCTGGTTTAAATGTAACGGGCAGTGTACTGTATATCGCTGCACATCCCGATGATGAAAATACACGCCTGCTTACCTACCTGTCAAAGGAAAAGAAAGTGCGCACCGGGTATTTGTCCTTGACCAGGGGTGATGGCGGACAAAATCTGATAGGAACTGAACAGGGAGACCTGCTGGGACTGATCCGTACACAGGAGCTGCTTGCCGCAAGGCGGACGGATGGTGCGGAGCAATTTTTCAGCCGTGCAAATGATTTCGGATTTTCAAAAACCGCTGCGGAGGCTTTCAAAATTTGGGGCAAAGAACAAATTCTTTCTGACGTAGTCTGGGTGATTCGAAATTTCAAACCGGATGTGATTATTACCCGTTTCCCGGAAGATGCACGTGCAGGACATGGACACCACCAGGCTTCGGCAATTCTTGCCAGGGAGGGCTTTGCAGCAGCAGCAGATCCAAAACGCTTTCCTGAACAGCTGAAGTTTGTAAAAGTATGGCAGGCTAAACGCATTGTATGGAATACCTTTAATTTTGGTGGTAGCGGTAACACCACTTCTGATGATCAGCTGAAGCTGGATGTAGGCGTTTTCAATCCTCTTTTAGGAAAAAGTTACGGAGAAATCGCGGCAGAAAGTCGCTCTAATCATAAAAGTCAGGGTTTTGGCGCTGCCTTACAACGGGGTTCTGCAATAGAATTCTTTAGCCCGGTTGCCGGGGATGCCGCCAAAAATGAGCTGTTTGAAGGTTTAGACTTCAGGCTGGACAGAGACAAAGGCACGGAGAAAGCGCAACAATTGCTGAATACAGTAAATGCAGCCTATGATCCGGCAAATCCGGCAAAATCTATTCCTGCATTACTGGAACTGAAACAGGAAGTGAAAGGACTGCCCTTTAAACATAAGCAGCTTGATGAGCTCATCCTTGCCTGTGCGGGAATATGGGTTGAAACTGTTTCGGCCGAACCTGCGTATTCGCTGGATGGTTCTGTTCCTGTACTGCTGAGTGCTATCTCCCGTGTTGGAGCTGACTTTCCGCTAAAGATCACATTACAGCAGCTTAGCAACGGCAAGGTCATTGATCTCCTTCCAAATCAAATGGCAACACAGACAGTTATTCTGTCTGCCGCGTCGATTGGCCTGACTCAACCGTACTGGTTAAAGCAAACACATCCGATTGGTAGCTATATTATAGATTCACTGAGCCATCTGGGCAGGCCTGAAGCGGCCGCTCCAACAGCAGGGGTATTTAGAATCAGCTTCGGAAAACAGTTTATTGATATTACACGTCCCATAGTTTATAAACATACCGATCCTGTCAAAGGAGAGTTGTATCAGCCTCTGGTGATTGCACCGCCGGTTACAGTAACCATGACAGAAAAATCATTTTTATTTTCCAATAATACCGCCAAGAAAATCAATGTACAGCTGAAGGCCTTTAAAGATGGGCTGAAAGGCCTGATCAAACCAGAAGTGCCGGAAGGCTGGAAGGTTTCTCCGGAGAAAGTGCAAATTGATCTGCCTGAAAAAGGAATGCTGAAGAACCTGGAATTTATTGTTACGCCCGCAGGAAATGTGTCCAGCGGTAAGTTGTCTATATTGGCCACTGTCGATGGTAAAACGTATAACCAGGGATTGAAGGTACTGAATTATGACCACATCCCACTGCAAACGTTATTTCCTCCTGCCGAAGCAAAAGTTGAACGGGCAGACCTGAAATTCTCAGGAATGAACATAGCTTATATTGCCGGCGCGGGCGATCTGATCCCGGAATCCCTGACTCAAATCGGTTATCACGTAACCTGGCTAACTGAGAAACAGGTTATTGACGGAGATCTTTCTGTGTATGATGCCGTAATTACCGGGGTCCGTTTGTATAATATCAATGAACAGGTTGCCGCGATGCAGCCAAAGCTGATGGAATACGTGAAAAATGGCGGTACGCTGCTGGTTCAGTACAATGTTAACGGGACGCTGAAACTCAATGATTTGGGGCCTTATCCTTTCAGGATTACGCGTGACAGGGTCACAGACGAAGATGCTAAAGTTAGTTTCCTTGCACCAAACGATCCTGCACTGAATTTCCCGAACAAGATCACTGCAAAGGATTTTGACGGATGGATACAGGAGCGCGGATTATATTTTGCAGATGAAATAGATAAACATTATGTGCCTGTGCTTGGAATGAACGATATCGGGGAGCCGGCAAATAATGGCTCACTGCTGGTTGCTCCCTATGGCAAAGGCAAATTTGTATATACTTCACTGGCCTTTTTCAGGGAACTGCCCGCGGGCGTGCCGGGAGCATATCGTCTGTTTGTAAACCTGATCTCTAAAAACTAAGGCCATGTCAATTCAGCATGAACAGCAGCAGGACCAGGAGGATACTTCGGCCTCAGAGAACAATCTGGATCTTCCTCCTTTTGTAAAAACCTGGAAACAGTTTTACCTGCTCTTAGTTGGCTGGCTGATATTTTTGATTGCAGCTTTTTACCTCTTTACAAAATATTTCCAATGAGTGGTTTAGACTGGGCTGTTTTAATCTTTACACTGATCGTGATTGTATCCTACGGGATGTATAAAAGTCGCGGTGCCCAGAATATCCAGGGATATTTACTGGCAAGTCAGTCTTCGCCCTGGTACAGCGTATGCCTCTCTGTAATGGCTACACAAGCTAGTGCAATAACTTTTTTGGCAGCGCCAGGACTGGCATTTTCGTCGGGAATGAGTTTTGTGCAGTTCTACTTTGGTCTGCCCCTGGCGATGATTGTATTGTGTATCACCTTTGTGCCTATCTTTCACCGTTTAAAGGTTTACACTGCGTATGAATACCTTGAACAGCGTTTTGACCTGAATACCCGTGCGCTCACTGCGTTTTTATTTCTTATCCAAAGGGGACTGTCTACAGGTATCACGATTTACGCACCCTCGATTATTTTATCAACCATTCTAGATATCAATACTACATATACTACTTTGTGTATCGGCGGAATTGTGGTTGCCTATACTGTTTATGGTGGCAGTAAGGCAGTTTCCTATACACAGATGCTGCAAATGAGCATCATTTTTCTGGGGCTGTTTGCTGCGGGGATTATGGTAGTGCATTTACTGCCAGCGGATATCGGCTTTGGCAGAGCGATCAGTATTGCCGGAAAAATGGGGCGTACCAATGCTATTGATTTCAAGTTCGACTGGAACAATCAGTATAATGTATGGAGTGGCCTGATTGGCGGCTTCTTCCTGCAGTTATCCTATTTCGGAACAGACCAGAGTCAGGTGGGGCGTTATCTCACCGGGGCTTCAGTGAGCCAGAGCAGACTGGGATTACTAATGAACGGGCTGGTTAAAATACCCATGCAATTTTTGATCCTGCTGATCGGGGTGCTGGTATTTACATTTTACCAGTACAACCGTCCGCCGGTTTTTTTTAACAGCTTTGAGTTGAATAAGCTTGAAAGAAGCAGTTATAATCCGCAGCTGAATAGGCTTAAGGCAGAGTACGAGCAGACATTCAAAGAGAAACAGAGCGGAGTGAACAAGCTCAGCAAAGCATTGGAACTAGGCGACCAGACAGAGATCAACCAGCAAAGGATTTTCCTGCAACAGGCGGATGAACATACAAAGTCGGTGCGTAAACGGGTAACAGAACTGATGCTGAAAAATGATAGGGACGCTGATATCAATGATAACAATTATGTCTTCCTCAGCTTTGTCACACGGTATCTGCCCAAAGGACTGATCGGATTGCTGATTGCCATCATCTTTCTGGCTTCGATGGGCTCCACCGCCAGTGCGCTGAATTCCCTCGCTTCTACAAGTGTGATAGATATTTATAAAAGACTGCTGAACAAAGAAGCCAGTGATGAAAAATACCTGGCAGCTTCGAGATGGTCTACTGTACTCTGGGGTTTGATCTGCATCGGCATGGCCCTGTACGCCAGCAAAATCGGGAATCTGCTCGAAGCCGTAAATATCCTTGGTTCTTATATCTATGGAACCATCCTTGGCGTTTTTCTTGTCGCTTTTTATATCAGGCATGTGAACGGAAAGGCTGTGTTTTATGCTGCCATTATTACGGAAGTGATCGTTTGTGTCTGCGGATGGCAAAAGGTTGTGGCTTATTTATGGCTCAATCTGATAGGCTGCGTGCTGGTTGTTCTGATTGCGATGCTGATACAACTGTTTTTTAAAAGCAAAGCTGGCACAACAACTGCGATGCAGCAGCGGTCGGCGTAATCAAACCTTTTTGAATATCTGATGTTTATGGGTTAAACAAAACATAACCTACTATGAAAACATTAAATTTATTTGCAATAGCTGCTATCGGCGCCTGTTCATTACAAGCTTGTCACAGTCCTGAAACCCGTACAAACCAGGGCGATTCTGCCATGACAGATTCAAGTAAAACTGATACAGCGGGTGGTGCTGTGCCACTGGGTTCTGGTCCTAGTCAGGACAGTTCTACAACCGACAATATGGCTGGCAAAACAGGCGATGTGACCCATCAGTCGAAAGTTGACGGCGATGAGGCTGCATTTATGACTAAAGCTGCTATAGGAGGAATGATGGAAGTTGATGCTGGTAAAGTAGCAATGAAATCAACCAACGCTAAAGTAAAAGCTTTTGCTGCACAAATGGTGGCAGACCATTCTAAAGCCAATGCGGAGTTAAAAGCGCTGGCAGTTAAAAAAGGGATTATGCTTCCGACTACATATCCTTCAGAGGAAAAAGCACATATGGATATGATGGCAAAAATGACTGGTGCTGATTTTGATAAACACTATATCGATATGATGGTTACTGACCATGATAAAACCATAGCGTTGTTTAAATCAGGTTCAGAAGCGCAGGACAAGGAAGTAAAGGATTTTGCCAATAAAACTATTCCTGTGATTACAGGGCATTTTGAAAAAGCAAAAGCTATTCAGGCTGGGATGAAATAAGCTTGATTTAGATTAATATATGCGGGAAGGCTATTTTAATGGTCTTCCCGTTTTTTATTTGACCCAACGCCGTAGTTTCCATTGTGCTAACTCCTCATCGTGTATCATCATTCTTAGTACCCAAAAAGGAAATGTGTTTTTCAAATCGATGGATTGGCACATGAAGCATTGGTATATCAGGAGTTAAAGGGCGAAACCGAAGCACGGCTTAATTAAGCTTTTGATTATAACCGTCTCTGAAAGAAGCGATTTCAGCAGTAATAGAAAGTAGTTTTTCTTCTGCGTTTAGCAACTGTTGCTGTAATGCCCAGTCAGCGATGCCTGTGCTCTGTTTCAGTTCAGGTATCATTCTCCTGTAGTAATTGATGCCACTCTGCAGTTGCTCGCTAAACTTTTCATGATACTTCGTTTTTTTAGCATTCAGTTCATGTAACTGCGCATTCAGATCCTGTTTCAGATAATCTATATATAAATTCAACTCATTGATGAACAGATTAGGGCGACTGATTTTAAAACTGATGGGGCTTCGCCCATAAATATGGTTCACCATTTCTTTGAGGGAATAGGTGTCCCCAAAATAAGCAAGATTTGGCCCCGGACAGATACTAACTGCTTTGTTTTCTCTTGGCCGAAGCATATCATTCTTTAAATAAGCCGAAGCGCACAGGCCTTCGCATAAACAAATCTTAGCGGTGATGGCATCAAACTTTTCCTTAAAAATGCTGGGTTCAGTTTCAGTCGCTTCCAGTTCCTTGATTTTCAGGTGCTGATATTTCCGTGATGCGGTACAGATAGGCAGCTCTGTAAATTCTGTATTTGTAGAGAGCAGCTTCTTCTTACAGGGACTGCCCGGTCTTCCCGAGGCAATACGATGCAAACGCTGCTCTTCCATCGTACTCTTGCGGAAGTTATTGTAGCGAACACCAAGGGGAGAGGAATTACTTACGTAATAATCTTCCTGCGTTGCTGCAACGAGTGAATCAAGTGTAACCTGATCTACATTGGTTGCTTCAGGAACCAGTAAAAACGGGCTTCCCCATCCGGCAGCATCAAGTTGATAATGGTTAATCAGGAAGTTATGTTCTTCGGCAGTACCAATTCCACCTTGCGCAGTAATCATTAATGAACGTCTCGCCGGTGTTCTGATGTTTTTTGTTTCAAGCGCAGCATGGTAGATCGCATAAAGCTCATCACTTAAATCCGTTCTTTTTTGCTTAAATCCTTCCAGGATTGGGCCTAGCAGCAGGCCATCAGTAGCAAAAGCATGGCCTCCGCAGTTTAGTCCTGATTCTATCCTGAACTCATTTACCCATAAACCCTTTTTTGCGAGCATTTTTGCCTGAATCAAAGCCGATCTGTAATCACTAACCTTCAGGATGATTTTTTTTCGGATCAGTCCTGCTTTATCAGGAAAGAAATCCCTGCAGCTTTCCATGTAAGCATACAAGCGCGGGTTTAAACCTGCGGAAATAACTACAGATGAGTATAAAGTACTATTTGCAAAGCCCCTCATTGCAGCCACAGCATCAGTATAATCATTTCCCAGGTTTTCATGATCAGCTGTATAATTTGCCTTATCCACCTTGGACATGATATTGACATCGATATTGCCTGCCGTCATCTGCCAGCGAAGTTCTTTTTGCAGTACATCCTTTTCTTTGCCTTCTTCCATCTGCATCATATGCCTGTAGATCATTTTTGGCCGGCAGTGTTCTGGCAACAGTTCAAAATAGGTATTGATATCATTTCCTGTATCAAAACTTTGTATCTTCAATAACCGGAACTGCTCATTAACAAGCCTGTGCATCAGATTAAGATAAGCTGTTATTCTGCGTGCCCTTCCGTCTTCCTCATCTTTTCTGATGGGAACGTATTCAATTCCGTTTTCTGCCAGATGAAACTCGCGCATGCGTTCACAAAGCTCATCATCCGTAATAGAGACCACTGAGGTAATGCCATATCTGGCTACTTTTAATGGGGTATCTATCGAGTAGCCTAATCCCAAAACAGGAATGTGAAAAGTATGGTTCATGCGCTTATAATTAAACTGTGCGGCAGCAAAAGACTGCAGAAATTCCAAGCTAAAATATGATGGCCGTCACCATTTAGCATGATCAACATTAATTCCGTTTATGACTGCGATCATAAAATCCTATGCCCGGAGGGCGGATATTTGTCTTAATCAAAACATAAATATTATGGCAACTTTAGCATTAACAAATCAACCAACCCTCTCATTTTGGGCAAGATTCATCACCTTTGCCGACGGTCAGAAAGAAAACAGATTAGCCTGGTTCCTCGTATCTCTTATATTACATGCAACTTTGCTGGTGCCTATTACGTTTATACTTGTGTATTCACTGGACGGACACGTTATCCCTTGTCTGGCAGTAAGCATGGTGATCTTCTTTGCAAACATCGTGGCAAATATGAGCGGTGCCAACACAAGATCTACGATATTTCTTTTTGGATTAAGCTTATTAATACATAGTGTTATACTGATCATCACTGTAGCCGGTATTTAGCTATATTTGTAAAAATACCCTATGGAAAATGCGAGGCTTTTACATGCGATCATCGAAACGGCAATAGATGGGATTATCACTATCGACAGCAGAGGTATCATGGAAAGTCTTAATCCTTCAGCCCTGAAACTTTTCGGCTACAATGCAGATGAAGTGCTGGGTAAGAATATCTCCATGCTGATGCCCGAACCCGACCGGTCAGGCCATGATGAGTATATAGGTCACTATCACCGTACGCATGAAAAACATATTATTGGCAAAGGAAGGGAAGTAAGAGGACTCCGTAAAGATGGCTCCACTTTCCCTTTTCGCCTTGCTGTGAGTGAAGTACAGTACGAAAACCGGAAGATCTTTACAGGTTTTATCCACGATCTTTCAAAGGAAAAAGAAGCAGAAGAACGTCTGAGGGAATACGCAACTGAACTCGAAGCCCTGGTAGAAGAACGTACCAGATCACTCAAGAAAACGGTAACTGCCCTCAGGGAAGCCAAAGAAGAGGTGAGTATCTCCCTTGAAAAAGAAAAAGAACTCAACCAGATGAAAAGCCGTTTTGTTTCGATGGCGTCGCATGAGTTCCGTACGCCGCTCAGTTCGGTGCAGCTTTCGGCTTCACTGATCGAGAAGTATGCGCTGCCTTATGAGAATCCGCAGATTGCAAAACATGTACATAAAATAAAAAATGCTGTTGGCAATCTCACTACCATACTGAACGATTTCCTGTCACTGGAAAGACTCGAGGCCGGAAGGGTTCAGCCCGCATTTCAGGCCTTCGACCTGGTAAAACTTGCCGAAGAGATCACGGAAGAAATGCAAATGATCGCCAAGCAGGACCAGAATATAATCTATCAGCATACCGGACTGGAAAGCACTGTTCAGCTGGATCAGAACCTGCTGAAAAACTGTATGATCAACCTGATCAACAATGCGATCAAGTATTCGGGAGAAAATACCTTTATTGAATTTAACACCGAGATCAGCGGGAATCAGTATATAGTAACCATCAGGGACAATGGAATAGGTATTCCCGATGCCGATCAGAAACACTTGTTCCAGCCTTTTTTCAGGGCACACAATACAGGAAGCATTCCCGGAACAGGACTTGGGCTGAATATCGTACTTCGGTATGTTGGCCTGATGAATGGCGAAGTGCATTTCGAAAGTAAACTCAACCAGGGAACCACATTTGTTCTCACATTTAACAGATAGACGGCTATGAAAAAAATTAGGATCCTGGTTATCGAAGACAATGATGACATCAGGGAAAGCATTGCTGAAATACTTGAACTGGCAGGATATGAAGTGTTTGAGGCAAATAATGGCAAAGCTGGTGTTGATCTGGCCACTACCAATTTACCAGACCTGATCCTGTGTGATATTATGATGCCTGAACTGGACGGTTATGGGGTATTGTATCTTTTAAACAAAAATCTCCGGACTACCGCAACACCTTTTATATTCTTAACCGCAAAAGCGGAAAGGATGGATATGCGTAAAGGGATGGAGATGGGAGCAGACGATTACCTGGTCAAACCTTTTGATGATGTCGAATTGCTGAACGCAATTGAAAGCCGGCTGAATAAAAGAGAGAAACAGGAGAATTTCTACAGCAAATCTATTACCCAGCTGACCAATCTGGCCGCAGGCAATGCGGGGATTAAAGAACTGGATAAGATGATCCTGGAGCGAAAGGTGCGCAGCATAAAAAAGAAACAGATCATTTATTACGAAGGAGATACGGTATCGGGGATATATCTGGTACTGAGCGGTAAAGTGAAAACGATAAAGCTGAGCGAGGACGGTAGGGAACTGCTCACCGGCATGTACGGACCTGATGAATATTTCGGCATCCCAGCTTTGCTTCTCAACGAACCTTATGCGGAAACCGCTGAAGCGCTCGAGGATACCACAGTTTGTCAGCTCCCTAAAGAGATGCTGGAAGAATTACTGAACCGTTACCCTGATGTAGCGAGGCAGTTTATCCATATCCTTTCCAATAATCTCCTGGATAAAGAGGAGCAGTTGCTGCAGCTTGCCTATCACTCTGTGCGCAAACGCATGGCAGAGGTCCTCATCCGGCTGTGTAAACTTGAGAAACAGGACGGCCAGATCAGCCTTCGTATTTCGCGTGATAACCTTGCGGCTATGGCAGGGATGGCAACGGAAACTGTAAGCAGGATCCTGAGTGATTTCAGGGATGAAGGCATTATTGAAAGAAAGGGAAGTCAGATTGGTATCCTGGATTATCCCAAACTGCAGCAGATGAAAAACTGATCAGTATCATATTTCTGACTGATTCATCTCATTCCGGGGCAGTTATTATCCTGCTAATTTTGGTCATTAACAAATCAATCCGGGATGAGAGCAGTAGCTTACAGCATAAAGTCTTTTGAAAAAGAACCATTGGCAATAGCCAACCATAAAAAGCATGAGATCACACTCATATCAAATTCACTTAGTCCCGGGACTGTAAGTTATGCAGAAGGGAAAGAGGCTGTCATTGTGTTTACAGATGATGAAGTTAATGCTTCAGTAATCAATAAACTGGCAGATCTGGGTGTGAAATTCCTTGCGACCAGGTCTACCGAAACCCTGCATATTGACCGGGATGCAGCCGCCCTGCGGAATATTAAGGTTGCCAATGTACCGGCCTCAGCTTTGCTCTCGGTATCAGATCAGGAATTGCCTTTTGCACTTGCAAAAGAGACGATCCTGAACCTTGATCATTGGCAGGAAAATCGTTGTTTAGGTGCGGCATGTATCTGTTCCGGATCCTGCGATCAGACAGTCAAACCAACTGCGCCGGGCCATGAATAATCAGGATCTTATTGCAAAATATCATGTAGCAGCACCGCGTTATACCAGTTACCCCACGGTTCCGTACTGGGAAAATAAAGGTTTCGACGAAGAACGCTGGATCGCGGCGGTGCGCAGTTCATTCAGTCTCAGTAATGCCAGGGATGGTATCAGCCTGTATATCCATTTGCCATTCTGTGAAAGCCTGTGTACGTATTGCGGCTGTAATACCCGGATTACACGTAACCACAGTGTGGAAGTTCCTTATATCATGGCGCTGCTTAAAGAATGGGCTATGTACCTGAAGATTTTTGATGAAAAACCGGTCATCAGGGAACTTCACCTTGGAGGAGGTACCCCTACGTTTTTTAATCCGGAGAACCTGAGTTTGCTGATTGAGGGTATACTTGCACCTGCATCAGTTCATCCGCAGGCGGAATTTAGTTTTGAGGCACATCCCGGAAATACGACCGGGGAGCACCTTCGTGCTTTATACAAGCTTGGCTTTAAACGCCTGAGTTTAGGTATCCAGGATTTCGATCCAAAAGTGCAACTGGTAATCAACAGGGCCCAAAGTGTGGACGAGGTTGCTTTCGTGACTGATCTGGCACGCTCAATTGGGTATACTTCTGTCAATTATGATCTGATTTATGGTCTGCCTTTACAGTCCTCAGAAGGGCTGGCAGCAACAATTGATGCTGTGCTGGAACTCCGGCCAGACCGCATTGCGTTTTACAGTTATGCACATGTGCCATGGCTGAAACCCGGCCAGCGCAGGTATACTGAAAATGACCTCCCGGATGCGGATCAGAAACAATTGCTTTATGAACTGGGCCGCGGTATGCTGAAACATGGCGGTTACGGAGAGATTGGAATGGATCATTTTACGCTTGAATCTGACGGTCTTTACGCTGCGGAGAAGGATGGCAGGCTGCACCGGAATTTTATGGGCTACACTCACCAGTATAGCGAACTGATGGTCGGACTAGGTGTTTCATCAATCAGTGACAGCTGGACAGCTTTCGCACAAAATGTAAAAAAAGTTGAAGATTATCTTGAGCTTGTCAATGCAGGTGAAATGCCTGTTTTTAAAGGACATATCCTCAGTGATGAAGATTTGGTAATCAGGAAGCACATCTTAAATCTGATGTGTACAGGCAAAACATCATGGACTTTGCCAGGACACCGGCATCCGGCATTATTTGAGGGGCTGGATCGCATGAAGCTTATTGCTGAGGACGGACTCGTTATTCTTAAAGAACAGCAGCTTGAAGTTACACCGAAGGGCAAACGTTTTTTACGGAATATTTGTATGGCGCTGGATTCCCGTTTGTGGGCTAACCAGGCGCAAACGCAATTATTCAGCATGGCAGGATAATGACAAAAGCAAACAGGCGCAAATAAATTCTTATCTGCACTCAGCTGCAGTGCTGCCTGAAGGAGCGGGACTAAAATAAGGGATGTCCAGCTCCAGTCCGCGGAATATAAACCAAAGTCCCAGGCAAATCATAAAATAAGGTACTACATTATTGATCTTTCTCCTGAATAGCGCAGTGGTAAAACCTGCGCTGATCCCTGCAATGAACATCAGCGGCAAAGTTCCCAGTCCATACCAGAACATGTAACTTACAGCAGAGCTTACTGCGCCGGTGTTTAGTGCCCCGGCCAGGGCGAGATAGACAAAACCACAGGGCAGAAAACCATTGATGATCCCAATGATCAGGTGGTTTGCTTTGTGTTTAAGCGCGTAACCAAAGACTTTGTTAAAGGGTTTGATGAAAACAGCATCCGGATGGCCAATAGAAAACCTGAATACTCTGGAGGCTGCTGCGGTAATGATCAGCAAACCACATAAGATACTCAGGCCCTGCTGTACTCCGGCCAGCCATATCTGCCTCCCAGCGAAACCAATCAATATTCCCAGTAAACAATACGAGGTAATCCTGCCAGCCTGATAGCTGAGTTTATTAAAGATCAGGTATCCCCATCCTGTTCGAAATGAAGGAACTGCAAATGCAAGGGGGCCACACATTCCTACGCAATGTATACTTCCAAGCAAACCAATCATAAAAGCCAGGTTTTGATAACTCATGATGTAATGATATCGAGATATAAAGATGTAATGATGTGTGACTTATGCTTCTTGCTAAAGAATGATTTCCTGCTCGTAGAGATAACTTTTTTCCTTGCTTATCCATTCAATGATTAACCGCCATGACCCGTTCTTCAACTGTTTTGAAGGGATAATCACCTGGTTGTTTATATTGCTTTCAAAAGGCACAGCTCTGTCCAATGCCTTGTCCGACGTCCTCATGAGTGTGGCGGTACCCTTCGCATGCTGCATGAACCGTATAATGATCATGTCCTGATTTGCAGATACAACCGGTGTAGCATGATCGTTTTTAGTCTGCTCTTTCCGGTTATATACCTTGTTGTAATTGATACCTTTTTCGTAATAATCTGTATCAACCAGCGCGTCTTTCCTGCTGTCGAACATGAGCAGTACCATGACTATGATAAAGAGCATAAAGCTGGCCATACCTAATATGAGTTTCATTCCCCAGTTCATAATTTAATCGTTAGGAGGTGCAATAAATGTGGTTTCAATATGATCAAGCTGTTTTCCGGCAGACAGCAGTCTGAAACCTATGGCAGATTTATACTGCCGGATTGAAGACTGTGGCAGGATCACAAAAAAGGTAATTTTAATACTGGCGCCGGCGGCCAGCTGATTGTCTTTCTGGATATACTGGATTTTTGCAGCCCTGTCATCCGGTACGATCTCAAATCTAAGTTGATGTGTAGTCTTGTTAACCAGTTCTGCATTGTACAGGTTACTTACTGTATGTTCCTTGTCGCGCAGCTGATAAAGTGTTCCGCCAGCCCGGAGAATGGTAGTTTCCACGTCACTTCTTTTCAGGAGCAGGTATGTCAGTGTACCAAGCAACAGGAAAAGTATAGCAGCATAGCCATAAACTCTTTTGTTCAGCGTTAAGGATTCTTTCTGCAGGATCTCATCTTCAGATTTAAAACCAATCAGCCGGATTGGCCTCCCAATCTTGTCCATCACCATATCGCAGGCGTCAATGCAGGCAGTACAGTTAACGCACTCCATCTGCGTACCGTTCCTAATGTCAATACCTGTAGGACAGACCTGCACGCACAAACCGCAGTCGATACAATCTCCTTTGAGTTTTTTCCCT
>Ga0308163_10001135_pt1 | contig 32515 bp, 26 predicted proteins | sample PhyTR1_FD_201037 | JGI IMG/M metagenome (GOLD analysis project Ga0308163, IMG submission 201037) | Phyllosphere microbial communities from UC Gill Tract Community Farm, Albany, California, United States - DLSLT.R1 | ecosystem: Host-associated > Plants > Phyllosphere > Unclassified | place: USA... | reverse complement strand
ATCCGTGGTGGCGGGTGCTCCGGTCCGGAGGACATCCTCCGACGGGCCACGAAGCGCGCGCCCATGAGCACTACGTCGCCGAATCCACGCCGCTCGTGCGCACGGCGACGGGCTGCGGCTACCGTGTCGACTACGCTGTAGCACGGTGGATTCCGACGGAGCCCCCGACCTAAGCCGTACGCCAACGAAAAAAGGAGCAGCAGTGAAGCGTCGTCTGCTTGTTGCCGCCCCCATCCTCGCCATGACCGCGCTCCTGTCAGGATGCACGCTGGCGAATGCGATCAATCCGCCTATCGAGAGCGCCATCTACGCGACGCAGCCCGAAGCCGCGGGAGCGACCGGCAGCGTCGCTCTGCCCGACTTCGTGCAGGCCGACGCCACCACGATCCGCATCAAGACCGACACGTCGGACAACACCAAGATCCTCGGATACAGCATCCCGGCTCCGCTGGCGGCCCCGATCGGTGCCGAATGCGCCAGCCCCAGCACGCCGGCCCTCGACGACACCTGGTGGGTCGAGTCCATCCCGACCGATGCAACGATTACGTGTTCAGGCGCGTGGCACATCTACGTGGCCGGGCAGAACATCTTCGCCTGGACCCCGTAGACCTCCTCACGCCAACGACTCACGCCATGAGGCGTGAAGCGCCGCGAAACGGCCCGTTCCTGCAATCAGGTCCGCCGGTGTTCCGTCCTCGACGATCCGACCGTGCTCCATTACCAGAACGCGGTCCGCGATTGCCACGGTCGACAGCCTGTGCGCGATGATGATCGCCGTGCGGTCGGCCAAGAGGGTCTGCAGTGCATCCTGCACGAGCCGCTCGCTGGGTATGTCGAGCGATGCCGTCGCCTCATCGAGGATGAGAACCGCCGGGTCGGCGAGGAACGCCCGAGCGAACGAGATCAGCTGTCGCTGACCGGCGGAGACACGCCCTCCCCGCTTGTTCACATCGGTTTCATAGCCATTCGGCAGCCCCTCGATGAACTCGTGGGCGCCGACCGCTCTCGCCGCGGTCGTGATCTCGTCGAATGACGCGTCGGGCTTGCCGATAGCGATGTTGTCCGCGACGGTGCCCGAGAAGAGGTACGCCTCCTGCGTCACCATGACGATGGCTCGTCGCAGGTCTTTCGGATGGAGCGAGCGCAGGTCGATGCCGTCGAGCGAGACCTCGCCGGTGCTCGGGTCGTAGAACCGAGACACCAGTTTCGCCAGCGTGGATTTGCCAGCGCCCGTCGATCCGACGAGGGCGACCGTCTGCCCCGCAGGGATATCGAGGTCGAACCTCGGCAGGATGACCCGATCTCCGGAATAGGCGAACTCCACATCGGAGAACCGCACGTGGCCCTTCGACGTCCACAGGTCGATCGGAGTGGTCGGATCAGGCACGCTCGGCTGTTCCTCGAGAACGCCGGAGATCTTCTCGAGGGCGGCCGCGGCCGACTGATACGAGTTGTAGAACATCGCCATGTCTTCCATCGGGTCGAAGAAGCGGCGGGTGTACAGAACCACGGCGAGCAAGGCGCCGACCGCGAGCTGGCCGTCGAACACACGGAGGCCACCCACGAGCAGGACGACCGCGACCGTCACATTGCCGATGAGCACGAGTCCAGGATTGTAGATTCCGAAGAGCCGGATGACGCGCGCATTCACCTGGCGATACTCCTCGACCAGGCCACCGAAATCGCCCTCGTTCCGGATCTCGGTGCGGAACGCCTTCACCGCGCGGATGCCGGTCATCGTCTCGACGAACTTGACGATGACATTGGCCGAGGCCGTGCGCGTCTGCCGGAACACCCGCTGCGATCGAAGCTGGAACCACCGGGTGAGGATCGCCAGGGGAACGAGCGACACGAGAAGCACTGCCGCGCTCAACGGATCGACCAGAAGCAACGCGATTCCCACGAAGACCATGTACAGCACGCCCTGCACGAGGTTGTTGATTCCCGAGTCGAGCAGTTCGCGGATCGAATCGAGGTCGCTCGTCTGACGAGAGATGATGCGGCCCGAGGTGTAGCTCTCATGGAATTCGAGGCTGAGACGTTGGGTCTGGAGGAAGACCCTGCGCCGCAGATCGAGCAGAACGGCCTGGCTGATCCGAGCAGAGAGAACGGTGAACCAGGCGACGAGGGCAGCGCCGATCACGCCGGTTGCGAGGTAGGCGGCACCGGCGAGGGCCAGCGGCATCCAGTCGTTCTTCATCAGGGCCGGGAGGCCGCTGTCGATGCCGAATGCGATCAGGGCCGGGCCGGCGACCTGGGCGGCCGTCGACACGATAATCACGACGATGCCGAGGATGAGGCGGGCTCGCAGGGGTTCGAGCAGCGATCCGAGCAGACGGAGGCTGCGGCTGCGGATCTGGCGGCTCTCGGCGCGAGAGAAGTCGTCGCGCTCTTCTCCGCTGGTGCCGGTGACGCTGGTCTGGCTCATGACACGTTCTCCGTCTGTGCAGGCTGCGCCTGGGTCTGGTTGTCGAGACTCGAGATCACGAAGCGGTAGTGCGCATTGCTCGCGATGAGCTCACTGTGGGTGCCGACCGCTGTGATGCGCCCGTCTTGCATCAGTGCAACTCTGTCTGCGAGAGACACCGTCGAGGGGCGGTGAGCGACGATCAGCGCCGTCGTCGAGGCGAGGACTCGGCGGAGGGCCGCCTCGACCAGCTGCTCGGTCGTGACGTCGAGGGCCGAGAGAGGATCGTCGAGAACGAGCACCGCTGGACGAGCAGCGACCGCTCGGGCGAGGGCCAGGCGCTGTCGCTGTCCGCCGGAGAGGCTCAGCCCCTCCTCGCCGACGCGGGTGTCGAGCCCGTCGGGCAGGTCGAAGACGAACCGGGCCTGCGCGATGTCGAGCGCCTCTTCGAGATCGGCCTCTGTCGCATCCGGTCTGCCGAGCAGCACATTCTCGCGGACCGTCGCCGAGAAGAGCGTCGCGTCTTCGAACGCCATCGCTATGTGTGATCGCAGCTCGTCGAGCGAGAGATCGCGCACGTCGACGCCGTCGAGGGTCACCGAGCCTCCGGTGACGTCGTACAGCCGTGTCGGCAGAGCCGTGAGCGTGGTCTTGCCCGAGCCTGTCAGCCCGACGAGCGCCATCGTCTCGCCCGGCTCGATCACGAGATCGATTCCGTCGAGCAGGTCGGGAAAGCGGCTCGGCGAATCCTGATAGCGGAAGTGCGCGTCCGAGAAGACCAGTCGCCCTTCGGGCCTCTCGATCGTCTTCGGCGAGACCGGGTCGACGATGGTGTTCACCTCGTCCATGACTTCGAAGAACCGGTTGGTCGCGGTCTTCGCATCGATCGTCATGGCGAGGAAGTAGCCCATCGACTGGATGGGGAAGAGCAGCACCGTGCCCGTTGCGAAGAAGGCGACCAGCTCGCCCACGCTCGACTGGCCCGACTGGGCCAGCCACACGCCGACGACGAGGGCCACCGCGAAGGCGACGTCGGGAACGAGCAGAAGCCACAGCCAGATGCCGGCGACGGCGCGAGCCTTCTCGAGCTCGGTGCCCTGGAGCTCTTCGGCCTGCGTCTCGAATCGCTTGAGAGCGTGCGATCCGCGCCCGAATGCCTTGAGAACCCGGATGCCGTGCACACTCTCTTCGACGGCCGTCGCGAGGTCGCCCTGCTGGTCCTGTCCACGCCGAGCTGCCAGCGAGTAGCGCTTCTCGAACGCGTACCCGTAGATCAGCACGGGAACCGAGGCCACGACGAAGATCAACCCGAGAATCCAGTTGAGCGAGACCAGAATCACGAACCCGATCACAAGCGTCAGAGAGTTCACGATCAGGATCACGAAACCGAATGCCATCCACCGTCGAATGAGGTTCAGGTCGCCGATCGCGCGCGAGAGGAGCTGCCCGCTCGGCCACCGGTCGTGGAAGGCAACCGGAAGGCGCTGGAGCTGTCGATAGAGACTGTTTCGCATGTGCGCCTCGACGTGCGTTCCCGGAGTCAGCACCAGCCAGCGGCGCAGGGCGATCAGTGCAGCCTCCGCGACGCCCAGCGCCAGCACGAGGCCGACGGAGAACCACACGAGAGAGACGTCGGTTCCCGTCAGAGGCCCGTCGATCAGCCACTGCAGCACCTGAGGGATCGCCAGCGCCACGAGGCTCGCCAGGAGAGACGCCACGATCGCCACGTAGATGCGCGGCATCGCCGGCTTCGCGTAGCGATACAGCCTGCCGAGTGAGGCAAGGGTGGACGGGGGCGGGGGCGTTGACACGAAGAGACCTCGAGAGAAGGGATGGGGATCCGCCCGAATCCAGGCAGCCTTTTAGGCTACTCGCGAGTCATGCCTTCACGCAACGCTCAGCCCGGATCAGCGCACGCGCACCGACAGGCAGGTCACGCAGGCCTCGAGCTTCTCGAACTCCGAGATGTCGACCGCGATCACCCTGTACCCGAGGCTCTCGATCAGCTGCGCGGACTCGGGCGCGGCCGACGACATCAGCACCGTGTCGTCGGCGAGGATCACGACGTGAGCCCCCGCCTCTTCCGGCACGGCGAGGAATCGGTCGAAGATCTTGGGGTCATCGACCACCGGCGGATATCCGATGACCGTGCCGTCGGGCAGAGCCGTGACGGCGCTCTTGAGATGCAGCACCTTCGAGATGGGCACGGCGATGACGGTGTAACCCAGGGGGCTCAGAATGTGCCGGAGCTGCCGGATTCCCTCGGCGTTCGTGCGACCCCCGCGGCCGACATAGACACGCTTCTCGATCTTCAGCACGTCGCCCCCGTCGAGGGTGCCGGGCTGAACGATGCGCGTGACGTCGAGGCCGAGCGAGCGCACGCTCTTCTCCACCTCGTCGATCTCGGCGACACGGGTCGGCGCCGCGGGGCTCGCGAGCACGGCGAGGCGGCCGAACATCACGACAGAGTCCTCGACGAACACCGAGTCGGCCAGCCCGTCGGCCCGCTCGACCTCGACGGGCTTCCACCCGGCCCCGATCAGAGCGGCGACGTACGATTCCCACTGCTCGTCGGCGAGTTCTGCGTCGACCTCGGTGCGCTCGAGGTGCGTCACGATACCCTCGGCGAGATTGTCGGAGGGCCGTCGCACCAGAACCGTTCCAGACACGGTGCGCGGCGGAACCTCGGAATGGCTGAGCGCCGAGTACACCCGACGGCCCAGCGTGGCCGTCGCCACCGTGGCGGTGAGAACGAAGATGAGATTGATGTTGCCGAGCGTGCTGAGAACGTAGGCGATGACCCGCCCGTCGAGCGCATTTCCCTGCAGCAGGGTCTGGATGCCGGTGCCCACGACGGCCGCGAGAATACCCGACACGAGGCCGGCGATGGCTGCCGTGTACCAGCGCGTCAGTCGGCTGACCATGGCGAACACGAAGACGAGCACGAGCAAGACGAGAGTCGCCGGCACGAAGAAGTTGTTGATCTGCAGCAGCACGACCGACTGCGGGTTGCTGCCGACGAAGAACGACAGCATCGTGGCGAGGTGGGTGATCGCAGCGATGAGCAGCGCCGCCACCGCGGATGCGATGACCGGTCTCGGTCGGAGGAAATGCATGGGTGCGACCTTACTTCGGGTTACTGTACGCACGTCGAGGGTTTCTAGTGGAAGAAGTGGCGTTCTCCTGTGAAGTACATCGTGACGCCCGCCGCCTGCGCGGCCTCGATGACCTCGGCGTCACGAACAGAACCACCCGGCTGAACGACCGCCTTCACGCCCGCGTCGATGAGAACCTGCAGCCCGTCGGCGAAGGGGAAGAAGGCGTCGGATGCCGCGACCGATCCTGCGGCACGGTCGCCCGCGCGCGTCACGGCCAGGTGGCACGAGTCGACCCGGTTGACCTGCCCCATTCCGACTCCGACGGATGCGCCGTCGGATGCGAGCAGGATCGCATTGGACTTGACCGAGCGGCACGCCTTCCAGGCGAACTCGAGATCGGCCAGCGTAGCGTCGTCGACGTGCTTGCCGGCGACCCGCTGCCACTTCACCGAGCTGAAGCCATCGAATCCGTCGGGCTTCTGGGCGAGGAATCCACCGCTGATCTGGCGGATCTCCGTCTCGTCGCGGTGGAACCCCGCGGGAAGCTTCAGCAGTCGCAGGTTCTTCTTGATCTGCAGGATCTCGAGCGCCTCGGGCTCGAAGTCGGGCGCCACGAGAACCTCGGTGAAGATCTCGGCGACGCCCTCGGCCATGGCTCGCGTCACCGTGCGGTTGGCCGCGATCACACCACCGAACGCAGAGACGGGGTCGCAGGCGTGAGCCCGGGCATGAGCGCCCGCGATCGCGTCGGCGTCGGCCGGCTGCGCAACAGCGATGCCGCAGGGGTTCGCGTGCTTGATGATGGCCACGGCGGGTTCTGAGAAGTCGAAGGCCGCGCGCACAGCAGCATCGGCGTCGACGTAGTTGTTGTACGACATCTCCTTGCCGTGCAGCTGGGTCGCCTGGGCGATGCCCTCGCCATTGTCACGAACGTAGAGTGCGGCCGGCTGGTGTGAGTTCTCGCCGTAGCGCAGGGTGGCCGACCGGGTGCCCTCGATCGTGACGGCGTCGCCGAGACCGGCCGCGGCGCCAGCTGCGCCATCCGTCGCCTCGTCGGCGAACCACGCGGCCACGGCGGTGTCGTAGGCGGCTGTGTGGGCGAACGCCTCAGCGGCGAGGGCCCGACGGGTCTCGAACGTGGTTCCGGCGGGCAGCGCTTCGATGATGCCGGCGTAACTCGACGGCGACACGGCGATCGCGACATTCGCGTGGTTCTTGGCCGACGCGCGCACGAGGGCGGGGCCTCCGATGTCGATCTGCTCGATCACGGCGGAGCTCTCGGCTCCCGAGGCCACCGTCTCGCGGAACGGGTACAGGTTCACCACGACGAGCTGGAAAGCGCGGATGCCGAGCTCGTCGAGTTGCGCCTTGTGCGAGTCGAGGCGGAGATCGGCGAGGATGCCGGCATGCACGGCGGGGTGCAGCGTCTTGACGCGGCCGTCGAGAGACTCGGGGAAGCCCGTGACCTGGCTCACCTCGGTGACGGGGAAGCCTGCGTCGGCGATCGTCTTCGCGGTCGAGCCCGTCGACACGATCTCGACCCCGGAATCGGCGAGGGCCGCTGCAAGCTCGAGAAGCCCGGTCTTGTCACTCACCGAGATCAGCGCGCGCTCGATGCGCACGACATCGCGGTGGGTGTAGAGGTTCGGATCGTGGATTGGACCGCTCATGCTGTGGCTAGCTCCCTGAGGTTGACTCTGCTGTTCGCGATATCGAGCACGGCCTGGGTCAGCAGGCGACGCTCGATCGTCTTGATTCGTTCGTGTAGTTCTGATTCGGTGTCGCCGGGCTCGATCGCCACGGCCTCTTGCACGATGACCGGACCTGTGTCGACGCCTTCGTCGACGATGTGCACGGTGACGCCGGTCTGGGCGACGCCTGCCGCCAGGGCGTCTCGCACGGCGTGGGCACCCGGGAACGCGGGCAGGAGCGCCGGATGAGTGTTGATGAGGAAGGGAGAGAGGGCGGAGACGACGCGAGGGGGAAGGATGCGCATGAAGCCCGCGCAGACGACCAGGTCGGGGCTCCACACCTCTATCTGTTCGAGAAGCTCGTCTCCCCACGCGGCGCGCGACTCGAACGACGTCGGTGGCACCGTGAACGTGGGCACTCCGAACTCCTCGGCGTGACTCAGGCCCGCGGCGTCGTTGTCAGCCCCGACCGCGACGATCCGCGCCGGGAATTCCGCGTCGGACTGAGCGTCGAGAAGGGCGCGGAGGTTGGATCCTCCGCCGGAGATGAGTACGACCAGCGACAGCACCGTCACAGTTTATTGGTATCCGCCTCGGCGCCCGTGCGGTCGAGGTCGCCCTCGGCAGCACGCCCGGCGCCGACACCGCCTGACGACGACGAGAACAGCCGTCGGGTGAGTCCTACGGTGAGTCCTAGCACCGCGCTGGGAGCGAGCTCGAGCGCCGACCAGAGCCATACGGCGGCCGGGTCGGGGCCGATGTCGACGAGCCGTCCAGGACCCGCTGCCCCGCCAGACCAGAGTGCCAGCAGAGCGAGAATGCTGGCGCCGACGATGCCGACGACGATTCCCGACAGCACCAGAACCACGGGCGACGCGGCCGCGCCCCCCGCCGTGAGCCGCGGCTTGAGAAGAACGCCCACTGCGAAGCCGACGACGACGGGAACCACGATCACGGCATAGCCGAGCACGGGAGCTCCCTGAGGCAGGGCACCGAGAACAGGCAGCGCAGGAATCAGACCCACCTGCGTTCCCAGGGGCGACACGACGCTGCCCGAACCGAGGGCGAACCCGGGGCCGAGCAGCCACGAGGTGGCCCAGATGACCATGTTCGGCACGATCGAGAGCTGACCGACGGTCAGAGCGATTCCACCCACGAGCTGCGATTGGAGGGATTCGTAGAGCGAGATGATCTGCCCGTAGTGCCCCAGAATCAGCACGAAGACCAGAAGCCCGGCGACAGCGGTGATTCCGGCGACCGCCATAGCGCCTCCCCGAGCCCCGAGAGATACGACGGTCGCAACGGGCATCGGCACCCGATCCACGACCTCCCGAAGGCTGCGGGCCAGGATGTCGACGGCCTGGCCGGCGGGATCGGCGGCGGGTGAGAAGTCAGCCCGGGTGAAGAGGCTGGTCGCCATGCCTATCGCGTAGATGGCCGCGGGAAAGACCACCGCCTGCACGACCGACGGTCGCGCGCTGTCGGAGCCTGCCCCGCTGGCGACCAGCCATCCGATCGCGGCGACGGTCAGAACGCCCACGGCGGCGCCGATCAGGCGGTGATCCGAGTCGGCGAGACGCCGACCCGATCGCCAACCCAGGAGCACAGTCAACACGGCGACACCCAGAGGAGCGAAGCCGATCTCGAAGGGCACGCCGGCGCCCTGAAGAGCGAGTTGCAGCGCGAGCGTCGGATCGATGGTGACGAGCAGGTCGACGCCGTTTCCGAGCAGCCAGAAGTTGGCCGCGACGCGCCAGAACGCGCCGTAGTCGACCGCGAGCTCGAACTGGGTCAACCAGAGGATGGTCAGGGGAATCAGGAGGATTCCGAGGCCGATGGCTCCGACGAGGAGCGCGTCGAGGAACGCGAGGAATGCGGTAAATGGTCGATTCATGCCGTGCCGAGCGTACCCCGTGTCGGCTGAGTCGACACCTCACCCCGCCGCTCTAGTGGAGGACGGTCTTGAACACGATGATGACCAGTCCGAACAGCGCCGTTCCGATGCCGCCGAGCAGCCGCGCCGGCCATCTGCTGCCCCTGTCTGCGAAGGCCAGCCAACCCAGAACTCCCAGCAAGACGGTGCCGACGAGCAGGGCGAAGAAGTACGCAGCGTCTTCGTCGAGAAGCCCCGTGGCACCGAGGATGAGGAAGGCGAGGGGAACGATCGACGCGTAGAGCAGGCCCTGGGAGTGATGCACTCCGTAGCGAAACGCCTGGCCGATGCCCATGATCTTGCCGTTGCGGAGGCCGTGGTTCGCCACGGCGGTAGCGAAGACGTGCGCAGCCCAGAACACGATCATGCTCACGACCGTGACGACGAACACGTCGAAGTCGTCATCGTCGTCGTCGGCGACCGCGATGACGGCAGAACTGATGATCGTTCCATAGATCAGCTCGGGTGTGACCAACGAATGCCGGATGCGTTGCCACCGGCTCGACTGCACCATCGGCTGGTCGGCCGGGCTTACCGACAGAGACTCCGACATCGACACTCCTTCCTCCCCGTGCGCACGGCACGAACGAACGGCGGGCACCCTCATTTTAGAGAAGAGGATGCCCGCCGCAGGTGGTGCAGTGAATCAGAGAGCCGCGTAGACCTCGCGAAGAAGCGCAGCGGTCTCACTCGGCGTCTTGCCGACACGCACGCCGGCGGCCTCGAGGGCCTCCTTCTTGGCCTGAGCGGTTCCCGCGCTGCCGGAGACGATGGCGCCGGCGTGGCCCATGGTCTTGCCCTCGGGCGCGGTGAAACCGGCCACGTAGCCCACGACAGGCTTAGTGACGTGAGCCTTGATGAACTCTGCGGCGCGCTCCTCCGCGTCTCCGCCGATCTCACCGATCATCACGATCGCCTTCGTCTCGGGATCGGCCTCGAATGCCGCGAGCGCATCGATGTGCGTGGTGCCGATGATGGGGTCTCCGCCGATGCCGATGGCCGTGGAGAAGCCGAGGTCACGCAGTTCGAACATCATCTGGTACGTCAGGGTTCCCGACTTGGACACGAGACCGATCGGCCCCTTGCCCGTGATGTTCGCCGGGGTGATGCCGACGAGCGACTCGCCGGGCGTGATGATGCCGGGGCAGTTCGGACCGATGATGCGCGTCTTGTTGCCCTTCTGCTTGGCGTACGCCCACGCCTCGGCCGCGTCTTGCACGGGGATGCCCTCGGTGATGACGACGAGCAACGGGATCTCTGCATCGATCGCTTCGATGATCGCGTCCTTCGCGAACGCGGGCGGGACGAAGGCGATGGAGACATCGGCTCCGGTCGTGGAGATGGCCTCGGAGACTGTGCCGAAGACCGGCAGTTCGAGATCGCCGTGGGTGACCGTGGTTCCCGCCTTGCGAGCGTTTACTCCGCCCACGATCTGGGTACCGGCAGCCAGCATCAGGGCGGTGTGCTTGGTGCCCTCTCCGCCGGTGATTCCCTGCACGATGACCTTGGAATCCTTATTGAGGAAAATCGACATTCTTGTTGTGGTCCTTACTTCTCGCGAGGAATCGTCAGAGGGAGGCGAGTTCGGCGGCCTTGTCGGCGCCCTCGTCCATGGTGGTCGCCAGAGTGACGAGCGGGTGGTTGGCTGCGGCGAGAATCGCACGGCCTTCGTCGACCTTGTTGCCGTCGAGACGAACGACGAGGGGCTTCGTGGCTGTATCGCCGAGCACCTCGAGCGCACCGATGATTCCGTTGGCGACGGCGTCGCACGCGGTGATGCCACCGAAGACGTTGACGAAGACGCTCTTCACCTGAGCGTCGCCGAGGATGACGTCGAGGCCCGCCGCCATGACAGCTGCGGAGGCTCCACCGCCGATGTCGAGGAAGTTGGCCGGCTTCACGCCGTTGTACTTCTCTCCCGCATAGGAGACGACGTCGAGGGTCGACATCACGAGACCGGCACCGTTGCCGATGATTCCCACCTCTCCGTCGAGCTTGACGTAGTTGAGGTCGGCAGCTTTGGCCTTGGCCTCGAGCGGGTCGGCCGCATCCTTGTCTTCCAGCGCCTCGTGATTGGGGTGGCGGAATCCGGCGTTCTCGTCGAGCGTCACCTTGCCGTCGAGGGCGATGATGTCGCCCTCTTCGGTGAGCACGAGCGGGTTCACCTCGACCAGAGTGGCGTCCTCGCCGGTGTAGACATCCCAGAGCTTCACGAAGACCGGAGCGACCTTGTCGACCAGCTCGGCGGGGAACTTGGCAGCGACCGCAATCGACTTGGCCGTCTCGAGATCGATTCCCGCGATCGGGTCGACCTCGATGCGCGCCAGGGCTTCGGGACGCTCGACAGCGAGCTGCTCGATCTCCATGCCGCCCTCGTAGCTGGTGAGGGAGAGGTACGACCGGTTGGCCCGGTCGAGGAGCACGGAGAAGTAGAACTCCTCAGCGATGCGCGCGCCGCCCGCGACCATGACCCGCTTGACCACGTGGCCCTTGATGTCGAGTCCCAGAATCGACTGCGCCGCTTCGAACGCGGCCTGTGGGTCTTTAGCGACCTTGACACCGCCGGCCTTGCCGCGGCCGCCGACCTTGACCTGCGCCTTGACCACGGTCACGCCACCGAGCTTCTCAGCAGCGGCACGCACTTCTTCCGGGGTGTCTGCCACGATTCCCGGAAGAACCGGAACCCCATAGCTTTCAAACAGGTCTCGTGCCTGGTATTCGAACAGATCCACGCTCATCCAATCCGCTTAGGTCTCAGCCGGCACGGGGGTTTGTGCTCGGCTCCTGAGTACTCCTGCGAGCTGCGGCTGACAGATTTGGCTGCTCCGCCGCAGACTTTCGCCGTCTGCCACCTTACCGCCCGAAGAAGTGGGCACCATGCGAGGTTCGGCCGATGCCCCGTCCTCCACAGCTCTGTCCTCGAGGGCGTATTCCACCGAGACCGGACACGGGGCCCACGGCTTCGAGCCGAGCAACGAGGGTAATCGGCATGACACGATCACGCCGGCGGTCCGCCGCCATACTCACCGCACTCACCACGGTCGCGACGACCCTCGGACTCCTCCTCGCGGGCGCCCCTCCCGCGACCGCGGCCATATCCACAGGTCACGGAATCGGCTATCTCGCCGAGAACGGCTTCTCCTGGATCGGCTCGTACCGACTCGACGACGGCTCGCTCGTCTTCTGCCTCGAGGTGGGCAAGAAGGCACCCACGGGGCACGACTACCAGTTCGTCGATGCCAGCGCGCTGGGCCGATTCTCCCCAGACGATCTCGCGCGCCTCGCCTATCTGTCACGCACGGCCGCACCGTCGACCGATCCCACGGAGGCCGCGGCCGGGCAGCTCGCGACCTGGCGAATCTCCGGGCTCGACGGCCACAGCCCCGAGTACTACGCCCAGCGTGCGGGGGCCTCCGGGCAGGCTGTCCTCGATAGGAGCACTCAGCTTCTTGCCACAGCAGACGCACCGTCGGGTGCGTCGCGGTCTGTCACAGGTTCTGTCGCGCTGACAGCGGCCGACAGCGACGGCCGCATGACCGTCACCAGCGGTTTGACGGTCGACTTCCTGGCAACCGGGCCCACTGTCCTGACGCCCGGCAGCCACTCGGGCACGATGAGTCTCTCCGGCGCTGTTTTCGATGACGGGAAGGCCGAACGCACGATCTCGAACGGAGAGACCGTATCCATCACGACCACGGGAACCGAGCCGACCGCGTCGATCGTCGCCGCGGTGCGCTACACCGATCTCCCCTACGGCTCCGGTTTCATTGCGGGAAATGCCGGTGAAGACGTTCAGCAGGTGCTCGTCGCCCGCCCGGGCGCTGCCTCTGGCAGCGCGACGGTCACCTCCACTGTTCCGTCGACCAAGAAGTTCCAGCCCATTGTGAACACGAAGACAAGCGCGGCGACGGCCGCCGCCGGTGAAGCGATCAGCGATGAACTCGTCGTCTCTGCACTGGTCGACGAGAGCCGCGAGGATCTGCTGCCTGGCTGGGGCGTGTACCGCCCGGCGACTCCCCCGGCCTCAGGCGCCGTCCCTGCTGTCGACGAGAACGGCATGCTGCCCATTCCCGTCGTGGTCGAGAGTTCGCTTCTCGGCCCGTTCAGTGACCCGATCGAGCCCGCGGCCGAACCGCCGGCCGGCGCCCCTGTGGTCTGCACCGTCGAGGTGCGCATCGAGACCGGCCCCGGCACCTATCGAACACCCGACTGCGTTCTCCCGAGCAGCGGCTACTTCGTGTGGGTCGAACGCATCAGCCCATCTCGGACGCCGGTCGATCAGGGCGGAACCAGGATGCTGCCGTGGCAGTCCGCTTTCGGCACGGCAAGCGAGGTGACCTTTGTCGCTCCGCCGCCGACCCCGGAGATCCCCGCGGTGCCCGCGGCGCCGGCCGCAGCGCCCGTACTCGCGGAGACCGGAACCACCGGCACCGGCGTCCTGTTGCTGGTATCCGGAGCGGCGCTTGCGCTGGGAACCCTCATCGGTGTCGGAGTACTGTGGCGTCGTCGGCTGAGCGTGGGCGTCATGCAGCCGACAACAGACTGAGTCGTCGGGGTTCCTCTCCGAACGCGCGTCGCATCCGATGCCCGAGAGGAAGGAACCCCATGGCTCGCAGGCCGCCACCCGCGCGATTCGGCGCGCTGGGCATCCGCGACATCGCCGCGGAGTCCGCCCTCATCGGCGCTGGGGGCCGCGCCATCCTGCTGCAGATCGCGAATCCGGGTGTCGGGCACGGGGTCGCAGAACACAGCGACTTCGCCGCACGTCCACTCGATCGACTCGTGCGAACTCTCGACTACGTCTACACCGTCGTCTACGGCGACCCGGAGCAGGTCGATGCTGTCGTCCGCTCTGTCTCTCGTGCGCACGTACCGGTGCGCCGAGCGGCAGACGCATCCGGCCCGTCGTACTCCGCTTTCGACCCGCGACTGCAACTGTGGGTTGCGGCCACGCTCTACGATTCGGCGATCGACATGCACGAACGCGTCTACGGGGTCCTCGATGAAGCGTCGGCCGAACAGATCTATCAGGACTACGCGGTGCTCGGAACCGCGCTCCAGGTTCCCCGAGAGATGTGGCCCGCAGACAGGGCTGCCTTTCGCGCGTACTTCTCACGTGAGCTCGAGACCCTGAATACCGACGAGACGACAAGGCGGGTCGCCGATGCCTTGCTCCACCCGGTCGCGGGCCCGCTCTGGCTCAGAGCTGCGATGCCCGTCGCCCGCCTGGTCACGGCAGGGCTTCTGCCCGAGTCGGTTCGGGCGGCGTTCCGACTGCCCTGGTCGCCGGGGCGGCAGCGCCTCTTCACCTGCCTCATGGCGATCACGCGCGTCGTGTATCCGCGGGTGCCGCGCGCGCTTCGCCAGCTGCCCCGCGACCGCGCACTCAGGTCTGCGACGAGGAAGACCGCTCGGCTCTGAGCCGACGCCAGACGCTAGATCTTCTCGATGGGCGCGATCTTGATCAGCAGCTTCTTGGCTCCGGCGCTCTCGAACAGCACGTGCGCCACCCGTTTCGTGCCCTCGCCCGTGACCTGGTTGACCCGGCCCTCGCCGAAATCGCTGTGCCGGATGCGATCACCGGGGGCCAGCTCGAGGTCACCGTTGTCTCGCACCTTGTTCGTGATCGTGTTCGCCCATTCCGCTTTCGGGCGTGGCGGCAGCGGGGGGAAGTCGCTCGTCGACGAGGAGCCGGTAGACCCCCAGCCCTGGCGAGACGAGCGATTCGCGTTGAGGGCGCGAGGTTGCGTGCCGCCGCGCGACGTGGCCATGCCCGGAGACTGCACCCACTCGATCAGTTCGGCGGGGATCTCTTGGAGGTACCTGCTAGGCATCGCCACAGCCGTCTCGCCGTACTGGGCGCGTGTCATGGCCAGCGAGAGATAGAGCCGCTTGCGCGCACGGGTGATGCCGACATAGAACAGGCGACGCTCCTCTGCCGGGCCGCCCGGTTCGTTCGCCGACATGCGGTGTGGCAGCAGATCTTCTTCGATGCCGGTGAGGAACACCGCCTCGAACTCGAGACCCTTGGCCGTGTGCAGCGTCATCAACGACACCGTTCCACTGGAGTCGTCGAGGTCGTCGACCGCTGCGACCAACGACACCTCGGTGAGAAAGTCGATGAGCCCGCCGTCGGGGTTGTTCTTGCCGAACTCCTTCGTGACCGCGAGAAGTTCTTCGACGTTTTCGGCCCTCGCTTCGTCTTGTGGATCGCGCTTCGCCCGGAGTGCCGTGAGGTACCCGCTCTTCTCGAGCAGAAGGGCGAGGACATCGAACACGGGGGCTGGCCCCTGTTCACGCTGCGGATCGATGAGGTCGGATGCCTCGTCGAGCAGCCCGGCCAACTGCAGAATCGCCGACGTGACCTTCGGTCCGAGGCCGAGCGAAGCCGCCCGGCGCATTGCCTCGCGGTACGTGATCTCGTTCGCCTCGGCGAAACTCGCGAGCTGGGTCTCGGTCGCAGGACCGATTCCGCGCTTGGGGCTGTTCAGGATGCGCCTCAGTGCCAACGCATCCTGGGGATTGGCGACGGAGATCAGATAGGCCATCACGTCTTTGATCTCGGCGCGCTCGTAGAACTTCGTTCCACCGAGCACGCGGTAGGGAAGAGCCGACCTGATGAAGATCTCTTCGAGCGCACGCGTCTGCGCGTTCGTTCGATAGAAGACGGCGATGTCTTTGTAGGCCGTTCCGGCGTCGTGCAGCTTCGCGATCTCGTCGGCGACGAACTGCGCCTCGTCGTGGCCGGAATAGCCCGTGTAGCCGAGGATCCTGTCGCCATCGCCGATCGCGGTCCACAGCTTCTTGTCTTTGCGGTCGAAGTTGTTCGAGATCACCGCGTTGGCCGCAGAGAGGATGTTCTGGGTCGACCGGTAGTTCTGTTCGAGGAGCACGACCTTGGCGCCCGGATAGTCGCGTTCGAACTCGACGATGTTGCGGATGTCGGCTCCGCGGAACGCGTAGATCGACTGATCGGAGTCTCCGACCACGGTGAGCGACGCACCCTCGACGGGTGGCTGCCCGGGGTCGACAGATCCGGGCGAGAGGGTGAGCTCGCGGATGAGCGAGTACTGCGCGTGGTTCGTGTCTTGATACTCGTCGACCAGGATGTGCCTGAACCGGCGCCGATACTGCTCTGCTACCCGAGGGAAGGCGCGGAACAGGAAGACGGTCTGGCTGATCAGGTCGTCGAAGTCGAACGCGTTGGCCGCCTGCAGGCTGCGTGTGTACTGACGGAAGATCTCGACGAAGAGCGACTCTTGGGGGTCGGCGAAGTTGGCGGTGCGGGCGTAGCTCTCGACGTCGGCGAGCTCGTTCTTGAGCTTCGAGATCTTGGCCGAGACGGAGCCGACGGTGAACCCGAAGGTGTCGGCCTGCAGCTCCTTGATGATGCGCTTGATCAGAACGCGGCTGTCGGCGGAGTCGTAGATGGTGAAGCTCTTGGTGAAGCCGAAATTCTCGGCCTCCCTGCGAAGAATCCGCACGCACGCCGAGTGGAACGTCGAGATCCACATTCCCTGAGACGCCTGGCCCAGCAGCTGTTCGACGCGCTCGCGCATCTCGGCGGCGGCCTTGTTCGTGAAGGTGATCGCCAGAATCTGGCTCGGCCACGCCTCACGGCTCTCGATCAGACTCGCCACGCGATGCGTGAGAACACGAGTCTTGCCCGACCCTGCGCCCGCGACGATGAGCAGCGCGGGGCCGCGGTACTCGACCGCCTCGCGTTGCTCGGGATTGAGACCGTCGAGCAGGTCGCTCTGTGCGGCACTCTGCCCGTGCCCGTCGAGGATGACGGGCTTCAGGCCGGTGGCGCCGGAGTCGGTCGAGGGGAGATCGAAGAGGCTTGTCATGTCGGCTCCAGTTTAAGCCGATCCTCCGACAGTTCCTCGCGGCTCGAACGACGGCGACGCTGCGTTCCGGGCCGCGATCGCGAGATCCGCGTGGTCGGCGAACACCCCGTCGACGCCCGTGGCGAGAACCAGCGCGAAGTCTGTCTGCCAATCGCCGAATGCCGAGGGGTCGCTGCCTCGACGCAGGGCGCGGTCGAGGAATCTGTTCTCCGGCCGGAGAGTCCAGCAGTAGATCTCGAGACCCGCGGCGTGCGCATCGTCGACGAGGACCGACGACACGGCCCCCGAGGCCGGATCTGTTCGGGGAAGAATCATGCGCCTGTCGACGCTGATTCCCTCGACATCGCGCCGCAGCGTCCGGAGGCCATCGCGGGTGAGGAACGACGCGTAGCTGTCTGCGTCCGCACCGAACCGGGCCACGAGGTCGGGCGGTGACCCGGCCGCCTCGAGCAGAAAGACGTTCTTCGACCGAAGCCCTCTGCTCCTCAGCTGATCGAGTACCGTCTTCTCGAACGATTCCACGGTGAGACGGCCGTCGTCAGAGTTCCATCCGGCCGCCGTCACCTCGGCCGCCACCAACTCGTCGAGCGGGAGGCCGATCGAGTCGAAGTACGCGGCGTGCTTGATCTCGGCCACGAGCCCGATCGGGCGATCTGACTCCTCTCCGGCGCGATCGAGAACGTGCAGCAACTCCGACAGACGCATGATCGGCGACTGCAGATCGTGCGATGCGCTCGACTGCCGGATTTTAGGCAGACGCTCACGACTGCGCAGCGTCGACAGCTCTGCCCAGGTGAAGTCCTCGGTGAACCAGCCGGTCTGCCGCGACCCGTCGATCATCTTGGTCGTGCGGCGCGAGGCGAACTCGGCACGAGACGCCACGTCGGTGGTTCCCGAGATCTCGTTCTCGTGCCTCAGCACGAGGATTCCGTCTCGGGATGCGACGATGTCGGGTTCGACGGCATCGGCACCGAGCGCGATGGCCAATTCATACGACGGGAGAGTGTGTTCGGGGCGGTACCCCGGAGCGCCTCGATGTCCGATGACGAGGGGCAGACGGGCTGAAGTCACGCCACCACGGTAGTGCGAATCGGCTCCGCCCTGCGCGAAAAGCCTGCGAAATGCCCACATTCACGGGCAGCAGGTGACGTCGACCCGGTAGATTTGAACTCCGTCCACCTACGTACAAGAGGAACTCATGCCGTCGGCGAACCCCGCGTTCACACGCAACCCTGTTTTCAACGGAAAGGGTGCTGCTGACGCTGCGCCCACGATGTCGAGCACACAGCTGCAAGATCTCTACGAGCGCCCGTCTGCCACACCGGCAGACACCTCGCGCATGACCTACGACGACGCGATCGTCAAGACAGCGCTGCTGTTCGGCGTGCTTCTGGCCGGCGCCGTCGTCGGCTGGATCGTGCCCGGCCTGCTCGTCGTCGGGGCCATCGTCGGCCTCGTGCTCGGCCTCGTCAACTCGTTCAAGCGCGAGCCTTCTCCCGCGCTGATCATCGGTTACGCCGCGGCAGAAGGTCTCTTCGTCGGCGGAATCTCGGCGTTCTTCGAGACCAGGTACGAGGGCATCGTCGTGCAGGCCGTGCTTGCCACGCTCGCCGTGTTCGGTACCACCCTGGCGCTCTTCGCCAACGGCAAGATCCGCGCGTCCAAGCGGGCTACCAAGATCTTCTTGATCGCCATGGTCGGTTACGCGGTCTTCTCGCTGCTCAACTTCGTGCTCATGATCGCCGGCGTATTCCCCGCCGACAACGTGTTCGGCCTGCGCTCCGGTATCTTCGGCATCATCATCGGCGTGCTCGCCGTGATCATGGCCGCCTACTCGCTGGTTCTCGACTTCGACTTCGTACAGCGTGGAGTCAAGTCCGGGGCGCCGCGTAAGTACGGATGGTCGGCGGCCTTCGGGTTGACCGTCACGCTCGTGTGGCTCTACGTCGAGTTGCTTCGTCTCATCGCGATCTTCCGCAACTAGTTTCTAGACAGTGTCGACAGACAGCAACGGCGGGGCCGTCCTTCGGGGCGGCCCCGCCGTCGTCGTCTCTCGACTCGGCGACACCCGCATCCCGGGTCTCGACGCCGCACGGGGGCTCGCCATCCTCGGCATGCTCGCCGCCCACACTCTTCCTGGCGACGGCAACTCGTTCTATGACGGCCGCAGCTCGATTCTCTTCGCCACCCTCGCCGGGATCTCACTCGGGCTGATGACGGGAGGACAGCATCCGGTCGCCCGCGTCGCGGCTGCGTCACGCACGCGCGCCCGACTGTCGATCGCCATCCGGGCACTTCTTCTGATCGCGCTCGGGCTCGGTCTCTGGCTGCTCGAGACAAATATCGCGATCATCCTCGACTCGTACGGCTTTCTCTTTCTGATCTGTCTGCCGCTGCTGTTCCTGAACCGCTGGGTTCTGGCTGCCCTGGCCGTCGTCTGCGCGCTCCTCGGTCCGGCTGTGGTCGAAGCGCTCGTCGACGCCACCTCGTGGGACGGCCCGATGCCGATATCCGCTGACAACCCTCTCGCCGTGCCCCTCTCCTGGCTCGACTCCTACTATCCAGCGCCGGTCTGGTTGGCCTATGTACTCGCGGGCCTCGCCGTCGCCCGGTTCGGAGTCACCCGTCCTCGGGTTCAGCTCACCATCATCGTCGGTGGCGTCGTCGCCGCCGCTCTCGGATACGGGCTGTCGGATGCCTTCGGCGACCCCGTCGTGGCACACACCGACACGACGATGGAGGCGATCTCGTCGGGAGCACTCGCCCTCGCGGTGATCGGGCTCCTCGTCGCCATCGTCGGGCGTCTGAGAACCGCCGTCGGGCGCACCGCCCTATCGCCTCTGGTCGCCGCCGGAGCGATGCCGCTGAGCATCTACACGGCGCAGGTCCTCGCCATCGCGGCGGTCGACGTGCTCCACCCCGAGGCGCCCGACGACGCGTTCTCGTGGACTCTCTTTCTCAGCCTCGCAATCGGCACGCTCGTGTTTGCCACCGCATGGAGGCTGCGGTTCGCGCAGGGACCCCTCGAGTGGCTCTTCGCACGGCTGACACTGCGTCGACCGTGGAGAACTCCACGGGACGCAGCAGGCCCGGGTCAGCAGACCCGGAGCACTACTCCCACTCGATAGTTCCCGGCGGCTTGCTGGTCACGTCGAGCACGACGCGGTTCACACCCGAGACCTCATTCGTGATGCGGTTCGAGATGCGGGCCAGAAGATCGTAGGGCAGTCGAGTCCAGTCGGCGGTCATCGCGTCTTCGCTCGAGACGGGGCGCAGCACGATCGGGTGGCCATAGGTGCGGCCATCGCCCTGTACACCGACCGAGCGCACGTCGGCGAGAAGCACGACAGGGCACTGCCAGATCTCGTCATCGAGACCGGCCGCGGTCAACTCGGCGCGCACGATGGCGTCGGCCTGACGAAGCAGCTCGAGTCGCTCCCAGGTGACTTCTCCGACGATCCGGATGCCGAGGCCGGGACCAGGGAACGGCTGGCGTCCCACGATGGCCTCGGGAAGCCCGAGCTCGCGACCGATGGCGCGTACCTCGTCTTTGAAGAGGGCCCGAAGCGGCTCGACGAGCTCGAACTGCAGGTCTTCGGGAAGGCCTCCGACGTTGTGATGGCTCTTGATGTTCGCGGTGCCGGTTCCGCCGCCGGACTCCACGACATCGGGGTACAGAGTCCCTTGAACGAGGAATTTCACGGGCTCGCCGTCGGTCGCGGCGGCCTCGAGCACGAGCGCCTCTGCTGCAGCCTCGAAGCTGCGGATGAACTCCCGGCCGATGATCTTGCGCTTCTGCTCGGGGTCGGTCACACCCGCGAGGGCGTCCATGAACTGCTCGCGAGCGTCGATGGTGATCAGACGCACGCCGGTCGAGGCGACGTAGTCGATCTCGACCTGCTCGCGTTCGCCCTGGCGAAGAAGACCGTGATCGACGAAGACGCAGGTGAGCTGGTCACCGACAGCCTGGTGCACGATCGCGCCGGCGACAGACGAGTCGACGCCGCCTGATAGAGCACAGATGACCTTGCCGTCACCGACCTGCTTCTTGATCAGAGCGACCTGATCGGTGATGACGTTGTTGCTGGTCCAGTCGGCCGGAATGCCGGCGGTGTCGTGCAGGAAGTTCTCGAGCACACGCTGGCCGAACTCCGAGTGCTTCACCTCCGGGTGCCACTGCACCCCATACATGCGCCGCTCCTTCGAGCCGAACGCGGCCACGGGAGTCGACGACGTGCTGGCGAGAACCTCGAAGCCCTCGGGCGCCTTCGAGACCGAATCGCCGTGGCTCATCCACACCGTCTGCGCCTCGGGCTGGCCGCCGAGGAGCGATCCGCCCTCACCGGTGACCGTCATGTCGGTCGACCCGTACTCGCGAAGTCCCGTGTTGGCCACTTCACCACCGAGTGCGCGAGCCATGACCTGGAATCCGTAGCAGATGCCGAGAACGGGCACGCCGAGGTCGAAGATCGCGGGGTCGAGCTCGGGCGAGCCGGGCTCATAGACGCTCGACGGTCCTCCCGACAGCACGATGCCCACGGGAGATTTGGCGGCGACCTCCTCGGCGGTGATCGACGAGGGAACGACTTCGGAGTAGACGCTGGCCTCGCGCACCCGACGGGCGATGAGCTGTGCGTACTGCGCACCGAAGTCGACGACGAGGACAGGCCGGGACTGGCTGTCGGGGCTGGGCGTGCTAATGGGTGACCTCCACGGGAGCGGATGCGGACAGCTCGGCCTCGCGGCCGGCCAGGTAGGTCTTCACTTCGCGGGCGATTCTGACCTCGAGGAAGAAAGAGAGCAGCGGCACGATGCCACCGAGAGCGATCAGCACGAACTTCCAGAAAGGCCACCGCATGCGGCTCCAGAGTTGGAAGTCGGCGAACAGGTAGAGAACATAGAACCAGCCGTGCGCGATGAGGATTCCGGTCGACAGGTTGACGGCCGTGACCGTACCCTCGGGCACAAGGGCGAGGAAGCCCTGGGGGCCGCCCAGTTCCAGCTCGACGCCGAACACGGGAACGTACTTGAGCACGACCTCGAGGCACAGAAGCAGCAGCATCACACCGGTGATGATGGACGAGACCCGATAGAGCTTGACCGCGCTTCGGATGCGCGGAAAATCGCGGGGTTTGGGTTCGAGGGCCATGGCTCTAGTGTATTCCGTGCTCGACGAGGCGCTGGTCGTCGAGGTCGCTCTCCGCTTCCTCGAGCTCTTCGATCTCACGCTCCCAGGCGTCGCGGGCGAGGCGGTACCAGAGGAAGACGGCGAAGCCCGCGAAGATCACCCATTCCGCGGCGTAGAAGATGTTGAGCCAGTTGAGTTCGACAGAGCGATCCGGCTCGGGCGCGGCGATGAGGTCGAGCCCCTCGGGCGCTGTGCCAGAGACCACGTAGCCCCCGTAGACGTCCGTCGAATCGGTGAGTGCCGTCCAGATGTTCACCAGCGCGGCCGGGCTCATGGTCGTCACGTCGTAGTCGCCGCCCTTGGCCTTCTCGGCGTCGTCGACGGTGGGCGCGTCGGGGTCGACGTAGCGCCCCTCGACAGACACGGGTTCGGATGTGCGGGGCTGGGCGGCCAGCCTGTCGCGCACGGCGACGGCCGCCTCGCGATCGGGTGCCCACCCGAGAGCCACGGCGAGAGCCGGCGCCCCCGGTTCATCGACCGCGAGATGCGCGATGACCCAGTATCCCGACCGCCCTCCGTTGATGCGGTCGGCCAGGATCCCGTAGTCGGCAGGTTCGAAGATCCCCTGCGTCTGCACCTTCTGCGCAGCCTCGACGGCAAGAACAGGCTGCTGCGGAGAGGCGACCTCGGAGAGCGGCTTCACGGTCTCGGTGGGCCGGTCGTCGACCTGACCGCTCGAGACGGCACGCTCGAGTTGCCATTGACCGAGGCCGGCGAAGATGGCCGCGATGGCGAGGGCGAGCACGAGGGCGGCGATCCATCGCGGTCGCCGCATGACGCTGAACAGGGTCAATATTCGCTATCTCTCTCGCGCGGAGCGCGATCACGGGAGCCGAGGTCGTCGGATTGCCGCATGGCTTGCTCGATGAGCGCGTCGACATCGCCGGAAGCGGGTTCCTGCGGGGCCGCCTGTGCACGCGGCGTCGTATCGAGAGTGGGCTCCGAATCGTCGTCGGCCCGCGGCAGCGACACGTCTTGCCCTGCAGTGACGGCGGCAACCAGCGCGATCTCCTCGTCGAGCATCGGATCGCGACTCTTCCGCGCGCTCTTCTCTCGAGCCGCGGCGGACCTGGGCCGAAGAATGAACGACGAGATCTTCTCGGAGTTGGCCGCGAGGATCGGTCCCATGATCGCCATGATCAGAACATAGAGGCCGGCGAACGGTTGGATGCGTTCGTCGAGGCCCGCAGACAACGACAGGGTCGCGAGAATGAGGGCGAACTCTCCCCTGTTCTGCAGAATGACGCTGGCGTTGATTCCAGCTCGGGGACCGAGCTTGTTCAGCCACGCAACGAACTGGCCCGCACCCGCGTTCAGCACCACCGTCATCAGCACGGCGCCGAGAACGGGCACGATCACCGGGGCGAACTTGGTGGGGTCGAGGCCGAGACCGAAGTTGAGGAAGAAGAACGCGCCGAAGACGTCGCGCAACGGTATGGCGATGTGCTCGATGCGGTTGCGGTACCGGGTCGCACCCAGCACGAGGCCGATCAGGAACGCGCCGATCGCATCCGTGACGCCGAGGATCTCGCCGATGCCGCCGAACATGATCGCGAGCCCGAAGAACAGGATCGTGAAGAGCTCGTCGTCTTTCGTACGGAACAACCGCGACACGTAGCGGCCGCCCCATCGAGCCACCGTGAACATAACGATGAGGAACAGGAAGGCGATGCCGAGCTTGCCGACGACGGGCCAGATCTCGGTCTCTCCCGAGAGGACGACCGAGACGATCGCGAGGTAGATGGCGATGAAGATGTCTTCGACGACGGTGACGCCCAGGATCATCGGCGTTTCCGGGTTGGCCAGGCGCTTGAGTTCGATCAGGAGCTTCGTGACGATGGCGCTCGAACTCGTGGCGGTGATCCCCGCGACGATGAGCGCCTCGCGTGTTCCCCAGCCGAGCATGAATCCGAACGCGAAGCCCGCGCCCATGTTGAGCGCGATGTACGAGCCGCCCGAGATGATGAGCTTGCCCGCGTTCGAGAAGAATTCGTCTTGATCGAACTCGAGACCGAGGTTGAACAGCAGCAGCACGAGGCCGAACACGGCCATGAGTTCGATGTACTCGGTGTGGACGAACTCGAGGGGGAAGAGATGGAAGTTCGGGCTCGCCAGGAGCCCGACGGCCATGTAGATCGGAATCGCGGGCAGACCGATGCTCTTACCGAGCCGGCCGAGCACATAGGCGATGACGAACAGGGCGCCCAGAATGAGGAGATCGGGCCCGAAGTGCATCGCCTAGCGCCCGGGAGAGCCGTCGGCGGCGCCGCTCTTGGAGCGCATCTCACCCGTGCGGAAGAAGTTGAACGCCTTGGCGACCTTCTCGGGCGAACCGGCGACGACGAGGGTGTCGCCCGGAAAGACCTTGAAGTCAGGTGCAGGTGCGGGGTTCGCCGACTCGCCGCGCACGACGGCGACGACGGTGAGCCCGACGATGTCGCGTTCCGCCGTGTTGCCCAAGGGCTGCCCGGCGATGTGGTCTTCATAGTCGACCGTGAACCAGTCGATGCTGAGTCCGGGAATCTGGTCGAGCGCCGTCAACGACTCGGTGATCTGCGTGCCGCCCAGGAGCTCGGCGAGAGTGCGCGCCTCGTCTTCGCTGAGACGAAGCGACACCTTGGCCGCGTCTGAGGTGTTGTCTTCGTCGGAGAAGGTGATCAGATCGCTGTGACCCGAACGGTGAGCGATGACTCCGACCTTGCCGCCGTCTGCCGTGATGAAGGTGTGCAGTACCCCGACGCCGGGGAGCTTGACCCGTCGGACATCGACCATGACTGAACTCCTCGGGGTAGCTGCATCGTGCGGGCGGAAGACTCCATTCTACCCGCGCGCAGAATGGCCCGACCGTTGCCTGAACGTCTGTCCGCGCGGGCTACGCCTCCGCAGCGATGTCGGGTGCCTCGAGTCGGATGCGATCAGCCGACTCGTCGTCGGGCTGCTCCTGGCTCGCGCGCTCCGCCGCAACCCGGCGGAGGTAGTTCGCGACCTCCCGCTCGATACGCGCCTCGTCCCATCCGAGCACCCCGGCCATGAGCCGGGCAGCGACGGGCGCCGCAGACACACCCCTGTCCCACGCCTCGATCGAGATGCGGGTGCGACGAGCCAGCACGTCTTCGAGATGAAGAGCGCCCTCGTGGCTGGCCGCGTAGACGACCTCTGCCGCGAGGTAGTCGTCGGCGCCAGGCAGCGGCTCAGCGAGCTCCGAGTTCGACGAGATCAGATCGAGCAGCTCGTCGGTCAGCGTTCCGAAGCGGTTGAGCAGGTGCTCGATGCGCACGGTGTGCACGCCGAACTTGCGGGCGATCTTGCTGCGCTTGTTCCACGCCGCCTGGTAGCCCTCGGCGCCGAGCAGTGCGATGTCTTCTGTGACGCTGCCGGCGATCTTGCCGTCGAGCGCCGAGACCGCGGCGTCGATCGCGTCTTTGGCCATCACACGGTAGGTCGTCCACTTGCCACCGGCGATCACGACGAGGCCGGGAACCGAGTGCGCGACGAGGTGCTCACGCGACAGCTTCGATGTTTGATCGCTTTCGCCGGCGAGGAGCGGCCGGAGGCCGGCGTAGACGCCCTCGACGTCGTCGCGAGTGAGGGGCACGTTGAGAACCGTGTTGACGTGTTCGAGGACGTAGTCGATGTCGGCGGCCGTCGCGGCGGGGTGGGCCTTGTCGAGGTGCCAGTCGGTGTCGGTCGTGCCGACCAGCCAATGGCGGCCCCACGGAATGACGAAGAGAACGCTCTTCTCGGTGCGCAGCAGCAGACCCATCGACGACTGGAAGCGGTCGCGAGGAACGACGAGGTGGATGCCTTTCGATGCGCGAACCTTGAACTGACCACGCTCGCCGACCATCGCCTGCGTGTCATCGGTCCACACGCCTGTCGCGTTGACGACCTGCTTGGCGCGGATGTCGAACTTCTCGCCGGTCTGCAGGTCGTGAGCATGAACTCCGACCACCCGCTGGCCCACCTTGATAAATCCTTCGACACGCACTCGGCTCGCGGCGTGCGCACCATAGAACGAGGCCGTGCGAACGACGCTGGCGCCGTAGCGGGCATCGTCGACCTGGGCGTCGTAGTACGTGATGCCACCGATGAGAGCGTCGTGCGCCATGCTCGGAATGGCTCGTTGGACCTGGCCGCGGGTCAGGTGACGGTGGTGTGGAACTCCGGGCGGACGCCCTCCCGTGTAGGAGAAGAGGTCGTAGAGCACCATTCCGGCACCGATGTAGAAGCGATCGATGAAGCGGCGCTTCAGCGGAATGAGAAAGCGCACGGGCTTCACGAGGTGCGGCGCGATGCGCTGCAGGAGCAGGCCACGCTCGATGAGAGCCTCGCGCACGAGACGGAAGTTCAGCTGCTCGAGGTACCGCACACCTCCGTGCACGAGCTTCGACGAACGCGAGCTCGTGCCGCTCGACCAGTCGCGAGCCTCGACGATTCCGACCCGCAGGCCGCGCGTCGCGGCGTCGAGGGCCGCACCCGCCCCGACGATGCCGCCGCCCACGACGAGGATGTCGAGTTCTTTGGTCTTCAGCGCCTCGATGGCCGCTTCGCGCTCTTCTGGCCCGAGTTTCGCTGATCGGGACACGGTGTTCGTTTCAGCCATCTTCAGGCCTCCTCGTCATAGAGAATCGGTGGCGCCAGTTTACCCGCGGCGGGTGACTAGTGGGCGAGATACGGCGCGACCACGACGTCGATGCGCTGGAACTCCTTGAGGTCGGAGTACCCCGTGGTTGCCATCGAGCGGCGGAGCGCCCCCATGAGGTTGGCCGTTCCGTCTGCCACGGGCGACGGGCCGTTGAGGATCTCCTCCAGCGGCGCGACCTGCCCGACGTGAACCCGGTTTCCCCGGGGAAGCTGGGTGTGGTGAGCCTCGCTGCCCCAGTGGTATCCGCCACCCGGCGCGTCTGTCGCGCGAGCCAGAGCGGTACCGAGCATCACGGCGTCCGCGCCGACCGAGATGGCCTTCACGATGTCGCCCGAGGTTCCGAGACCGCCGTCTGCAATGACGTGCACGTAGCGGCCGCCCGACTCGTCCATGTAGTCGCGACGAGCGCCCGCGACGTCGGCGACAGCCGTGGCCATGGGTGCGTGGATGCCGAGGGTCGCCCGAGTGGTCGACGCGGCTCCTCCGCCGAATCCGACGAGCACGCCCGCTGCGCCGGTGCGCATCAGGTGCAGCGCGGCGGTGTAGGTGGCCGCTCCGCCGACGATGACAGGAACGTCGAGTTCGTAGATGAACTTCTTGAGGTTCAGCGGTTCGGTGCTCTTCGACACGTGCTCGGCGGAGACGGTCGTTCCGCGGATCACGAAGAGGTCGACGCCCGCGGCGACGACCGTCTCGTAGAGCTCCTGAGTGCGCTGCGGCGACAGGGCTGCTGCAACGGTGACCCCGGCGGCCCGGATCTCGGCAAGGCGGGCCGTGACGAGTTCGGGCTTGATGGGCTCGGCATAGATCTCGCGCATGCGAGCCGTGGCCAAGGCTGCGTCGAGGGAGCGGATCTCCTCGAGGATCGGCTCGGGGTTCTCGTAGCGCGTCCACACGCCCTCGAGGTCGAGCACTCCGAGTCCACCGAGCTGGCCCATGCGGATGGCCGTGGCAGGCGAGACCACGGAATCCATGGGTGCCGCCAGCACGGGCATATCGAAGTGATAGGCGTCGATCGTCCAGTTGATCGACACGTCCTGCGGGTCACGGGTGCGCCGCGAGGGCACTACCGCGATGTCGTCGAATGCGTAGACACGACGGCCCCGCTTGTTGCGGCCGATTTCGATTTCCATACTCACCCGACAACCCTACCGGTCGAGCGAGAGGCTACCTGCGGTAGTTCGGCGCCTCGACGACCATCTGCACGTCGTGGGGGTGCGACTCCTTGAGACCGGCCGCGGTGATGCGAACGAAGCGGCCCTTCTCTTTGAGTTCGGCGATCGTGCGAGCACCCGTATAGAACATCGACTGACGCAGACCTCCGGCGAGCTGGTAAGCCACGCTGGCCAGGGGGCCGCGGTAGGGCACCTGGCCCTCGATGCCCTCGGCGATGAGCTTGTCGTCGCTGGGCACATCCGACTGGAAGTAGCGGTCTTTGGAGTACGACGTCTTCTCGCCGCGGGTCTGCAGCGCTCCGAGCGAGCCCATGCCCCGGTAGTTCTTGTACTGCTTGCCGTTGACGAACACGAGATCGCCGGGGCTCTCGTCGCAACCGGCGAGAAGCGATCCGAGCATCACCGTGTCGGCACCGGCGACCAGGGCCTTCGCGATGTCGCCCGAGTACTGCAGGCCTCCATCGGCGATCACCGGGATGCCGTGCGGCTTGGCCGCAAGCGACGCTTCGTAGACGGCCGTCACCTGGGGCACGCCCACACCGGCGACGACGCGCGTGGTGCAGATCGATCCGGGACCGACGCCGACCTTGATCGCGTCCGCACCGGCATCCACCAGCGCCTGGGCGCCGGAGCGGGTCGCGACATTGCCGCCGATGATGTCGACGGCCTCGAAGGCGCTGTCGCGCTTGAGGCGACGGATGATGTCGAGCACTCCTGCGCTGTCGCCGTTGGCGGTGTCGACCACGATCACGTCGACTCCCGCTTCGAGCAGGCTCGTGGCTCGCTGCCACGCATCGCCGAAGAACCCGATGGCAGCGCCGACGCGCAGGCGGCCGGCCGGATCTTTTGTCGCGTTCGGGTACTTCTCGCTCTTGTCGAAGTCCTTGACAGTGATGAGGCCCGTGAGGCGGCCCTGCTCATCGACGATCGGCAGCTTCTCGATCTTGTGCTGAGCGAAGATGGCGATGGCGTCGTCGGGGTCGATGCCCTGACGTCCGGTGATGAGAGGAGCCTTCGTCATCACGTCGCGCACGAGCGTGGTGGCCTTCTCGAATGGAGACACGAAGCGCATATCGCGATTCGTGATGATTCCCACGAGGACGCCCGCCTGGTCGACGACAGGCAGACCGGAGACGCGGAAGTGACCGCAGAGCGCGTCGACCTCGGCGACGGTCGCGTCGGCGGTGGTGGTGACCGGGTCGGTCACCATGCCGGACTCGCTGCGCTTGACGAGGTCGACCTGACTCGCCTGATCGGCGATCGACAGGTTGCGATGCAGGATGCCGAGGCCGCCCTGTCGGGCCATGGCGACGGCCATGCGCGACTCGGTGACGGTGTCCATCGCCGCGCTGAGTAGAGGGGTGGAGACTTCGATGCGACGGGTCAGCCTCGATGAGGTGTCTGCCTCGGAAGGAATGACATCGGTGTGGCCCGGCAGGAGCATCACGTCGTCATACGTCAATCCGATAAAACCAAAGGGATCCGCCTGGTCCAAATGACACCTCGCCTAGTAGAAAATTTCTCTTGTCAAGAGTAACGGTTAGGCGACCGCGATATTCCGGTGTAAGAAAGTACCTGCGCGCCCCGAGGTTTCTTCTCCGTCGAAACATGGAGGCAACAAACGGGCGCTATGTTCTAGCAACGTCGCTCGACCATAGATAACGGAGCCCGGTTACATCCGAGGCTTCCCACAGGAGGTGCACCCTTGCTCGCTGGCATAAGACCCGGGCAGTCGGCTCGATTGATCGCGATACTCATCGCGTCGGTCGTTCTCTGTCTATCCGTCGTCCTCGGAGGATCCGCCCTCGGCGCATCAGCTGCTGAGACGACCGCTTCCACATCCACCGCAACCGAGCAATCGATCCTCGTCTGGGTTCGCACCGACGCAGACAAGGTCGGGGTGGCCAACGTGTCGATCACCGTCGACGGCGATGGCGGCACCGCGACGGGGGTCACCGGCGCAGACGGCAAGGCCGTCATCCCCGTGAGCGAACCCGGCACCTACACCGTGACCATCGACGAAGACGCCCTCCCGGTCGAGACGGGCTACCCACGCCCCTCGACCAACCCGGCAGAGGTCGAGGTGTTCGCCGGCAACACCGAGGTGCCCTCCATCTTCTTCCTGTCGCCCGACAACGCGAAGGGGGCCGTCGCTGCACCCTCCGACGAGTCGACCTCCACTCCGGCCCCGGGTGCGACCGACGATGCAGGAACGGGTACCACGACCGCTCCGGTCACCGTCGATACGTTCTGGCTTCGATTCTGGCCGCAGCTCGTCACCGGCCTGATCTTCGGTCTGCTCATCGCACTCGCGGCCATCGGCGCATCCCTTATCTATGGAACGACCGGGCTCAACAACTTCGCCCACGGCGAGTTGGTGACCTTCGGTGCGCTGATGGCCTACCTGTTCTCGGGAATCATCGGGCTGCCGGCCGTGATCGCGATCCCCGCGGCGATGGTTCTCGGCGGCCTCTTCGGCTGGGCGCAGGATGCGGGCATCTGGAGACCCCTGCGCAAGCGCGGTCTCGGTCTGATCCCGATGATGATCGTCACCATCGGACTCTCGCTCGCGCTGCGCTACGTGTTCGTGCTCCTCTTCGGACCCGACCGGCTGACCCTTCCGAATAGCACGAAGCCCTTCCTCGTGATCGGCTCGGTCAGCCTGAAGTTCACCGACGTGGCGGGCGCGGTCATCGCGATCGTCGTCATCCTGGGCGTCGCACTGGTGCTCACGAAGACCAAGATCGGCAAGGCCATGCGCGCCGTGTCCGACAACCGTGCCCTGGCTTCGGCCTCGGGCATCAACGTCGAGCGGGTCATCCGCGTCGTGTGGGTCGGCTCGGGTGCGCTTGCTGCGCTGGCCGGCGTCTACGTGGGCTACTACCAGTCGCTCCGCTGGGACACGGGGGCGTCGATCCTGCTGCTGATCTTCGCGGCGATCACTCTCGGTGGCCTCGGTTCGGCCTATGGCGCTCTCGTCGGAGCCGTGATCATCGGCCTCATCATGAACCTGTCGACGCTGTGGATTCCGGAGAACCTCAAGTTCGTCGCCCCGCTCGTGCTCATGATCATCATCCTGCTCGTTCGGCCCCAGGGCATCCTGGGCCGTAAAGAGCGCGTCGGCTAGGGAAGGTCCTTATGAACGGCAATTTCATCTGGCTCACAATCGGGCAGATATTCGACCCCACCGTGGCGGCCTACGCCCTGGCCACGATCGGCCTCGTGATCCACTTCGGCTTCACCGGTCTCCTCAACTTCGGGCAGGCGGGCTTCATGGCCGTCGGCGGCTACGCCTTCGCGATCACGTCGGTCGTCTACGACTGGCCGCTCTGGGGATCCTTCCTCGCGGCGATCGTGGCGGCCACCGTCTTCGCTCTCATTCTCGGTATACCCACGCTGAGACTCAGGGCCGACTATTTGAGCATCGTGACCATCGCGGCGGCGGAGATCATCCGGCTATCCGTGAAGACACCGGAGTTCTCCGAGGTCACGGGTGGTTCGGAAGGCATCAACGGCGCAGCACGCGCGTTCAACGACGTGAACCCTCTTCCCGATGGCCGCTGGGGCCTCATGGGCACTCCCCTGGTCTACAACCAAGACCAGTGGTGGGTTCGCATCGTGGGCTGGGGCCTCGTCGCGCTGGCCTGTCTCCTCGTCTTCCTCCTGATGCGCAGCCCCTGGGGCCGGGTCATCATGGGAATCCGCGAAGACGAGGACGCCGTGCGCTCGCTCGGCAAGAACGTCTTCTCGTACAAGATCCAGGCGCTGATTCTCGGTGGCGTGCTCGGTGGTCTCGCCGGAGTCGTCTTCATCCTGCCGCGGTCTCTACAGCCCGATAATTACGGCACCCAGCTGACGTTCTTCCTCTATACGATCATGCTGCTCGGCGGAGCCGCGACCGTCTTCGGCCCGGTCGTGGGATCGATCCTCTTCTGGGTCACACTGTCGCTCACAGACGGGCTCCTCAGCCTCGGCATCGAAGCCGGAGTCCTCCCGCTCACGACGACACAGACGGGCCCGATCCGATTCATCATCGTCGGTGTCGCCCTGATGCTCCTCGTGATATTCCGTCCGCAAGGAATCTTCGGCAAGAAGAAGGATCTGCACTTTGCCTGAAAAAACTCTCGTATCCGACATCACAGACGATGTGATCGTTCCGGGCGTCAAGAAGAAAGACCCCATCGTCGTCGCCCACGCAGTGAGCCGTCGCTTCGGCGGCCTCACCGCCGTCGACGTCGCCCACCTCGAGATACCGCGTGGTTCGATCACCGCTCTCATCGGCCCCAACGGCGCCGGCAAGACCACGTTCTTCAACCTGCTCACCGGCTTCGACAAGCCGAACACGGGCAACTGGACGTTCAAGGGCAAGAGCCTCGCCGGTGTTCCCGCGTTCAAGGTCTCCCGCATGGGCATGGTGCGCACATTCCAGCTCACGAAGGCGCTGAGCGGCATGACCGTTCTCGAGAACATGCGTCTGGGCGCCACGAAGCAGGGCGGCGAGAACATCTTCGTCTCTCTCTTCAAGCCG
>Ga0308163_10001133_pt1 | contig 32549 bp, 26 predicted proteins | sample PhyTR1_FD_201037 | JGI IMG/M metagenome (GOLD analysis project Ga0308163, IMG submission 201037) | Phyllosphere microbial communities from UC Gill Tract Community Farm, Albany, California, United States - DLSLT.R1 | ecosystem: Host-associated > Plants > Phyllosphere > Unclassified | place: USA... | reverse complement strand
ATGGTGTTCCGCTCCGACGGCGTGAGCGAGGACTGCCTCTATCTGAACGTCTGGACGCCGGCTAAATCGCCCAAGGAAAAGCTGCCGGTGCTGGTGTATTTCTACGGTGGCGGCTTTGCCGCAGGCGACGGCTCCGAGCCACGCTACGACGGCGAGAGCATGGCCGCCAAGGGCATCGTCACGCTGACCGTCAACTACCGTCTCAACGTGTTCGGCTTCCTGGCGCATCCGGAGCTGAGCGCGGAGTCGCCCAACAAGGCATCCGGCAATTACGGCCTGATGGACCAGGCGGCGGCGCTGAAATGGGTAAAGAATAATATCGCCGCCTTCGGTGGCGATCCCGCGCGCGTCACCATCGCCGGCGAATCGGCCGGTTCGTGGTCCGTCAGCGCGCAGATGATTACCCCATTGTCGAAGGGTTTGATCGCCGGCGCCATCGGCGAAAGCGGCTCGCTGCTCGGCATGAAACCACCTCCGCCGCTGGCCGAGGCCGAAAAGAGCGGCGCCGACTTCGCCCAAAAAATCGGCGCACCGACTTTGGCGGCGCTGCGCGCAATGCCGTCGCAGCAGCTGCTCGAGACGCTGCGCCAGCCAGGGGCGCCGTGGTTCAGCGCGATCCAGGACGGCTATGTGCTGCCACGCGCGCCGGGCGCCATGTACGCCGCCGGCGAACAGGCCAAAGTCCCGCTGCTGGCCGGGTGGAACTCGCACGAGAGCGACTATAAACGGATGCTGGGCAACTCCGAGCCCACCGAAGCAAACTTCAACGCGACGTTGACTAAACTTTACGGCGACCGGGCCGGCGCGGCGCGCAGCGCCTACGCGGGCGATGTCAAGCAGGCGGCGACGGACCTGGCCAGCGACAGCTTCATCGTCTACGGCACCTGGAAGTGGATCGACACGCACGCCCGCACCAGTGGCAAACCTGTGTATCGTTATTACTACAGCCGCCCGCGCCCCGGCGACCCGGGCGCGGCCCACTCGGCCGAAATCGAATACGCCTTGGGTAATCTGAACCTGAATAAAGTGTATTCCTGGACCCAGGACGACCGCGCGCTGTCGACCGTCATGCAAGGCTACTTCGCCAACTTCATCAAGACCGGCAATCCGAATGGCGCCGGCCTGCCGGAATGGCCGAAAGCCAGCAGCGGCGCCGGTTCGCGCCTGATGCACCTGGACGCGACTTCGCGCGCCGTCACCGCCAGCGACGACGCCCGCTTCCAGTTCCAGGACGCCGAAATGCGAAAAATGCAGTGATACGGACAGGTGGCGGCGAACGCGGTTTACGTAAATAATATAAACCGTATCATCGATTGTATTTTATTGTATCTGCCGGCGATACTTTGAAATCTTGCTATACACTATTCTCTTTTCTTCTGGCAAAGATCGGGAATACAGAATATGCGCAAAACAATCGGCTTCGTCGCCATTTGCTTTACGGTGTCCGCATTTGCGGCGGAACCTTTCGATGACAAGTTCCGCCAGTTGGACGAGGTTCTGCCCAGCGCCAACACCTACCGCACCGCCTCCGGCGCTCCCGGCGCCGCCTACTGGCAGCAGCGCGCCGACTACACCATCCGCGCCACGCTGGACGAAGCCAAGCGCTCACTGACCGGCAGCGAGCAAATCCGCTACCACAACAAGTCTCCCGATACGCTGAACTACCTGTGGGTGCAGCTGGACCAGAACATCTACAAAAAAGACTCCGACGCCCGTCTGATGATGACGCAGCCGTCGCGCCAGGCGTGGGCCAAGCCGCCGACCCAGGACGACGGCTACAAGTTCGACGGTTTGCGCGGCGTGCTGGCGGGTCGTGACTTCGACGGCGGCTTCCAGATCAAGAGCGTGAGCGCCGGCGGCCAGCCGCTGAAATACGTCATCAACCGAACCATGATGCGCATCGACCTGCCGGCGCCTTTGAAGCCGGGTCAGAGCTACGCTTTCAATATCGACTGGTCCTACAATATCAACGAGCAGAAGGTGCTCGGCGGCCGTTCGGGCTACGAGAGCTTCGAAGAGGACAAGAACGACCTGTTCGAGATCGCCCAATGGTTCCCGCGCATGGCCGCGTATTACGACGTGACGGGCTGGCAGCACAAACAGTTCCTCGGCGCCGGCGAGTTCACCCTGGAATTCGGCGACTACGACGTGCAGCTGACCGTGCCGGCCGACCACGTGGTCGCCTCCACCGGCGACCTGCAAAATCCCGGCGAGGTATTGAGCGCGGCGCAGCGCGACCGCCTGGCCAAGGCGAAGACCGCCACCAAGCCGGTGCTCATCGTCACCCAGGAGGAAGCTGAGAAGGCCGAAAAATCGGTCAGCACCGCCACCAAGACCTGGCACTACAAGGCCGCCAACGTGCGCGACTTCGCGTGGGCCTCGAGCCGCAAATTCATCTGGGACGCGCAAGGCTACAAGAAGGACGGCACCAACGTGATGGCGATGTCCTACTATCCGAAGGAAGGTAATCCGCTGTGGGGCCAGTACAGCACCCAGGCCATCATCCACACCATCGAGCAGTACAACAAGTACAGCTTCGACTACCCCTACCCTGCGGCGATCTCGGTCAACGGCCCGGTGGGCGGCATGGAATATCCCATGATCTCGTTCAACGGTCCGCGTCCGTCCAAGGACAAGAAGACCGGCGCGCTGACCTGGTCGCAGCAGACCAAATATGGCTTGATCGGCGTGATCATCCACGAGGTGGGTCACAACTACTACCCGATGATCATCAACTCGGACGAGCGCCAGTGGACCTGGATGGATGAAGGCCTGAACACCTTCGTGCAGTATCTGGCCGAGCAGGCGTGGGAACAGAACTACCCGTCGCGCCGCGGCGAGCCGCGCAACATCGTCGATTATATGCGCAGCCAAAACCAGGTGCCGATCATGACCAACTCGGAGTCGCTGCTCCAGTTCGGGAACAATGCCTACGCCAAGCCGGCCACCGCGCTCAACATCCTGCGCGAGACCATCCTCGGACGTGAATTGTTCGACTACGCGTTCAAGGAGTACGCCAGCCGCTGGAAGTTCAAGCGCCCCACCCCCGCCGATTTCTTCCGCACCATGGAAGACGCATCCGGCACCGATCTTGACTGGTTCTGGCGCGGCTGGTTCTATACGACCGACGCGGTCGACATCAGCGTCGACGGCATCAGCGAATATGGTGTGAACACCAAGGACCCGGAAAAGGAAAAGGCCTGGAAGAAGGCGCAGCGCGAGGCTGAGCCGATTTCGGTGTCGCAGCAGCTCAACAAATCGATGCCCAAGCGCCTCGATAGCCATCCGGAGCTAAAGGACTTCTACAACGAGCACGACGAGTTCACCGTCACCAACAAGGACCGCAACAGCTACGCCGAAGCGATCGAAAAGCTGGAGCCTTGGGAGAAGAAGCTGCTCGATCAAGGCAAACACCTGTACCTGGTGGACTTCTCGAACGTCGGTGGCCTGGTCATGCCGCTGGTGCTGGAGATTGAACTCAAGAGCGGCAAGAAGTACATCGAGCGCGTTCCGGCCGAAGTGTGGCGCTTCTCGCCGAAGAAGATCACCAAGTTGATCGTCACCGACGAGCCGATGGTCGGCCTGACGCAGGACCCGTACTGGGAAACCGCCGATATCGACACCAGCAACAATGCCTGGCCGCGCAAGCTGACGCAGTCGCGCGTGGAGTTGTTCAAGACCGAACGTGACCGCAATAACCTGATGCGCGACTTTAATACGCCGCTCAAGGGCAAAGACGACAAGTCCGGCAAAGCGAATGGCAAGGACGATGGCAGCAAGGACGCGGCGGGCGAATGATACTGCGCGCCTTACGCAGGTTGACGACCGCGGTGCTGGTGCTGGCATTTGCCTGCACCAGCACCGCGGCCGGCGCCCATAATTTTCACATGGGCATAGCCGATATCAGTTACAACGACCGCACCGGCAACACGGAGATCGTGCACACCTATACATCGCACGATGTCTCCACCCTGCTGGCAAATCTGTATGGCCGCAGTTTCGACCTGGGCCAGCCGGACAGCGAACAGCCACTGCGACGCTACGTCGAAAAGCAGTTCCATCTTTCCGGCGCCGATAACAAGCGCCTGCCGCTGCATTGGGTCGGCGCGAAGGCCGACGCAGACAGTGTCGTCATCTTCCAGGAGATCGCCGGCACCAGACTCAAGGCCGGCACTCGCATTCACAACGCCCTGCTGATAGACTTCCTGCCTTCGCAAAAGAACACAGTGAACCTGCAAACAGATGGCGCCATTCAAACCCTCATTTTCGATCAAGACAGCATTGATCAGACCTCCCGTTAAGCGGCTGATCCCCCTGACGCTGGCGGCGATCGCCCTCCACACGCCTGCCCACGCGGACGACCTGCTGCAACGCGTAAGCATCGACGGCTCGCGCGCCAACCAGCTTGGCCTGGCCGATGCCGCGAGCGCCGGCAGCGTGTCGCAAAAGGAGCTGGCCGCGCGCACCGTTTATCGTCCCGGCGAACTACTGGAAGCGATGCCCGGCCTGATCGTCAGCCAGCATAGCGGCGAAGGCAAGGCCAATCAGTTCTATCTGCGCGGCTTTAATCTGGACCATGGCACCGACCTGCGCACGACGGTCGACGACATGCCGGTCAACCAGCGCAGCCACGCGCACGGCCAGGGCTGGACCGATCTTAATTTCCTGATACCGGAACTGGCGGTGCGTCTCGATTACAAAAAAGGCCCCTACTCCGCCGAGGAAGGCGACTTCGCCTCCGCCGGTACTGCTTCGGTGGTGTACGCCAACCGGCTCACGCAGGGCCTGGCCAGCGTATCGGCGGGCCAAAACGGCTATGGCCGCGCGCTGCTCGCGGACTCCGTAGAACTGCCGCGCGGCAGCCTGCTGTACGCGCTGGAGGTGCTGCACAACGACGGGCCGTACGACAACCCGGACGACTACCAAAAGTTCAACGCGGTGCTGCGCTACAGCGAAGGCTACGCCAACAACGGTTTCAATGTCAGCCTGATGGCATACCGCGCGGACTGGAACGCCACCGACCAGATTCCCCAGCGCGCCGTGCGCGACGGCCAGATCGGCCGCTACGGCGCTGCCGATCCGAGCGACGGCGGCGCGGCGCACCGCTATAGCCTCTCAAGCGCCTGGCGCCGCACGACGCAGGACAGCGCGTCCAAGGTCAATGCCTACATTATCGCCAACCAGCTGGACCTGTTCTCCAACTTCACTTACTTCATGGACGATCCTGTGCGCGGCGACCAGTTCGCGCAGCCGGACAAACGCGTCACCAGTGGCGTCAATGCGAGCCACAGCTGGCACCAGCACGGCGACGGCTGGAGCAGCGAGACCACCATCGGCATGCAACTGCAGAACGATAATATCTTCAACGGCTTGTACAACACGCAGGCACGCCAGCGCCTTTCCACCACGCGCGAGGATCACATCGTCGAGTCCAGCGCCGGGCTGTTCGTGGAGAACAGCACGCGCTGGAGCGACGCCTGGCGCACGGTGGCGGGCGTGCGTATCGATGGTTACCGGTTCGATGTGCGCAGCGACCTTGCCGCCAATTCCGGCAAGGCGAACGAACACCTGGCCAGCCCGAGCCTGAGCCTGATCTACGGGCCCTGGAAGACGGCGGAGCTGTACGCCAATATCGGCACGGGCTTCCACAGCAACGACGCGCGCGGCGCCACGATCACCATCGATCCGAAGACCGGGCTGGCGACCGACAAGGTCACACCGCTGGTGCGTTCGCGCGGCATGGAACTCGGCGCGCGCACTGCCTGGCTCCCAGGCCTGCAATCGTCGCTGTCGTTCTATCGCCTGGATTTCGATTCCGAGTTGACCTATATCGGCGACGCCGGCGCCACCGATGCGGGCCCGCCGAGTCGCCGCTACGGCGTGGAGTTCTCGAACTATTACAAGCCGCTCAAATGGCTCTCGGTCGATCTGGACCTCGCCTATGCGCGGGCACGCACACGCGGAGGGGCAACCGATGGCGACCGCATCGCCGGAGCGATCGAAGGCACGGGACAACTGGCGGTGACGGTGGACGATGGCGGCCCGTTTTCAGGCTCGCTGAAGCTGCGCTACTTCGGTCCTCGTCCGCTGATCGAAGACAACAGCGTACGCTCCAATTCCAGCATGACCTTGAACGGCCGCATAGGCTGGAAGATCGCCAGGGACCTGTCGCTGGAACTGGAAGCGTTCAACCTGACCAACCGCCGCGATTCCGCCATCGATTACTACTACGCCTCGCAATTGAAGGGCGAAGCGGCGCCGGTGACCGACATCCACTTCCACCCCATCGAATCGCGCTCGTTGCGGGCGACCTTGATCAAGACATTCTAATCAGCCTGCGCGCTCGTTGAGCATCGGGAAGCCGCGCTGGTGCCACACCGGATAGGCCGGCGACACGTCGCTGGCCGCTTCCAGCAGCGCGTTCTGCTCGGCGCTCAAACGCCAGCCGGTGGCGCCGATGTTGTCGACCAGTTGCTGCTCATCGCGCGCGCCGATGATGACGCTGGAGATGGTCTTCTTCCCCAGCAGCCAATTGAGCGCCACCTGCGGCACGGTCTTGCCGGTTTGTTCGGCCACCACGTCCAGCGCGTCGACGATGCGGAACAGGCGCTCCTCTTCGAAGTGCGGGCCGGTGCCGGCGATATCGTGTGCGCGGGTGCCCGGCTTGGCCGGCTGGCCGCGCCGGATCTTTCCGGTCAGTTTGCCCCACCCCAGCGGGCTCCAGACCATCGCGCCAACGCCCTGGTCCTCGGCCAGCGGCATCAGCTCCCATTCATAGTCGCGGTTCAGCAGCGAGTAGTAGATCTGGTGCGCGACGTGGCGCGGATAGCCGTAGCGGTCCGACACCGCCAGCGATTTCATCAAGTGCCATCCGGAGAAATTGGAACCGCCGATGTAGCGCACCTTGCCATCGCGGACCAGTTGGTCCAGCGTGGACAGCGTCTCTTCGACCGGGGTGTTGTGGTCCTGTCCGTGCAGCTGCAGCAGATCGATATGCTCGACGCCCAGGCGCTGCAGGCACTTGTCGACGGCATCGATCAGATGCTGGCGCGAGGAGCCGAAATCATTAGCGCCGTCGCCGGTGGGGAAAGTGACTTTGGTGGAGATGAGCAGGCGATTGCGCTTACCCTTGATGGCTTGGCCCAGCACTTGCTCCGCCAGGCCATCCGAATAGACGTCGGCGGTATCGAACATCGACACGCCGTGTTCAAGACATACATCGATCAGGCGCGAAGCGCCGCCCGCATCGGTGCTGCCCCAGGCTTTGAAGAAGTCGTTGCCTCCTCCGAACGTCGCCGTACCAAAACTGAGCTCCGGCACGCGCAAACCTGATTTTCCCAAACGATTGTGATTCATGGCTACCCTCCAGAAGATTGGTTCTGGATTGTAGCCCGGACAAAAAAAACACGTAGGACGGATTAGCGTAGCGTAATCGGCCATGCATGCGCCACGTTGACGCATGCATGGCCGATTAAGGCGTGCCGCCTAATCCGCCCTGCGTGGTTCCGATCAAACCAGCTCTACGGTCAGAACTCTTCCCACTCACCGCTCGACGTTGCGGCGGCGGTAGTCTTGGCCTTCTGCACCGGCGATGCCAACGGCTTGGCTGCCGCTTTCACGACCGGCTTCGGAGGCAGCTTCTTCGCCACCGGCGCGCTACGCACGGCCGGACGTGCCGGCGGCGTGTAGCCGACCTGCGGAGCGCCTATCGTGAACGCGCTGACAACGCGCTCCAGTGCATCGGCCTGATCGCGCAGGGTTTGCGCGGCCGCGGCGGTCTGCTCGACCAGCGCCGAATTCTGCTGCGTGGTCTCGTCCATCTGCGTGATCGACCGGTGCACCTGGGCGATGCCGTCGTTTTGCTCCTGCGTGGCGGCGCTGATTTCGCCGACGATGTCGGTCACCTGCTTGATGCTGGAGACGACTTCGTTCATCGTCGAACCAGCCTGCTCGACCAGCTTGGTGCCGGAACCGACCTTCTCCACCGAGTCGTCGATCAGCGCTTTGATCTCTTTCGCCGCTGCTGCGGAACGCTGCGCCAGGTTACGCACCTCGGTCGCCACAACCGCGAAGCCGCGACCCTGTTCACCGGCGCGCGCCGCTTCAACCGCCGCGTTCAGCGCCAGGATGTTGGTCTGGAACGCGATGCCGTCGATGACCGAGATGATGTCGACGATCTTGCGCGACGATTCGTTGATCGAGCCCATGGTCACGACGACCTGCTCGACCACGTTGCCGCCCTGCGCCGCCACGTCTGACGCCGAACGCGCCAACTGGTTGGCCTGGCGTGCGTTGTCGGCGTTCTGGCCGACGGTGGACGTCAACTGTTCCATGCTGGCCGCGGTCTCCTCGAGCGAGGCAGCCTGCGACGAGGTGCGGTTCGACAGGTCGCCGGTGCCCGATGCGATCTGCTGCGAAGCGGTACCAACTGCGCTGGTCGCGGCGCGCACGGTGTCGATCACGCCGGCGATCTGCTCCAGCAGCTTGTTGAAGGCGACGGCGGTGTGGCCGATTTCGTCCATGCGCTGGACCGGGATTTTCTGCGTCAGGTCCAGCGACTGGCTGACATTGACCAGGGTGCTGCGAATGCTCTCAAGGCTGTTCTTGATGATGCTGTACAGCTGCCACGCCAGGGCGCCGGTCACCAGCAGTCCAAGCACGATCACCGACAGCATCAGGCGGAACGCGAAGGAATACGCGGCGGTGCTCTCGGTGCGGATATCGTCACTCAGCTTATTGTTATAGGCGATGTGGTCGTCGAAGCCCTTCTTCAACGCGCCGGCCGTCACCGCCAGCGGCGTGCCAGGCATCAGCGTGGCGCGCACCGCATCCATGTCGCCGGCGTGGGCGCCGGCCAGGAACGGGATCAGCGCCTGGCGATAGGCCGCCATGTTGGCCTTGTCGGCCTCCAGCAGCTTGCGGTCCGTATCGTCGAAGATGCGCTCCTTCTCGTAGGTCGCGATGACCGTGTCGAATTTGGCGTGGGCGTCGTTGTACGCCTTGTCCAGCGCCGTTTTATCGGCGAGGTTGGAGAACACCGAGAGACGGTAGCCGGCCAGGCGGCTGTCCGCGAGGAAGCCTTTTGCTTCGTTCAGGCCCGCGATGCTGGGGACCAGACGGGTTTGCACCAGGTCCAACCGCGCCTGGGCGCGCGACAATTGATTCAGACCGGTGAAGCCGACGAAGATCAGCGCCAAGAGCGCCAATGACAAGGTCAGAATCAAGCGCTTGGTAATAGTCATGGTGACTTTTCTCATAGAAGTGTTAAAAGATGCGATTGTTGCTCGACTGCATTTAAGTATACAGGAACCCTATTACCGCAAGACAACAATGAGAAAATTTACGCTGCGACGCAACCAAAACGCAACGCATGCATCCTTTAAGGGACACATTGCGTTGCGCTTGTTGCAAGGAAGGTTAGTCAGAAAACCACAAACCCGTGGGTGCCGTCGCGTCCGAGCTGTTCGACCAGTCCAAACTCCCAATCGAGATAGGCCTGCATCGCCTCGTCCTGGTTGTCGGTGCCTTCGTAAGGTCGGCGATAGCGGTCGATCAGCGGCGACGCCAGGCGCGTCGGTCCCTGTTCCAGCGGCAGGCCGGCGGCGGCCCACGCAGTCGTGCCGCCTGTGAGGACGCGGATCGGCAGATCGGTCAACGCGCGCAAGTCGGCCGCGACGTAACGCGCCAGCAGGCTGCTGCCGCAGGTGAGCACATAGCGCTTGGCGCCGGCCGAAAGCTTCGATACGACCGCCGGCAATTCGGAACGCAGCGCGAACCAGGCGCCGGGAATATGACGCTTTTGATAATTGACGCCGGAAGTGAAATCCAGCAGCACAGTTTCCTCCGCCGCCTCGGCGAGCCATTGCGCTAGGGCCTCCGTGCCGATCTCGCTCACTTCGGGATGCGGTGGAAGCTCGTCTACCCACCCCTCCGTCACATTGAAGTCGATGGCTTGCAAGCCGTCGACCACATAGACCTCGTGATTCATCTGCGCCAGCCAGTGCGCGGTCAGATTGGCGCGAACACCGTCGCTGTCGGCCAGCACGATGCGCGCGCCGCGCACCGGCGCAAACTGTTCGGTCTCCTGCACCAGTTGACCGCCCGGGGCGGAGCGGAAGCCAGCCAGGCGACCGTCGCGGAATTCGTTTGGAGCGCGTACATCGAACAGATAAGTGGTGCGGGTAGCGTCGGCGCGCAACCGCTCCAGGCCAGCGCGATCGAGGCGGCCCACACCGGTGCGGTCGGCCAGCGATCGGGCGTCGTCGGCAGCGGTCAGCCGGTTGGCATCGGACCTCGGCGAGTAACTCCGCGACTGGTCATGCTCCAGTTCCTGGCGCGCCAGCGTCCAGCCGATAGTGCCGTTGCGCAGTGCAGCAACCGGATTCGGAATTCCGGCGTTAATCAGCGATTGGGTGCCGATGATGCTGCGGGTCCGGCCGGCACAGTTGACGATAATTTGTGTCTTCGGGTCCGGCGCCAGCTCGCGCGCACGCAATGCCAGTTCGGCCCCGGGGACACTATAACTGCCAGGTATGCTCATGGTCTGATACTCGTCGTAGCGACGCGCATCGAGGATGACGATATCGTCGCCGCCGTCGATCATCGCCTTGACCTCCGGCGCCGACAGCGAAGGCGTGTGACGCTTCGCTTCGACCAGTTCACCAAAGGCTTTGCTGGGGACATTCACATCGCGGAACAATTCGCCGCCGGCGGCCTGCCAGCCGGCGACACCACCGGCCAGCAGTGACACATCGGTGTAGCCCAACTGGCGCAGGCGGCTGGCGGCGGAAACCGCCAGGCCCTCGCCGCCGTCCAGCACCACGATGGGAACATCGCGGCGCGGCAGCTTGGCGTAGGCATCCAGCTCGATGCGGCCGTACGGGAGGTTGGCGGCGAATAGCGGGTGTGCCTGCGCGTGTGGATCTTCCTCGCGCACGTCGAGCAGCGCGATCTCGCGTCGCGCCAGCAAATCCTCGCGCACTTGCTGAGGGCTGCGATAAGGGAAACCGAGCATGCCGGTTTCAAGCAGGTTTTTAGTCATGGCGTTCGGATTCCTTGAATTGGGTGGCGAGATCAGGCGGCATTGGCGTAACCGGAGCGAAAGGGTTTGACCGCACCCTCCGGCGTAAACACGCTGCGATCGACAGCGCCGATGTCTGCGCCATAGACGTGGATGCCGATCGAAATGCGGTCGTCGTAGGCATTGAAGACTTGATGGATGTCGCCCAGCGTTGGCGACACGGCCGTCACCACGCCGGTTTCCAGCCGCTGCGGCCCGCCCACCATTTCAAGCACGCCATCGGCGCTGCGACGGTAGTCCTGCGAAATCTCTGCGCCGCGCAGCAGTCCAATCAGGCCCCACACCGTGTGGTTGTGGATCGGCGTGGACTGGCCCGGCCCCCAGACGAAGCTGACCACCGAGAAGCGCGCCGCCGGATCACGGTACAGCAGATATTGGCGGTAGTACTGCGGGTCTGGCAGCGCGGCCTGCTGCGGCAGCCAGTCGTCATGGGCGACCAGCTCGCGCAACAAGTTCGAGCCCTGCGCGACGATGCGTGTTTCGACCTCGTCACCTTCTTGCTCCAGCAGCTGCTCCAGCGCCTCGACGAAATGGCGCAGACGGGCGGGCGTTTCAAAACCCAGTGATGCACTCATCTAAGTCTCCTCATATCAGTCACCCGTATCAGGCGGCGTGCCGACGCGCGGCGGTGTTGCGGTTTTCCGGCACGTCCAGCCCGAGGTTGCCGCGCAAGGTGGTGTGTTCGTAGTCGCGGCGGAACAGGCCGCGCTGCTGTAGCACCGGTATCACCTCGGTGACAAACGCGTCGAGCTGGTACGGCAGCGATTCAAACAGTATAAACCCGTCGGCGGCGCGACCATCGAACCAGTGCTGGATCGCGTTGGCCACCTGCACGCCGGTGCCGACAAACTCCTGGCGCGGGCTGGCGTAGCGCAGCGCGGTCTCGCGCAAGGTCAGGTTTTCTTCGCGCGCGGTGCGGATGATGCGCTCGGAGGCGCTACGATTGCTCTCCGCGCCGTATTGGGCGATGTCCGGGAATGGTCCGTCGAGCGGATACTGCGTCAGGTCATGTTCGTTGAAGGACCGCGCCAGCGCCACCAGCGCATCCTCGATGCGGACCAGCGCCACAGCTTCCTGATAGAGGCGTTGCGCATCCTCCGCGGTTTTGCCGACGATGGCACGCAACGCCGGCAGCACCGCCAGCTTGCCGGCGGGACGGCCGAAGGCGGCAGCGCGCTTCTTGATGTCGACGTAGTAGGCCTGCGACGACTCGAAGCTCGACCCCTCGGTGAAGAAAGCCTCCGCGTGGCGCGCCGAGAAATTGCGTCCATCCTCCGAGGCGCCGGCCTGGAAGATGACCGGCTGCCCTTGCGGCGAACGACTGATGTTCAACGGGCCGCGCACCGAGAAAAACTCTCCTTGATGGTGCAGCGTGTGCAGCTTGTCCGAGTCGATGAACTGGCCGCTGGCCTTGTCGTGCACCAGCGCGTCGTCCTCCCACGAATCCCACAGCCCCTGCACGGTTTGCAGATGCTCGGCGGCGATCCGGTAGCGAACCTCGTGCGGCGGGTGCGTCGGCTTGCCGTAGTTTTCCGCGCTGCCCGACAGCCAGGACGTGACCACATTCCAGCCGGCGCGGCCTTTGCTGATATGGTCCAGCGATGCAAACTGGCGCGCGACCGTGTAAGGCTCGCTGTAGCTGACCGTCAGTGTTCCCACCAGGCCGATGTTCCTGGTTGCGGTGGCCAGCGCCGACAGGATGGTCAGCGGCTCGAAGCGGTTCAGGTAATGCGGGCTGGATTTCTCGGTGATGTGGACGCTGTCGGCGACAAACAGGAAATCGAACTTGCCCTGCTCCGCCAGTTTGGCTTGGCGCAGATAGAAATCGATATTGGTGCTGGCGGTCGGATCGGCGTCCGGATGACGCCAATCGCCCCAGCCGGGGCCGACGCCATGCAGAATGAAACCGAGTTTTAGTTGGCGCGCTGCTTGCGATGTGCTCATGACGATGCTCCTGATAGGGATTTGAAGCCGGCGTTAGACCGGCTTGAAAAGTGTGGTGTCAACCAGCCGACTGGCGTCGACCCGGCGGGGAAAGAGCTTCGCTTCAAAAAATGTATCGGCGACCTGCTGCAGTTGCGTGACGATCTGCTGATCGACCGGACGTAGCTGCGGGCGGTCGCGATTGACCACCAGCTTGACCACATCGGCCGGCAAGCCAGTCAGGCGCTGGAACACTTCGGCATACTCCTTCGGATGGGCGTTGGCCCAGGTGTTGGAGAGCGCCAGGCGCCGCAGCACGTCGGCCAATGCGGCGCGCTTGCCCGGATCGGCCAGCGCGGCATCCGACGCGGCGATCACACCGATGCCGGAGTTGATCCCCACGCCGTCGCGCAGCACGCGCGCGCCGTGGATCTCCGCATTGGCCTGGTAGGTGCCGAAGGTGGCCCAGGCTTCGATCTTCCCGCTGGAGAAAGCGACTGCGGCGTCGCTCGGCAACAGGAAGCCCGTGGTGACCTCGTCCGGCTTGAGGCCCGCCTCGCGCAGTGCGCCAAACAGCAGGTAGTGTGCGACGCTGCCGCGCGCCGACGAGACAATCACATTGCGGCCTTTGAGATCGGCCACCGACTTGATCGGCGAGCCGGCCGGCACCAGTATCGCCACGCCGGTCGGCGACGAAACGCTGGCCGCCACCACCTTGACGCGCGCGCCTCCGGCGGCGGCGGCAAGGGCCGGCGTATCGGCCGCCATCGCCGTATCGACGTCGCCCGAGACCACCGCCTCGAACAGCGGCGCGGCGCCCTGGAAGCTGGCCCACTGGATCTTGTACGGCACGTCACTGAGCACGCCGGCCGCTTCGGCCTTGGTGCGCAGCAGCTTGACCTGGTCGCCCAGCACCACGGTCACCTTGGACAGGTCGACCGGAGCCAGAGCGCCGGTGCTTGCAGCTTCGCCGCCTTTGCTGCCTTTGCCGCAGGCGCCAAGGAGCGCCGCAACTGGCATCATCGCCAGCAAACGCCGGACGCGATTCGGATCAGAAGTCATAAGTGACCTTGCCGTAGTAATACGCGCCGCTCGGCGCGAATGGCGCGGGCCCGTAGACAAAGCCGCTGCTGCCGGAGTTTGCATCGCCCGGACCGTTGCGATCCGGCTTGGTGTCGAACAGGTTGGCCGCCCCCAATACCAGCTTGGCGCGCTTGGTGACGGCGTAGCTGACATCGAGGTCGGTCAGCCATTTGGCGCCGAAGTGGTAATCCCTGGCGCGATCGGCGGTGGTTTGCCAAGTGGAGGAATCGTAGCGGGTGGTTTGCAGGTTGGCCTCGACCGGGCCAATAAACCAGCGCGCCGACAAAATCAGCTTGGTCCTCGGCGTGGCGGTCAGATCGCCGATACCGCCACCGGCCGAGTAGCCAAACCACACCGAGCTGCCACCCGGGTTGGCGCCCAGTCCCGTGATTTCCGATGGCGTCGCCTTGATGTTGGTTATCGTGGTGCGGTTCCAGTTGACCGCCGCGCCCCAACGCACCAAGCCATAGCTACCGTAGTCGCTGGTGATGTCGGCCACCAGGTCGGCGCCGCGCGTACGGGTATCGACCCCATTGGCGAAGTATTGCACCCACTCGGTTCCGGTCAATCCACCAGCGATCAGCGTTGGCGCGAAGGCCGGACCAAACATGTAGCCGGTGCGGATGATGCGGTCCTTGACCTTGACTTGGTAGCCGTCCAACGTGATATTGATGTTATCTGCGGGCTTGAGCACCAGGCCTAGACCGAAGTTGACCGATTTTTCGGGATCCAGATCGCGCGCGCCAAACTGGCGGGCCAGCGCCGAATCGTTGCGCAGCAGCTTGGACAGGCTGGGCTCGACGACGCCGCTGACAGGGTTGATGTTGGTGCGGTTATCGGTCTGCGAGTAACCCGATTGCGTCAATGAAGGTGCCCGGAATCCGGAACCGATGGTGCCACGTATAGCGAACTTCGGCGAGAAGTCATAGCGGCTGTTGATCTTCCCGCTGGCGGTATTACCAGCGCTGTCGTTGTAGTGCTCCGCGCGCACCGCGCCATCGACGAACAGATTCTCGGCGGGATAGAAACCGATATCGTTGTAGATCGCCAGCACCGTGCGGTGGATGCTGGTCGCGTCGGCGGGCGACAGCGCCACGCCGGCCTGCGCACCGACGGCCGCCGGCTTGCCGACATTCGGATTACCTTCCTGGTCGCCGGGTTTGAAGATGTAGCCGCCGTTGATGTAACCCAGCGGATCGCCGGCATAGGTGGTAAAGCGCTCGACGCGCTGCTCCAGGCCCCACGACCACTGCAACGGCTTTTTCAGGCCGATGTCGAATGCGCGCGTGAAGTCCTCGTTGGTGGTCCATTGTTCGAACTGATAGACGGCCAGGTTGTCGAAGCTGGTCGGCGAGGTTGGCCCCAGCGAAGGGTTCAAGGTCAGGTTGCTGTACTGGCGGGCGCGGTTCTTGCCGTAGCCGGTGCTGATGTCCCAGTTCCAGCCGGCGCTGCGCCCGCGCGCGCCGGCGTTCAGCTGGAAGTCGAAGGCGCTCATATTATTCAGCGCGAAGTAACCATCCGGGTACACCTGGGCTAACGTCGCCAGCCCGTTTGGACGGCGGAAGTTATTGCCCGCCACCGTATTGCGGATGCCGGCGGTGCCGAACGCGTACAGCGTGATGTCCTTGTTGAACGGTTTCTCGGCGTTGAAAGCCAGATCGTAGGCTTCGATGCCGGGATCGCCGTTGTGCGCGCCGTCGCGGTTCCAGGTCGCGTTCTTGGGATTCGATGCGGGCGAATACGCGACCAGGTTCGTCGACGGGAAGTTATTCCAGGACTGGCCACGTTTGCGCAGCGCCGTGGCGATGTGGACGAAACCGTCGTCGCCCAGCGCAAAGCCAACATCGCCTTCCAGCTTCTTGTTGGACAGGTCGCCGGCGCCGCTTTTCAATTCTCCGTAGCTGGCCGATATCTGGCCACCGTGGTTGCCGGTCTTGAGGATGACGTTGACCACCCCGGCCACCGCGTCCGAGCCGTACTGCGCGGCCGCGCTGTCCTTGAGCACCTCGATATGGTCGATGGCGCTGAGCGGAATGGTATCGAGATCGATCGCGTTCACGCCGCTCGTATCGCCGCCGCCGTTGGTCAGCAGCGCCGAATTGTGACGGCGCTTGCCATTCACCAGTACCAGCGTGTAGGCCGGCCCCAGACCACGGTTGCTGACCGGCCGCACCACAGAATTCACGCCCGCCTGGTTGGTGCCGAAGTTAAACGATGGCAGCAGGCGTCCAAGCGCCTCGGCCAACTCGGCGCGGCCGGTATGGATCAACTGCTCGCCACTGATCACGTCGATCGGCGCCGGGCTGTCCGCAACCGTGCGCGCCTCCCCGCGCACACCGGTGGTCACCACCACATCCTGCACTTGTCCCACGCTGGTCTGCGCCAGCGCCGTCACACCTCCCAGCAGGCCGGTCGCCAGCAGCGCCAGACGCAGGGCCTTCAGTTTTGGTTGTTTGTTTTTATACTGCTGCATGCGTTGATTCCCTCAATCGTTATGTTTTTTGGTCAGGCCAGGTACTTCGAAAAGCTGCGGTCCCAGATTGGTTTGACGTCGATGCGGCGCGCCAGCAGGCCGGCGTCGGAGAAGACGTCCGCCACCCGCTGCTGCGACTTGATCGCGGCGTCGTCCACCGCCACCAGCTTGTAGGGCTGGCTGCGCTGAGTGACCTGGTTCAGGAAGAACTGCGGCGGCACACCGGCGATCTGACCGCTCCTGGCCGCCCAGGGTTTCGGATTGCGGTTGATCCAGTCGTAGACCTTGGCCACGCGCTGAAGGTAGTCGCCGATGGCGGCATGTTTAAGCGGGTCGGCGATCGCCTGGGTGGATGCGCTGATGACGTAATTGCCGGACAAGTAGCCGTCCGCCGTGCGCAGCACGCGCGCGCCCTCCTGGCTTTTGGCCAGCTCCACCACCAGACCATAGATCACCCACGCATCTAACTGTCCGCTCTTGAACGCCGCGAACGCATCCTGCGGCGGCAAAGCCACGGCCTCGATATCCTTGAAACCCAGCCCGTTTTCTTTCAGCAGCTGCAGCAGGAAATAGTGTGAGGTGGTCGACCGCGCATAGCCAATGCGCTTGCCCTTGAACTGGGCGGGATTGGTGATGGTGGAGTTTTTCGGCACCAGCACCACTTGGTTATTCACGTCTCCGCGCAGCACGGCGATCACCTTCAATGGCGCGCCGCTGGCGGCGGCGAAGATCGGCGGAATCTCGCTCATGCCGCCGAAATCCAGCGAGCCCGAAGCCAGCGCCTCGACGATCAGGTTCCCGGCCGCGAATTCGGCCAGTGCCGTCTTGTACGGTGTAGCGGCGACGCCGGCTTCGTTGAAGTAATACGAGTCGCCACCCTTGTAGGTGCCGACGCGCAGCGTGGTGTCGCGCAGCTGGGCCGCCGCCGCCCGGGTAGCGTTGCTCCAGCCGCCCAAGAGCGCGGCCAGCCCGGCGCCGGCGCCCAGGCGCGCGCTTCGGCGCAGAAATTGACGGCGAGTGTCGCCCTTCGAATTGGTCGAATCCATTTTTCGTGCCTCTATAAAATGTGGGTGTTTAGGGCGCGGGTGCTTCCGAGACCAGCGCGATACGGGCGTAGCCGGCGTCGTTCAGGGTTCCCATGGTCTTGACGATGCGTCCATAAGCCAGCGCCTGGTCGCCGCGCAGATGGATACGGCGTTCCTTGTCGCCGGCGGCTTCCTGCGCCATCAGCGGCAGCAAGGTGTCCGGCGTGGCGGCGGTCTGATTGACGAACACCGTGCCGCTGGCGTCGATGCTGACGACGATAGGCGGCTTGGGCTCCTCCAGCGGCTTGGCGCTGGAAGTCGGCAGATCGACCTTGACACCGGCAGTCATCATCGGCGCCGCGACCATGAAAACAATCAGCAGCACCAGCATGACATCGACCAACGGCGTGACATTGATATCGCTGACCGGACCTGGGCGGTGGGCTGGGCCTGAGGAAAGACGGACGCCCATGTCAGGCTCCCTGCGCCGCCAGCGGCGTAACGTTGCGCGCTGCGCGGTCGGCCTTGGCCGGCGCGGTGTCAACATTCTCCACCAGCCCCTCCCCCGCTTCCAGTTGCCGTGACAGCTGTACTTCCACCAGTCCGACCAACGTGGAAAGGCGGGCGGCGTAGCTGTTCAAGTCACCGGACGCGCGGTTGTACGCGACGACGGCGGGAATCGCCGCCACCAGGCCTAGCGCGGTGGCGAACAAGGCCTCGGCGATCCCCGGCGCCACCACGGCCAGGCTTGTGCTGTTACTGGCGGCGATACCCTGGAACGCATTCATGATGCCCCAAACGGTGCCGAACAGGCCCACGAAAGGGGCCACCGAACCGACCGTCGCCAGGATCGACAAGCCTTTTTGAAGCTGCTCCACTTCGACGTTGCTGCTGATCTGGCCCACGCGGTTGATGCGTTCCTTCAGGCTGTCGCGCCCCGCCGCATCGATGTGCAGATGCAGGCGGTGGCTGGTGTGCCACTCGTCGACGATGGCGTGATAAATGCGGGCGAAAGGGTCCTGCGTATTTTGCTTGAGTTCCTGGGCCAGTCGCGTCAGCGAACGCTGTCCCGCCAGCGCGCCGATCCAGGCAATGGCGCTGCGGCGCAAGCGCGAGAAACGCAGCAGTTTGTCGATGATGACGCCCCAGCTGGCGAGTGACGCCAGCACCAGCACCACCATGATGGATTTAACGATAAAGTCGGCTTGCTCGAATAGCTGCAACGGTGACAGATGAGCAACAGACTGGGCGACAACTTGGGTAGCACTCATGGCGATTTCCTTGACTAGTTAATTTTGAAGACGATGTTCCCGGCCAGCAGATAGGTGCTGCCACCCAGATCGGGCAACCGGGGGAATGGCGCCGCGCGCCGAATCGCGTCGCGCGCCGCTTCGTCCAGCGCTTCCACGCCGGACGACTGGATATCGAAGGAAATCAGCGCGCCCTGCGGATTGAGTGTCAGGCGGTAGCCGACCTTGCCCTGCTGGCGGCGCATTTTTGCTTCACGCGGATAATCGGTATTGCTGTTGATACGGGCGTACACCTGGTTCACATAATCGGTGGGGATGCCTTCGGTGCTGATCTGCTTGGGCGCGGCGGCCACCGGCGCCGGCGCGGGCGGCTGCGGCGGAGTCGGCGCCACCGGGGTTACAGGGCCGGTGGGCGCGGCCTGCACCGGCGGCGCGGGCGGCGTGTAGGTCTCGGCTTTGTCGGCGGAGGTCTCCACCGTCTTTGGCGTCGGCAAAGGCTGGGCCACCGGCTTGGGCGCTGCCAACTGCACCGGCTTTTCCTTCACCGGCTCTGGTTTGGGCGGCGCCAGCTCCTTCTTGGCTTCCGGCTGCAGGCGGATCAGCTCCACCACCGGCGGTAGAGCCGGCGCTTTGACGACGGCGCTGGAAAAGCTCCAGATGGCCAGCAGCGCCGCCCCGTGCACCAGCACCGTGCCTGCGGCGCCGGGGCTGCGCAGCCAGCCGGCCGGCCTCTCTGTCGCGCCGTGCGGATAGGACGTGACGAGTCCAGCCCCGAGGGAACCCGCTGCGGCGATGGCGTCGGCCTGGTCGGCCTGGTATGCGTCGTTCAATGACAGGGTGGCGCTAGACATGATGATCCTCCTTGATTAGTCAAACAGGTCCGGCTCTTCGCGCGTGATCACATCCCACAGCGGCTGGAAGCTGAACCAGCCGCCGGCGTCGGAGCCGATCTGGCCGGCCGTGTGCAGCGCCACCTCGTGCGGAATCGGCTTGGTCGGCCCGGCCGCTTCGGACAATAACTGCGCCTGGGCGGCGTTCTCGAAGGCGATGTAGCGCCACACCGCCGACTCCACCGAGGCGCCTACCGTCAGCAAGCCATGGTTCTGCAGAATCACCGCCTTGCGCTTGCCCAAGGTGGCTGCTATACGTTCGCCCTCGCTCGAATCGAGCACCACGCCGCTGAAGTCCGAGAAGATCGCGTGATCCTGGTAGAACGCGCAGGAATCCTGGGTCAGCGGGTCGAGCAGCCTGCCTTGGGCGGCGAAAGCCTTGCCGTACAAGCCGTGCGAATGTGCGGCGGCGATGACGTCCGGCCGCGCCTTGTGCAGCTCCGAATGGATCGCGAACGCGGCGCGGTTCAGCAAACCGTCACCCTCGACGACCTTGCCGTCGTGGCTGACCAGGATCAGGTCCGATACGCGAATGTGGCCAAAGTAAACGCCTGCCGGATTGACCCAGAAGTGATCCGGGTATTCCGGGTCGCGCGCGGTGATGTGGCCGGCGCCACCCATGTCGTAGCCATAGCGCGCAAACAGGCGGAATGAGACGGCGAGGCGCTCCTTGCGGTACTGCCGCTGGCCTTCGATGGTCGGCGGCGGAGGCGGTTCGGCGAAAATAACGCTGCCGTTGGCGTCGCGCGGCGCGGCGTAGATCGCTGGACGCGGCGTGTTTTTGCCGACCTGGCGCAGGTGTGGCCGCGACAGCGGCGCCGAGTAAAGTGGTGATGAGCTGCTCATGGTGATTCCTTGTAGGTTCAGTATCCGCGCGCGGTGTCGACCACGTCGGTCAATGGTTCGCCGCTTCGGAAGCGGTCCAGGTTCAGCACGAACTTGTCGATCAGCGCCGGCACGATCTGGTCGGTACTTGGCGATATGTGCGGCGACAGGCGTACGCGCGGATGACCGTAAAACGCGTGGCCGGCCGGTAGCGGTTCGGGATCGGTCACATCGAGCGTCGCCAGCGCCACTTTTCCTTCGTTGAGCGCGTCGAGCAGCGCCTGGTGGTCGACCAGATTGCCCCGCGCGATATTAATCAGGTGCAGACCTGGTTTCGCATGCGAGAGCGCGGCGCGGCTGATGGCGTGCCGCGTTTCGGCGGTGGACGGCGCCGCCAGCACCAGATGATCGGAACGCGCCAGCAGCTGCTCCAGCGAGTCGACCCGTTCCACCCCGTCGACACCGAATGGCGTGTCCGATCGACGCAGCGCGATGACCTTGATGCCCAGCGCGAGCGCCCGCTGCGCCAGCGCCTGGCCGATGGAGCCGAATCCGTAGAGGCCCAGCGTCGTGCCCTGCACTAACCCAAGCGTCAGCCGGCGCCACTCGCTGGCCTGCTGCAGCCAGATCTCCGGAATATGCTTGGCCGCCGTGAATATCGCCGCCAGCACGTATTCGGCAATCGCCACCGATGCGGTGCCGCGCGCCGAGGTCACCACCGGGCCGTCGAACAGCCAGTCGGGGTAGTAGTCGATGCCGACCGAGGCCAGTTGCACCCAGCGCACCCCGTCCCAACCGACCGGCGCTGGTGTCCGCAACAGTGTCTGGCCTTTCGGCGCGGGCAGCGCGAACAGCACGTCGGCGCCTTGCGGCAGCGCCGTCAGCGGGCCGGGTGGCACATCGCGCACGGCCAGGCCGGTACGCTCGGCCAGCAGCGCGTTGACCTTGGGGTCGAACTGGCTGGCGACGATGATTTCACTTTTACTTAAGCTGGTGGTCTGGGTCATCGACTACTCCGTATCAGGCGGCCAGGCGCGAAGGCTGGTCGGCTTGCAGCGCTTCGCGCTCCGCCACCGCCGCACGCACCAGGGGAATCAGCTCGCGGCCATACTGCAGCGCGTCCTGGATTGGATCGAAGCCGCGAATCAGGAAGGTGGTCACGCCCAGTTCCCAGTATTTCAGCAGCGCGTCGCGTACCTGCTCCGGCGTACCGACCAGGCCAGTCGAATTGCCGGCCGCCTTGGTCAGCGCGGCGATGCCGGTCCACAGGCGCTCGTCGACCACCCTGCCCTGCGCGGCCGTGTCGAGCAGGCGCTGGGAGCCGGCGTTCTGCGGTTGCTGCGGGCGCTGGCTGAAGTGGACGTTACCCTTCACGCGCTCCGTGGCGGCGGCCAGAATGGCGTCGGCCTTGGCCCAGGCCTGATCCTCGGTCGCTGCCAGCACGGGACGCAGCGACAGGCTGAAACGGATTTTGTCGGCGCGGCCATGCTTGGCGGCTGCGGCCCGCACGCGGGCGATGGTGTCCGCCACCTGGGCCAGCGATTCGCCCCACAGTGCGTACACGTCCGCGTGCTTGCCGGCGACTTCGATCGCCGCCTCGGACGAGCCGCCGAAGTACACCGGAATGTGCTGGTTGTGCAGCGGACGCACGCCGGCGTTCTGCCCCTTGAAGCGGTAGACCGGCCCATCGTGGTCGAACGGTCCTTCCGAGGTCCAGGTCTTGCGAACAACATCCAGATATTCGTCGGTACGCTGGTAGCGCTGGTCGTGGTCGAGGAAGTCACCGTCGCGCTGCTGTTCGGTGTCGTCGCCGCCGCTGATGACGTGGACCGCCAGACGGCCGTCACTGAAATGGTCCAGCGTGGCGAACTGGCGCGCCGCCAGGGTCGGCGACACAAACCCGGGACGATGGGCCAGCAGGATGCCCAGCTTCTGCGTCTGCGAGGCGATATAGGAGGCGACTTGGAAGCCGTCCACCGAAGCGCTGCTGTGGGCCACCAGAACACGGTCGAACCCCGCGTATTCATGGGCGCGGGCGACCGCCCCCAGGAAGCTCTTGTTGACAACGGGTCCCTGCGGCAGCACGGTTTCGGATACTTCCTGGGTGGCGCTAAAGCCGATGAATTCGATGCTCATGGTGCTTCCTTTGCAGTGATGGATGAAATACCGGCGACGCCGGACGAGGAGGTTTTCTTTGCGGCGCGCGCGGCGAACGCCGCCTTGCCGCTACTGACTAAAATCGTATCGTTCTGCGGCGTGTGGATACGGCTGCACAGCACATCGCGGTAGTGGCGCTGCAATGGGTTGGTGCGCGACAGGCCGGGATTTCCGCTCAGCTCAATCGCCTTTTCCACGATTTGGATGGCCTGGTTGGTGACCAGGTATTTGACGCGGAAGGCGTCGGCGCCATGTACCGCGCCGTTGGCTGCGGCGTCGATCAGCACGCGGTTGGAAAACAGCCAGGCATCCAGCTGGCCCAAGGCCTCCTGGAAGCGCGGCAGCGATGAAAGCGGCGCGCCGAGATTGGCCGGCACCCGTTCCTCCAGCCAGGTGACCAGCCAGTCGCGCGCCGCGCGGGCCACGGCATCGTAAATGGCCGACAGCAGCACCGACATCCACAGCAGCAGCGAGGCGTCGAGGTCCGGCGCTGAGCCCGCCGGCGCCACTTCCACCGCGTGGTCGAGCGGCACCAGCACGTCGTCGAATACCACCTCGTGACTGCCGGTGGCGCGCATGCCCAGGTGGTCCCAGTTTTCGATGACGGTGATGCCGGGCGTATCGCGGCGCACCAGCCAGCTGCCTACCAGCGGCTCCGCATCGTCGCTTTTCGCCCATACGCCCAGCCACGTCAAGCGCGGTATGCCGGTCGAATAGATTTTTCGGCCGCTGATGCGCCAGCCCTCCGGCGTGCGCCGCGCGGTGGTCGCCGGCAGGCCGCCGCGCGCGGGCGTGCCAAGTTCAGGTTCCACGCGCAGCGCGTTGATCAAGGCGCCGTCGCGCAAGGTCTCCTCGACCACCCGGTGCAGCAGGTGTTGCGGCCACTTCGACTGCCTACCCGACGCATGGTGCAGATACTGCATCGTCAGCACCAGCGCGGTAGATGGTTCGCCGCGCGCCACGGCAGCCACCACGCGGGCGGTCTGTGCCAGGTTGGCGCCAAGCCCACCAAGGGCGCGCGGTACGGTCAGGCCTAACAGGCCCAGTTCATGCAAACGGTCGAAATTTTGGTGCGGGAAGCTGGCGTCCCGATCATGCCGGTCGGCCGTGGCGGCGAATTCGGCGCTCAGGTTCTCCAGCAGCGCGGCAAATTCCGTGCTGTCCAGCGAATGAGCGGGATCGATGACTGGCAGGCGAAGGACGGATGTGGTCATGATCAGATCGAGAAGTTACTGAAGTTGAAGGGGGTGTGGACCGGCGCCGGGATTTCCGGCTCGGGCACAGGAGCCGGAGCATCGGTTTCGACACCGAGCAATTGCAGCAACTGCGCGCGAACGCGCTGGAACTCGGGCCGCTCTGCGCTCCGGGGACGGGGCTGCGTGATTGCAATGTCGGAAACGATACGGCCCTTCTCCAGCACCAGCACGCGGTCGGCTAGCAGCACCGCCTCGTCGACGTCGTGGGTCACCAGCAGCACGGACGGCCGGTGCTGGCGCCACAACGCCAGGATCAGCTGGTGCATGCGAATGCGGGTCAGCGCGTCCAGCGCGGCGAACGGCTCGTCGAGCAGCAGCAACTGCGGCTCGCGCACCAGCGCCCGGGCCAGCGCCACGCGCTGCGCTTCGCCGCCCGACAGCGTAGCCGGCCACGCATTCTCGCGGTGATCCAGCCCCACTTCGGCCAATGCCTTGCGTGCCCGTTCGCGCGGCTGGTCGATCTTCAGGCCCAGCGTGACGTTGCGCCAGGCGCGCTTCCACGGCATCAGGCGCGGCTCCTGGAACACGGCGGCGCGGGCTCGCGGCACCTCCAGGCTGCCGGAGGTAATGCGGTCCAGTCCCGCCAGTGCGCGCAGCAGCGTGGTCTTGCCGGAACCGCTGCGGCCCAGCAGCGCGACGAATTCGCCCGCGCGGATGTCTAGATTGAGCTGGTCGAGAATAACGTTGGGACCGAACTGCTTGCTCAGCAAGCGGGCTTGGACCGGAGTGCGCGGCGGAACTGGCGCATCCGGACGGAAGCTGGAGGCGCCGTCGTTGCGTGCGGTGATACCAGTGCCGGGCAGGTCGAGTTGTATTGTTTGCATGCTCAGTCCTTGATGAAGGTCGGACGCCAGGCCAGCGCATAGTGTTCGATGGCGCGCACCAGCAAATCGGTGGCGAGTCCCAGCAGGCTGTAGACCAGCAGGCAGACGACGATGACGTCGGTGCGCATGAAATCGCGGGCGTTGTTGATCAGGTAGCCCAGGCCCGCCGTGGCGTTGATCTGCTCCACCGCCACCAGCGACAGCCAGCTCACGCCCAGCGAATAGCGCAGGCCGACCAGGAACGATGGCAAGGCGCCGGGCAGGATCACATGGACGATCAGCTGCGGATAGCTCAGGCCAAACAGGCGTGCCGCCTCGACCAGCTTGGAGTCGATGCCGCGTATGCCGCTGTAGAGCGTCAGGTACATCGGGAAGGTGGTGGCGAAGGCGATCAGCGCGATCTTGGTGAACTCGCCGATGCCGAACCACAGGATGAATAGCGGCACCAGACCGAGGAAGGGCAAGGTGCGCGCCATCTGCATCGTCGAATCGACCGCCACCTCGCCCTGGCGCGACAGGCCGGCGATCAGCGCCAGCGCGGTGCCCAAGGTGAGCGACACCGACAGCCCGGTGAGCACGCGATGCAGCGAGACCCACACGTTGCCGCCCATTTCACCGGAGGCGATCAACTCGCCCAGCGTGACGAAGATCTGCGACGGCGCCGCCAACACGCGTTCCGGCAGCAGGCCGGTGCGCGAGGCCACTTCCCACAGCGCCATCAGCACCAGCGGGCTGGCGGCGCGCCGCAACACGGACAGCAGGACGGATGGCTTGGTTTTAGCGGGCGCCGTATCAAGAGCGGATACAGAAGAAGATACTGGTGCTGTCGCGCCGCCGTAGGCAGGAGTTGAAACCGACATGTCTTTGCTTCCCTATGCTGAGGATTCGAAGGCTTTGCGAGCCGTTGAGATCTAGTATAGGTAGCAAATGATTATGTCAAAACTAATTGTTTCGACTATTGATATATGATTTTCGGGAATAATTAACAACTACCGTGCAGCGACCTTGGACACCGCCTTCAGCGGCGCCTCGGCGAACGCGTTCTGCACCGCCTGCGCGAAGAAATCTATCGCGTGCCGCACCGGGCCTGGCTGCAAAGGCTGCACCAGCCAGATATCCAGCACTGGCTTGAAGTCCACCACATTGACGACATCTAGCTGCGCGCGGTGGCGGCTGCGCTCCAGTATGGGTCGCGGCATCAGGCCCAGCCCCAGACCGCTGGCGGCCAATCCCAGTTGCAGGTCGGTGCCGAAGGTCTCCAGATTGATCTTGAACGACAGCCCCTGCTCCATCAGCGCGCGCGCCAGCCCGGCGCGGAAACCGCAACCATCCGGATTGAGCACCCAGCCGGCGGCGAAAATATCTCGCAGCTTGTAGCTGCGCTTGGGCATAGCCCCTTTCTGCGCGACGATCACGAGTTCGATACGGCCCAGGGTGCGGCCGCGCAGCCCGTCGGGCAGCACCTTCGTGGCCGGGAACAGCGCCACGGCAGCATCGATCTCCGCGTTGGCGACCCGTTCGACCAATTGCGACCCCCATCCCGAAGTCACCTCCGTATGCAAGCCATCGAAGGTGCGGTTCAGCTTTTGCAGCGTATCGAGCAGCACCACGTCGCCGATCGTCTGAATCACGCCTATGCGGAACACGCCGGTGGGCGCCTGGTCCACCTGCACCAGGTCGCGCAGGCGATCGACTTCCAGCAGCACCTTGCCGCATTGCTCGAACACCTGCTTGCCCATCAGGCTAGGTTTGGGCGGCTTGACGCTGCGGTCGAGCAGCTCCACGCCCAACTCCTGCTCCAGGTTCTGCACGCGGCGCGTGATCGCCGACTGCGTCAGCCCCAACGTCTCGGCGGCGGCGCTGACCGACTGGCTGCGCACCACCGCTACGAACGCACTGATGTCATCTATTTTCATGTAAATATTAAGTTAGACCCTGCAAAAACAGACGCCATATTACCCCCTAATCAGAATTTGTAGTTCGCCCTGACATAGTAATAGCCGCCGTTGAACGGTATCTGCGCGGCCGCGTTGTCGTACTGGTAGACGCCCAGATAGCGACTGATGGGCGGTACCTTGGTCGGATAGACGTCGAACAGGTTGGTTGCGCCAGCGGCCAGTTGTAGCTTTTTCGTCACCGCGTACCGCACTTCGAGATCCGTCAGCGTCTTCGGCTTGTTTTCTATGTGGTTGAACACAGTCGTCGAATAGATATTCGGTCCCGAATAGAAAGTCGCTTCCGTTGCAGTCTTGCCGTAACGGGTGGCGTGCAGGCTCACGCTCCAGTCATCCAGGGTCCATACGCCCCGAGTATCAACTTGTTCTTCGGGGTGGCGGTGGTCAGGTAACCAACCTGCTGGGCGTTAAGCAAAGTCTGGCCGTTGCCGTCGTTGGCGACCTTGGTCACCTTGCTGGTGTTGATATTGGCGCTCAAATCCCAGTCGATGCGGCCCAGGCTTCCCAGGTTGGACGGATAGCCAGCGACAAAGTCCAGGCCCTGCGTGCGAGTATCGACGCCGTTTGCGTAGTAGCTGGCGCTCACCGACGACAAACCGCTCGGCAGGCTGATGCCGGCCGCCGTCAGCGCATCGATCGCCGCCTGGCCGGTGTACGTTCCGCCCTGGACGATACGGTCGCGGATCAGGATGCGGTAGGCGTCGACCGTCACATGCAGGTTCTCTATCGGCTCGGCGACCAGCCCAAGATTGAAACTGCGGGATTTTTCGGGGCGCAGCGCCAGGGCGCCCAGTTTGCGCGCCGCATCCGAATTGACAGCCAGTTGACCGCCGGCGGTGGTGGGCGAAACCGCAAGGCTGGTGTAATTTTCCTGCGCCAGCGAAGGCGCACGGAAGCCGGTGCTGGCGGTGCCTCGGATGGCGAAGCGCGGATTGAACTCGTAGCGCGTGGATATCTTGGCGTTGCGGGTGCTGCCCGCGTCACTATAGTGTTCATAGCGGCCCGCCAGTTCGGCTTCCCACTGGCTCGTCAACTTGGTCGAGAAATCGACATAAGCCGCGCCGATGTCGCGCGAGTGCTTGCCGGCGCTGACCGGGGACAGGCCGGGCAAAGCCTGCGAGCCGCTGCCAAAGTATGATGCCTCGTCGCCCTGCCCTACCTCATAAGTCTCCCGGCGAAACTCTGCGCCCAGCGCCACGCTCAGCGAGGACGGCAGAAAACCGGTATCGAGCGAGCGTGCCAGGTCCGCGTTGGCGCTTTGCTGAATGTTCTTGTACTGCGCCAGATGGAAGCTGGTGGGCGTGGCGCCCGTAGCGGCGTACAAATCGGGGTTGGCGGAATCGACCATGTTGATCTTGACGTTGTCGAAGCCGTAGCTGGCGCTCAAGTCCCAGCGCCACCCCGCCAGATCCGTGCCCTTCACGCCGGCGGTCAGCGCGGCGTCGGTCTCGTTGCTGGTCTCAATAGGACTGAAGCCGTTGGGGTGCACCTGCGGCAGCCGCGATGGCAGCCGGTAATTCTGGTAGCTCCCGCCCGCGCGATGGGCGGCTGTACCGAAGGCATACAACTCGACATCCTTATTGACTACGATGCCGGCATTGGCGCCAAACGATTCGCGGCGGATTTGCGGATCGCCAAGGGTTTTATTGATGAAGGTGCCGGTGCGTTCGTCGGCGCCGCTGCGCACGCTGTGTTCATGCCTGCGGTACTCCGCGCTCAAATGCAGGAAGCCGTCCGCACCGAGCGGCAGGCCGATATCGGCCGCGCCGCCCAGCGTGAAACCATCGTGTTTGTAGTATTCACCAGTGGTCGCGGTCAGGCTTCCGCCCTGGCTGGACGACTTGAGGATGACGTTGATCACGCCTGCGATGGCATCCGAGCCGTATTGCGCCGCCGCGCCGTCGCGCAGCACCTCGATATGATCGACGGCGCTGACCGGTATCAGATCGATGTCGACCGGCGTGGCGCCCTGCTGCGAGCCGGCATCCGCCGTGATGTTGGCGGATGTGTGACGGCGTTTGCCATTGACCAGCAGCAGAACGTGATTGGGACTGAGCCCGCGCAAGGTCAACGCGCTGGTGAGGTTGGCGGCGTCCCCGGTCTGGGCCAGCCGGTTGATCGAAGGCAGCAGCTTGACCAGCGCATCGCGCAAATCGGTCTGGCCGGTGCGCTGCAAATCCTTGGCGCTGATCACATCGATGGGACTGAGGCTTTCCCCGGCCGAACGCTGAATGTCACGGGTGCCGGTGACGACGACATCCTGCACGATAGCAGCTGCCAGCGCCGCCGCTTCGGGTTCGGCTTCGGCGGCCATGACCGGCGAAGCGGCAGCGTACGACAATGAGATGGCCAGTGTTAAGGGACGAATAGGGAAACGAAGACTCGGTCGTATCGATGTTGGTTGGTTCATGCGGTTCAGCTCCTGAAAGATATAAAAGTTATGGCTTGACGCGGGCGGCGACCAGGTCGATCTCCACCAGCGCGCCGGGCAACGGCAACGCGGCGACCTGCAACGCGGTGCGGGCCGGCTTGGCTGGCTGCGCGGCGGTGCCGAAGGACTGGCCGAAGGCGGCATTCAGACCGTTGAAATCGAGCTTGTTATCCAGTTTCGGATCGCCCACCAGGAACACGCGCAGCGACACGACATCGCCGAAGGTCAGACCTTCAGCTGCCAGCGCGGCCTGCAGCTTGCGCAGCACAGACGCGGTCTGGGTCTCGGTGCTGCCATAGGCGGCAGGCGTTCCCTTTGGCGCGGCGGCGTCGGCGACGTCAGGCAGCACGCCGCTGAAGTAGATCGTCTCCGCATTGGTGGGAACCGTCACCGCGACCGAAATCGGGAAATTGGAATTGGGGATGGGCGTGCGCTTGATCTGTTGCGCCTGGGCGGCTGCGGTGGACAACAACAGGCTTGCGATCAGTACTTTGGTGGTGGTTTTCATGGTGTGGTCTCTCGATGTGAAAAAAAATCAGGCGGCGCGCTTTGCGACGGCGGCGCCGGCGGAAACGCGGTGGGCGATGGCGGCGATTGCATGATGGGCCGACAGCGCGGCGCCTTCCTGCCACGCGCCGATCTGGCTGAGATACTCGCCGGCGAAGTGGACGCGTCCCTCCGGCTTATTCAGCAACGTGTATTCCTTTTCCGCCGGCGTGGCCCAGTGCACCCATGACCCAAGGCTGTACGGGACCTTGTGCCAAGCCACGCTAACGGGACGTTGCAGTTCAACGCCGCGCCCCGGATGCACGCGGTCGATCACGCCGCGCGAGGAAGCGAATTGTGCCGCCAACGGCGTGGCCGTGAAGTCGCGCGCCGCCTGGCCGATGTTGTAGCAGCCAACCAGCACACCGGTGGCCTTGTGAAAGCCGCCGCTGGGATACCAGATCAGCCCAGTCTCGTGCTTGACGATCGAGATGCCGCCATAGATATGCGTATCCGTCTCCCAGAAGCGGCGCGATTGCCACGCTATCTTGCTTGCGGTGTCGTAGTGCACGCCGGCGATCGCGGCTTTTACCTCCGGGGAGAAGTTGGTATCGACCAGCGCCAGCACCGGTAAAGGAAAAGTCGTGATGGCGAAATCGGCCGTGAGCACCTGCTCCTTGCCGCTTGCGCGGTCGCGCACCGTTACATCGACACCATTCAGCTTGTTGCGGATGGCCTTGACCTCGGTATTAAACCGCACCACGTCCTTGAGCCGCTCAAGGAATGCATGCGGAATGCGGTCCATGCCGCCAACCGGCTGCAGCATCGTCGGCTGGAAGATCAGCAGCTCATCGAAAATGAGCGAAGTCCACAGATCCGGGTCAAGCAAGGCCTCGAGCGACAACGGCTCCTGCCGCTCCCCCACCTGCTCCGCCGATCCGGGGAAAACCTTGTAGCCGGAGCGTTCGGTGCCCTTGAATTCCGCCTTCGGCGTCAAGTCGCCATAGACCTTGAGGAAGTCAACCAGCCGCGCGCGGCCGTCGGCACTCAGCTCCTGATCGAGCGCGCCGCGATTGACCGACTTGGCCAGCAGTTCGGAGATGTGGCCGCGCGCGTCGTTGATGGCGCGGCGCAGCTGGATCGGCTGTCCACCCTTGGCCGCGTCGGGTAGAAAATAGGCGCTGCGGCTGGTATTGACCTCCGCCTCCAGCTGCACGCCGAACTCGCGGCAGTAACCGAGTATCGTCTGGTGATGGCTGGGCAAACGCGCCGGCCCCGCGTTGAAATAGTGATCCGGTTCGAATTCGGCGGTCTGCGTGGTGCCGTCGGCGTACTCGATGCGGGTGCCGTTGCGGATAGTCCAATTGCGGCCGCCGACGCGGTCGCGCGCCTCGACCACTTGCACCTCATAGCCGGCCTTGCGCAACTCGTACGCGGACACCAGGCCGGCGATGCCGGCGCCCAGTACCAGCACGCGCAAGCCCTTTCCCGAGCCGGGCGCCAGCTGCGGCGCGGCGATTTGACGGGCGACAGCGATCGCCGGAGCGCCCAAACCCAACGTCGTCATTGCTGCGGTGGCGGCGGCGTAGCCGCTGGTCGCAGCGAACTGTACGAGGAAGTTCCGACGCGATACTGTCATAAGTAGCTCCAAAAATTAGTTAGGTCGGAGCGATCTTATGACGAGGAAAATTATGTAGAAACTAATTGTTTTTTATATGGAAATATGAAATTTGAGAATAATGTATTTACGTGAGCGATATCTGCTGACGCTATATCCAAACGCGAAACCATTCGTTCCGGCGCTAGTGCCAAGCACACTACAATCGAAAGATAACCAACTTCCGGAGCCTCCATGTTCACGCCGCGCCGTCGTACCTTGCTCTCCATGTTCGCGCTGACATCCTTGCTGCCACTGGCTTCCTTGCCGGCGCTGGCGCAAAAACCATCGACGCTGCGCATTGGCTATCAAAAGTCCTCCACCCTGCTTACCATCCTCAAGGTGCGCGGCCAGCTGGAACAAGATCTCGCGTCGTTGGGCGTCAAGGTCAGTTGGCACGAGTTCTCGAGCGGACTGCCGCTGCTTGAGGCGCTCAACGTCGGCGGCGTCGATCTGAGTGCCGACGTGGCCGACACGGTGCCGGTGTTCGCGCAGGCTGCCGGCGCGCAGTTGACGTATTTCGCGCAGGAGGCGCCGTCGCCATCGGCGCAAGCGATCGTCGTGCGCGCCGATGCGCCATACGCGACCGTGGCCGATTTAAAGGGAAAGAAAGTCGCCCTGACCAAGGCGGCCGGCAGCCACTACCTGTTGATCGCGGCGTTGGACAAAGCCGGCTTGCGCTTCAAGGACATCGAGCCGGCTTACCTGACGCCCGCCGATGGCCGCGCGGCGTTTGAGCGTGGCAGCGTGGCTGCCTGGGTAACGTGGGACCCTTACCTGGCCGGTGTGCAAAGGCAGTCCTCGGTGAAGATCCTGGCTGACGGCCGCAATATCGCGGACTACCAGCGCTACTATTTGGCCGCCACCAGCTATGCGGAAGCGCATTCGGATGTGCTGGCAGTAGTGTTTGAAGCCTTGCGCAAGACCGGCAAGTGGGTCAAGCAATCGCCGAAGGAAGCGTCCGAGTTGCTGGCGCCGGCGTGGGGTCTGGATGCGAAGACGGTGGAACTGGCCAACAGCCGGCGCAGCTACGATGTGCGGCTGGTGCAAAAGGACGCGCTGGGCGAGCAGCAGCGCATCGCCGACGCGTTCTTTGGTGAAGGTCTGCTACCGCGCAAGCTGGATGCGACAGCAGTGCCGCTATGGCGCGGTGTGAAGTAAATTCCCACGCGGAGAAACGTCGGGCGTATTAGGCGAAGCCGTAATCGGCCATCTGTGAGCCGCCAGCGGAGCA
>Ga0308163_10001132_pt1 | contig 32567 bp, 44 predicted proteins | sample PhyTR1_FD_201037 | JGI IMG/M metagenome (GOLD analysis project Ga0308163, IMG submission 201037) | Phyllosphere microbial communities from UC Gill Tract Community Farm, Albany, California, United States - DLSLT.R1 | ecosystem: Host-associated > Plants > Phyllosphere > Unclassified | place: USA... | reverse complement strand
GATGAAAGCAGCCATCAAAGCGCACTACTGGCGCAACGAAGATTACTACCGTGGCATTCGCGCAGCGGTCCTGATGATTACCGGTTTAGTTATTGCCCTGATATGGGAGTTGAAAACAGCATGAGCAATTTGCTTCAGGTTTACAAAAACAAAGACGACAACGAAACCGACATCACGGTACGTAAAACTTACCTGCTGGGTGTTAGTGAGCTGTATATCGAACCTGGTTACAACGTTCGCGACATCGATCAGGCTCACGTCGAGGAATTCCGCGATGCGTACATTGCCGGTGAGAATGTTCCACCTCTGACAGTTCAGGTTACAGCGCAGGGTGTGAAGGTGATCGACGGTCACCACCGCTACCAAGGCGCGAAGCTGGCGCAGGAAGCAGGCCATGAAATCCGCCTGGAGTGCAAAGACTTCGTAGGCAACGAAGCTGATCGCATAGCCTTCATGGTTACGAGCAGTCAGGGCCGAGCATTGGAGCCACTGGAACGCGCTGCAGCTTATCAGCGCCTGAAAAATCAGGGTTGGGAACCGGCAGAAATCGCGAAGAAGGTTAAGCGCTCGGTGGCAGACGTCGATCACCATCTGGCGCTGCTGACCGTGGGTGATGACTTAATCGAAATGGTGAAGGCCGGTGAAGTCGCGGCCACAACGGCAGTAGCGATGGTGCGCGAGCATGGCGCGAAGGCAGAGACCGTTGCTAAAACGCAGCTGGCAAAAGCGAAAGCCGGCGGCAAGAAGAAATTGACCCGTGCCGCAGCAATGCCACAGTTTAGTGCCACCCGCGCGCGGCGTCTGGTTGAGCTGTTGAAAGATGCCGTCCTACTTCAGGACAGCCCTGATTTGGAATATTTTAAACTGCCACCTGGAGTAGCAGTTGAGGTCACCAGCATCCTTCAGGAATACGACCAGCATTCTGCACAAAGCCGGGAGGATGAATGAAGCTGACCCTACCATTCCCTCCAACTGTTAACACCTACTGGCGTCACACGCCAAAGGGAGTATTAATCAGCGCCTCCGGGCGCTCTTTCCGTTCAAACGCGATCGCCGCGGTATACATGCAGTTAGGCCGCAAGCCTAAGCCGCTGGATTGTGCCGTAGAAGTCACTGTGATTATTGCACCACCTGATCGCCGATCTCGCGACCTTGATAATTACCTGAAAGCGCTATTCGACAGCCTGACACATGCCAGTATCTGGAAAGACGACAGCCAGATTAAGCGAATGGCGGTTGAGTGGGGACCAGTGACAAAGAGCGGTTACGTTGAAATAACCATTGTTGCTTATCAGGCGGTGGCGGCATGAGGGCGATACTGACACCTGAAATCGCGCAACGAACCGGCATTGTGCTGCTGAAACCGGGCCGCGATCTGCTACCGATGTTTCGTGGCCGCGTTCTGGTGTGCACGCCATCGGGCGATGTATTGAACCTGCCTTCAGGTTTAATCAACGAAAGCGCGCAACCGTTGCTGGATGAGCCGCTGCTGAAAAGCTTCCTTGCCGATGAACGTGTGATCGATGCTGCTGGTGGATGGGAGGCACACGTCACATGGGTGCAAAAAATTCGCTCCTGTCAGCAACACGAAAAAGATTCTTATCATCACCACGATTACACTACGTTGCGGACCGAACGCGGAGCGGTTTGCCTGTGCTATACCCACGATAATTTTTGCCGTGCGAATGGCGCACCGGCACAACTGGAAGAAGTCGCAGCAGACAATCTTTCCCGGTGGATTATCGAATCAGCATGCATCCAGATGGGATTAGGCGCAGATCACTTGATGACGTTGCCAGAGCTGTGCTGGTGGGCATGCATCAGGGAAGTTATCGACCTGATACAGGAAGAACCGGCGCGGCGTGTTCTACGTATGCCGGTGGAAAAGCCAGCAACTGGGCCAATTCCGGAGGCAGATATCAACCCAGCGCGCGCTGCGCGGGAAGTGATTCAGGATGCGGTAGAGTCGGTTAAGCAGGTGATGACCATCAAAGCCGATCCGGATTCGCCGCAGTCGTTTATGGCGAGACCAAAACGGCTGCGCTGGAGCAATGAGAAGTACACGCGTTGGGTCAAGGTGCAGCCATGCGCCTGCTGCAATAAACCAGCAGACGACCCACACCACATAATCGGACACGGACAGGGAGGAATGGGAACGAAGGCGCATGATTTGTTTGTGATACCGCTTTGCAGGGCGCATCACGATGAACTGCACCGGGACATGAGGGCATTCGAAGAAAAATACGGCAGTCAGTTAGAGCTGCTGTTCAGATTCCTTGATCACTCGATTGCAGTCGGCGTGATCGGATAAATTAAAAAGCGTGGAGGGAATTATATGCGTGACATGTCACAGGTTCTAGAACTATGGGGTGCTTGGGCTGCTTCAGACAGTAGTGGAGTAGATTGGCAACCCGTGGCCGCTGGATTTAAAGGTATTATTCCTCATGGCAAGGCATATCGCATAAAATGCTGTGACGATGAAGGAATTATGATTGACCGCTGTGTTGTTCTTCTTAAAAAATATCGTAAGGAAGAATATGAGCTATTAATTGCTCACTTCGTGATGGGTGTTTCGTTAAGGTCTATCGCCAAAAGAAAAAAATGTTCTGATGGCACAATCAGGAAGCAGCTACAAACTGCAATGGGATTTGTAGATGGTTGCTTAAGTATGTTCTGAAATAGGGCGGCGAAAGCTGCCCTAATTCTTTTTATTTAACTCTTTTTTCTCTCTGAAAAGCTCTTTTATTTTAATAGGTATAAAAGTGGACTGGATAAATGAGAAGCATGTGAAGAATGAAATAATATGTGCAATGCTGGATTTTATTGCATCAAAAACAGGTCCGCTATGCATCGTGTCTTTTGCAAGCAGATAGTAAATGAAAATCAAAATCAATGTACCTAAATATAATAAGAATAGGGTGTAATACTTATTAAACCTCATCAAGAACCTGCTTTCTTGATGCTCGTTATCAAGTTCGGACAATCCTACGGAAATACTTGAGTTATCACCGGACATTGTAATGACTAGGAGCAAAAAACCACTCAGAATAGAGAAAACATTCGCAACCAGATTGAGAGCATCATTGTTGTTTGTCAGCGTTGATGTCAAAAAATAGGAAAAAAGGAGAGATGCGGCAAAGCTAGCTAAAAATATTAAAACTCTCTTAAAGTCAATGTCTTTCATTGCATCTCCCCCTTGGTGACTCTACAATTATAGCTCCTTAGCTGTAAAATCTTCTAGTATTTCCTTAGCATATTTTGATGATATAGACTTAGAACCATACGGAATCGTATAGTAAATCTTGGTGAGCCTCATGTCATCACCATAGATTTTTTCACCTTTTTTTGTCTCAAAATAAAAATCACTTGAAAGTTCATCCACCCACTTTGTGGGGTTGGTTTCAATTGAACTTGCTAAGGCCGCATTCCCGGATGCACTAATTGTTAGGTGTCCTGAAATACCCTGATTCTTTAATTTTGGTTCTTTTTTAATCATGGATTTAATGAAGCCTGGTTTTTTAACAAAGTCACTTTCACTGACTTCTAAGTTAACGTGAACAGCTCTAAATCCGTCATTTTTAATTCGGTCGACTACATCTTTCTTCAGAATTGAAGATGGCTTTAAAATGATCCCATAATTTTCAAAAATGTTAGCGATTTTTCTCTCCGGCCAGTTGGTAGATATAAACATCAATGAAGCAATGTTATTTCCTTTAACTAGAATGAATGCGTGAAGATTGTCATGGTTTTCAACATCTAATAAATCCTTTTGCTTAGAGCTAACTGGAGATATAGCAACTTGTTCTTTAGGATTGTAATATACAAAATGAAGATAATGTTGTTTGTTTGCTGTGACGAATTCTTTAAGCTTAAGATGTTTATCTTTAGATATTTTAATTATCGAATTTTTTTTAAATTTAGCATTGCCTAATATCTGATCGAAAAGAACATTGGTGTTATCTGTGTTAACCTTAAATGCCCTAACCAGAGATTTTTTCGATAACCCATCCTGTTTCTTATCAGCAAAATTCATTAGAAATCCTTATGCAAAATTAAGTTTTGTCCGATTGTATAAAATAATTAACGCGTACGCAAAAACTATCGTATTCTGCTAAGAGTGGTCACTTGGACACGAACCTTACATCTCAACTCTGCGGCTGATGAGCCAAGTAACAAACGCGATATGCGTCAGAGTTATATCTATAGATGGTCGCCATAGAGCGGCCTTCTTCCGTTTTTGCGCCCGCCAATCACTGTTATCCAAAATTTCCCGTCGTGGCGGTGCGTAATTTTTTATTTAAAGACCACAGACAGCACCGACCGTTTTCACGGAGGTGATCATGAGTATTAACCATATGAGCAAACTAGCATCAGGAGCGGCATACGGTGCAGCTGGTTCAGCTGTGGCTAACGGCTTATTAACGCGACTGAGTCCAGATGAATGGAGTGCGGTCGGTGTTATCGCCGGTATCGTGCTTGCGCTGATGACGTTTGCCATCAACGCATATTTTAAGCGCAAAGTATCTCTGGCTCAGATAAGAGCCTTAGAGCAGCGCGGATACATTCCAATCGATAAGCTTGGCGAGGAATAACTATGGCTATGTCAGCCAGTCTGCGTAACAAGTTGATTGCCGCAGCGGGCGGCGGGTCAATGATTATTGCTTCACTGTTTATTGGCGGGAAAGATGGGGTCGAGGGCCGCGTAAATGAGCCCTATAAGGATGTAGCCGGAGTCTGGACCGTTTGTGATGGTCATACCGGTAACGACATCGTTAAAGGGAAGAAATATACCGATCACGAATGCGACCGCCTGATGTGGAATGACCTGCAGCCAGTTAAGAAGGCTGTCGATTCGATGGTCAAGGTGCCGCTGGGTGAATATCCCCGCGCCGCGCTTTACAGCTTCACATACAACGTCGGCACATCTGCCTTATCTAAATCCACGCTGCTGAAAAGGCTTAACGCTGGAGACCAGGCTGGAGCATGCGAAGAGTTGCGCCGCTGGGTCTATGCCGGTGGCATGAAGTGGAAAGGCCTGATGAACCGCCGCGACATGGAGCGTTCTCTCTGCCTGGCGGATGGACCAAATGACATTTAGCCTGCGCATCTACCTGATCACCATCGCTGTAATGATAGCCATTGCCACCGTGTACGGAGAAATCCGTTATCTGAATGGCTGGTATGCCCACAGCGACAAAATCAACGCTGAGTACGCAGCTAAGAAGCAGAAGGCCGAATTAAAGCTGGCGCCAACTGAAGCAAAGGCGGCAATCGCCAATGCTAATGGCAAGGTCATCTACCAAACCATTTACCGCAACGTGGTGAAATATGTTCAGGATCCGAATCGCACTGTGTGCCGGTTTGATGATGATGCTGTCAGCATGCGCCAGCGTGCCATCGACGCTGCCAACAATATCGCTGGATTTGATGATGCCACCGTGCAAGCTAAGCCCGGTAGGAAGTGACAGCTACGCAGACTTGCAGTCTGATGTGGAAAACGCTGAGTGCGTGAGAACGCTTCGCCTCAACACTTACCGATGGCAGGCTTGGTATAAAGCGGCACTTTAGCCATCTTGAAAATGAATCGGTCAGGCGCAATATCATTTATTCCAAAGTCGAATTAAGGATTGATGGCATGGCAGTAAAGCACAGCGCAAGGCGTTACGATCTTTTTGACGCGGCAGAAATGGCTAACGAGAAAGCAGAAGTTAAGCTGACCACGGGTCCAGAAGGTATTTACATACGCTGGGATTGGGATGGGAAAAACTTCGAGGCCTCCTTCAAGCCTGACGAAGATGAGGAAATTATTCTTAACCAGCTCTTCAGGGCCGCCATTAAGATGGCAAAAATGTAAGCTAAGCCTCCTTCGGGAGGTTTTATTTTGTGCTGAAAACTGCATTCACTGAGTTCAACTTTCAGCATAAACACAATTAATCATCGGTTGGCGATATCGCCATTGCCGAGGGTTATATCTCTCTGACCAGCAGGAAAATTTTATGTCTGAGCCCCGCATCTATAACAGCCGCTGGGACAAAGCCAGATTGTCATTCCTGAAATCGCACCCGCTCTGCGTAATGTGTCATCGGCAGGGGCGGGCAGTCGCCGCCACCGTAGTCGATCACATCAAGCCTCACCGTCTGAAAGAAGCGATCAACGGAGGTAAGCAGGATGAGATCGCTCAGGCCCAGAAGCTTTTCTGGGATAAAGCCAACTGGCAACCCCTCTGTAAGCAGCACCACGACTCCACCAAGCAGCGCGAAGAGAAGCGCGGCCACATCATCGGATGCGATGAGAACGGTCTGCCACTGGACCCACAGTCGCACTGGCGCAGGGGATAAATCAAAAACAAGCGGGGAGGGGCGGTTTGAGAGTTCAGGGATTATCGTCTCCCTGACCGCCCGCCCCCCTTTGTATGCACAACCGCGAAATGAAAAGTTTTTTTCTGGGAGGTTTTCATGGCCGGAAGACGACCAAAACCTACCCATCTGAAAGTTGTTACCGGAAATCCCGGCAAGCGCGCGCTCAATAAAAATGAGCCAAAGCCAGCCCGTGAAATTCCAAGCCCTCCATCACATCTGACCGACTGGGGTAAAACAGCCTGGGGAAAGCTCACTGTTCTTCTTGACGGGATGGGTGTCCTCACGGTTGCGGACACACTTGCGCTCGAACGGCTCTGCGATCTTTATGCAGAAATTCTGCAATTGCGCCAGATAGTTGATATCGAAGGGCGCACCTATACGACTAAAACCCAGATGGGTGATTTTCTAATTAAAGCTAACCCGGCTGTCGCCATGCTGGCAGATGTGGATCGCCGGTTTAAAAGTTATCTGGTGGAGTTCGGCCTGACACCGGCTGCCCGGTCAAAGGTAAATGCTGATGGTGGAGAAAAAGAAGAAGACCCGCTCAACCAGTTCTTCGGTTGATCCGGCTACGCAGTATGCAATGGACGTTACCAGCGGCGCGGTTATTGCCGGACCCGACATCCGCGCGGCATGCGCCCGCCACATGCTTGATTTGGAAGAAGGGCCAGCACGAGGCCTATTCTGGGATGTTGAAGCTGTAATTCGCGTTGTTAACTTCTTTGCTCAGGTACTGAAACTCAACGGCGGGGAGCATGAGGGAAAGCCTTTCATCCTGCTACCCTGGCAATGTTTCATAGTTGGCTCATTGTTCGGCTGGAAGTCGGAAGACGGTACACGCCGCTTTCGCATGAGCTACATCGAGTCAGGTAAGGGATCAGGTAAATCGCCGCTGGCGGGTGGTGTAGGTCTTTACCTGCTGATGGCGGACAAAGAGCCACGCGCCGAAGTTTACGCCGCGGCCACGAAAAAAGACCAGGCGATGATCCTGTTCCGCGATGCGGTAACGATGGTCGATCAGTCGCCCGCGCTGGCGCAGCGCATCACTAAATCCGGCACCGGGCTGAACGTGTGGAATCTTGCGTTCCTGCAGACGGGCTCTTTCTTCAAGCCGATCAGCTCCGATGATGGTCAGTCAGGCCCGCGACCGCACGGCGCGCTGATTGACGAAGTACATGAGCATAAGACAAACGCCGTTGTTGAGATGATGCGTGCCGGTACAAAAGGCCGCCGTCAGGCGCTGATGTTCCTTATCACCAACAGCGGCCACGATAAGACCAGCGTCTGTTACGAGTATCACGAGTACGGGCGCAAGGTTGCAGCAGGTGACCTGGAGGATGATAGTTTTTTCAGCTTCATCTGTTCTCTCGATGAGGGCGACGACCCTTTCAAGGATGAGTCCTGCTGGGGTAAGGCCAACCCGTCACTGGGTCAGACCTTCACAGATAAATATCTGCGGGAGCAGGTTACGCAGGCTCGGGGCATGCCGTCGAAAGAGAGCATCGTGCGGCGTCTTAACTTCTGCCAGTGGGTGGAGGCATCCGACCCGTGGATAGACAGCGACACATGGATGAATTGCGAACAGGAATTTAACCCCGATGATTTGGCGGGTGAAGAGTGTTATGGCGGACTTGACCTGTCCGGCTCCCGTGACCTGACGGCGCTGGCGCTTTACTTTCCGAAGTCTAAAAAGCTTTTGGTTGAGTTCTGGACGCCAAAAGATTCTCTGCTTGAGCGCGCTAAGACTGACCATGTTCCCTATGATGCCTGGCTGCGTAACGGATTTATTCACGCACCGCCGGGTAAAGCGGTCAACTACGGTTTTGTGGCGGTGCGTATCGGTGAACTGGCGGCCAGATACGATATTAAGTGCATCGCCTTCGACCAGTATCGCATCAAGTATCTGGAGCCTGAGCTGGAAAGCGAGTCTGTAAGCGTTGACCTGATTCCTCATGGTCAGGGCTTTTACAAGGCGCAGGAGTCCGGGCTGTGGATGCCACGCTCTATCGAATTGTTTGAGGAGCATCTTAATAACCGGGTGCTGGTTATCCGGCCCAACCCCTGCCTGAGATGGAATGCTGCGTCTGCAGTACTGGAGGCAGATCAGAAGGACAATCGTATCTTTGCCAAAAAGAAAAGCACTGGCCGTATTGATGGCGTGGTGGCGTCTGCTATGGCGATTGGTGCTGCTGAGGATGCAGTGCTGGTAGACAGTGGCGACCCCGATGACTTTTTTGACGACCCGATCATGGTAGGTATCTGATGAAGGAAAAGAAACAGCCGGGCCGCATCAAAAGCGCGATTGTCAACTGGCTTGGCGAGTCCATTGGGCTTAACGATGCTGCTTTCTGGCAGGAATGGTACGGCACAAGTAGTAGTGGAAAAGTAGTGACAGCTGAGAAAGCGCTGGCGCTGGCTTCGGTCTGGGCATGTGTGCGACTTCTCAGTGAGTCGGTTTCAACTCTGCCGATGAAAGTATACGAGCGCTCAGCTGACGGCTCCCGCAAGCTGGCTATCAATCATCCTGCTTATCAGCTGCTGTGCCGCCGTCCCAACAGCGAGATGACGCCGTCGCGCTTCATGCTGATGGTGGTGGCCAGCATCTGCCTGCGTGGTAATGCCTACGTTGAGAAAAAGATGATCGGCCAGAAGCTGGTTTCTCTGGTGCCGCTACTTCCTCAGAGCATGAAGGTAGAACGGCTCGACAGCGGGGAACTGCAGTACACCTACACAGAGAAGGGCGTGCCGCGCATCATTCCGGTTAAAAACATGATGCACATCCGGGGGTTTGGTCTGGACGGCGTATGCGGAATGATGCCGATGCGCACCGGGCGTGACGTGTTTGGCGCAGCCATGGCGGTCGAAGAGTCAGCCGCGAAAATTTTTGAAAACGGTATTCAGACGTCAGGTTTCTTTCTTTCAAAGAATCTGCTGACAAAAGAACAGCGACAGAAAAACCGTGAAAACCTTAACCGGTTCGTTGGGTCAAAAAATGCCGGTAAGGTAATGGTGCTTGAAGGCGACATGTCCTATCAGGGCATTACGCTGAACCCTGAAGATGCTCAGATGCTGGAGTCACGTTCGTTCAGCATTGAGGAAATCTGCCGCTGGTTCCGTGTACCCCCGTTTATGGTGGGTCACGTTGATAAGCAGAGCAGCTGGGCGTCGAGCGTTGAAGGTATGAACCTGGTTTTTCTGACGAATACGCTGCGCCCGATGCTGGTGAACATCGAGCAGGAGATTTCACGCTGCCTGCTTAATGGCGATGAAGATTTATTCGCTGAGTTCTCCGTTGAAGGCCTGCTGCGTGCCGACAGTGCCGGACGCTCCGCTTATTACACCACTGCGCTGCAGAACGGCTGGATGTCACGTAATGACGTGCGCCGCCTGGAGAATCTGCCGCCGATTGAAGGTGGCGATATTTACACGGTGCAGCTAAACCTGACACCGCTTGAGGACTTGCGCAAAAACAGCATCGAAGCAAGGGCTACGATGTTGCGCGAGGTTCACAATGCCGTTTTCCCGGACATTCCTTTAGAACAGTCACCGCTTAGACAAGCGGCTTAGGAGCACCCCCCATGACATTGAAAAGTCTTCCGGCAGCGCCGGAGGGGCGGCCTTTTGCGCGCGAAAATCGCGATCTGCCGTCCTCCGCAATGGAGCGCTGGAACGGCGGTATTAAAGCCGCAAAGCAGGCAGAGAACAGCATTTCCGTCTTCGACGTCATTGGCGCTGACTGGTACGGCGATGGCGTCACCGCCAGCCGCATCGCTGCCGCCCTCCGGTCAATCGGCGGTGCTGATGTGACCGTGAATATAAATTCGCCCGGCGGCGATATGTTTGAAGGCCTGGCAATTTATAACCTGCTGCGCGAGTACGAGGGAAAAGTCACCGTCAAGGTGCTGGGCCTCGCTGCTTCTGCAGCTTCGATCATCGCGATGGCCGGTGATGAGGTCCAGATTGGTCGCGGTGCCTTTCTGATGATCCATAACTGCTGGGTGTATGCGATGGGCAACCGTCACGACCTGCAGCAGATTGCGGCTGACATGGTGCCTTTTGATAAAGCCATGAACGATATCTACGGCGCCCGCACGGGGCTGGATACCGCAACTATCGACGCAATGATGGACGCTGAAACCTACATCGGCGGCAGTGATGCCGTTGACAAAGGATTTGCGGATCGGCTGCTTTCTGCAGATGAAATTGCGGACGACGACGACAGCCCCGCCGCTGCATTACGCAAGCTGGACGCGATGCTGGCTAAAACGGATGCACCACGTTCCGAACGTCGAAAGCTTCTCAAAGCACTAACCGGCAGCAAGCCAGGCGCTGCTGCCACCTCTGAAGGTATGCCGGGCGCTACCGACGAAATCAACCCCGAAAATATTGCACAACTTAAAAACGCGCTGGCCGCGTTCGGCAAATAAGGATTAACAATGTCTGAAGTAAATGAAGTACTGAAGCAGGTTACTGCCAGCATCAACGAAGCCAGCGGCAAGTTTAATGCGAAGGCTGAGGAAGCGCTGGCTGAGGCGAAAAAATCCGGTTCGCTATCAGCCGAGACCAAAGCGGCAGTGGATAAAATGGCGAGTGAGCTTAACGCCATGCGTGAAGCAGAAAAAACGCTTAAGGCAGCGCTGGGTGACCTGGAGCAGCACGTTGCACAGATGCCGCTGGCGAATGCGAAAAACGTTATCGAAACCGTGGGCGGTCAGGTTGTTTCTTCTGAAGCGCTGAAGGCATTTTCAGCTAGCATCGAAGGTAACAAGCGCCTGAGCATCCCCGTTAAGGCTGCACTGCTGTCCGTAAACGTGCCAGGCCAGATTGTTGCGCCTGACCGCCTGCCGGGCATCGATCAGCAGCCGAAACAGCGACTGTTCATCCGCGACCTTATCGCACCGGGTCGCACCGAATCCAACACCATTTACTGGGTACAGCAGACCGGCTTCACCAATAAGGCGGCGACTGTCGCTGAGAACACCACCAAGCCGTACAGCGACATTGCCTTTGCGGAAAAAATCACGCCGGTCCGCACTATTGCGCACCTGTTCAAAGCTGCTAAGCAGATTCTGGACGACATGCCGCAGCTGCAGTCGACAATTGACGCCGAGCTCCGTTACGGACTGAAGTATGTCGAAGAGCAGGAAATTCTCTTCGGCGACGGCACCGGCACGCATCTGAACGGCATCGTTCCACAGGCATCTGCGTACGCGGCTGCTTTCAGCGTTGCAAACCAGAGCGGTATTGATGATCTGCGACTGGCTATGCTGCAGGCGCAGCTGGCGCGCTTCCCGGCGTCAGGCCATGTTCTGCACTTCATTGACTGGGCGAAGATCGAGCTGACTAAGGATTCTCTGGGCCGTTATATTCTGGCGAACCCGGCAGCACTGACCGGTCCTACTCTATGGGGGCTGCCGGTTGTCGCGACCGAAGCGGCTGCGTTCCAGGGTAAATTCCTAACCGGCGCATTTAATGCCGGAGCGCAGATTTTCGACCGCGAAGATGCCAACGTGGTTATCTCCACCGAAAACGCCGACGACTTTGAGAAAAACATGATCTCAATCCGCTGTGAAGAGCGTCTGGCGCTTGCCGTCAAGCGTCCTGAGGCGTTCGTTTACGGTTCATTCACCGCTCCGGCTCCTGCAGCTGGTTAGTCATGGTAGCGGCCTTCGGGCCGCTTTTCCGGGAGTCAAATATGAAACTGCTTCTGATTAAACCGAATTACTTCGGCGGCACGGTCGTGCCTGAAGGTAATACCATCGAGACCGATGAACAGCATGGTCGCGAGCTGATTAAAAAAGGCTATGCAGAGATGTTTAAAGAAGATTCTGTTGCTCTGCCAGAGCCAGAGCCAGAGCCAGAGCCAGAGCCAGAGCCAGAGCCAGAGCCAGAGCCAGAGCCAGAGCCAGAGCCAGAGCCAGAGCCAGAGCCAGAGCCAGAGCCAGAGCCAGAGCCAGAGCCAGAGCCAGAGCCAGCAAAAGGTAAAAACAAAAAAGGCTGAAAACCATGCTGCTGACGCTCGAAGAAATTAAACAGCAGTGCCGTCTTGATAGCGACTTCAAGGAAGAGGATCGGCTGCTTGAGCTTTTTGCTCTGGCTGCCGAGGCAAAGGCGGTGACTTACCTCAATCGCAATCTTTATAAAACGGTGGCAGACATTGCCCCGCTTGATACCGATGGCATGGTGATTACCGAAGATGTGCGGCTTGCGCTGCTGATGCTGGTCAGCCACTGGTATGAACATCGCAGCTCAGTGTCAGAGCTGGAGATGACGGAGACGCCGCAGGCGTTTGAGTTCCTGCTCTATTCGAGGCGTCTGCCGGTGTCGGGGTATTAGCATGCAGCAACGCTCATCAAACACCAGTGCGGTATTCACGCTTCCTGACCCCGGGGAGCTGAATAAGCGTATTCACCTGCGCCAGCGCATCGACCAGGCGGCAGCGGACTACGGCACAGAGCCGGTCTATCAGAATGAAAAGGACGTATGGGCGAAGGTCCGGCAGGTAGGTGCCACCACATATCACGAATCCGTTCAGGCTGACGACATCATCACCCACTACATGACGATCCGTTACCGAAAGGGCATTACTTCTGATTTTGAGGTCGTTTATGGCGGCAATATCTACCGGGTTAAGCGCCTTCGCGATCTAAACTCCGCTGGCCGTTACCTGCTAATGGAATGCGAGGAGCTGGGCGCGGTAGAGCGCGATGGAGAGATGTATGGCTAAGCCGCTGCTGCACGTCGATTTCGAACAGCCGAAAGAGCTTGTCTTTAACCGCGCCAAGATGCGAAAGGCCTTTGTGAAAATAGGCCAGGTGCATATGCGCGATGCCCGGCGTCTGGTCATGCGTCGCGGTCGGTCCGCTCCGGGTGAGTATCCGGGTTTCAGGACCGGCAGGCTGGCGCGGTCCATCGGCTATTACGTTCCCCGCGCATCAAAAAGCCGTCCGGGCCTGATGGTGCGTATCGCGCCCAACCAGAAGCGGGGCGAGGGTAACCGCCTCATTGAAGGTGATTTTTACCCGGCGTTCCTGTTCTACGGCGTGAAGCGCAGTGCTAAACGCAAAAAGAGCCATCACAAAGGCAAGTCTGGCGGAAATGGCTGGCGCGTTGCTCCGCGCAAAAACTACATGACCGAAGTGCTGGAGGCGCGCAAAACGTGGACGCGCTATGTGCTGAGTCGTGCGCTGCGCACCTCCCTGCGCCCTGAAAGGAAAAAGAAATGAAGCTATCACTGGTAATTGCCGCACTCCGGGCGCGATGTCCGATGTTCGCGGGTAACGTGGCCGGGGCGGCTGAGTTCAAGTCCATCCCCGAAACCGGCAAGATGAAGTTGCCGGCGGCGTATGTGGTTCCGACCGAAGACGTCACCGCTGAGCAGAAGTCCCTGACAGACTACTGGCAGAACGTTACCGAAGGCTTTGCTGTTGTAGTCGTGCTCGACAACACGCGCGATGAGCGCGGTCAGGCTGCCGGGTATGACGCCGTGCATGATGTGCGGCAGCAAATCTGGAAGGCTCTGCTGGGCTGGGAACCCGATTCAGACGCAGGCCCGGTGGCGTATTCCGGCGGCCAGCTTCTAGATATGGACCGGGGTCGCCTCTACTACCAGTTTGAGTTCATGCTGACGCGTGAAATAACTGGCGAGATGACTCGCCAGCAGGACGATCTAGACGCTCTGGATGAATTTAAAGAAATCGACGTCGACGTGGACTTCATCGGCAAAGACCAGAAACCAGACGGCATCATCGAACACAAACTTCGGGTCAACCTCAGCGAGTAACTAATGAAACTAAAACCTGTAGCCGGGCGGTCAGTTCCTGATCCTGCCCGTGGCGACCTATTGCCCAAAGAAGGGCGAAACGTCGAAATGAGTACTTACTGGCTCCGCCGTATGAAGGCTGGGGATGTTACGGAAGTCAAAGCAGAAACCAAGGCTTCTGCAAAAGACGCAACTAAACAAGGTGGCGAGTGATGACTGTCAGCTTCAATCAGGTGCCTTCTGATATCCGCGTGCCTCTGTTCTGGGCAGAGATGGATGCCAGCCAGGCAAACAGCGCGAGTTCAAGCAGCCCGGCACTGCTGATCGGGACCGTGGCGACTACGGCCACGGTTGTGAAAAACACGCTCACTATCATGCCATCAACTGATCTTGCCGGTAAAATCTGCGGTTTCGGCAGCCAGTTACACCGTATGGTCAAGCGCTATCGCGCCATCGACCCCTTTGGTGAACTCTGGATTCTGGCAGTAGGTGAATCAACAGGTGCGCAGGCGGCAGGCTCGGTAGTCATTGCAGGCACCGCACAGGCATCAGGAACCCTCAGCCTTTATATCGGGGTTGAACGTGTTCAGGCCGCCGTGGTTATTGGCGATGAGGCTGCTGACGTTGCCGCTACGCTTGCGGCTGCTATCAACGCGAATACCAGCCTGCCTGTCACAGCGACTGCTACTGACGGCACCGTTTCAGTCAAGGCTCGCCATAAGGGACTGACCGGGAACGACATCCCGTTGATGCTTAATTATTACGGTACGGTAGGCGGTGAAACTACCCCGGACGGCATTACAGTGACCATTACCGCGCTTTCTGGCGGCACAGGTTCACCTGACCTGACCGACACCATTGCTGCGATGGGTGATGAGCCGTTTGATTTTATCGGGCTTCCGTTCAGTGATTCAGCTTCCCTCGCGACTATGGCGCTGGAAATGAATGACGGTTCAGGTCGATGGAGCTACGCACGCCAGCTATACGGCCACGTCTACACGGCTAAAACAGGCACTCTGTCAGACCTGGTTGCCTTCGGCGACACCATGAATAACCAGCATATCACCGTTGCGGGTTATGAAGTGTCCACGCAAACCTGCTGCGATGAGCTGGTGGCGATGCGTACCGCACGCAATGCGGTATTTATCCGTAGCGATCCGGCGCGACCAACGCAAACCGGAGAACTGACCGGGGCATTACCTGCGCCGAAAGGCACCCGTTTCATTCTTTCCGAGCAACAGTCTCTGCTGACGCACGGCATTGCAACGGCCTATGCAGAGAGCGGCGTGCTACGTATTCAGCGTGATATTACGACCTATCAGCAGAACAATTACGGCGTGGCTGATAACAGCTATCTGGACAGTGAAACGCTGCATACCAGTGCTTACGTACTGCGCGAATTGAAGAGCGTGATCACCTCCAAGTACCCGCGCCATAAACTGGCCAATGACGGCACCCGATTTGGTGATGGTCAGGCCGTGGTGACGCCAGCGGTCATCAAAGGTGAGATGTGCTCGGTCTACAAACAGATGGAGCGATCAGCCATCGTTGAGAACTTTGATCTGTTCAAAACCTATCTGGTGGTGGAGCGCAACGCGGATAATCCAAACCGCGTCGATGTGCTGTTCCCGCCTGACTATGTTAATCAGCTGCGCGTGTTTGCTCTGGTTAATCAGTTCCGTCTGCAATACAGCGAGGAGAGCGAATAATGTCCCGTATTGCTGGTACCACGTATTTTAAACTCGACGGGCTTCAGTTGTCGCTGACGGGTGGCATTGAAGTGCCGATGAACACAAAGATTAATGATGATGTTATCGGACTTGATGGTTCCGTTGATCGTAAGGAGACGCACCGCGCTCCCTACATCAAAGGCACTTTTAAGGTGCCGAAGGGCTTCCCACTAAGCAAAATTACAGAGTCCGATAGCATGACCGGTACTGCTGAGCTTGCGAATGGTCAGGTGTATGTCCTGACAGAAGCCTGGCTATTTGGTGAGGCTAACCACAACGCCGAAGAGGGCACGGTTGACCTTGAGTTTCACGGTTCAGAAGGATTTTACCAGTGAAAGAGTTGTTACTTACTAAACCCATTGTGGCGGCAAATGAGACGCTGCATGTTCTTGAAATCCGCGAGCCAACTTATGACGAAGTTGAGCAGTTCGGTATCCCTTTCAGTTACAACGAGTCCGGTGAAATGAAGCTGGACTCCCGTGTCACGCTGAAATATATCCCGGTGCTTGCCGCTATCCCGCGCTCATCGGCGGCAAAAATGACGCTTAAAGATGTCTTTATGGCGTCGATGACGATAGTTGGTTTTTTTACGGGGTCGGAAGCGGCGGAGAGTTCAGAAAACGACTCTACAATACAGCCCACTTCTGGCGCATAAATCCGCTTGAGCTAAAAAAAGTCAGCCTCAGCAGGTTTCTAGAAATGGAATCTGAGGCTGTCCGCATCTCTGAGGAAATGAACCGTGGCAGATAGTTTTCAGCTGAAGGCGATCATCACGGCAGTGGATCAGTTATCAGGTCCACTGAAGGGGATGAGCAAAAACCTTAAAGGCTTTCGGAAGGAAGCCAAAGATATCATGGTCAGTGCGGCGGCTGTTGGCGTTGCGCTGACGTCGGCGTTTTCCGTTCCGATTAGTCAGGCGATTGATTTCGAATCGCAGATGGCAGACGTTCGGAAAGTCGTTAACTTTGACACACCGCAGCAGTTTAAAGAGATGGGTGAGGACGTTCTCAAACTCTCAACTCAGCTGCCTATGGCAGCAAATGGAATCGCGCAGATCGTCGCAGCGGGTGGTCAGTCGGGGATTGCGCGTAAGGACCTGATGCAGTTCGCCAGTGATGCGGTGAAGATGGGGGTGGCATTCGACCAGACTGCAGAAGAGTCGGGACAGATGATGGCACAATGGCGCACAGCGTTTAAATTAACGCAGAGTGACGTTGTCGTGCTAGCCGATAAAATCAACTATCTGGGGAATACCGGTCCGGCGAACGCGCAGAAAATCTCAGACATTGTCACACGCATAGGTCCTCTTGGTGGCGTTGCGGGCGTGGCTTCGGGTGAAATTGCCGCGATGGGTGCGACTATTGCCAGTATGGGTGTAGAGTCAGAGATAGCCGCCACAGGCATCAAAAACTTCATGCTTTCATTAACCTCCGGTAAGTCAGCCACTTCCTCACAAAAGAAAGCACTGAAATTCATCAAAATCGATCCTGCCCAGTTAGCAGCCGATATGCAGAAAGATTCACGCGCTGCGATGCTGAAGGTGCTCGATTCGCTGGCTAAGGTTCCCAAAGACAAACAGGCAGCGGTCATGAATGCGCTGTTTGGTAAGGAATCACTTGCCGCAATTGCGCCTTTGCTGACTAACCTGGATTTACTGCGCACAAACTTTACGCGCGTAGCGGACGCTCAGCAGTATGCCGGGTCAATGCAAAAGGAGTATGAGTCGCGTGCGGCCACGACGGCAAACTCCGTTCAGCTGCTGAAAAACCAGTTCAGTGCCGCCAGTATTACTATCGGTGAGATGTTTCTTCCGGACATTGTTAAGCTGACGCAAAAGATTCAGCCGATGATTGAGCAATTCCGGCAGTTTACGAAGGCAAACCCGGAGATGGTCAGGGGAACTTTTAAATTTGGGATTGCGCTGCTTGGCACCGCGTCTGCAATGGGTGTTGCTTCCAGAGCGGTGAAGATTTTTGACTCGGTAATGAAGATGTCCACGATGGGTAGGGTTATTTCCCTCCTCGTGCTGGGCGGAAGTTTAATCGTGAGTAACTGGGATCAGATTGGGCCGGTAGTTAAATCCGTCTGGAAATATGTCAATGAAGTTGTTGAAGCAATGGGGGGCTGGGAAACAATACTTGCAGCCGTGAGCACACTTATGGTGGGCGCGTTTGCTGATAATACCGTTGGCACCCTTGAATCTGCATTGTCTACAGCATCTTCGCTTTCAGAAGTTCTGGGGCAGATTGCTTCACTCGGGGCGCTAACAGTCTCCATCGGCGTTGCTATTTATGTTTTTAAAAAACTGAATGACATTGCTGATTCCGTAACTAAAAAGGACGGTACAACATCATTCTGGGAATCGCTCAAAAATCGCTGGAATGCGGGTGGGTGGTATAACAACCAGCATGAGGGACCGGGTTATCAGTCTGCAGTGCCGTTATCGCGTCCAGAGCAGGGCGAACTCAAGGTCACTTTTGATAATGCGCCGCCGGGTATGCGTGTTGCTCCAGCAGGCAACGCGCTTCCATGGCTTAATTACGATGTCGGCTATAACCGCTTTTCAAATCAGTAACCCGCTTCGGCGGGTTTTTTATTGCCCGGAGATTGCATGAGTTGGATTGATAACCTGCAGGATGCTTCATTGCGTGGCGTGCCCTTCAAGGTTGATGAGGATGAGGCTACTTTCGGTAGACGCGTCCAGGTACATGAGTATCCCAACCGCGACAAGCCGTGGGCTGAAGACATGGGCCGTGCAACACGGCGTTTCAGTGTTCAGGCATATCTTGTTGGCGATGACTATTTTGAACAGCGCAACAGGCTGATCGAAGCCGTTGAGAAGCCCGGTAGTTGCACCCTCGTTCATCCATTTTACGGTGAAATGACGGTCACCGTTACCGATGAAGTTCGCGTCAGCCATACCAAAGACGAGGGCCGAATGTGCCGCGTCAGCTTCAGCTTCATCGAATCAGGTGAGCTGTCATTCCCCAAAGCCGGCATTGCAACCGGAACGAAACTGACGGGCGCGGCAGCGCTGATGGACAATTTCCTGTCATCTGCATTTGAGGCGTTTGGTCTCGATGGGTTGCCAGACTTCACCCAAAACGGGCTGCTGGATGATGCCACGGAGATGTTCGATACCGTAACCGATGCCATGCAGTACGTTGATTCGGGAATCAGTGCAGCATCCCGCCTGATGCAGGGTGATTTGTCTGTATTGCTGATGCCGCCGTCAAGTGGCATGAATTTTGTGAATCAGCTCCAAACCATGTGGCGCGCCGGTACAAAACTGACAGGCAATGTCACAGACGTAATCTCGATGGTCAAAGGTCTCAGCGGTATCACTCTCGATACCGGACTTGCTCCGCGCGGGGTCTGGAAAACAGACAGCGCCAGCACACAGGCCAGAACGGAGCAGCGCAATTACGTTGCGCAGGCGATCCGTACTTCAGCGCTCAGTGAGGCGGTGAATACGGTGACGAATTTACCAAAGTCCACAGCCTCAACCACGGTCACAAGTGAACAATCCTCCACCGCGATAATAGTGTCGCACCCGGCAGTAAATGATTTACTGGAAGATGATACAGCGGTGGGCGTAATCACCTCTACAGGAACGGATACGGTTCCGTCCTGGGATGATCTCACCGAAGTACGAGACACGCTTAACACCGCCATCGATCAGGAGATGGTCCGCGTTACCGATGACGGGCTGTTTCTCGCGCTGCGACAGGTACGCACCGCGCTGAACGAAGATATCACTTCGCGACTTGAGCAAACCTCCAGAACGATTGAGCGCGTACCGCCCGAAGTTTTACCCGCAGTCGTGCTTGCTGCTGACTGGTATGACGATGCCGGGCGTGAATATGACATTACCGCGCGCAACGCCATTCGGCACCCCGGCTTTGTTCCGGTAAAAACCCTGAGAGTGCCCGTCCAGTGAATACAACCGTACTTCTACGCGTTAATGGCCGTGAGTGGGGTGGGTGGACATCCGTTCGCATTGCGGCAGGCATTGAACGCATCTCAAGGGATTTCAATGTCCAGATTACCCGGTCATGGCCGGGTGATGAATCACAGGTGAGTCGCCGCAGCCGCATCAAAAAAGCCGATAAGGTTGAAGTGCTGATTGGTGATGATCTGGTCATCACCGGATGGGTGGAAGCAACGCCTGTAAGGTATGACGCCAACAGCATCTCAATGGGTATCGTTGGCCGCAGTAAAACAGCAGACCTTGTTGATTGTTCAGCAACACCCTCGCAGTACAACGGACGTTCAATCGTTCAGGTTGCCGCAGACCTCGCCAGGCCGTTCAGTATCAACATTGTGGATGCGGGCGGCGTGTCCGGCGTACTGCAGGGCGTACAGGCCGACCAGGGTGAATCTGTTATGGATGTGCTGAATAAGATGCTGGGCCTGCAGCAGGCGCTGGCCTATGACAACGCGGCGGGTGATTTAGTCATCGGCGGCATTGGTACGGTCAGGGCTACTACCGCTTTAGTGCTGGGAGAAAACATCCTGACATGTGACAGCGAACAGAGCATCAAGGACCGCTTCAGCTCCTATCAGGTTTCAGGCATGCGCGCCGGAAACAACGATGATTTTGGCGAGGCAACGACTACGGCGATTCGTGGCACAGCTACCGATACCGGAATAGCCAGGTACAGGCCGTTGCTGGTCAGGCAGACCGGCAATGCCACGTCAGAAACCTGTGCTGAGCGCAGCGAATTTGAGATGCGCCAGCGCGCCGCCAGGACTGACGAAGTGACTTATACAGTTCAGGGCTGGCACCAGGGAGACGGTAAGCTTTGGCAGCCCAACATGCTGGTGAACGTATTCGATCCTGTTCTGGGGTTTGATAACCGTGAAATGGTGATCGCGGAGGTGACCTACCAGCAGGATGAAAACGGCACCACCAGTGAGCTGCGTGTTGGCCCTGCAGATGCCTATCTTCCCGAGCCTGCAAAGCCTGGCAAACGTAAGAAAAAAGCCGCAGCGGAGGATGATTTCTGATGGCTGGTCCACTCAATGCGCTTAATCGCGCACTTTCAAACGTTCTGGCGCGGGCGGTATTACGCGGTATCGACACGGCCAGCAAGTGCCAGATGCTGGAGATAAGCATGCCTGGCGGTGAGGGCAAAAGTGATATCGAACACCTTGAGCCTTACGGCTTTACCTCAGCTGCACTGAGCGGCGCAGAGGCTGTTGCGGCTTACTTCGATGGTGATCGATCTCATGGCGTCGTGCTGGTGGTCGCGGATCGTCGCTACCGCCTGGAAGGCTTAAAGGGTGGAGAGGTTGCCATTTATGACGACGAGGCTAAGTCGGTGACACTCACCCGAGCGGGGATCGTTGTGGATGGTGGTGGGAAACCCATTACTTTCAAAAATGCACCCAAAGCCCGTTTCGAGATGGACATCGAGGCAACCGGTAACATCACCGACAATTGTGATTCTGACGGTGTCTCCATGGACCAGATGCGTGTGACCTATAACGGGCATAAGCATAAAGAAAACGGGAACAGCGGCGGCACCACGGATGCAACCTTGCAACAAATGGGTGGATCATGATCCTCACAATAAATGGCAAGCAGCAGGCGATATATCAGTTAACTGACCCGCTAACCCGCGCTGTGGTTATCTCACTCTTCACCTGGCGAAAAGCGGGTAAAGACGATGTGCCCGAAGAGGTCAATGGCTGGTGGGGTGACACGTTCCCTACCGTTCAAAATGACCGAATAGGCTCCCGCCTTTATTTGCTGAAGCGGTCCAAACTGACCAACCAGACGCCGCTGAAAGCCCGTGAATACATCGCAGAAGCGCTGCAATGGCTCACGGCTGATGGTGTGGCCGCGCGTGTAGATGTCACCGCTCAGAGGCTTGGCATCAATTCCATGTCAGCTTCCACGGTTATACGCAAGCAGGACGGCACAACCCTGACGCTTTCCTTTGACGATTTATGGAGTGAACTCAATGGCTGACAGCGGATTTTCCCGCCCGACACTCCCACAGCTGATCACCGCAGTACGGAGCGATATTCTTACCCGCCTCGCGGCCGATTCAACGCTGGCCGAACTACGCAGGACTGACGCCGAAGTATACAGCCGCGTTCTGGCTGCATCAGTCCATACGGTTTATGGCTATATCGACTATCTCGCCCGGAATCTACTTCCCGACCTTGCGGACGAAGACTGGCTTATCAGGCACGGCAACATGAAGCGCGCCCCCCGGAAGGCAGCTACTAACGCGAGCGGCTACGTGCGCTGGGATGGCGTAACGGGCAGTGCCGGCATTGATGCTGGTGTGACCATTCAGCGTGACGATCTTGTGTCATTCACCACGACTGCCAGCGCTACGCCTTCTGGTGGCGTGCTTCGTGTGCCTGTAACTTGTGATACGACAGGCGTCACCGGCAATACTGATGACGGCATCACAATGCGGCTAACCAGTCCGGTAACAGGACTGCCTTCTGCAGGCATTGCCGACACTATTCAGGGCGGCACGGATATAGAAGGCCTTGAAGTGTGGCGCGCCAGAATTATTGAACGCTGGTACTACACGCCGCAGGGGGGAGCAGACGCTGATTATGAAGTGTGGGCAAAAGAGGTGGCTGGGGTAACCCGCGCATGGACTTACAGGCACTGGTCAGGCCGGGGAACGGTGGGCGTAATGCTGGCAAACAGCGACCTATATGACCCTATACCGGATGCGGCTGTTGTGGCCACAGTTCAGGCGCATATCGAACCACTTGCCCCGATAGCAGGAGCGGACGTGTACGCTTTCGCCGCAACACCTCACGTCGTTGATTATCACATCCGACTCACACCAGACACACAAGAAATCAGGCTGGCCGTAGAGGCGGAAATCAGAGCGATGAACCTTCGCGATGGCGTGCCTGAGGGCGCGCTTGAGCCTTCCCGAATCAGCGAGGCTATTAGCCTGGCGACAGGTGAATATAGTCACGTTCTTGTCAGTCCGACAAATGAGGTGCCAATCGCAAAAGGCGAAGTTGGGGTAGTAGGAGACTTCACATGGACCTGACAGCGCAGTATGAGCAAATGCTGGGCGCGCTGTTGCCGCGCGGGCCTGCATGGGACGGTTATGATCCATTGCTACTGGGTTTTGCTCCGGTTATGTCCCGCGCCCACCTAAGTGCTGATGCATTGATGCTGGAGACGGACCCACGTTCCGTTACCGAACTTATAGACCGCTATGAAAGCATATCTGGCCTGCCTGACAAATGCACGCCAGCAGGCAGTCAAACGCTTCAACAGCGCCGTCAGCGGCTCGATGCAAAAATAAATCTGGTAGGTGGAATAAACGAGATTTTTTACCGAGCGCAGCTTGATGCGCTTGGGTACGAAGCAGCAACGATTACCAGGTATCCCAAGAGCAGTTTCACCAGTAATTCGATATGCACGGACTCTCTCTATAGCGATGAGTGGCGTTATTACTGGCGAGTAAATATCCCTGAATCGACTCAAATAAGTCCAATGACCTGCATCAATAACTGCACAGATTCAATTAGGACTTGGGGTGAAACAGTTGTTGAGTGCGTGCTTAACAAGCTGGCTCCATCTCACACCTCATTAATTTTTTTATACACGGAGTAAGCAATGCATCGTATAGATACATCTACCGCGCAGGTGGACAAATTTGGCAAGGGTAAAAACGGTTTTACGGGCGGAAATCCTCAGACCGGGGAACCACCGACTGCACTTAGCGCGGAATTTTTTGATTCGATCCAGGAAGAAATCGCACTATTGATAGAAACCGCCGGGTTAGTTCTGGACAAGTCTCAAAATTCTCAACTTTTGTCGGCCCTTACAAAACTTAGCCTTAGTAGACAATTCCCTTTCGCAGATATTAAAGCGGATGGAAAGAGTGCAGTAACTGCGGCTCTTGCTAACCTCGGGCTAGATACGGCACTGGCCAGCAAAGCTTCAACAACTGGATCAACCAACCAAAAGTTTTGGGTATCTAGTGCTCCAGGCGATAACAATGCTGCAGTGCCGGTATCTCTCCTTAATTCTGGGCTGAACCAAAAGGCCGGTCTAAACGGAGATTCAAATCAGACATTTTATGTTCAAACCAACGAAGGAGCTACAGCGGCAGTCAATAACACACGGCTTGGAAACGTTCTTGGCGGCTTTGCCTATCGTGGAGGTGACGCATCACAGGGGTTTGCAGTCGCTGGCGGAACGAATGTAAACAGCGCAGTAGCTTATGGTCAATTTCAATCAGGCACTAATGGAAACGGTGCCTGGACAAAACTACCTGGAGGTGGGCAATGGTGCCGTCAAAACTTGACCCTTGCAGCTAACACCACAACAACATGGACGTTCCCGGCAGGTTTCGTAGCTGCTCCTGCAGTGTTCATAACAGCGATCAACGGAGCCTTTCAGTGCTGGCTGAATGGCATTGGGGCAAATAACTGCGGCATCTTTAATAATGGCGCGGCTTTGAATGTTAACCTTTTGGCAGTGTGGTGACCTGAATGGCAGATGAAAAATTGGTGCAGTTTAGCACTCGCTACTTTATTCAGACGGATAGTAACAACTATGTCATAGGTATGTTGGTAGCAATAAGCGAGCATGAAGCTGAAGGATATCTGGCGGAAAGGCTCCAGGAAGTTAGTAAGAAATTATTTGAATCCATTGGTCAGGATTCAAAATTTGTAGATGGGAAGGTTGTACAGGGAGAGCCAAAGCCAATTTTTCTTACTGTTGAAAATGCGAAGGCTATAAAATCAGCGCTTTTAGCTGAGGCTAACACAAATACTCAACCATGGCAGACTCAGCTGCTCCTCGGCATCATAAGTGAAGAAGATAAGATATCACTAACAAACTGGATGATGTATTACAAAAAGGTTCAGGAGATAGATGCATCAGTAGCACCTGACATAAGTTGGCCTGATAAACCTTAATTTGAGGCTCCATGGAGGAGCCTTCTTACGAATAATTCTTCCAGTCAATTAGACAAGCAAACTAAAAGTGATTCCTTACCTTCTATCAAGCGACTTTCGTTTTTAAACTTATCACACTGCTCAATCTCATCGTCAGTTGGCGATGAGATATTCATATTCTCATTTGTCAGGAAGTAGAGGAGCCCATTCAAGGCCCAAAAGTCGACGTTAATTGCATTGTTATTTACAATTGCGATCCTGTTCGCCTTAATTCTGCTGTTCTTAATCAAGTTGTACGACTTAATCGCTAGCAAAGCATCTTTCTTTTGTGCCATTTCAGTCTGATAAAGATAGCTATTAGAAGAGATAAGGCCAAGCAATATAGCTATTGAAAGCAATATTGCCTTAAGTCTAATCATCGACTCATTGTAAAAGAGAATCATGACTGATGAGTAAAGAAACGAAATAGAAAATAGTGCTCGGGGGGTAGGGTCCCACACCTTCAGTAAAGCCAGAGGCATTAAAATAGCTGTAAGTAAAAGCAAAGGGATTAATACTAATGACGCAGTTAGTCTATTTGATTTAAAAAAATAAGTCGCAATGTAAAGTGCTGAAATAACTGATAAAAAAATTCCAAATTGCTTTGGGATCACCCACCAATTTTTATAAAAAAAACTAGGGAGGAAAGCAAGTATTTCCCGTATGCGCAGCAGTGGATCTTCAACTAATCCAGCTCTTGAATCCCAGTGGTTTTCACCAAGTATATTTTTTGTTAATTTAAAGATGATTGCATAAGCAATTAAACCCACAATGATAGGATAAGCTGCCTTGAAATTGTTAAAGGTTAACAATTTATGCTCTACAATGTAGATCCGAATAACTGAGTAAATTATTATTACAATAAAGGCGGATTGATAATTCCCGCAAACTAGGAGCATAAAAAAAGAAGCGCTTAAAGCAAATCTGATATTGTGTCTTTTTATGAAATTATCAAATGAAATCATGTAACCAACAATGCAAATCATACAAAAAGCAAAACAAACAACAGCAAGGTGATATACAGACATCATGCTGAAAGCTGGGTGGCTAACAATCACACCCGAAAGTAAACATGAAATAATTAAAGAAGATCTTTTTTCTAATAAAAAAAACACTAATAAAGATGATGCAAGAGATGTTGAAATAAAAAATAGAGGTGTGAATATAGGGCTTGAGGATACTATATTGATGTCAATATAGTTAAAAAATCCTGTAATGACAGCTTGTATAAAGCGACCTTGATTGAGATAGAATGACATAGGCATCTTTTGAGAGGCCAATAAAAAGTCATCTGGCATGTAAACGCCATATATGCTCCTTGAACTACCGAGCATCATTACCACGAAACTAAAGAAGACCATAAATGCGAGTGACTTTTCACGGCCTACGTCATCAATTTTCAATGCCATTAATTTACTAAACATCAACACTATTCCCTTTGGGTTTTTTCAATAAATATTTCGGTCTTCTTTTTGTCTCAATATATATTCGGCCTATATACTCTCCAAGCACGCCAATGCCTATCAGCTGCACTCCACCTAAAAAGAGCATTGAAACTAGTATGGAGGTATACCCTTTGACAGGGTTGCCCCAAATAGTGGTATCAATTATCATCCAGGCACCATAAAAGAATGAAATTGCCGCCACTGCTAATCCAAGATAAGTCCACATTCTAAGTGGGAATGTAGAAAAGCTGGTAATTCCTTCTAACGCCAAATTCCAAAGCTTCCATCCATTGAATTTTGATGTTCCTGCCACTCTTTCAGCTCGCGAATACTCTACAACAGCAATATCCCCGCCAACCCATGATAATATGCCCTTCATGAAAAGGTTCCTTTCAGGAAGGAGTTTTATATTCTCTACAACGCTCCGAGACATAAGGCGAAAATCACCAACATTTTCTTCTATCGTAGGGGTACTTATTTTGTTGTGGAGCTTGTAAAACCATTCGGCAGTTTTACGTTTAAGGTGTCCGTCTGTGCTTCTATCTATTCTTTTTGCCAATACAACATCGGCTCCGGCTTGCCATCGTTCAATTAACTGTGGAATTACATCGACAGGGTCTTGAAGATCTACGTCAATTGGTATGACAGCGTCACCTGTTGCGTGTTCAATCCCAGCAAAAAGAGCAGGTTCTTTGCCAAAGTTTCTGGTAAAAGAAATTTCTTTTATTAATGGGTCTTTTATGGCTAAGGAGTTTATTATCTCCTCAGTTCTATCTTTGCTACCATCGTTGATAAAGACTATTTCGACTTCGATATATTTTAGTGTGCTTCTAACGGTTTGATAAAAAATAGGTATTGCTTCTTCTTCATTGAATACAGGGACTACAAGAGAAATTTTCATTTTCTTACTCGAAAAATAATGTATTTTGAATATATGAAACCGAAAACAAGGCTAACGCCTGAAAATACAACGAGAGTTACAACAGGAGATACTTTTAGTCTATCAGCATATGAACCTATCATTACAGCAATCATACCCATAAAAAACACATACATTACATAACGTATGGTTGTAGCTTCAGAATTAAAAGTCCAGCGCGCGTTTGCAAAAAATGAGAATGTGACAGCCATGCAGAAGGCAATGAAATTTGACAAAGATTGCGCCAGACCACGTTCGAAACAAATCGCGAAAGTGATCCAATGAATTAATGTATTAAGCACACCAACAGTTGCATATCGCGAAAATAGTTTAACCATGCGGTTACCAAAGTTAGGATTCGAAAAATTTTTCATCGCATTAAGTGATGATATAAATGCAAACAGAAACCGGATTTCAAGCCTTAATGAGATAGCTTCGTTATAGAATCATTTCAAACTTAGCAACTATCTTATGGCTCGATAACCTTTCACTGTATGTATGGGGCAGCGAGACAGAAGGCTCGATTGGTCTCTGAAGGCTATCAGAGCTGAAATTTTTCTCATGAATACTCTTTCTCCTTCTTATTGCGTGCGCGGTACCAGTCATACTCTGACCACATCCATATGGCAACTACGATGAAGAAAAGGCCGTTAAAGTAAAAGAGATCGTTGGACATTTTGATCGTGATGCCGCAGGTGATACCGCTGATGCGGATAATGAGCTTGAATAGCTGATGCAAACTCATGCGTTAAGGGTCCATTAAAATAGTTAAAGGATGATCCTAAGATTTGTCCGCAATTTGTCAATAAATAATATCTTTAAAATATTAGTGGTAAATAAAAAAGCCCCGGCGACGGGGCAGCTTAAGACCGCGTCCATCTTCATGCAGGCTGCGGGTGTAATCTTGAGGTTAGACCATTTGAGCCGTTTCTTATACCAACGCTCAGCTGCAGGCGTACCGTGAAGACTCCACTACAGGAGGATGCATGGACATTGAAGTTTGCGACCTTGCGATGGATGCTGTGCGTAACGTCATGGGCCAAGCGGTGATTAACATGCTTGATGAGGGAATCCCGATCACCAATGAATCTCTGGTTGGGTACATGGCGGCAATGTTTGAAGATGAGGACGGGAGCTGCGTGGCTGAACTGGCGATGTATCTCTTTGGAGTCAGCAAGCACTAAAAGGTGCCTGCTGACCTTCAATCATGCCTGAGGCTGACCAACCGGGCCCTTACCTAATGGCCCGCCTGGCACGGACTCACCACTTGGCGCGTGCGGTCTGCCGTCCGGGCCTACAGCAGGGCTTTCATGCTGACAACCAGCTAATGTCATTAGACTTGTAATTATAATCATCCCACCTAAGAAGCTTTTCATCATTTTCTTTCCCCGTTAAAGCAACGATATGTTGCTAATTAAGCGTAGATTTCTAATCGCTTAAGTCAAAACGCCACCAGTTAAAAAAATAAATTTCTTTACCCACCAATGGCTTTACAAATTCCTCAAGCGCAGCGACTTGATCAAATCCAATGATCGATATTACTGTATTTATATACAGTATCTATCAGGGAGGGAGATGACCATGCCCCGCGACTACGAAATCAAAGACGCCTTCAGATTCGCAATCAAACGCGATGCTGCTGGCCGCTACACCGTAAGCACACTCGACTTTGTCAGTGAACTGAAGCGCCTGAACTGGCATTACACGCCACGGCAAGCCAATAACTGGATCGAGGCTCACAAGTCAGTATTCCGGGATATCTCAACATCGGAAGGTGATGAGCGCGTGTTTCAGGTATTCAATCCAAACGGATGAACTCCCATTACGCATGAACATAAGCCATTTGATTACTGATGATCATCGATTGAGATAACAGCCATGAAGTTTTATAAACCAGCGGAAATCCGCGCCATATTAGAGCTGCCATTATTTATCGAACGTGTCCCGTGTGGATTCCCGTCCCCGGCCCAGGACTACGTTGAACAGCGCATTGATTTGAACAGCCTGCTTGTCAGCCATCCCAGCTCAACCTATTTCATCAGGGTAAGCGGCGACTCAATGATTGATGGCGGGATAAGCGACGGTGATATGTTGGTTGTAGATAGCTCAATCAAAGCCGAGCATGGCGACATTATTGTCGCTGCAATATCCGGTGAGTTCACCGTAAAGCTGCTGATGACTAAGCCTTTCCTTCACCTGAAGCCGATGAACACGGCACACGCCATTATTCACGTTACCGACCCGGATCAGTTTGAAATTTTCGGGGTGGTTAAGCATTCGATAAAATCGATGAGCCGGTAATGTTCGCCCTGGTGGATGTTAATAATTTCTATTGTGGATGTGAGACGGTATTTCGTCCCGATCTTCGTGGAAAACCGGTGCTGGTTCTGAGCAATAACGATGGCTGCGTAATTGCCCGCAACGCCGAAGTGAAAAAGCTGAAAATCCCGATGGGAGCACCTTACTTCAAATTGAAGGATGAAATTCGCCGGCACAAGATTACCGTGTTTAGCTCCAATTACCCGCTGTACGCAGACTTTAGTAATCGCGTGATGACAACGCTCGAGCAAATGGTGCCGTCCGTGGAGGTTTACTCGATCGATGAGGCCTTCCTGGACCTGACAGGTTTGAGAAATTGTCGAGTTCTGGAAGATTTCGGGCGGGAAATTCGTGAACGGATTAAGCGCGACACACATCTGACCGTGGGCGTCGGTATCGCGCAAACCAAAACGCTGGCTAAGCTCGCAAACTATGCTGCCAAAAAGTGGAAGCAGACCGGTGGCGTCGTTGACCTGTCTAATGTCGATCGCCAGCGGAAGCTGATGGCGCTGGTTCCGGTAGAAGAAGTGTGGGGTGTCGGCCGCCGCATCAGCAAGAAGCTGAACACGATGGGCATCATTACCGCCAAAGACCTGTCTGAGCAGAGCACATACATCATCCGCAAGCACTTCAACGTGGTGCTGGAGAGAACGGTGCGTGAGTTGCGGGGCGAACCATGCCTCGAGCTTGAAGAATTCGCGCCGACGAAGCAGCAAATTGTTTGCTCCCGATCCTTCGGCTCACGCATCACCGAATATATGGACATGCGCCAGGCGGTTTGCTCGTATGCAGAACGCGCTGCTGAGAAGCTGAGGCGAGAGCACCAGTATTGCCGACAGGTAGCCGTGTTCGTCCGCACCAGCCCGCACGCGGAAGGCGAAGTGTTCTATGGCAATCAGGCAATGGGCAGGTTGCTTACGCCGTCCAATGACACACGCGACATCATCCGGGTTGCTATGCAGGGTCTCGACCACATATGGCGCGACGGTTGCCGGTATATGAAAGCAGGCGTCATGCTGGGCGACTTTTACAGTCAGGGTGTCTCACAGCTCAATCTCTTTGACGAATTCAAACCACAGGCCAACAGCGAATCGCTGATGCGCGTCGTTGACGGTCTCAACCAGAGCGGGAAGGGTAAATTATGGTTTGCAGGACAGGGTATCCTGAAATCCTGGGAGATGAAGCGCGAAATGTTGTCGCCGGCATACACCACCAGACTGTCGGACCTGCCAGTGGCGAAGTGACGTTTCTGCTTCAGCCGCTGCAGCACATCCTGTCTACGCGTGAGACTTCCAGCATGGTGGAGCTGAATGGTCGCAGGTGCATAATCGATAAGCAGCGTTACCCGGTAAACGGTGATACGGTGCTGATTGATATCTCAGGCATGTATGAGTGGGCGATGATCATGATTCAGCCGCGGCGGCTGATTACCGACGATGGCGCATTACTGATGGATGACCTGCTGGAAGATATTGCGGTGGTGGGAGTGGTGACGCATGAAATCACGACCATGTATGGCGAGGATGATTTGCCGATTTAAGAAAAAAGCCCGGAAGTGGTGGCTAGCCGGGCTTGCACTATCCTGTGCCAAAAATTTCCAATGGAGTTGAGTCGTCAATACAGGGAAGTAATAGCGACTTATTGAAAATAGACTGGCTCAAAAAAATAGCTAGCGAAGCGGTAAACTTATTCTGCAAAACTAAATTCATATCTTTGATTTATAATGATTAATATTAGAGCCAAAAACTACCATTTAAGATTATTAAAACGGATAAAATTCCAACATATTCAGGTTCTTATGTTTGTTTTTTCAAGGTAATGCTGCGTCACTTCGAACGATTTTCGGAGCGGAAAAAAGCGGGAATATAGCCGAAATTTAGCATTAAAAAAGCAGCCATGAAGGCTGCTTTTATTGGGCTTAAGGCCAGAAACGAGTCACACCCGTCAACTACTGCCAACCCATGACAAGGCTTGAAGCAAAGCTAACTTACAACGACTCAAACCACTTAAGATGATCAATAACCGTTGAAACGGTCATCTTGGTTGCTTGAGTGTTTGGCTGTGTTTTGGCAATAGCTTGACCGCTCAATCGCTTTTGTTGCAATGTGCGTTTTTTGTCAGCTAAAGAGGCAACTACTTGGTTTTGCGCTTTTTCAATGTACATGTCATGAATCTCCCTCATTGTCTCCATAAGGGTAAGTTTAAGATCATTGGTATAGTTTTCATTAGTTGGCAGCATAGTGCCTTGAACAGCATCTGTGTCCAGCCATTCAAGTTTGTGCACTTTACCACCAGAACATACATCTTGGCTATAAGCATAATTCATTGCGCAAGTAATGCCACATGAATGAGAAAAACACCTAGGTGGAACTTTCTTTCTCTTCTTATGAGTGTAGATCGTAGCATGATAAAAGAAAGAACCAGCAAAAATTCCGCCACTTCCGAATGAGTAAATGCCATTACCTTTATGATCCGGATAGTATGAATGTGGCTTGGATTTTAAAACACCATTAGCAAGTAAGAAGGTTACAGAGTCGTAATCAAGTTCAAAGAACTCATCGTACATATTAAACAGATTGAAAAACTGTTGGGGTGTGATTAGTTCGCTAAGAAGAGCTTGATATAAGACTATTGCGACATGGCTACCTGCCATAAGCGTAATTAACATGTCTCCTGTATTAGGAGAAACATGAAGTATATACTTATCCTCACGTATATCATTGATTTCATAGCCATCGATTGACCACTTAGAATCGCAAGCGGCGAATCGACCCGGCTTGTAAAACACGGTAGTCATAAACAAATCCGTTTTTTCTTATAATTTAATGAAATCTTTACTACTAGCAAGATCAAATTTTAAGATTTGGATTAAGTCAAAAAATGTTGTGTACATAAATGAGTACATTAATTGTTGTCAATTGCCGCATAAAACCTTTATTAACAGATGTTTAATGATTTTATGCGGCATATCCATTTAACTAAGGAGACGCCGGGCGCGCAGTATAGCGCACCGCGAACCTGATTTTAACTATGTAGCGGTTGTTTGCTCAATCTATCAGCAATTTAAGACCAGGCTTACGCCTGTTTTTGCTT
>Ga0308163_10001129_pt1 | contig 32619 bp, 30 predicted proteins | sample PhyTR1_FD_201037 | JGI IMG/M metagenome (GOLD analysis project Ga0308163, IMG submission 201037) | Phyllosphere microbial communities from UC Gill Tract Community Farm, Albany, California, United States - DLSLT.R1 | ecosystem: Host-associated > Plants > Phyllosphere > Unclassified | place: USA... | reverse complement strand
CGTAGATGACGGTAGCGGAGATTGGAAGCCCTTATCCATTCGTTGCGCACCAGGGAAAACAACGACGGAGTTTGGTTACTACTTGAACGCGATGTGGGAGTTTGATTGGACCGATGCTCCTGTAGAGTTGACGCCTGAGTTGAACAAGCTCTTTTTTCACTACTCTGCAGGTGTGCCCGATGCGCTAAGAAAGCTTTATCAGAACGTCCAACGATATTGCATACGGGAAAAAAGCTCATTTCAGCTGAGGTGGTTCAAAAATTAGGAGACCTCCTGATGAAGAAGCTTCCTCAAATCAAAGCGATGCAGCGCAGCGACGCTAAGAGCTTGAGTCTTCTGCAGGCCTCTTCAGATCTGGCGTTCCAGTATCACAAGAGCACTAAAGGAAGTAACTTCGGGAACGAGATCCGGCATGGCAATACCGAAGCTGCAGTAGCAGCACTCCTTGGCACCATGGATGACTTTTCGAGTGGTGATGAGCTCGACGAAAATGGTGGCGAGTCCCCGGCCCTTGACGTGTCTATTGTGCCCAGTCGCCGAGTACGAAAGCTGAAGTGACTTAGCCCTAAGTGCCTGGAAAGCTTGGCGATGATTGCAGCTCCACCACCGTATCGCGACGAGCTGCTCGGTAGTGCCCTCATCCGGGCGTGTCGGCACTATCGAATGAATCCCCAGGCACTGATGCAGCATTGCCTTGGCCACAACGGTGGAAGTAATCTGCTGTACTGCCGACACTTGCCGGAGCTGTCGAAACTGTTCAACATGCCGGCTGAAGGTTTGGCATGGCGGCACACCACATTGCCTTTTTGCACTGCCGCGTTATTCGAATGGCAGGAAGCAAAGGTGCTCGACGAGTTATCCGAAAACTCAGTTCCTTCGTCAGAGGCGACGTCTTATCTAATAACTCAACGGTCTGAGCTGAAGTCAAGAATGTTCTGCTTAGACTGTGTGGCTGATGATTTGCGGCGGGCAGGCGAGTCGTTCTGGCACCGGTGCCATCACCTGCCTCTGGTAGCCGTGTGCCCAATACACGGACTGTACTTAGTGCGTTCGTCAATAAAAATTGAGAGTTCCGTTCGACTGTTGCCACAAGATTGCAGCGGCGAGCCTGTTCTAACTGGGAGGGTTGCGCCGGTTCTATTACTGCACGCCCTGCTAGCCTACGGTGCGCTGGTCCACCGGCCTAGGCGAAGTTGGGTGGCGCACATTGTGAGTGGCCTTTTGAGGTCAAAAGACCTCGATACCAGCGGAGTTCTTTCCCCGCGGATGGCTAGCGCTATGAGAGCATCAATACCTGCAGACTATTGGTCACTAAATCGAAGTGCGGCGGGTGGCGGTGAAGGAAGGCGATGGCTGCCGATGGTGCAGTCGCATTTCACATCCAAATACCTGTTGCTAGAGGCTGTGCGCACAACCTACTTGGATGCCCCTGGCGCCGATATCCGCCTTGCCTCAGCATCAGAGTAGCGCCCATGCCGGGCTTTCAGCGCATCCGTGGATGGCTGGAGAGCTTCGTCCACAGGGCGGACAATAGTGCGGCCATGAAGGTCCGCATACTCTGTCGCTAGAAGTTCTCTCAACAGATGAACTTGGCCTGATGGGTCGACCGATAAATAGTTGAGGTCGTACAGCGTGTGGATGTCTGCCCTGAGCAGCAGTCCATTCGTTACGTGGTAGTTGGTCCCTGTTGCATGGGGTGCTATGTGTGCTGCTTCTAACAGCAGAGGCAATTTTGTTCCTGTCACCGCACACCGGCCGCCATACGCATCCAGGAGTTTGGTTCTGAACTTGGATTGGCCTTGGCGCACCCGCACGACTAACTCACGCCAAGCGTCATCTTGCCCAGGCGATTCGGCCGTACCGGGCGCGACGAGCTGAGGCGATAGCGCTGCGGCTAGCAAGGCATCTTTGTTGGTCTTGCATGCGCTGCAGTAGTCGGTGAAAGTGTCGAAGCCCTGCTGTTTCACCCATCCCAGCAACGCATCAAGCTTGTCAGCACGCACCTTCGCGTATTGGCCGCCGGTAAATGCTGGCTTGCCAGCATGTTGTCTGCACTCAGAGATGGTGTGACAGTGGGCTCGGTGAAGGACAAGATAGCGGCGATTTGGGATCTTGTGGGTGTTCAAAACCCAACCTTGGGGGTTGTCGACCAGCCACTGTGCATAAGCACTTTCCTCCCCTAGAAAGAATGCGGCGGTCATCGGACCTGCCTCATTGTTCGTCAGGCTCAGCGTTCAATCTGTGTTTGGTAGCTCTGGCCGCGACCACAAGCCTCAGCTGCTCGTCGCTCGGGCGCCTCTTGCCCAGCTCCCATGCTCGCAAAGTCGGACTGCTGACCCCAATTAGCGTTGCGTACTGGGCAACAGACATGCCGAGCTTTTGCCTGTGCGCCAGCAGCCTGTTTGCGCTGAAACGCCGCTGGACGCCGTCTCCGTCATCGGCATCAGTCGCCGCATCAGCTGTAGACGCCTGGTGCGCGATATTCACCTTCTGAAGCTTGGCGAGTGCCTTCGTGAGATCCGCCACCGTTCTCCGAAGCGAAGCGATCTGGGCCTTCTGCTGAACCAGCGCCTTACGAATCTCGGCACCCTCCGCGCGCACCTCTTTGCGGGCAACCCGGGAGATCTCTGTCTTCAGCACTGCAGCAACGTTCGCCATGTGTCTCCTGGGAGTGGTCGTACAGACCGTCGCAGCTTAAGGCATCAGCCGCCCTGTGCGGCCTCTGAAAGTTGGTCGCATCAGCGTAGCTTTACCTCAACATGCGCAACGCCTGACTCGTCCGCCCGGTCGAAGATCTCCAGGTACTGCTGGCTACGAACCAGGTCGCTCAGCTTCTTGTACCCATAGTTGCGCGAGTCGAAGGAAGTGTGGTTCTTGCCGATGAAGGAGCCGATTGTTGCCAGGCGAGCCCAACCGCTGTCCCGAGCGGTTTCCTTGATGGCATGGGTCAGCAACTCGCGGATCTCCGGGATGTCCGGCACCGCGACTGCGGCAGCGGCAGCCTGTTCGGTCGGCCTCTTCAACACCTCGAAGAAGATGAACTTGTTGCAAGCTGCGATGAAGGGCTCTGGAGTCTTGCGCTCGCCCAGGCCGTAAACAAGCTTGCCTGCCTCGCGCATCCTTGTCGCCAACCTGGTGAAGTCGCTATCGCTCGACACTAGGCAGAAGCCGTCGACGTTGCCGGCGTAAAGAAGGTCCATGGCGTCAATGATGAACGCCGAGTCGGTTGAGTTCTTCCCCTGCGTGTACGCGAACTGCTGCATCGGCTGGATGGCATGGCGATGCAGGTGTTGCTTCCACCCAGCCAGGTTCTGCGTCGTCCAGTCGCCGTAGGCACGCTTGACCGTTGCAGTGCCGTACTTCGCAACCTCTTCCAGCAACTCTTTGACCACCGAGGCGGAGGCGTTGTCAGCGTCAATCAGAACAGCCAAACGGGTCAAGTCGTGTGTCGACAAGGATGTCTCCAAAAAACTGGTTTTCCATCAACCCGCTGCAGCTTACGGCACAGGTCCTGAAGCACCAGCAGGTGGTCTCATAGCACGCACCTTTACCAACGAATTTGTCGGCAATTCTGAGAGGGTTTGACTCGCTTCGGGGTGTCGGTCCAGCATGGGTGCTGGTGACGATGAGGAGTCATGATGAACGACGATAAAGCTTTGGGTACAGACGGCCGAGGTGTGCGCCCTCCGGCCGCGGCAGCTCATCTCGAGAACGAACGCGGCAGAACACTCCTGGCCGCGTTCGCGCTCGCGAGCACTCTGGTCGGCCTCGTCGTCGCCTTCACTGCGAACGCGCTGTATCTCTAGACCGCCTCAATCGAACATGAGTTGCCTTAGGCCTGGAAGCAAATGTTTAACGCCCGCTCGCCCATGGGGCGCGTACGAAGACCTTTCCGAGGGCGGCTGCGCTGCTGTTTTTATAGGCGGGGTGTCCAGAGCGAGTACTGGCGCGGGCTTTGAGGCTTATCCGAATTCTTTCCCACAGCTCTTTCCACAGGAGTCAGGGATAAGTCGCGGCCCTTATTTGGGGGTGTGCCCACTGCATGTGAGACAACTCGAAGGGGCCACGACCTCCCAACCAAAGCCCCCCGTGCCGGCTGTGCGCACCGCATCCTCCCCGGGACCTTCTGAACCGTAAAGCAGGCTTCGACTTCGAAAGGTAAATAACGGATGTAAACAAGTTTCCCTGAGGCCCTGCCTATACGCACCAGCTCTCCGATCCTCGGGGCGCTCTGGCATCAACAAGTCGCGACTGCGACACCCCGCCAGCCAACGTGTTCAGGCCATCAACTACCTCAGGAACTCATCATGACCGCCATCGACAACCTCAAAGCCGAAATCGCCTTCGACGAACAGCGCATCGCCGCAAAGTACCAAGCGCTGGCAGACCTGGAGAACGCCGCGAAGCAAGCTGTCATCAGCGAACTGCTCGAGAAGATCATCGCGAACGGCATCAAGCCCGAAGACCTTTTCCCCACGGTCCGCACCGCACCTAAGGCGGCTCCTGCTTCCCACGCTCGCAAGAAGGTTGCCCCGAAGTACCGCGATCCGGTGACCGGCACCACCTGGAGCGGCCGTGGCCGGAGCCCGACCTGGATGCAGGGCAAAGACAAGGCTGAGTTCCTGATCGCCACAGGCGCACCTGTTTCCACCACGGAGTTTGACGCACAGGACCAAGTCTTGGGCTCGCACGCCTCTCCAGAAACCGCCGACTTTGTCGGCAGCCCCTCCAGCCGGCCGAAAGTTGGTGTCGTGCCGTCCGACGAGACGCATGGTGACGCTAGCCTCGAGCCGGTTGGCACTGCACCGACGCTGCGGGCGGAGGCTCGGAGGCTGTGGCGACTGCGCCAGCAACTGCCGCCAGGCAGTCTCGCAGAACGCTCAGCCTGAAGGGGTGGAATGACGCTGACCAGATGAACAGATGAACAAGGACGGCCAAGGTGCTTTCGCAGCCCCGGCGGAAGCCGCACTCGCGTAGTCGCGCAGGCCATAGCCGGCGAACTCCCCCGCGCGACTAGAACAAGCTAGCCTCAGAACGGTTATGCGCACTAAAAATTGTTGGTAGTAGCTTGGCTGTGAGTGAGTAAGGCATCTGAATGAGTGACCAGCTGTTGGTAGCGGCACTCCACCCCCCCTTTTTTGTCTCCGCCAACACGGCATTGGCTCGAGTTGTGGGTAGAGCCGAACAGGTACCTAGATTCGCGGAGCAACTACGGGCCGCCGGAAGCATGGAGCCAGAATACCTCAGCCGGGTTGCACCGCCATCACTCGCGCGTTTGAGCAGGTGGTCTTGGCGGGTGACATTCGGGCGGCAGAGCAGGCTGTAATCGCGCCGAACTCTTCGTCAAGGCGCACCACGCGTGCTGTCATCGCTGCTGCCCGCAACCTTACTTTCCACGTCGCACAGTCACTTAAATCTCACGAGAGAAAGCACATGTCAAACACCATCAGATTCGACCTCTCGGACAAATTGATTCACTTCTTCCGTGACGTCGATGCGGAGTCCAGCGACTCGCCTCCCATGCCGGAGCACTTCGCGTTCAACAGCTTCGTGGAGGAAACAAAATACCCAGCGCTCTTCCTGCTTCGCTCTGCCATTCGGATGGAACGACTTTGGGCGACTTGGTCTGTGCGCGGCGGCGCGCGAACCATTTACGGTCCTCGACCAGCGGTGTGCTTCTCGGAGATGCCTTTGTCGGCGTTTCTGGAGTCAAGCGCTGCCCGGTCAAAAAAGGGCGAAGCCATGACGTCGTACGCCCTCACCTTTGGCAAGCGGGCTCTCTATGACTGCGGCGCCAACCCCGTTATATATGGACTCTCCAATCGACAAGCAAGCCCTCCTCCTGGAAAAGGGGGCGGCCCTCGAATCTTTCCAGAGAGCGTGCTTCCGCACGACGAACAATATCGGTACGTCACGTATGCCCCGACATTAAATCGACCAATAGATTGGACTCATGAACGCGAATGGCGATTGCCATACGCCGGTGACCTCTCCGCATACGAAAGCGAACTTCGGGAATTTGGGCACATCTCGGACGCTCAACTCGTGCCGCACATTCGGATTGATGACCCGTCCCTGCCTGGGATAGGAGTCATCGTAAAGAACACGAAGGAGGTGGCGTTTATAAAAGCGGACGTCCTTTCGCTCATTGACCGAGGCGTCGTCGCTGACGGTCACTTCAACCACATCCTCGACATCAGTCGTCTTCCGCCTTCGAAAGACCTCTACGACCCGACGGCGGTGCGGCAAGCAATTTCTGGCGCCACTATTACCTTCGACGGTTACTTCAATCTTCCGGTGGCCAAGGTCACTGCTTCCGTTGAGCAACTTCGAACATGGGTGCAACGCGTCGAACAAAGGAGCGGGGTTCCTGAGCACGGAGCCTTCGGTGGCTGCTGGCTATGGCTACTGGACAGCACACATCCATTTGTTCGGGCACTCGTTCAAGACGGGCGCGTGATAGTTAGCAAGGACGGACGATACTTGGCCCGCTTGTACGAGTTTGGCGATAGTAGAAGCGTCGCCCAGCGTGAGGAGATGGCGCTTGAGGTCGCCAAGCTGGTGGCCGCGGAACACGGCATCGACTGCACCTACTTTTCTGTCCTTGGCAGCGATGATGTAGACGGCATACCGTTCAACGTGGGGCAGGAATTCTTAGAGAACAAGTTCTTCTACAACATCAACTTTTGATGACCAAGCGCGAATTTCGCCGCCGTAGGCGAGGCGGCGTTAACCGAAGAGCGCTCCGCGCATGGTGACGTCTTCGGTGAGTGCAAGGCAGAATCCCTTCCTGTAGCGAGCCTTCCCTGATTGGCGCTTTAATCGTTTCCAGACGAACTCAAGCATTCGATGGCCGAACTGGCGTGTGGTTTACTCCTTTTTCAATCGGCACTTGGGGCAAGCGAAGCGCGTCAGGCCGGAGGCATCGGTCGGGGAGCGGTGGTCAAGTCACGGACCCGGCACGGGCCGTCCACAGTCGTGTACTGTGGACGGGTGGCTAGTCCACCGTGGGCGCGAGGTTCTGGCTGTCATCCGCCGAGTTGGCCCGAGACATCCAGGTTTCAAATGGGCTCTCTGGGCAGAGTCGTAGGCGGGCCTGGCGGGTCGAGTAGAGAGGTCTCGCCGAACGCTACCCTACGCGACGCTACTTAAGGCGAAGAGCGGACTTCCAGTTTGGCGCTTGCCACTCCCAGACGTGGACCTCTTCGAAAGCCTTCGGAAGGAGCGTGCGGCCAATCTCGATGCTCGCCGACAGCGGAGTAGCCGGGTGTATGTGCAGGACTCGGGCGCCAGCCGTAAACAGTTGCTGCAGGAACGCGTTGAAGCTAATGCGGAACTGCTGCACGTGGGCTTCCTTGCGGATGATGCCGCGGTCGGGCGCAACGGCTTGGAATTCGACGATGTGACGACCCACGGGGTGCTGCGCTTTGCCGGAGATGCTCACCACCACTGACACCTCTCGCGGCAGCGTGGGAGGCACAGTGAAGGTGTAGCTGGGCTCCGGGCAAGCATCACGCATGTCCCAAAGCCACTTCTCGCCAGGTAGGTCCATGAGGGTCGCGGGCGTCTTGTCGCCCACGAGCGCTCCAAGCTTCATCAGCATCGGAATGGGCGCGAACCCGGCGATGGTCAGATGCGCAGCCCCGCCTCTTGCGGTCAGCTCCGGCAGGACGCGCTGCTCGTACTGCTGGGTGAGCGCGCGTTGCGCGTTAGCCCAGAAATTCGGGTCGTCGTCCTGCAGGTGGAAACTGCTTTGGTCGATGTGAACCGAGGTGGATGTGGGGAAGCGGTTGAAGTCGCTGTTGGTCAACATCGCGTAGTGGATATGGCGCACGTCGATGACGGGCACATGGGTACCAACTGGAAACGACATGACCAAAGGCATGCTCTCAGCGACACCGGTCGCCGAATAGACGCGCTCAATGCGTGCCTCGTGTTCTCGCTTCATAGCCCGAAGCTGTTCGGCGGTGAACTCGTTGCTCTGCCCATGCAGGTCGATGCGCGCATGGCAGTCAAAACATGCAAGCATGAGATTGCTGGGGTCAGCAGCAAGCTTCTCAGACAGGCCTGAAACGCCCCTGGAGCCGGCTGGGCTGTCGGCAATGATGTGGGCGTACTCTCCAACCTTGCACTTGGCTTTGGTCAAGAAGTCACGGCCCACGGCCTTGCAGCAACCACGAAACTCGCAGCGCCCGGCCGCAGAGACCCAGAGGTCGCGCCGAACTGTCGACGAGATGTAGGCGCGCTCGACCGTCCTAGTCACCGCTCCTGCCGCGGCCGACGCGGGTGTGGCGGCCAGGCTCGCCGGCGCTTTTGTCTTGGGCATTCTTGTTCTCCAACTTCAGTTCACGGAACGTACCTCGGCGGCTCAGCGTCCAGATGCGGAGACAGTGGGTGCCGACGATGGGGAAAAACAACCGGTCACCCTCGTAGCTGTCACCGGCAACGGCTTGCTTCCAGTCGCGCTGGTCGACACCCGAGGGTGTGGGGTCGCGCTCAGGATGTGTGTGCCAAAGTCCGAGGTAGGCCGACGTGCTGTTCTCTTCCAGCCATCGCTGTCGTGCCACCTGCTCGTGCTTGGACGACCGAAAGAAGCCGAACCTGCTGCGGCGGTCGCTGTTCTGGGGCGTGGACACTTCGTCGACCACCACGTCATGCGAATCCAGCAAATGCCGCCCAAGCAGAACACCTCCGGCTTCACGGTCCCAGAAGCGCAGCTGGGCGAAAGCCTGCATCTGTTTGAGCGCATGCTCCACGATGATGAGCCGCTGCCGCGGCGTGACGCGGTAGACCAGCTTCATGCGGCGGGCTCCGCCGACGTACGACAGTGCTTACACGGAAGGCCAAACACCTGCAGCGTCGCCTCTTCCGCGGACGTAGTCCGCGCCCTTTGGAACCAGGGCGTAGTGCGCAGACCATGCTCGGCCGCCGCCTTGCCCTCGCCGACCCAGAATCGGTACGACGGCATGGGCGCGTCGTCGCCAGCCGCAACTGCAGTCATCGCCGAAAGCATATGCTCGGCCGCCAGCAGCCCGCTCCGCCGAGCCTGGATAGGCCCGTATGGGACGAACGCTCCGCTGCACCCGGTCAAATTGCGAGTGACCTGCTGGTTGGGCTCGAGAAACGCGGTCCGCGACGCCTGAGATGACTCCCCCTCGTCGTCGCGGTAGGTGCAGTCAAGGCAGCCCTCTCCGCGGGTCCACATCAACACGGAATGGCCACCTAGGTCCAAGGCTTCGAGCCAGGTGAAAACCACGGGTAGGTCATGCGGCCTGCCCTTGAACGCCCGCGAGAACGAGCGCTCTACCGAAGGCGCGCCGAACGCCAGCACAATGCCGTCGTACTGGCTGAGGTCGGCAGTCTTGAGCCAATCTTGGGCGACCTCGGGGACGGGCGTGATGCTCAAGCCAGGGTAGCGCCGCTCCAACGCGTACTTCAGCGCGTAAGGCTTTGGTAAGTCGACAAGGCTCGGGTCTAGAAGGTGCCGAAACACGTTGTCGGACGCGTACTCGTCGTGGTCAACAACGGTGAGCTTACCAACGCCGGCCGCCGCCAGCGTGTCGATAACGACGCAGCCCACCGCCCCAGCCCCAAGGACCGCAACGTGCTTACCCAGCAAGTCCAGGGACGCGCCGCCTCGCTCGCGCATGTAGTTGGGGGCGTGACGGCGCGTGGTCAGCGGCGTCACAGGCGCCTTCTTGTCGATAAGGCCGGCTCGTGCACCGAATGAGACACCGACCAACGACTGGCCGCCCGCTTGGCGCGGCACCGAAACCAACAGCGCCAGTTCCTTGGGATTGTTCTTGGACGAACCGACGAGCTGGTCCCACAACTTCAGCTGCTCAGGCGAAAGGCGCCGCTGCACTTCTTCGATGAAAGCCGCTGTCAGTTTGTCCGGGCTGGCTGGCGGCAGGTCCAGGGAATCGAGGTGGACGTACAGCACTCGATGGGTCTCGAGCTGTCCTTCCTTGACATCCCAGGGCTTATCGCCGTCCCGCTCGACGAAGTACCACTTCGGGTTCTTCAATCGCAAGTTCGCGAAGCCCCGGACCATGCGGGACACGCCATCGACCTCGAAGTAGGCGCGGGCACGCAATGAGCCGGGAAGATGAAGCCAGTAGCCCTCCAGTTCGTTGAAGAACTCCGTGTAGCCAGTGGCGGCATCTCGGGCCGAGTTTTCAAGAAGGTCGTAAGCCTTGAGGACTGAATACGCTGCGATTTCTGCGCGGCGCTCAGGGTCCAGCGACAGCCCCTGACCATCGTCGATACAGACGCTTCCACCGTAGCTGACATGGGCGAGCGGGGAAGGCGGCGCTTTCATCCAAACACTCGGTAGTCGCAGGTACTTGTCGTCGCAGTCGACATAAACAGGCCAACTGCGCGTGGAGCCCGTCAGCTCCACCCCCAGGTGCTTTGCCGCAGTGCCGGGCAGACGCGAGACGGCGACACCGCGCAGCGCGCACGCTCCGCTCACCGCTTCGAAAGCCGCATCGACCTTCGCGGTGTCGACCGGCGCTGCAGTAGCCTCCGTCAAGCGGAGTTTCCGGTGCTGATGACCGCGGCCGAGACCGCCTTGGCCGTTTCCGATTTTTCGGGAACCTTGAAGTCGTCGCCGAACTGCTTTTTCAGGAGCTTGCAGGCGTCCTCAGGCAGTTCCTCGTTGTAGGCGTCGCGCAAAGCGTCGCGCAGCGACTCGAGCCTTTCCCGGAAGTTCTTCATCTGAGCGGCGGTGCGCTTGGCCGTTAGGTCGGTGTACGGCGCGACAGGCAGCATGACCTTCAGGCGCTGGTGCAGACCTTCGTCCTGACGGAACTCATACGTGAACTGGCCAAGCATCGTCTCGACCCAGTTCAGCATCGCTTGCAGGTCGACGGGCTTTCCCGACGTGCCGAAGTTCGGCTTGAACCAGTGCAGGGCCGCCACCGTCAACGCGATGCTGAGCGGCGCACCGGAGCCCGAGAACTGCCATTGGCGCCAGCGCTTTAGGTAGCGGATGCACCGGCGGTACTGAGCCAGCTGCGCCGAGTCTTCGAAGGCACCGCAGACGAGCCTGGTCAGCTCCTTGGGGTCGGAAATCTCCCAGACGCGGTGTTCTTCAGCCGAGTTTTCCTTGCCTTTGGCCAAGTAGAGCTTGCCGTCGGCGTCACGGCTGTAGATTGCCAGGTCGACGTGGTACGCAATCTTGCCGCCGCTCAGGTAGTTCACGGTCACGCACGGACGGCGGATGACGACGGTACGGAAGTTCGTGTTCGCGGCGTCGCGCACTTTCTTCTTGAGGACAACCGGGTCCGGGTACTTGTCCTGGTCGCAATCGAAGATGAGCCCTACGTCGATGTCGAAGTTGCCATCCAGCGGCACCACCCCGGTGTGCATGGAGTAGCTACCCTGGTTGAAGTTCGTGAAGACCGGCACGTCCGCGCCCAGGTTGTCCCGCAGGGCCTTGACGATGGTGTTGCGCTTTTCGCGCAGGGTGGCCTTCTCGTCCTCTTCATCGAAGCAGATGGCGCTATGGAAATCTTCGAACTGTCGTTGAACTGCAGGCATCTTGCCCTCCTTGTCTTTTGAAAGAAGCCAGGACGCAAGGCCTGTAAACAACCCGATGACTATCAATGGATACATGCGTCGGAAGCCTCGGTGCAGCTTGGATAAGAAACACTTCGCGGGCGCCGAGCAGTCTACATCATCATTTTGATGACATATACATATTTTTTTGGGGCGATGACCTCGCGCTGCGCGCTATGATGTTGGAATGGCAAAAAACCAAGCCCGGCGTACGCAGTTCCTCGCCAACTTGACGAAGACACAGCGCGAGCGGCTTTCTCATATCGACTTCAAGCTCTACTTCCTGGGCGAGCTTCGTCGTGCCGATGTCGTCGACCGTTTCGGAACAGGTCCGGCTGGCGCTACTCGAGACATCGCCCTATACAAGGACATTGCGCCGGAGAACCTTGAGCTGGATAACTCGGATAAGGTCTACCGGCCCACTGCGGCCTTCGTACCACTGTTCGAGCACAACCCACAGCGCGTCCTGACCGCTCTCACCCAAGGCTTTGGTGAGGGCCTTGGCGAGGTCTTAGGCGAGGAGGTGCAGCCCATGTTGCGCTGCGAAATCCCCAGCGCCTTGAGCCTGCCTAAGATGTCCGTGCTCGCCCCTATCACGCGGGCGATTCATCGCGGCAAGGCGGTGAAGCTCGGCTACACATCCATTGATAGCGGCCATACCGAGCGTGAGTTGGTGCCCCTCGCCCTTGTTGACATCGGCATACGTTGGCATGTCCGAGCCTTCGACCGAAGGCACAAAGAGTTCCGCGACTTCGTATTCACAAGAATGGACGAGCCCACCGTGCTCGACGATAGCGTTGTGCAGCGAGACGAAACTGCGGAGTTCGATGTGCAGTGGAGCCGCATCATCGAACTGGAGTTCGTACCTCATCCCGAGCATAAGCGGCCGGAGGTTGTTCGCATGGACTACCAGTTCCCGGAAGACGGCGTACTTCGTGTACGGGTTCGCGCGGCAAATGCGGGGTACATGCTTCGTCGATGGACGGTGGACTGCTCTACCGACCATCATTTAAGCGGACCCGAGTACGCGCTGTGGTTACGGGACCCGTTGACACTCTATGGCGCGAGCAACGCTCAATTGGCACCTGGCTACAAGGACCCTCGCTCGGACAGAGAAATCAAGGCGTTCTGACCCCTTGGCAATGTGAGTGGGAGCGCGGAGACACAATGACCACCACTTATCGCGTTTTACGCACTTGCCTCCGGTAGGCTCGTATGGCGCAAACGCAGCGAAGTGAGCAACATGGCCACAGGTTTCCAGGCTACCCTCCTGTCGTCCCTGACCGACGTCGAAGTCTTTCGTGTCTTGCTTGCCGACTTGCACGACGACGTAGAGGGCAAGGTTGCGCGCTTTCATCAGCTTGCCGACCTGTCAAGTGCGCTCGGGTCATCTGGGACGATGTTGCCTGGCGGCGAGACAGCCATTGCGGCATGGATTGAAGCGCGGTCCTGCTTCGTGCACGGCAACTTCGTGGCAACAGTACTGCTGTGCCAAGGCCTTGCTGAACAGGTGCTGGCTGCGCATCTCGCAATCGGCATCCATGGCGAGGAGATTCCGAACCGCATCTCCTTTCACGATACGTTAAAGAGATGCGTAGAGCGGGGTGAACTTGCTCAGACGGACTCCGACGATTTGCGACGCCTCATGTCGCTGCGAAACCCACTGTCCCACTATAGAAACTTTGATGACCCGTCCAATTTGTCGCGTCGAGTCATGGACACAAGGATGTCCGCGGAAGCGCACCTGCTCAACGATGCGACATTCGCCATCGGCATGGCAATTCGGTTGCTTTCGATGGAAGCGCTCAGGTTGGGCGACTGACGGATGACAGTCGGCGCCTCCACAACCTGCAGCCGGCTGAAAGGCGTTCGCTTCAGAACATGCGGTTGGCGGACACGAGGACAGCCGAGACAATTGTGGCCACGTCTTGAGCGGCACGTCCGCGCATCGCGACGCCCATCTCCATCGAGTGCTCTAACGATGCTGCATTCACATTGGACGACCCGACATAGGCGACATCATTGTCACAGAGCACAACTTTGGCATGGAAGGTCTCGCGGCCGGGTCCCGGGGCACGAGGAATCGAGTAGTTGTAAACCTCGACCTTCTTTGCCGCCAGCCACGGCGCAATCGCATCAAAACCCTTCGGATAGTCCTGCTGCGTTGGCTCTTCAAGGCTCCGCAATACCAAGACTTTTGTCACTTGCTCCGACACGCCCTTAAACAGCTCCTTTAGCCAAAGTGCACCGGTCACGTCGAAAAACGGCGTCATGACTACGACCCTGGACTGGGCCTCGTGCACCATCCTCTTGAACGCGTACTCGGTCGGCTCGAGGTCAAACGTCCGCCAGCCCAACTCGGCAAGCCTGGTTTCGAGGACACAAGGTCGAGGTGGCTTCGTCAGCACCACCCTTGCGATGGTGGCGTCCTCATGAACAGCAGCTTTGTAATGCTCAACCGCGAAGAGGGCGAGGGCTAGGCGTTGGAACGTTCCGGCGGGAATTGGACCATGGCTGAAGCCGGCAGCTCCTTGAACGAGAAGCCCGGCGGCAGAAGCCAATACGAGCACCTCCTGAGCCGCACGCTCCTCCGTCAGCCCCAACTGAGCCAGTGCAGTGAGCATTCGCGCAGACTGTTCGGTGGACGTCGGAACACGAGCCCAGGCATCAAGAATTTTCGCAGCGACTCCCGCTCGCGGAGCCAGCAGCCGCACTATGTTCTTCTCGAAGGCACTCAACTGCGCCGACATCACTCGCCCGTGTACTCGAAGAAGCCGCGGATGCCTTCAGGGCGGGTATCGAATTTCGGCCGCTTTCCAGTGCCCCGAAGAACCGAGCGAGACAGCAGTTTGTTGCTAGCGACGCAAGACGTTTCCGGAACCATGATGCAGTCCGGGCACGCACCCCCACGATGAGAGCACAGTGAACCGGTGCCGCACTGTGTCGCCTTCAGAGAGAGCATGGCGTTCAGCATCGCCGTCCCAGAGTTCCGCCACATGGCAGAGAGGTTGCCCAGGTCCATCGTCGTGCCGCTTCGATAGACGACGAAAGCCAAATCTGCCGGGAAAATGTATTCGCCCAAGGACCCCATATCGAGGCCGGAGTATTCCGACATGTGCTTCATCAAGAGATGTGAATAGCTATGCAGGAGCGTATACAGGTAGAAGTATGTCGGCGGGGTATCGCTTTCGGGCAACTTGTCGAGGAACGGTGACATCTGCTGAGAGCAAGCGAGAATTCCCGCGCCAATTTTCTCGTCCCCACTGAGGCTGAACATGTCCGGGCAGTCCAAGTCGGCGAGCCAAGCTTGGACTAGCTCAGGCTTGAGCTTGACGTAGATTGCCTCGTTGCCTTGCTGGACCACATAGATTGGGTTCTTAGACGACGAGTTGTGCATCACCGGCGGGAACATGTTCAGGCGAACCGGCATGTTCATGCCGCGCTTGTCGTGCAGCACGGGGCCACCTTCCATGCGCGAATAGCCAAACGAGAACCGACAGAGGTCGAATTCACGAATGAGCCCCATATCCGCCAGGCCCAGCCTCGTCAGTGCTACTTGAGTCTCCGCCTGCAGAGCATCTCGCTCGACGTCCGTCTCGGGAGCGAGGTCTTCATCGAGGCGAGTGAAAGATACATACGGCTTCTTTCCGTTCACACGACTTTCCACCGCAAGTCTCGTAGCGTCCAACGTTGCGTGCTCGACTGCCAGCCGGAAGGGGTCGAATTTGGACGCAAATAAAACCTGCCGATGTCGAATTCGCTCCAGCAAGGGCACAGGAAGACTAATCTTTGGAAGGAGAATGGCGCGACGCCTCAGGTCGTTGATGATGCGCTTCTTACCTTCGTACGCCGTCGCCAACATTGTCAGAATTCCGCTTCGAATCGGCTCCGACACGGTCGCGGCCATTGCTTCACCGGTCTTAATCGCACCTGAGCTGCTCTGAAACTCGAGCCATTCCTTCTCGCAGTCAGGACGGCCGGCGCACGCTGCTTCCACCTCCTCGTCGGTCACTTCGGATATCCCGAAGCCATACTGCTTGGCCACGAAATCCTTAAGCGCGTCTTCGCGCCCCGGACGCAGGCGCGTCAGCAGGTCGCGGCCGCCGTCCTTGAAGTCGATGAAGAGGTCAGACTTGACGTAGTAGACGCTGGACGCGCGATAAGGCGCCGCCTGCATGCTCACCTCAGTCCGCCTGGCTTCCGTGAACGCGGGCCCGATGAAGCGTAGGCTGGCTTCATCGTTTTGGCGCCACTTCGGTGAGAGAGGCTTGTCGCACTTGGCACATTCAAAGAACCAGTCGCCGATGCCAGCGGCCCGGCGATTGAGCCGGAAGTCCTCATGACCACAGATGCACTTGTCCCTGCGCTTCACGACCTTGGCGTCGACGTCGCTCCACTGGTACTGTCCGGGAAACGGCTGGGTCCAATTGCCGGACCAATGAACAAAGATGACATCCAGCTGTTCCCAATCACAAGGACCATCGTGCTTTCGGCACTTGGTAGTGCTCAGTTCCGAAATCGCTGCATCAAGCTCTCGCAACGTGGTGAAGTCGCGAAATAAGCCACAGGCCCGGCATACGAACGAAAGAGGCGCAGGCGTGTAGCCCATGCTGGAAGGACGGCACAGGTGGACACGCTCTATACCAGGAGCCTGGAAGTCAGACCTCGTGTTGTCCAGCATCTTTGGGTCCACGCATTGAGGAGCGGAGACACGAGGTTGAGTAGCGTCCGCATCTCGACACCCCATGGCGGCGTCGAACCATGCCCGACCCAACTCATTGATGCGCTCAAAAATCTGCTCCTTCGTCGCATCCACCAACTCGATGGACTCCGTCGGTACGGAGTGGGCAATGCACGCACCGCTGCCCCCTTCAAACGTGAAGAAGCTCTCGGGAGAGTAGGAGTTCGCGATTTGATTTCGCGAGCGGCTCATCGTTTTTGCTTTGCTCATTTCGAGTCGCCCTCCCTGGCCTCGATTCTCGGTTCGGTATCGTCGATATCTGCGCCAGAGCCGCGCCGAATGAACAGCATCGCTCTTGCGGTGGCATCGGCCGGCGCCTCCTTGTACGAGGCATCGTGCTTCGACTCGAAGATGACCCCCGGCTCATCGACGTCGCGCAGGGATGTCATCGGTCGGAGATTCTTCGCCCGGCTCTCGAAGAACTTGTTCAGTCGCGTACCGTTCACGTGCATCGGAACACCGAGGTCGCTCTGGTAGTTTCCGATTTCGTTCTTCAGTCGGGCTCTGTAGTACGCCTGTCCTTCAGGCGGTGGCAGCGAAGTGAGGCCAAGCGCCTCGACCATAAAGCGCTCCGTTTCGGTGAAGGCTTTCGTGTTCGCCAGGAAGTCGCGCACGTCTGTGGCATACGCGTAGTTCGGCGACGCACGCTTCTTGTCGGGCTCCGCAGCGCAAAGCAGCTGGATGGCGTGGACACCGCATACGTACTCCTGGAAGAAACTTGGCATGACTCGAACCTGTGCCTTCTCGGCCCATCGGTCCACCGCTGCCGGAAGAATCATCCGTTCAAGGAATCGGTGGAAGATGTCGAACACTTCCAAGACGAACCTGTCGCGAGGCCTCTGAGGAACCGGAACGAGCAATGAGAACCCGACGTGAGTTCGTCCCACGCGTGACGACGCTTGGATGTACTCGGCAATGTCCGATGGCATACCCGCGAAGAACATCGCGTTGAACTCTTCGACGTCTACTCCGTGGGAAATCGCAGACGTGGCGATGACAGAGCGAAGGGTCTCGTTCGGGTCTGGGAACTCTGCGTTGACAGCGACCCTCTTCTCCGCCCTGCGCACGATGTCCTGGATACCGGCTGCCGACACGGCGCCCGACAGAAGCTCTGAAGTCAAAACTGCCGACGGGTAGCCGTTGGCCCCGTGAAGCTTTTCGAACTGCACCTTTTCAGTGTCGATGACCTGGTCGCCGCCCTTCTTGTTTGTGACATAGGTCAAGGCAATGCGGTGAAGGTCGACCAACGTCAAAAGCGTCGCCGCGTCCGACGTTTCGATGACCCGAACATGTTGCCCGGAGAGCGGACCTGCCGACACCCCTCGAACGAGCTCTGCGCGAGCCTCGGCCTGAGCGTTCGCGTCACCGCTTCGCAGTCGCTCGTAGAGCCCGGTGATTACGAGATGGTAGTGACCGAGTACAGACGCCATCGCGACGGTATGCCGGTGTCCGTTTGTCAAAACCGATGCGTAAACACGAGCCCAGTGGCTGCGCAGTTCTATGTTGTCCGTGACCAGAGCTTTTCTCTCGGCGTCCTCTGGCCGGTCGTCTGGTCCGCTGGGCGCCGCATAGAACGAGGTGTAAAGACTCGGACCCGGGTACGGGAACTGAACGGTGCTGCCCCGCTGGTACAGGTTTCGCATCTGGCGCTGCGGCTCGCTTACCGTGGCGGAGGCGGCGATGACTTTGATTTTTCGACGGACCTGCGAGCCTGGCTCGTAGGAAAGCTGGCCAGGCAGCAGCGACCCCAGTCGGTTAAACGATGCCTCAAGGGCGGACTCGAACAATCCTGCGAAGGTGCCAAGCGATTCGTCCAGCAGATGGGCCTCATCCTGGATAAGCAGCGACGGAAACGGGTCGAAGAACCTCTTCTTGCCGTTGGCAAACGTCGGGAACAGCCCATGGGTAGTCCCTCCAGGCTCTCCGTCCCAGTCCTTAGCCACGCTGGGAATGAAGAGTCGTTCGGTGCTCTTCTCAATGAGCGGGGCGAACCCGAACATCCCAAAGAACTTCCGGATAGTTCCCTGCGACTGGCCGAGGGCCGACAGCTTGTCCACCGTGCCCAGGAGCACCGATGGAGCAAGGTCATAGATGTCCTCATCCACCACGTAGAACGGAAGCGGCTTGATATCGTCGTGCCGCGCGTTCCAGGAACATTTCTCTTTCGTGGAGGTGCAGTAGTGCCCGAGCGCGTTGCCGCCTGTGCCCGATGCTCTACGAAGGGCAAGGCCACCCCTCGTGTTGCAAAACGGACAGACCTCGAGCTTTTGCCAGCGCTCCTTGTATGTCTTGTACGGCTGAGTCTTCTGGAACGACGGCTCCTGCGACGGAGGCACCGCTTGTTCCGTCGGAATGTCCGAGTAGCCGTCTTCCTTGTGCCAGTTTGGGGTGTTTGCTCCGCCAACCCAGAAGCCGAGCGAAAACGGCTCCCCGCGATGCTTGCGGGCGTGTCGTACGGCTTCGCCCGCACCCATTACGGCGAACGTTCGGCGCGCCTGCTGCAAGGTCAGAAGGCGTAGCGGATAACGCATGAGCGCGCTCACGCCGTGCTCTTTTCCCCGGAGCCTGTCGATGAACAGCACGAACAGCAGCAAACCGAGGAAAGCTTCCGACTTGCCGCCACCCGTTGCGAAGTAGAGCAAGGTGACTGCGTTTGCGTGCTTGGATACAACGGGGTCGTAGAAGTCGTGAAATTCGGGGATTCGGGTCGCAAATGTCGGAATGGATGCGAGGATGAAGGCGAGCTGGAACAGACGCCAATCTTCGTAGCCCTTGTTAGCGGCCACCTCTGCCATCGCAGCATTCATCGACAGCCAAGCTTCAAACGGGATACCGAGTGACGACTTCTGCTCGCCGGGGCCGTTCCAGTGAGCCTTGGACTTCTCGAGAATCGCAAGGCCACAACGGATTGCGGCAAGCTCCTCTCGCCAACCGTTCAAATCGAGTTGTAGCTTTTCCTGCTCATGGCCCAGCTGCTCCGCTGCCTCCGGTCCTTCGATGCCGGCCCCAACAGGCCGGTCCTTCACCTCATCGAGCCAAGCCGAATACGCTGTGGCAAGGGGTGCGAGTCCAGCAAGGGATGCCGGGTCCGCAAGAGCTTTGATATTTCGAACGGCGCCGCAGTCGGTGGGAACAATGCGCGGCAGGACGTAACGTGGCGTCCAAGTGGTTCGCAAGGTACGGGTCGAGCCTTCGTCGTGGGCTGTGACCCCGCCGTTGAAGCCCAAGGCCGGGTATCGCAAATACTCGTTGTACCTGTAGGACGGCTTCACGCGGTCAAGATGCAAAGGACGATGCACGTCAGCATTCAGCGACAAACTGACCTGCAGCTGAAACAGGGAAGGCTCGACTTCCTTATGGTTGAGCGACGTCGGCGGCGGGCTCCAGTTTTCCAACGCCACGTGGACGGTCATCAGCTCAGGGTCGCGAGGGTCGGGAAGCGCTTCGATGTCCCAGCGAAGGTCAATAACGGGAACAACAACTTGAAGCTTCGAGGTGCGTACCGACGCAAGATAGGCCTTCCAATCGCGGATATTTGAAGGACGGATTGGCGCCGCGTGCCTGAACCCCCACAGCTTGCCTCCGTAGGGCTCCTCCTCCGACGTCGCCCAACAGTCGAGTTGGAGCGCAATCGCCTCGTTCAGCGCGCGTGACGCGTTGGCGCTGTCCTCGGCGCAGGTCGACGGGGAAAACTCAAACGGCGGCAGGTCTAAATCGAGACGCAGCCATTTCGGCGGTGCGTCAATTGCCTGCGCAAGGGCGTCGGGCAGCGTCGCGCCAGCCTGAGCCTCGCGCTCTGGCGGCGCCTCGCTCGGCATGCCGGAACCGTCGTCTTCCTCCAACGGAGCCGGCGGTGCGTCGTCTCCGCCAGAGTCATCAACCGGAGAGCGGTCCAACTTGTTGTCAAAAGGGATGCCAAGCGACTCATGCGCTTTGCGTCGAGCTTCCTCGCTTTTTGCAGGCCAGTCCGGATGCAAGCGCACTGTCTTCGTGATGCCAAGTTCCGTTCGCAGCGCGGCCAATGCGTCTTTGATGCGCGAACGGAGCTCCCGGGCAGCCTCCCTGGTCAGCGGAAACGTCGGGTAAAGCGGACCGCCTGGCTTGACTTCGTCCTCGGTCGGGAGGATGCGGACGTACACGGCACCGCGAACTGAAACCTTCATTCGCTCCGAGGCACCGGACCGAAGGATTTGGAAGTCCAAACCGTGGGCACTGATTTGAATCGGGTTTGCCTCCTCGTCGCCTGCGCGCTCATCCGGCGGCATGGGGAGGATGAATTCGGACATCAGCACCGAGCTCGGTTTGCCCTTGTAAATGATTTTGTAGAACTCGTCGCGCCCCGCCAAGCGGGCGGAAAGATTGTTTAAAAGACTGTCGACGACCGCCTCTTTGCATGCGTCGTGGATGACCTTAGGGTTCTTGCTAAGCACTGTCATCAGGATGCTTTCCGAGGTACAGGGGCGGGCTTCGGCGCATGGACAGCTTCAACGCGGAACACGCAACGAATCGCTTCCTGCTGGAGTTGTTTGACTATCTCAAGTGGGATTTTTCGGTACGCCACGGCGCTCTCAGGTTGAAAGAGAATCTCGGCGTATTGCACGGCCAGGACCCGACCGAGGTTCTGGTTGAGGCGGCGAGCGTTGCGTATGAAATTCCAGTAGGTCAGCGTGTCCGATTCGCTGATGTCCAACGCGTTGCAGAACACCTTGAAGTATTTCGAGTGCTTTGGCGCGTGTGGACGCGTGTCGGCCTCTGTCAGTGTGAGCCAATACGTCAATCGCTCCGCAGGGCAATCAGAAACGCTTGGGTCCAGTTCCAGCATCCGCTTGTGAATGGCCGCAGCCAGTGCGATGCGAGTGCTGGAGGGAAACTTTGCTGCGCAACGTCGCTGCACATCCTCGTGGTACAGCTTGAGAAAAGCGCGCTCCGGGTGGACCACGGAACCGAGAGTGCCGCCGTTGACATGCAGCGCCTCTTCAACCTTGCGTCGCAGCTCATCAGTCATGTCGAACACGAGCGTGCCAACTTCGATTTGCGTCACTGTTGTCCGACGAAAGAACGGGTCCTCATGCGGCTCGTAGCGATACACCCAACCGGAGCTGTAGGCATGGCGACCGCCTTCGAGGTCGAAGCGGTAGTAATGCTGGTCCGTGGACGGGTCGACGCCCGACGGCTCTTCAAACTTCATGGTGAAGGACATGTCGCCCAGGCGGCTCAAATTCGGCACTGGGTGCGTCACCTCGATAAGTCGCCGCTCCAGTTCTTGCAAAAGAAGCCCGATTCGGCCACGGTAGGGCTTAAGAGCGTCGAGCTCCTTCATAGACCGCAACGTGACTGCGAGCGATTCCGCTTGTCGATATGCGATGAGAACTGTTGTGCCGTGCGGGATGTCCGGATGCGCGAGCAAGATGCGCAACACATCAATGTTCGCTCCGACGAAGACAAACTTGCGCTCCAGACCTTCTTGTGACAAGTTCTTGCCTGCAGATGCCAGCGTGTGCCACTCCAAGCCGGGTTCGATGTCAGCCCACTTCAAACCCAGCTTCCTCAGCAGGTATCGCGATGCGAGTCGGATGTAGCGCTGATTCGGCAAAACCAGGCACAAGCGCCCCTTGGGGTGCGCGGCGTGTCGCTCGATGATGCTAAGGAGTCGAGCAGCCATAGGTGTCGCTTCGCTCCAGGCGGTAATCAGCGACCGCGCCCTGGCGAGCGCGTCTTCGACTTGTTTGCGCTGGTCACCCATGGCTCCGGCATCGAGAGCGGCATGGATACGCAACTGCACCGACGGCCACGAGTTTCGTTCCATCGAGTAGACGTCGATTTCTCCGGCCGCAGCGGACTCTGTGAGGTCGGTAAAGCCCGCAGGCATGTTCGAGACCCGCAACACGTAGAGGCAGGCCTCAATCAAAGCACGGTGACCCGCTCCATCGTCGTCCCCGACCTCATGAGCAAGGCGGTGAAAGGTAACCGCGACTGAAGCAGCGTCACGGTCGACGATGCCGACGATGAAGTTGGCGTTGCTTTTCGTCTCCGGCTTCCAACCCGGTGCGCGCGGGTCGGGCGACAGCAAGACATGTTCTGCCTCCGCCGCGTATGCCTTTGCTTCGACACGAAAGTTGCTGTCCGACAGGCGCTTTCTTAGGACAAAGAACGTCTTCGGGTCATCAGTGACGATGACCGCACCGGCTTTGCTGAACCCTTGGTCGCGCGCGTACACAAGAAATTCAGGGATTCGAGTGAATGCCTTCTGGTGGTTTCGCTGACATGCCCAAGTTGCATCAATCAACATGACCTCGGGCCGGAGGACACCCGGCCGGCAGAGCTCGCCGAAGGCTGCCTTCCAGCCGGGGCGTCCAAGGCCACTGTGCAATACCAGAAGCGCTCCCGGTGCGGTCTTGTAGCTGCTCCAGTTCGAGTTGACTCCATCGCGAATCTGTCGGCGATGGGCAAGCTTGCTAACCTTACGAAGAGAGCGTTCCAATGGCTGGCTGACAGTCGTCCGCCACGCATCGTCGGAAAACACGAACGCGGGAACCGTTTCAGCCGCAGCAGGCTGAGGTACCTCCGGCGCGTGGTTACGGATGTCGTTCAGTGCAGCGAGCACGGCGGTGAAGGAGTCCGATTCCGTCGCGGCGCGCCGAACAGTCTTCCCGTCGACTTCCACCCAAAGACGTCGGTACATGTCCGTTAGCGCACCGCGATTGACCAAGAAGCTTTGCAGCGGCCCAGCCGAGGTGTGGGTCCCTGGGTACAGGAGTGTTCGAAGGCCACACAGGTCCGTGACCATGTTGCGCTCGAGGTTCGCCAAGGCATGAAGCGGCACGAGACTTTCAATCCGCGCCGGCCAAACAAGTGCCAACACGACCGCGCCAGACTTGGCCGCCACCAGTACGTCATCCGTGAGAGCAGACGTCCACGGTTGAGGCAGGACCGCCACGCCGGGTTGCGCACGTGAAGCGAAGGCCAGACTTGCCGACCCTGCCCTGACCGATTTCCACGGCTCCTGCGGAGGAGGCGGCGCACTTTCTACCGAGGACCTGTTCTCGGTCTCGGGAATTGCATCCGCAGCTGGTGCCGTGGGAGCCTTCGCCTGCTGGCGGGCACGAATCTGTTGAATGCGCTCGCTTTGAGCGGCCATCGCCTTTTCGCGGGCGAGGTTTCGTTTTGCTAGGGACGGGGGAGGCGGCATGTTCTTCTTTTTGTTGTGGCTCGTCCCGTATAGCGCGATTCAGACGTTCTTGAAGAACGCTTTGCGTACTGCGTCGTCCATGGACAGCCCTTGATGTAGCAGTTCCTTCAGCGTCGTGGGTTCAGGCAACGCCAGCTGCCCCAATTCGAAGGCCGAGACGTTAGTGGCTCCCGAGATGCATCGAAAATATCGGTCCACGATAGGCGAGGAGAGGAGCTGCGCCAGCTTCCGCGCGGAGAGTTCCGGCTTGTCAGAGACCTGCTCGATAATCACGGTGTGGTTCTCACCGACATATCCTCCGTACGTCGCTAATAGCGCGTTCGGCACGGCCGCGGCTACCAATCGCCGGGGCTGGTCGTTTGAGGTGACGCGCTGCATCAGTACGCTTTCACGCCGAATGACGGAGGGGTGGTACTCGTCGCCGAAGTCAACGAACCTGTGCTCGTCGCGGTCCTTGGGGTCGACGCTGAAATCCAAGGTGCAGTCCGCACCAATGTCACTGGACCACAGCAACGGAATCGCAGTTTTGCTTTTGCTTTTCCGCACCTCAGCAAGGTTTCGATATACCGGCCTGTCATCGCGGTTCCAGACGAAGTTGCCGATGCGAACCTTGTAGCCGTAATCTTTCAGCGTCGCGTGGCCCAGGTTTGCGGCGCTCAGCAGGGCGACGTCGCCTTCGGTGCGAGGTATCGGCCACGTAGAACCCGAGTTCGGCAGACTGCACTTGCCTACATTCGCATAGTGTCCATCCGTGGCAACCACCGAGACACCTGCCGTCGCGGCCGCGGCTGCCGTTTGCTGCCGTCGACGGACCAGGGTAAGAGCAGTCTCTTGTTCGACGTCAATGAACACGCCCAACCGGTCGCTGACCATGCCGATGTTGAGCACATCGACATTGCTCATCAAATACGTGCGTACCTTCCGGAAATACTGGCCCGACAAGAAGCTCGTCGGCGTGACCAGTGCGGCAACCCCCCTGTCCTTCAACAGCCGCACACTAAGTGCCATGAAGAGGCCATACAGGTTTGGTTGCCCCTCGATGACGTCCTTGAAACTAGGCCGATATCGCTCAGCCTCAATTGCGGTCATTTTCCTGAAGGGCGAGTTGCAGGCGATGACATCGAACGCGCCATAGCTTCTCGACAGGTCGGTGAGTGAATCACCGACCTCTACTTGGAACTCAGGCGTCCAGCCCTTTGCCGCAAGTACTTCTTCGCGGAGCGCCATGAGGAGGAAGTGCTTCGACAGCGCGCACAACGTTGGGTCGAGGTCCATGCCGAAGATGTGGCTCGCTACGTGCTCCAACACCTTCCGTGGCCGCAGACCTTTGGCACTCAACTGCTCTTTCATCCGCAACGCGATGGGTGCTAAGAATGCGGCGCCGCCGCATGCGGGGTCGCAGAACGTTCCCTCATCGAATCGGACTCCGTTGGCCGCAAGGTCATCAAGCAGTCGACCGGTCAGCGAGGGTGGCGTGAAAAACATTGCCAGGGACTTGCGATGCGCGTCGCCCGTGCATATGGCGTAGGCGCTGCTCAGCCAATAGGCAGCATCCAGGAACGGAGCCGTCGCAAGCATCCCCACGAAATTCTCGACCTCAGGAAGCGTCGCGAGCCTACGTGAGGCCTTGAGACCGCTGGCTGGAAGGCCTGGGTACGTTCGGTCGCACAACGCCGCAAGGACGGTGCCGACCATGGTCGTCGCATCCGCGCCGCTTTGGCGGACTGCGGTGGCGAGGAGACGCACCTTTCGAGAGAACAGAGATTTCAGTGGCAATGGCATGTTGGCGGTCGATTCGTCTTCTTCTTTTAGGACCGGCGCTTAGCCTTCGGGCGCACTGCCGCCTTGGCGCGTGCCACCTCCGGCGCAGGGCTTTCCCTTTCCAGTTCCTCCGTTGAGTCGTCGATGCCGTTTTCGGCGCAAAACTCGAAGAGCAACGTTTCCAGCATGTTCGTCAGGCTTCGGTTCTGCTTCTCCGCAGCCGCGACGAGAAGACGCCGAAATTTCGGCGTCACGCGGAAGCTCATGGAGACTGTTCGTTCGGCTGTCATGGTTGCTTTGTATAGAAGACAACCATACGCCAGTTACAGCAAGAAACAATAGGGAGTCTTAGTGCCTGAATCGAACGCGTCAGTCCTGCGCTACCCTGGCTCAGGTGTGCGAACTCACGCGTAGTGAAGGCGTTGCGGTCATCAGGAACCGCGTCAGCCTTGGCGTCACTGCCGTGGGCGTAGCTGCACGAGACAGCCTTGGGCAGCCGGTGGCCGCGTTGAGCGTGGCTGCCCTCTCGCAACGCATGGGGCCGCAACGCATCCAGCAGATCTCGGGTCAGTTGGTTCAAGCAGTGCGGCAAGTCGAAGCCCGGTTCTTGAAGGACCGCGGAGGGCGCGTAGCTGCCGCCCATGCAATCAAGAGTACTTCGCGCGCTCCTCGTAGCATGCGAACATTGATGGATATATCTGACCGGCCAGGTCCATTTCCATGGGCGAGGGGTAATGCCGCAGCAGTTCCAGAGCTCTACGTCGGACTTCTTCCGGAACACTCTCAGCCGCCGCAGGGCTGGCGAGCCACTTGAGCAGCACGCCAGTCTTGAGTACAGAGTTCGTACGTTCCCAGGGCATCGTCATTTCGTGCCCCGCGTCGGTGAGGTCGTCAGGGCTTTCCGGATTGCCGGAAAATGGTCTGGCAAAAGGCCAACATTCACGTCGCACAGCACGACTCGGCCGCTTTGCCGCCAGGCAGGCTCGTCCAGGCCCGTCCCGCTCAACGTGTCGTCAAGGATCACATACGGCTCACCGCGATGGTTCGCAGCAAGCCAAGCGGTGATAGCGTCAGCACGGGTTCGGCCCCGTGTGAAAGGGGCCTCAGGCTCAGCGTGGAGGTTGTTGGCAACAAAAGCTAGGCCGGAGCGCTGGAGGATCTGAACCATCCCCTCTGGATGCACGAATTGAAGCCAGGAGGTCGTGATCACAAAAGCCGGAGAGAACTCGTCGCTGACTTTGCTGAGTACTGCGACGGCAGGGGCGTGGAAAAGGTTCTCCCAGAGGTCGGCCGGTGGATTCGAACCAATGGCGTCATAACCGCCGTACTTGCCTTCGCACGTCCCATCGTCAACCCAGATGACGTCGTCAAAATCGAGGAAAAGTAGGGGTCGTATTTTGGCGCTCACGAGCGGCTCCTTCAGGGGTTACGGGACGCAGACAACGTTGCTCGCGTTTTGCTGAGGCCGCGCTCAGTGAGGGGCAGTCCGATATCGCATGGGGCTATGCGCCCTTTCACCGTCCACTGTGAGTTGGCTACCCACGTGAAGAATTCGACAGACTCAGGAAGAAAATGTTTGTCAGCGTGCTCCATTGGGCCTCTGGATGGCCAGACTGTTGTGAAAGCGCCGCCGGTGATCCGACTGGCGAAGTTGTCGTAGTCCAGGATGATGGCTGGACACGGAGTGGAGCTAGGGCGTACACGGACCTTCGGCGAGCCATGCCTGCCCTGAGCATCCGTGGGACCCGCCTCCGTAGCCACATCAACCACCTTCCCCTAATCGCCATCACCTGCCACCGAGGCCGATGGTCACATCGCGGCAAACGTCGGTCAAACAACAGCAATTAGTCGACAAAAACGTTGGTAAAGGCCGATATTGGGTTGGTGAGCCATCAATGCCCGCAGACCGTAAGGTTGGTCGAAGAGTGTTGGGAAAGACGTCAACAGCCTGGCATGGTTGCGCCGAGCGGCTCAGCGTGGAGCAACGCTTGAGCTTGAGTTCAACCGGCACGGGCGCTACGCAAAGGACGGCGCCACGAAGTTGAAGGTTGCCGCGCACGCTTCGAAGGTTGTTTGCATAGTGTGCTCGGCCAGTGCCCGAAAAAAGGTCAAAGACAAGAAGACCTTCTGGCGCGACTATGGCCCCGCAACGCCCGACTCTGATCACTGGAGCCGAGAGTCGTCATGGCCGCGGTACTTCGGCATGTTGATTGCGCTTGCGCGGGAGGCCGATGGCAAGACCGACAAGGTGAAGCTCGGCCGTATTTTTGAACCAGTCGGCACCGGGGCTAGCAAAGGCGGCACTGACAAGGTCTAGCCCGGTTGTATGCAATGCGCTTGATGCGAATCGTCCGGGGTGTGCAAGACGGCCCAGGTTCGGTTCGAAACCGAATCTGGGCCAACAGCCAGAGGAGGCTACTTATTGATGCGGAGCGGCGATGCCGTCCTCTTCATTGTCGTCATCCATGTCGTCCAGGCCCGGGAGCCGGTCGAGGAGACGAAATCCTGCTGTGTCACACCGCGAGCGGATCTGCGCATCGTTTGCCGGAGGCAAGCTTTCAACGAACACTTCGGTGAGTTCCCCGCCGTAGCCCGCGATGAAGCGGATGCCGGCGTGATACATGCTGATGAAGTCGTCGCTCGAGACTTGCCAGACGACGTTGCGGGCACGGTCCACGCAGGCGAACTCGATGACTACGTTGTGGGCAGCCCTGCGCACATGGGTAATGCGCAGCAAAGGCTGCAACGGTTGGGATGCAGTGGTCATGTGACCTCCTGTAGCTGAGGGCGGGGCCAATCCAGCCCCTTCGTGGTTAGGACGTACTCCGACGCGTGATGGGGTCACGGCGTCAGCGGCGTTAGACGGTCCTAACGAAACCCACTACAGTCGAGGTTCCCCAACCGGTTCTGTAATGGGATCGTTCCTGCGTCTTACGATGCGGGCCAGGCCGCCGAGTCGTCGTTATGACGGCTCGGCTGTTTGCGTTTTAGGGTCCTGGGTTCGCAGCGAAACCAATGTAGCAGGGCAAGTTCAATTCGGCGCATCGGACCTGGGACATCGCGCGACGTTGGTGGGACCTCCGTTGCCTTCTTGCTCCAGCCGCTGTTTGCCGAGTGGGCTTGCCTCGCTCAAACGCTGTTTCGGTAGCGCAATGTTAGAGGCATGCAAAAACGGGAACTGACGCGACGCCCGTTTTGGCATGTGTTTGGCGGACTCCTCGAACCCAGTTTGTTGCATGAAAGCAACGCAGTTCGTTGCCTCGATTTTGCCGTTGCGCTGTCCTGAAATGCCGAGGTTTTTGACGGCGTTGTGCTCGGGCTAACAGAGGAAAGACGCACGAACTGCGTCGGCATGGAGCGGTAGTTCTGCTGCAGCTTGATATGTCGAAAACCTAGTTGATGGAGAAGGCCATAACAGTGCTCGCAAGGGTGACGTTGTTGTTGGTGAAGATGTCGTGGTCACCTGCATCTAGTCGACGCTGATCTGGATGTTGTCGATGTGGAAGCCGCTGACGCCAAACGTGCGCTCAGTGCCGGTGCGCGGGGACAGCTTTCAGCCTTGTCGATAGTGACGGCTGATTGGCGTGGAGGGCTTCTTGCGCCGCTGCGCGGTTCGAAGTGGATGCCGTCGCCGTTGAAGCCGAAGGAGTAGTGGTCGGTCGCCGCGTTGGTGATCCGGCCGAGCATGGTTGGTGGCCGGTGCGGTCAATCCTTCTTTGCAAGTACCCGCTCGCTGCTCAGCGAGTCTTCAGAATGCGTGCGGCCCTCATGCCTCCAACAGGAGAGCGACATCGCGGTTGGCCCTCGAATCGGCACGGCACATCCAGCAGTTGGCGCTAGGGCGGTAGCTATACGACGAAGGAAATAAGGGGGCTCGTGGCCCCGGGATGGAGCTGCGGGGTCGAGGCGACGGGTCAGATGCCGCGCCGAAGTTCATTGCCGATGCTAGGCCGCGCCATGCCAGGCCGCGCCATGCCATGCAATGCCACGCATGTTGTCGCTTCCGCAGAGTGGAAACAGGGCCCGTTTGTGGGCTAATTGATGGCGAAAGTGGATGTAGCGGTTGGGGACAAAACGGGTCCAAACCGCAGAACTTGCCTTGTTTGGTGACATCAGGGACACCGAGAGGAGCGGCTGCTTACGCAGGTGCTACCAGCCCCGGCGGGCCAGGGCGAGACCATCGCCGGCGGCATCTTGTTGATTACGTTCAGGATTTTTCGGTCGAAAGGCCGCCATTGCCCCAAAGTTCTGCGAGCTATTGTTGGGGGACGGGCCTAGTGGAGCTCGAAGTTCTGCGACTCTATTGGGCAACCGGAAGTTCTGGGAGCTATTGGGCAGGTTCTGCGACTTCATTGAGATGGACCACACAGGCGGCGCAATGCCGCGACAGTGGTCACGCGACCATCCGATATGGAAGCGCTTCCGGTTGGCGGGCGCGAAACCGGACTTCCGCCCCCAGCCAGCCCGATCTCAGGCCCCGGTCGTCAAACAGGTCACATGGAAGCGTTTTCATACCCATGAGCGTGGGAGAGTTCTCACACCAAATGCCCGCGATAGCGGCATACTCGCCCCGCTTCGTGAATCCGAAGGTGGTCTTGTTGCGTAAACAAGGTCACAAATGCACAAAAACACCGACAACGAAAATTTTCCCCGGTCGGTTTCTGTCCGAATTCTCTTCGACACCGCTTTCTTTGACTTCCGTCGCTCACCCTAAACGCCGCAGATCCGCGGCTGCAACGTCTGGAGCCGCCCGCATGACCGATGTGGCTGCGGCGGCCGGGGTGTCCCTGGTGACGGTGTCGCGCGCCATCAACTCGCCCGACCAGGTTGCGCCCGCCACGTTGGCGGCGGTACGCGCGGCGGTCGGACAACTGGGATACCTGCCCAACCTGACGGCCGGCAGCCTGGCTTCGAGCCGCTCGCGCATCGTGGGCTGCCTGGTGCCGACCATCTCGCACACCGTCATCGCCGAAACGGTCGAAGCCCTCACCCGGACCCTGGGCGACGGCGGCTACCAGGTCATGCTGGCCCAGACGCAACACCGCCCCGACGACGAGGCCCGGCTGGTCGAGACCTTTTTGGCACGGCGGGTGGACGCCATCGTGCTCACCGGCGTCAACCATGCGGTCGGTCTGCGCAGCCGGCTGCAGAGCAGCGGCATCCCGGTGCTGGAGACCTGGGACATGTCTTCCCAGCCGATCGACCTGCTGGTCGGTTTTTCCAACCACGACGCCGGCTTTGCCGCCGGCCGGCATTTGTTCGATCGCGGTTGCCGCATGCCGGCCTACATCGGTTCCGACGAGGCCCGTTCGCACCACCAGTTGCAGGGCCTGCGCGCGGTCGCCGCCCAACATGGCGTGCCCGACGTGCCGGCCGAACTCATCCTGCCGCCAGCGAATATCGAGGACGCCGGCCCCCGGCTGGCCGCCCTGCTGGCGCGCCGGCCCGAGGTCGACGCGGTCTTTTGCAGCAACGACACCCTCGCCGCAGGCGCGCTCTTCGAGTGCCGCCGCCGTGGCTGGGAAGTACCCGGCCGCATCGCGGTCATGGGATTCGGCGATTTGCCGATCGCCCGCGCGGGGTTTCCGCGCCTGTCCACCGTACAAGTGCGTGGCGGCAGGATCGGCGAACGCGCCGGTCAGCTGCTGCTGGCGCGCCTGGCCGGCCAGCAGCAGGCTGACCCGGTGGTCGATATCGGATTCGAGGTGGTGCAGCGTGAAAGCACCTGAATTACCGGACGGCCTGTCCGGCCCTGTCCGCATGGCGGACGTGGCGCGAGTCGCCGGCGTGGCGCGGGTGACCGTGTCGCGTGTCCTGAGCAACCCGCAAAGCGTGGCACCCGCCACCCGCGCGGCCGTGCAGGACGCCATCGCCAAGCTCGGCTACGTGCCCAATCTCAATGCCGGCACGCTGGCATCGAGCCGTTCCCGCATCGTCGGCTGCATCGTGCCGACCTTGTCGAACGCCTGGTTCGCGGAAACCATCGACGGTTTGTCCGAAGTGCTGGCCGCCGCCGGCTACCAGTTGCTGCTCGGGCAGTCGGGCTACGGCCCGGTCGCCGAGGAGCGGCTGGTCGATACCTTTCTGGGCCGCCGCGTCGATGCCCTCGTGCTGACCGGTTCCGAACGTTCCGATGCGGTGCGCACGCGCCTGGCCGCCGCTGGTATCCCGGTGGTGGAAACCTGGGATCTGGGCCTGGAACCGCTCGACATGGCGGTCGGATTCTCGAACTACGCGGTGGGTGAATCCGCCGCCGAGCATCTGCTGGCGCGCGGTTGCCGCCACCTGGGTTATATCGGCGCGGACGAGCAGCGTGCCAGCAAGCGGCTGGCCGGCTTTACCGCTACGCTGGCGCGGCACGACATGAGCGCGGTGCCGGTGCTGGCCGGCCCGCCGCCGACCTCTTTCGAAAGCGGTGCGCGTGCGCTGCTGGAGCTGGCCGAGCGCCAGCCCCGGCTGGACGGGATCTTCTGCAGCAGCGATACCCTGGCTGCTTCGGTGCTCTTCGAGTGCCGACGGCAGGGGTGGCAGGTGCCGCAGAAGGTGGCGGTGGTGGGGTTTTCGGATCAGCCGCTGGCGGCGGCTACTGTGCCGTCGCTTACCAGCGTGCAGGTGCGGTCGCATGAGCTGGGGGCCGAGGCGGGGCGGATGCTGATGCGCCGATTGGGGAGTGCTTCTACCGGCAAGCCGATGGGTGGGGAGCACCGGATCGCGGATATGGGGTTTCGGATGGTGGCTCGCGAGAGTGCTTGATCTTTGATCTTTGATCTGGTTTGGTGGTTGTTTGCCTTTGGGTTGAGGATTACCTTTTTTCTGCCTTCGGCTTGGGTACTTCTTCTATTACTCCGTAGGGTGGAAGATTATCTTTGACTGCCTTCGGCTTGGTTGCTTCTTCTATTCCTACGGAAGGTGGAGGTGGGGCTTGCGCCGCCCCACACCCGCGGTAACTTTCTTTTCGGGCAAAAAAGAAAGTCACCAAAGAAATTGCCTCGGGATCGGGTAGCCATACAAGAATCGGGCCTTTGCTTCGCTCGGCCTGGGGAATATGTCATCAATACACCCATATCCCGACGACTTGAGCATGCCTCAGGTCACAGCACCGCTCCCGACAGGCCAATAGTCCAGACTGCATCGATTTAATCGCACTGGCCTTCAGGGATAATACACGGCGTGATTATTCCAGTGCCGGTTGTGATCGGCGGGCGGTGCGCTTGATAATGGCCTGGAATTTATTGGCCGCGATCGGTGGGCGGTGTGTCTGATAAAGCGTGGTGTTTGCTTTGCGGCGGCAGTGCCGTGGTTCGTGCCTGGTCGGGACTATTGGCCTGTCGGGAGCGGTGAGGGTATATCAGGCATGCTCAAGTCG